>JACCDQ011677657.1_pt1 | contig 68485 bp, 129 predicted proteins | sample 7446031 | NCBI WGS metagenome assembly JACCDQ01 (sample SAMN15323442, study PRJNA562643) | freshwater metagenome | isolation source: river surface water | place: USA:Blue River Watershed | collected 2017-08-17
GTGATTCGGACAGGATTCGAACCTGTGACCTACGGTTTAGAAAACCGTTGCTCTATCCAGCTGAGCTACCGAACCATTGTAGTTGCATTCCAACCAAGCATTGACGCGTTGCTTGGCGAAGTTTTATAAGGCGACAACCAACGCCATATCTTTATTTGTAGAAATGTTTGTTTACCCTATATACCACATAAGGCTTCACAAGACTTTTGATGTTGTCGAAAGCTTTGTTCTTTGCTCTCTCAACCTCAACACCTTTATCCACTTGTTTGTTAACAAAGTTGATAGCGATGTTTGTTTCTATCTCTATGTTTATTTCCTTATTCATAGTACAAAGGTAAGTAATTTATTTTAAACTTCCAAATTTTTTCTACTTTATTTTTGCAGATTTTTCTATTTGGTCTTCTGTAAAGTTTTCACTAGCACCCACGCTTGCTTTATACACTCCACCAGTTGCTGGGTGTAATCTATGTCTAAACTCATGAATGACAGCTTTCTTGTTCTTGTAACTTCCCATGTATTGCCAAGCTTCACCCTCGTTGGTGGCAACCTGTGGTTCATCTAGTCCTTGATTGACTGGGTGACTGGCTAACCAGTTCCACATATAGTCCCACTCTGGGCTTCCTACTTTGATTAATACTAATTCCATGATACAAAGATACGAATAAAAATTCAATAAATCAAATGTTTATCGAACTTTTATTGCCATGTCATCACGGTCTGTTCCCCACTTGGGAACAAGTGTGCCATTCTTACGCCATGTGCGTACCACATAACCACCATGTAAGTCTTCACGACCTGTTACAGGGTCTTTCACACGACCACGAATAACATTGTCACGCTCTAGCCAAACCAACTCTTTGACTTCAAAACCACCAACTGTGTGTGTTATCTGTTGTAATACTGATTGTTCCATGATGCAAATATAGGAATAATATTTTAAACTACCAAATATTTTAACAAAAAAAATGAGGTACTTTCATACCTCATCTTTCCGTCTAACCAATTAAACAATTACTCCTCATTGAGGTCGAAATTGATTTCTTTATAGTCTTGTGGTGCTTCGGGTTCAACACTTACTAAGTTTCTCGCCCAAGTACCAATGATTTTGTTGTTGTCTTTGCCAAAGTAGTCGCCACCACCCATTCCGTTGCCCTCGCAAGTTAGCAATGGTAGTGGGTGTATTCTAAAATCGCTACCACTTGCCCAACGTGCTGTGATTTGTTTTACCTTTGAGGTATCAACAAATTCTTTTTTGGTGTGGTTAACCACAAAACGGCAATCTGCTTCCGTTAACTCCGTTGTTGGGTGTTGCACCAACTTGTCAAGGCAACGATGATAAACCGTTGATTTACGCCCTTTGCACTCTTCGGCATAGTCGCCCGCCCAAACTACGATTTGTGGGTTCTTGTGAATAAGGCTTTCAAAGGCACGAACAAAATTGTTCCCAATCCAAGAATGCTCCATTAGCTTTAGTCCGTTGTTGTAATCGTGTGAATACAAGAACGCTAAGACTGTCAATTTGTTTTCTGCCAAAATTACTGGCTTATAGTACTGACCCATAACTTATAATTGTTTAATTGATTAACGATACAAAGATAAGGATAAGTTTTCACTTATCCAAATCTTTTACAACATTTTTCTAACCTTTTCAAAATATTTTTCAATTCGAGTGGCAAAGGCTACCGCACTGGCTTTTGTTTTTGCGTATGCAAAGAACTGGGAAAACTCACTGTCAAACTCAATCCCTTTGCAAGCTATCTTTTCTTGGATAAACTCTTCAAAGTCGTAAGCCGATTCAAACTGTTTTACGGTCATTGATTGTTTTGGGTTACCAGTGATTGTCCACTTGGCACCATCCCAATCCCCTTTGTAAACTGTTAATCCAACTGGAAATTTAATGTCGTTGCTCATGTCTTTATTATTTAATTGGTTGATACAAAGATAAGGATAAGTTTTCACTTATCCAAATCTTTTACAAAATAATCTCAATAAATTTTCCGTGCATGAATACATCGCCAATGGTAACCTCATCTTCGGGTGTTGCTCTTCCCAAACGATATTCAAGAATTTCTTGTTGTTCTTCCTGTGTTAGGTCTTCAACTTCTTTCGATTGTTTGTATGTAAAACTTCTACCACCACTACAATTCTCAATTGCAACAAATGTACCTGTGGTGTTGTTGTACCATACGTCAAACGTGTTGTCGTTTCTTTTGTTCTCTGCTAACTCAATGTCAGTTAAAATAAGTTCCATGTCTTTTTGTTTTATTTGGTTAGTACAAATATAGGAATAAAAAATGACACTACCAAATAATGAAAGGTAATAATTCTTTCATTCGTTTAACAGCATCTCGTTTATAGCGATACCAACCTAGGTATTCACACGTTGTTCCTTGCCAACCAATTGGTTGGTTGTGTTTAATAGTATAACCATGAGCTTCACCCTTAAACTCTTTTTTTAAGTTAATTACTTCCATGTCTTTATGTTTAATTGGTTAGGACAAATATAGGAATAAAAAATAAACCTACCAAATAATTTGATAGGTTTTTTTAAAATTTATTGCCAACCTTGTTTTACAATGGTAGGTTTACCGTTTACTAACTGCCAATGTTCAAACCATTCTAATTATCTTTTTTAATATCTCTATTAAAATAACTACATAATGGTTGTAAGTTAGTATAATGATTTAGTTTGATTATTTCTTCTTCTGTTAAACCACTTGATGAGGGTATAATATGGTCAATATCCCAACCATAGTTTGGTGTACCATTGTATATCCCTCTATTATCCCAACTCATCCATGATTCAAATTTAGATTCCAAATATAAGAAAAATTCTTCAAAAGAACAACCTAATATTTCAATTGTTTTAGAATTTTTAGTATAACCTTTCCTATTTAACATTGTAGTTATACTTGAACGAATATTATTCCTTAACCAATACAAAGGGTCTTCTTTACGTTTTTTCTTTTCGTATTGATTAATTTTATCTCTATTCTGTTCACGATACTTTTTACGTTGTTCTTTAATCTTTTCTTTATTTTCTTCTCTCCACTTTTTTATTTTATCTTTATTTTCTTCTCGATATTTTTTATTTTTTTCTTTTAAGATTTCTTTGTTTTCTTCTTTATATTTTTTTACGTTCTCTTGAACGTTTTCTTTGTTTTTTTGATACCATTCTTTTTTATATTCCTTTTGTTCCATTTTAATTATGATTATATTTACGTTATTTAATTATAAATATAATCATAATTAAAAAAAGGTGAATGGTTTGATAATTTTTATTGCCAACCTTGTTTAGTTATTTTAGGTTTACCATTAACTAACACCCATTTTTCGTAATATTCGCCCCACTCGCCTCGTCTGCTACGATAAACACTTACATTCTCATCGAAGCTGTCTTGCATAAACGCTTTCATTCTGCGTTTGACTTCTGCGTAGCTGTCACAAATAACACTTGTTAGCTTCCCGTTGTTATCTGTGTAACGTACTGTTGGTTTAAATGCTTGTGCCATGACTTTGTTTTAATTGATTAACAGTACAAAGATAAGCAAAAAAAATGGGGCTACCAAATAATAGCCCCACTTTTTTTAATAAACTTTGTGATAAGGGTCAGTGATTACAACTCCTTTGCCGTTGCGTTTGCCCCATCCTTGGTCGGGGTCGTCTTCGCTTCGTGTTGTTGGTATCTCCCCTGTAAAGTAACATTCCAATACTGCCGCAATACCGTTGCTTGGGTTAGGGTCAAATATAAGGTCACATACCTCATCCCACGGTGTTTTCCACTCAAAGCTTGTGGTGTCTGTCATTGAAGTATCGTTCGGGTCTTTCTCTGTACCAAACACTCTACCGTAGCTGTCATAGTGTCCTTTCATTTCCTCGATTACTTTACCGTCTTTCAACAAGAACAAACGACAAGCGTCACCGTCAAATGAACTTGAAGCGATAGGCTTCCCACTTACTTTGCATTTAAAACTGAAACATCCCATAATTTTTATTGTTTATTGATTAGGGTACAAATATAGGAAAAAGAAATTAAACTACCAAACAAATTTGTTACTTTTTTATTTGGATATTAAAAAAGATTTCCCTATATTTGTACTGTTAAAGATAACGGGTCAACCTAGCAAGTTGAGAGAGTAGACTCCACAGTGCTTTACACTTTGGTAGCACAGCCCACAAAAAAGGGGCTTGTTAGCCCCACTTTTTTTACAACGCTACAAAGATGTCGTACAGTTCGTCTATTGTATAGACGTGCTTGTTGTATCTGCGACAAGGTGCTTGTGTGAATTTTTCCTCATCGGTATAGATTGCCAACCATTTAGCAAAACGAACACTTTCGTTTGTTTCCTGTTTTGCCTCACCCAATACAGGCTTTGAAGCCTCGATTGCCAACGGTTGCTCATCAATGATAAGGACAACATCGGTACGCATATAGCCTGTGGTTTCCCCTGTTTTGTAAGAGAACTTGCTAACATTTTCTGCTGTCATTACAGTTTCAGCCTCATCCCAAGGTGCAACTGTGATAACGTTATCCACCACGTGAATTTTACCAACATCCCCTGTTTCTTCACCTTGCCAAGTTACAGTACCATTCAATACATAACCGTTTGGTGCAAGGATTTTGTTGATGATGTAACATAACCACTCATTGTAATGGTAGAACTTTTCCCCACCATCCCACTCGATAGCTGTACCATCCTCGTTTGGTGTCCATTGACACCACAAGCTTGGCTGTGTGCTAGGTTGGTTGTTGAAGTCAATGATATTTGGCTCGTTGCCCTGTCCAAAAGAACCAGTTCCCAGTACGTAGAACTCACCCTCGATTCCAAACGCCTCATCGACATTTCTTTTCATTCTACGTGTTTCGTTGAATTTTTTTAAGAACTCTAACATTCTTGGTTGAAGTGGAGTGTTCAACTGGAAGCTTCCACTAAAGTCGATTGTGTAACCCATGATATAATTGTTTTAATTGATTAACAGTGCAAATATAGAAAAACTTTTTGTATCTACCAAATTTTTTGACAACTTTTTTACGAAATTTTTATAATTCGCACATTATCAAACTTATACAGTGGCGTTCCTTTGGTTTCCAGTATATCAATTTTGTTTGTAAACCTAGGGTTCATAGTATCTACCACAGTATATGTGCCACTTTTCTCACCAGCATTTTCTATTCGTATGGTGTCGCCATAATCAAATTTACCACCCCAACGTTTTAGTAGGTCACGTGACAACGCCACCCATTTATGGTCACTGGCATGTTTCGGGTCAATGTGGTACATTCCAGCTGTGGTCAATGGGTCACTGTCACATTGTCCCTCAACAGCGTTATACATGGTAGCTGTTACGTCAGCTACGATTTGTTCTGTACGTTGTTCAATCTTTGCTAGACTGACATCTACTGGTTTGTGTTCTTCAACAAATACTGAATAGTAGAGTGTCGATAGGAATAGCGCCAAGGCTACTTTAATTGCTGTTTCTCTTTTCATGATACTTTGTTTTAATGATTATGAAGCAAAGATAGTAAAAAGCCTGGTAACTTGCAAATTTTTTTGCAATTATTTTTATAATCCAGTCACCACGCCTCCACGCACGCCCGCATTCACAATTGTGTACACGAAGTGTCTGTCGCCATTCGTGGCGTAAACGCACACAAGTCTGTATAAAAAAAATGGGAAGCTAAGCCTCCCATCTCTCCACCCCAAGCATCACCAAGGGATTACCAATTAAAACATCTTTATTACCAAGTAACTTGTACGTATTCTGTGTCAATCATTTGTGCCAGTTCATCCAGTTGCTTCATGTGTTTTGCCTGTGGATACAGTGGCGAACTTTCCAGTTCACCGTACTCTCCCAGTATAGTCTCAAACACATCACCGTTATATATTTTTTCTCCTGTTTCTGTGTCTTCAAACATTTCACGTCCCTGTAGTTGACGAAACACCCAGTCAGTCAAAGCATTTTGTGGAATCTTTGTCATCGTTACTGTTGATAACACTTTGGATAAAGCAACCAGTTCAATCTTTCCTTTGAACATACGGGCTTTCTTTAACGCCTCGCCTCTAGTGTAGATTGATTCGCTGTCTTCGTTTCCTAGGTATCCTGTGTTGGATACTTGGTCTGGTCTTGCATTGTGACCGTCTAATAATTTTACCTTGTATTTCATGGCTTCTGGTTTTTTGTTCGGTACAAAGATAAGGAACTTTTTTCAAAGTTCCAAATCTTTTACCAGTTTTTTAAAACTTTTTTAGTTCAGCGTTCAATTTTTTCAACTTAGCTTGTGTCTCTTCAATCTCCACCAACATTTTCGCTTTCTTATCTTTAAGCAAAAATGCAATTCGAACATCAATCATTTCACAAATATTCAAAGCTTCTGAATAGTCTTCTGACTCAACCCTTTCGCTAAAGTTATTCCCTAGACTTCGTACCCAACCATCACAGGGTGTACCATCATCATTTCTTGAAATCAATTCTGATTGTTGACCAACATAACATGTAGACCAACGCTTACCCAATTCCAAATCAACAGTTGATTCTTTTCCGTCAATTAACGATTGAAGTTCTTTCTTCCAATCAACTACTTGACCACCTTCTACTTGTGCATAAGTTTTTGCCATCTTTTCTATTTTTAAATTATAAATTCTTGGTTCTTTGTTCGGTACAAAGATAAGAAAAGTTTTTGGATTATCCAAACATTTTATTGTTTTTTTTCTCGTATTCTTTCATGACATTCTTGTATTTTTCTAATAAATCAAGATACATCCCGTCATTCAGCTGTTTCACTTTGTTTAACCACAGTCCCACCTGTGCCTCATTTGGTGTTTTGGTGCCCATTCGAATCGAACGAATTCCCGCCTCTACTTTCCCTATGTAGAGTTCTTCACATGTTTTTGCCATGGTATTTATTGTTTTAATCTGATAATACAAATATACAACAAGAAAATAACCTACCAAATAAATGATAGGTTATTTTCAAATTATTTTTATTCCTCTGTTGCTGTTTCTTTGGTAGCCAACAACTTGTCGATTTCAATTACTCTCTCGAATTGCTCTGCACCCAACGCCAACTCTTTCAACTTGTTCAAAAGAATTACTGGATAGTCCTCAAACAATTTTCCTTTGTTGTGTGCGATTTGGATAAGGGTTTCCACATAATTAGAAAATTCCTCCTCTTCCTCAATGTACTCAACCAATACGTCACCCAAGTAGTAATCCTCATCCCCTTTGATATCCATTGCCATTTCAAGTGCTTCCTGTGTTCCACCACTTGGTATGTTCTGCTCCATGGTTTCCCCATTAAGCAATACGTACTTACCAACGTTGTAACCAAAATCCTCATCGGCATACTGAACCTCAAAAGTTACTTCGGGGAACATTGTACTCAACTTAACCATAAGACTGTACGGATTGCTCCACGCTGTGTCAAACTCGATACAATTCTCATCAACATCGTGTTGGTCGTAAGCATTCCATTTTGTACCCCAGTTGCTTGTTTGCCAACCGTACCAGTCGCAATGTCCAAACTTCTTTTTATACTCATTGGCTAACGCCTGTGTTAACCCTCTTGAAATACCCCAGTTTTTCTCTGCTTCTGTGAGTTCGTCTTTGGCAATTCTTTCTTCTTGCTTGTCGTATTCTTCCTGTGAAATAATACGCATTGGTGACACCGTACCCACCAACTCTTTTGGGATTGGTGCGATTTTGTTGAAGTCAATGAATATGTCTTCCCCCTCCCCTTTGATTGCTTGTCTTACCTCTGCAATCTGTTTTTCTGTACCGACAATGGTTAATCGGTTTGTAATGTGATTTGGCATACCTTATGGTTTTTAATTATGGTACAAATATAATAAACGTTTTTGATATATGCAAATTATTTTACAACAATTTGCACATACCCGATAAAATATCCTTCTAAGTTCAAATACTGGTCGTTGGATTCGTCCATGAAGTCATTCAAATTATGGAATACTGGCTTTTCAGTTTCCTCGTCTTCATAGTCAACTTCTAACTCTTTATCCAAATAGTTACGCAAGTCTAAGTAAGACTGGTAAACTTGGTTTTGGATTAACTCACAAGTCTTTCTTGCATTGGTGTAGTCAACTGGGATAGCAACCATTACGGTTTCTGTTTTGGTCTCATCCAACCAACGTTGAAATAACTGATTGGTGAATGACCACGCACCCTTGCTAGGGTCTTTGTCACTTACTGTGTATGTCGCCTCAAAGCGTTGAATACGCCCTTGATGGATAGTCTTGGTTTCAACAACATACTTTCCTGTTACTGGTGGGTTATCTGTTCTCCATTTCATAATGCTAATGTTTTATTTGGTTAATACAAAGATAAGAATAAAAAATGGGACTTCCAAATGAAATCCCACTTTTTTTAAATTACTATCAATTTGTTTCCAACGCTCTGAATCCTGTGGAATTTGAAATTGTCTGCAATCTCACTACCATACTTCCAGTGAGGCAATACTCTAGGATTATATGTCACTGGCTCGCCTGTACTGTTCATGAACTCCATCTGAATCCACTCACACTCAATCCACGCACAAACCACTTTTTCGCCTCCGTCATGAATCCTCTGTGCTGTCTTCTGCCTGTTGCGTAACTGGCAACCATGGAATACCATGTTCTGTTTGTTTGGGTCAACGTACTGGATGTCACCGTTTGGATACGTAATCTGCCAGTGCATGAAGTGTTGTCCAGCACCCAAGTGAAATCTTACTTTTGTCTTCTTGGTCATGTGTGTTTTATTTAATTGGTTAACGATACAAAGATAAGGATAATATTTCTATTATCCAAATCTTTTACCAATTATTTTTTACCACTTACCGATTCGACCATAAGATATTGGATAACCCTTGTTGCCCCACATAACATTCTCGTCCAAGTACTCCTGTTTCATATCAGTAGTAACGGTGTCCAAGTAGTACTCATAAGCAATAGCCAAGCTATCTGCTTTGGTTGTCTGTGGTGGATAAAACGCAAAGAGATTTTCTCTAGGGTGTCCAAGAAAGACAATGTATAACTTGTTACGCCCACGTCCGTATTCGTGTGCATCTGCAACTGACTTGAATTTGCTAAAGGATACTGGTTTACCATTCGGCAACAATCCCAACGCTTCAAACTTCTGATTGACTTCTAATACTGGTAAGTTCATGACTTCTATGTTTTAATTGATAGCGGAGCATTCTGCTCCACGTTTTTAACAGGACAAATATAAGAAAAAAATTCTTATTCTGCAAATTCTCGCATGAAATATTTCAACAAATCTTTCTTGGTCTTCAAACAATTCATGTATTGAGCATCCTGTGTGGCGTAACCATTCTTTAATTTGATTACGTTGCCATCCTCAATCCACGCCTCAAAGTTAGGTAGAATTTCTTCCTCCAACATCACCTTAAAGTTGTTGGTACAAGTTCTACTCATATACTCAAAGTCATGCTTACGCATAAGTTCAAAACATTTTTGGTTTGCAAAGTAGTTGTCAGATACCAAGTCACCACTTTCACGCTCGAACATAACAACGTTACCATTGTCATCACCTTCGTTATAGTCAGCAAAGAATACGTAATACTTCGTAACCATTGCTTTGTAGAATCGTCTACCTCTGTGTGTTATTTGTCTTTTGAATTCCATAGTCCAAAGATAAGAATAATTTTTTACTTTACCAAATATTCGAAGTAATATTTTTGCAAGTTGTCCATTTCTTTTTGGGTCATGTCGCCAACAAACTCCAAATACAACTTTGTATTTACAAACTCTTCTCCCTCAACTTGGATACTGGTTTCCTGTGTAATCCCTACAACCGCTCCGTTATAATCCATGTAACCCATTACACTCAACTTGCCGTTGTTGAACAGGTCGTACAATTTGCTCATCAACTCATCTTTGGAATTCGCTTCCAATCGTACCATAGGAGAAGACATTCCACTAGATAGTAGAACCAAACCTTTTGCTTTGTATGTGATTGTTTTTTTCATCTTAATTTGTTTTAAATTTCTATACGACAAATATAGGTAAACTATTCCGTTCTACCAAATAAAAAAGCAATTATTTTTTATTTATTTTTCTTGCTCAAAAATTTGGTAATATCATTTATTATCCCTATCTTTGTATTGTACAATTGAGGTACGGGTCTGGACACACAATCCGAAAGAGTAGACTCCAACCAGGACTAAACCCAAGTACCCCTACTTATTTAGAATTGGTCTAAACAAGGAAAGGGCTGTTCCCGAAAGAACAACCCGACCCATAACTAAACAAACAAACTTGTTTATGCTAGCACCAAGATACCGCTTTTTTCTTCCACGAATTTAAGCGACTTTTGGTTCATGTTATAACCATTGCCCAACATGATTGTTTCAAGCTTTCCGTTTTCACGTTTAGGTGCTGAAATTTCATGTGTGGTGAACTTTGTAATACCACTGTGAAGTCCCCAAAGGTTCAACCCTTTGTCGTTGATTTCACCGTTGATACAGTCATACAAAGCATCCATTTTGTTGATGCTACGTGTACTTTTGTCTGCCAAGTCAGAAACGCTAGTGTACACCTTGTCAAACCCTAGCAAGTACTTAACCATTTGGTCTGCCAAGTCACGTGTGATACTGTGGTTTGCCATTTGCTCATACACCTCTATTTGGCGCAAGCTTTGTTTCAAAGCCGTTTCAATAAGGAACGGAATTTCTTTGATGCGATGCTCCAAAGATGCCGAGTGACGGAACTTCGCTTCACCCGCTTTGTAGAACTTGAAGAACTGATTTTGACAACTCATTGTCAAGTCACCAATACCAATGCTCAAAGATGTGCTACCGTCATTGCTGTCAATGATTGTAACATAACGTTTGATGATGTCATTCGCAACCTTTGAGTGACCCTCGATGCCCAATTGCAAATACACTTTGCGACCCTCATTCATGCTACCAGCTTTGCTAACACTCAAAGCATTGCCAAACGGTTTGATGCCTTGCATTACCAATTCAACAACCTCTTCGTTTTGAGAAATTGTGTAACCCTCTTTTACAGTGTTGATACACTTATTCAACTTGTCATTGAATAAACCAAAGTAACCACTACCTGTACCATTGGAATCAAATAGCTCTCTTTTGCTGATTGTGAAGTCCAAACCGTTTTGCTCTAAAATTTCTTTTGTTGTCATGATATATTGTTTAATTGATTAACAGTGCAAATATAAGAATACTTTTTCATTCCCACAAGTTTTTTTGCAATTATTTTTATTTTTTTTTTCTTGCCCAAAAATTTGGTAGTGTCAAATATTTTACTTACCTTTGTATCGTTGATGATAACAAGTCAAAGGGTCTGGCTCGAAAGTGCCGAAAGAGTAGACTCCGACCTACCTTATATTTTTTTTTATTATACACGCAAAAAACCACTACATTTCTGTAGTGGCTTTCCTGTAGCTTATAATATCAAGCGGCTTTTCTAACCGCTTGTTCTTTGCTTTCCTGTGTACGTAACACAAACCCACTTTCAAAGGCTACCTTGTTTTTTTCAGCACCACCTTTGCCTGTCATTTTTTTGTACTTCAAACCACATACAACACCTTTCTTATCCAAGAAACGTAAGTCGTCCAAGTCTGCATTGATAACCTCAAACCCCTCAAACGTACTAGGTAGTTTATCAAACACCATAGCAACGTTAACACCACGTTTCAACAACTCAATTGACTTTTCGTGATTTGTTTCCGAACGTGAAAAAGTCAAATGATAATTGCTAGGCAAAACTTTGTCAAAACGCAAATAGTTTTTTGTGTAGTCGTAAAATTGTACATCGGGAAACATCTCAAAGATATTTTTACCACCATCGAAAACTTTGTACTTTTCATAAGGTAAGTCACTTGTACCATTCAAACGAAACGTTACAATTGCTTTGTCCTTGTTCTTTGCAATAGCTTTCTCAATTTCACCTTTCAATTGAAACAAGAAACCTACTCGGTCACGTAAAAAATATTCAGTCTTATTTACACGTCCTTGCATAACGTTAGTGTACATACCACCAAAACCACTACCAACCAAACAACTGTCAGCACAACCCTTTGAAGCATGGCTACAAACGTTGATACCTTTGCTGTTTTGTGTGAAAGGTGACATATACAATATGTACGTCATGTAACCTAACTTTTCACCTTTGATTGTTTTAGCATTGTTAGTACTTAATAAAGGATTTCTTTTAATTGCTGTATTCATGTTATAATGTTTTAATTGGTTAAACATGGTGCAAATATACATACAATATTTTAATCTACCAAATTATTTTACAAAAATCCTGGAAAAAGTTTTTTTTAAAAATAATACCATAAAAATTTGGTAGTGTCATTTTTTATTCCTATCTTTGTAGTGTACAAATGAGATAGGTACGGGTCGAGGAAACACCTTGAGAGAGTAGACTCCGTTATGCAACTGCGTCAGCTGGTGCTAGACTCCAACCAGGGATAATTTTTCCCTTATTTAGAATGAATATAAATTAGCAAAAAATTTGGAAATTCGAAAAAAGCTTCTTACCTTTGCACCATATTCGACACCCCACATATAGTGGACGTGCTACACAACACCCCATGTTTGTTTAAACACTGGGGCGTGTTTGTATATACCCATTCCTCATGGAACATGGGTCGCATTTTTATACCCTATTGTTTCACGTGGAACATGGTCTGAAATTGCTATGCCCTAATGTTTCACGTGGAACATTTTTGTCAGATTCCAAAATTTCTGGCGAAAAAAGTTTGAGAGTTTTTGAACACCATAAAACTTATGAGTGTTTTTGTATGTGTAATTTTTATACCCAAATGCCAATGAAAAAGACATTTCCCATTTTTTGACCATAAACACGTCTTATTTTCCCACATTCTACCACATTATTCCATTTTTACCAAAAAATCGTAAAAAAAGCTATACGTGTGTGTCAGAGTGCAAAAGGGAACGTATAAGCGTACATATCCGTGCGGAGTACACAAATGTGTACATACAAGGAGTTATGCTCTTATATGGCTTTATTTAGCCTCATAGGATAAGTCTTTCTTGTGTTTATTTTTCACTACCACAACTTTCTCGTCACCTATTAGAAGCACTGGTTTTCTCTATGCTTTCTTATATGGGTTCACCTGTTATTTCGTCACCATGTGCATCTGGTTTTCCTAGTGGGATAACTACGCTTGCTTCGTGCATCATGTTTTCTCCACCACCCATGTGTTGTGTAACATCCACTTCAACTTCTTGTAGTTCGTAGGTACTTCCAAGAATCACATCATGTTTTAGTACCAGTATTTTTTCTTTTTTTATGTATTTTTTCTCCATAGGATAAATTGTTTTTCTTATAGGTTTTCTATGTGTCGCAGACCATGGTCTACTCTGACCATGTACACATTTGTGTACTTGTTATGGTAGATATAAGAATGATAACAGTGCTACCCACAATATTAGTACTGACAATGAAACTATAATTCCCAAGAAATCAATTAATGATTCTCCCATTAATGAAAACGGTTTATCGTTACGTTTGCATTGTTTGTATGTTCTATACAGAGAAATTATTCCCCATATAAAAATTAGTATAGATAGTGTTAGCATAGTTTGTTTTTCTTTTGTTATACAAAGGTACGTATTATTTTTTATATATGCAAATCTTTCCTTGTGTTTTTTTTTTGGTTGAAATGGGAGGTATGTGGTGCAGTGGGTTACTGTGTGGATTTAGAGCCAAAAACCAAATATGGTATGCAGTATTAGTATAATGGAGATAACAGCCACGATAGAGATTGTGGTGATAGCACCGAAATAATCTTTGTCATATTTATTCATTGGTCTTGTTTTTAAAGGTTCCTAATTTCGTAAGCTATCATTAATGCCACACATATAACTAATATGGTTACTGCTGTTATCATTGGTTTTCTTGTTGTTTAAGTCGATTGAGGAATTCTTTAAATTCCTTTCTCTTATTATTTGCTTGACCAAAACCAAATGCTTTGTACATGTCACCTTCGCTGTACATTCTCTGCTCTTGCCATTTAGCACCCGCTTCAAAAGCTATCTGCTCAATGTACATTTGATTTGCTGTACTTGTTCTGTATTTCTTAGCAGCTTTTTCGATTTGTGTCATAATCTCTGTTGTTTTTGTTAATGATGATGCAAAGGTACATATAATATTTCATATATGCAAATTTGCATCAAGAATTTTTTGTGGTGTTTGGGATTGTTTGCATGGCGAAATATTCTTCACCGAACTCATCTTCCAACATACCCTGTTTTGTTCTCTTCAAATCAATTTCGTAATAGTCTAGGAGTCCATTGTAGAATCTAGCGATATGAAGTTTGTTGTTGCTACCATGACGACATTCTACCATTGATGTATTGTCATCCCACAGGAGAACTTTAATAGTATAGTGGCAATTAGGGAATCTGTTTAAGATATCCGCTTTTACCAGATTTATTTGTTCTTGAATTTGTTTCATGTTATTTATTTTTATCCATTAATTGGTTCAAAATCGGCACAATTTTCCCATACATCAATATCATGATTATCTGGGTCGGTTTCATAGCCGTTTTCCCAATGACCTTTGGCGCAATATGGTATTGTGGTGCAAGAGGGATAATCATCGAACCCTGTCCTATATGTTTTTTGGTTAACGCAAACATCGCATTTAAAGACTGGTGGGTTCATTGTTATTTGATTTGGCTTAAGAGTTTCTGTGCACCACATGCTCTACAAGTAGTTCCATACTTATGAGCATCGGAATCACAATCCCAATTTGTGGCACAGTCTTTAACGAAACCAATTAAAAGATTAAGTTGTTCTTCTTTTTGTTTCCTCTTTGCTTTGGCTTCTAAAATAGCTCTGTTTGCTGTCTTCATCATTCTTGTTGTTTAGTTATACAATACCATAGATTAGGTAATATTCATACTGACTTTCTGTTAAGATAACATACTGACCATTTACTTTGATAACATAGTTTCTTGTCATTGTTCTTGTTGTTTCTTCTGGGTTTCTTCAAAGATAAAGTTATCGTAGCTTAGACCCAAAAAGTTAAATCTATTTTCATGGTTCAAGTAGTGGTTAAAGCAACTAATCATGTCTTCCACTTGTGGCATGATTTCTTCCAAATTGGTGGATTTGCTTTCCAACACGAATCTCAACGTTTCTTCACCAGAATCGCTAATATATGTGCTGATTGACCATTGGTGACCGTAGTGCCAGTATCTTTTATCGATACATGACTGAATGAACCTTAATGCGGGGATTTCGGTGCATACAAAGAATATGCTATAAGGGTTATAGTTGTGACCACAACATGATTCAACCGTTTCAATTCCTTTTATGGAATTAAGGGTGTCGCATAGGTCAACGCATTCGGCATCCATCCAACCGTTACCCAAATGACCTTTGCCAGTTCGGTTTAAGATTTCTTTATTGCTAAGGATTTCATCTCCGTAATCAACTTTGTTGTTTAGTCTTTTCATTGTTTGTTTTTTGATTTGTTCCAAATTGGTGGTGGCGGTGCTTGTCTGCCATTTGGGCTAAATGGTTTCTTATTTACCCCACTGGAATAATGGTTTGTGGTGTTCTCTGTTAAAACACATAAGGCTATTAAAATAATGATTAAACTTATCATTGGTCTTGTTTTTGAATTAATTCACGGACTCTATAAATTCTATCTTTAGAATCTTTCCAAAGACTTCTGCAATTCAAAGCAATTATTGCATCTCCATGTATGTTGCTAGTGAACTCTAAACCAAGTTCTAATGCTTGTACTTTGGTGAGTACTTTAAAATATCTGTAATAGAATAATTTTATCTCTTTCATTGATTTAGTTTTTAAATTTTCTGATTCCGTAACCAATAACTTCGTCATCCGCTATGATAGAACAAATCTCAACCTTAAATAGTTTTCTTAAGGTTGGGTTGAATAGTTTCTTAAACCATGTCGGGTGTGATGTCATGATGCAAAAGTACAAAGAAAAAATGACATGTGCAAGTTTTTCCTAACTTTTTAATTAAAAATGTAGTTACCCACCCATTCAGTTCTTCCATCTGAGTTGGTGATTTTAGCTTGTCCAAAATGAGCAACTAAACATCCTTGTATATTATCTGGGCATTCTATTGATTCCATTCCACACTCAAAAGCGAAAGGTAGTTTTGGTTGGTTGAGCGATTGGATGAAATTATTGATTTGTTCTTCCTCTTTCCATAGTTCCATGCCTTGTCCAAATTCAATAGCCCTTCTCAAAACCTCTTCAGTGTACTTATAGGTTTCTTTTGCCAAATTATAACCATAAATAGCACCATTGAATTTTCCATTTTCGTAACTAAAATAAACGTCCTCTTTAAAATCTGGGAGTTTTAAATGTTGTTTGACAATCCTGCTAGCCTCGTCCTTAAGTGGAGGCAAGACATCTATACCTTCAAGATATGGTGCTCCGTTTAGTGGTCGGTGTGCAATAATTTTTTTAGGTTTAAAAGAAGATACTAATGCCATAGTATTTTGCCACAGGAATAATCTATTCCCTTGAATAACCCAAATGTTATTTTCTAATCCTGTTAGCTCCTCATCACTCACGGCAAGTAAGTAATGTTTTGTTTCAATTAGTTCTGGTTTCATCATGTTATCTAGTATAAGTAAGCACCCACCCATTCAGTTCTTCCGTCTGGGTTGGTGATTGTTCTTGGTTCAATGACAGGTCTTCCGTTTTCATCATTACCAACACCATACTCTTCACAATCAAAAGCAATAGGTAGTTTTGATTGGTCAATAAGGTTTAAATAATAATCAAAATTATGTGGAATAAAAGCACTAGGGTTTGCTCGTCCCATATGGAAGGCTCTTTCTATGTCCCTTTTGGTGTACTTGTAAGTTTCTTTGGCTTTGTTGTAGCCAGCTTCAAAGTCCACATCAGTTGTGCCATCATCACACTCCATTTCAATAGCGTATTCTTCTGCTAACTTATTAGCTTCATTTTCAATCTCTGGTAACACGTCAACACCATCAAGATATACCGCATTGTTTAGTGGACGGTGTGCTAATACTTTAACAAAAGGTTCTACTTTTGCGCCAGTTTTTAAAAGTTCACAGTATTCTTTGTCAACCTTACTAACTTCACCAATATTTGTTTCGTAAATAAAATTACCATCTTCAATCTCCTCATCACTCACAACAAGTAGATATTTTTCTGTTTTAATTATTTGTCGTTTCATTGTTTAATAAGTTTTAAGGTACTACCATCACTGTAATGATAGATAAGTAATTTATTTGATTCTGGTAAACATTCTCGTCCCATAAAGTCAGTAACTTTAAGTAGTTTCTTTTCAAGTATTAACTCATTAACACCAGTTGTTGTGTAGCAATAGTTAAAGACTTCTTGACATCCCATGTAGTCTTCAACGTAGATATCGTAACAACCCGCATGTAGTTCAGCTAAGTCAGTAATGCGTAATGATTGGCAATGATACCCATAATGTTCAACGTGGTCACCCAAGTTATCAGTACCAATCAAGAGAATATTGTATGGTGGTGTGCCTTGTTGTGGTGTTATCCAAAGATACTCACCCAAACAAGTATCACAAAGTGGTACGTTAGCGATTGGTGTGGGTAGTGTGATTTGGTCTGGGAACTTATATTTGATGTTAACAATAAGTGTGTCGTGCCTGTCAATTGTTGATTGAGAACCATTTGGGAGTGTTGCCACATGACTATCAATAACAGTTAGTCTATAAGTATAGTTTGCGTTACCTAACTTGGGTTGAGGGTTATTCAAACTAACATCTAAATGGTCTAACCAGTCGAATGGGTAGGGATAATCTCCACCCGAAACAATCGTGGATAACGTAGAATCTTGCACAACTGTGCTGTTATTCATCAGTTTCCAAGTGTAATAGATTGGTGGTTGACCTCCTTGAACAAACCCTTCTATTCTAAGTGAATCGTTGTAACAATTTGCGGGGATGACGTGAATGGTACAGGTGTCACCAACAGGTACATTGTAGTGGATTGACATTGGGTGATATTGTGTCCACACAAAACTAGGTATGAACAATAGTAAAAAAGGTAGTAGTGTTTTCATGTTTTTGATTTAGATTACAAAAGTATGAAGAAAAAATGACATGTGCAAGTTTTTCTTGCTTTTTTTTATTTATAGGGGAAATCTGATACTAGGTTTATCTTGCCCATGCTTTTAATGGCACCATCCTCACCGTATGTTACTTTACCACCGCCAGAATTAAAGAACCAAGATAGCTTTCCGTCTTCATAGACGTATTTGTACCAGAATATTTCTTCATCACCTATCCTTAAAGAATATATAGGGTGTCCTGTGGCTGTGTTGGTTTCGTGCTTCACCAACTTCCCATTGGAATATTCTTTGAGGAACACCATAAACCCATCTTCGTTGTGGATTTCTTCTCTTACAAGAATATCGTTGTGGTATTCTTTAAAGGTAGCCAGTGTGAGATTTGGGTGATATGTGGTTTCGTGTCTTATCATATTCGCTGACCATCTTTATAGGTTTCTTCAATCATTTGGTGACCGTTGTAATCCCATTTACGAGATAACCCATGTCGTAGACCATCTTTATATGTTTCTTCAATAGCTAGTTGACCATTGTCATACCATTCACGATATAACCCGTATCGTTTACTATCTTTATAGGTTGCTTCAAATAATAAGTTACCATTCTCATACCATTTACAAGCTAAACCATGATGTTTATTATTTTTAAATATAGTTTCATACAATAGTTGACCGTTGTCGTACCATTCACGCCATAACCCGTATCGTTTACTATCTTTATAGGTTGCTTCAAGCTTTAATTGACCATTCTCATACCACATATGACATAAACCATGTACTTTACCTTCTTTATATTTACCTTCAACAGTTAGTTGACCATTCGAACCCCATTCACGATATGTGCCATGACGTTCTCCTTTGTCATTGTAGTATTCTTCTTTGATGAGGATACCATTGTGGTATTCCTTGAATGATTTCAAGTCAAAATTAGGGTGATATGTACATTCATGTCTTATCATATGAAGATTTGGTTCGTCTTGTCACAGTCATTTAGGAAAGCGATAAAGTTTCTTGCTTTGTTGACCTCACCCAACTCGATTTGTGCTGTACCTTTTTTGACACGCTTGTAGACTCTTGTTGCGTTATCCATGGTAAACCATGCATACTCTAGCATACGGTATTCTCCGTTGGCTAGCTTGATGATGTATGCTTTGTATGTATCTTTGACGATATTAAGCACGTAGCCCAAGCATTCAGCACCTTCCATTTCTTCGTATGAGATACGAGCCATCTGTTTGATGATTGATTGGGATATTTTCTTTTTGGTTGTTACAATTTCTATTTCCATGGTACAAAGGTATGAAAAATTTTTTAACTATCCAAGTCTTTTAGTTCTTTTTCTAATTTATTAAGTGTTGAATGGTAACCGTTAATCCTTGTTTTTTTAACAGCGTCAATCTGTGCTTTAATCTTTTCAGCTTGGATATGCTTTGAGTTTGCTCCAGCTATGAATGAACCGTAATTGTCACCCGCAGTATCATCATTATTTGACCATTTATGTCCATTGGTTTCGAACACCCATTTTTCTGCTTCTTCTTCAAGCGTTTTCATCGTCTTTCAATTTTAGTTGTTGTTGATTGTACTTTCGCATAAAGTCAGTGTCCTCATTTGGCAATGGCATATCCAACTCATAATATTGGTCGACAATATATGATTCCTCGTTACACCAAGTACACCCATGGTGACCCATTTTGCTTCCGCAATCTTCACAAAAACTCATTCTTTAAACTTTAGTTTGACAAAGGTACAAATTTAATCTGTAATAAACAAACTTCTTGACAAATTTTTTGAATGGTTACCGCCAATAAAATAGCTTCTGTTTACTGGGCAAATTTTATGCTCTACCAGAAAGTCTTTGTATCTGGTTAGTTCTATTAGTTCATCAAAGCTTATCATCTTACGGTTTCCCGTATATTTTCCTTCATGGAAATATTCGTAGTAGATTTCCATAAAATAGTTCTTACTGTATTTTAGACCATCACCATTGGGTAGGTTTTCTCTGTAATAGGTACAGAAATATACCCCATTGAATTTATTTGCAGAAGCGTCTACCAATCGTTTGTACGTATCAAGACCTGTTTGTTCCTCTATTTTTATGCGATAGTAATCATCACCAAAGCGAACGTCAGTGACTTTATTGATGTCAAAAATTAAACTGTCTTTTCGTATCTTGTAGTTATTTTTGTTGTCTTTGTAATAGATTACCTTACCGTTATTGTTAGATGTACCATCCTCAAATCGTCTTTCCCATTCCAGATTCTCATAGGCGAGATACAGATAAACCTTGTTGTTGTGTTCATCGTATTTGCTATGGACATTCAACACTCCGTTGTGGTATTCTTTGTATTCTTTTACGTTGAATGAATCTGGGTAGTGTATGATTTCTTGTGTTACCATGCGATTTACTAACCACCAATAAATTTGAACACCAGATACCCTAATACTAAAACTACAATAGCGACCATGGCAAACATTGTTGCTTTCATCGAATACTCGTATTGTTGTTGGGTCTTGCCTTGACCATAATCTTGGTCTTGGTCTTGCTCAATGTAGAAGAAACAGCTATCCAACCCCTCAATCAACAAGTCACCATACAATTTTTCGATTGTGATTTTTCGTGGTGTTTTGTAACCCCAAGCATCCACATAGTATTTTACGGTGTTGGCATTGATGTACTCGGTGATATAGTAGCAAGGTTTTTCCCTAGAATAGTGAGCATTGAAAATCTCTGATGGCTTGTGGGTAAGCAATAGCTTATAGAACTCCCCTAACGTGATAGTTTCTTTCACGCTTCTCACCTCTTGTTTGGTTTTATAGAACTTGATTTCCATTGGAAACGTTACTTTAACTCTTTTAAGATGAATTGTGTTGAGATATAAGCAAGCAATGTACTTTGTAGCATGATTTCTGGCACAGTCCAACTTGGTAAACCCCATGAAATTCCTATTGTATAACCCAACAATAGCACCATAAATATTCCAAATGTTTTCATAATGTGTGTTTTATTTGATGTCGTCAATTTTTTCGATTGAACAAGTAAGCTTATCAATCTTGTAAACACCTACTGGCACATTTACTTCTTTTGAATAGCAGTCAAAGGCGTAACGGTGTTCAATAATAAGAAAGTTCTGTGAGATGATGCACTCTGCTGACTTCGGCATGATTGCTTCACCAGTCAACAGATTGTAATAGGTGTTACCTAGCCTTGCCACGTTTCCACCTAAATGGTATGGGTGGTCAAGACCCTTGCTACCCATTTTGACTTGTCCCAATTCATTGATAAGAACGTGAGTACCAGAATCAAAACCAGAAGTATTCCCTTTGGTTTTTCTAACTTTGTAGTATAGGATAAGAGAACAGTAGCCATCTTTGAAACCATGGCAAATTCCACCTTTGCGGAAGATTTGACTTGTTACTTGTTTCCCATCTTTGTATAGGTGAGAATAGTTATCTCGATTATTCACCATTTCCAATGGTCGTAATTCAAATCCGTTACCCAAACGTTCGTAAGGGTATTTTTCTTTTGGTTCAACCATTCCACCGAATATTGACCCGAATATTGAATACGAAGCTGAACCCATCGACATCATTTGAGTCAACGTTTCTAACGCTCTCAATTCTTCTTGGTTGTTGTTTTGTTTTGCCATAGTGTTTCTTATTTTGTTGATGCAAAGGTAGTAAAAATATTTTAATCTACCAAATCTTTTTCAAATTATTTTAAAAGAGCATAACTTACTCTCCACAAAGTAAAAGTTAAAATCAGTGTTAGACTAACCCAATAGTAACCATACTGCACCATTGCATTTGCCAACCCAATTGGAATACATACGAAGAAAAAGAACAATAAAAAACGTTTGGGTTCTTTTACGTTATCGTACCACTTGTTCGATTTGATTATCCAGTTTTTCATCGCTTGCTTTTTAGTTCATCAAAGACCGCTTTGAATGTTGCATACAGTCTTTTGTGTGACACTTTGAATCGTGACAAATTCCAATCAATCATGTGTCTCTTGGCGTGTTTGTCTAACAACATATCCAAACCATCACTCACTGGTGCTTCTTTATTAATGTTCTCTCCCATGTTATTCACTTTCATTGGTTTTCATGTATTGGGTCACCAAAAGTTCACGCTCTTTACCCAAAGAAGTTAACGTATGCACACCAACGACAGTTGAAGTTTCTTGGCTGATGATTGTGTGTTGGAAGCGTTCATAGAACTTCACATCAACAGCTTCAAACTCATGGATAAACCAACCGTGTTGTTCAAGTTTTGCGATGTCTTCAACGGTAAACCAAAAGAACAAGTTGTCTAGTGTTTCAACGGCTGATAACCAACCAACGATTTCTGGGTCAAATTCCATGCGTAGCGCATTATTTTGACAGAAGTTGAAGTCTGAATGGATAAGCCCTGTAAACTCACCATTGAATGCGTACCAAAGACCTTGCAAGGTTTCTTTGTGACATACTCTGTAAAATGTTTTCTTATTACTCACCTTTAAGTGTTTTAAGTTTATCTTCCAACGCTTTGATTTCACGTTGTTTTTTCTCTTCTTCTTTTGCTTTGTTCTTATCATGGAAAGCTTGGATTTCCTCTGGCGTTGCCAAACGATATTCAACACTGTACAAGTCCAATTCTTGGTGGTCAGTATGCCAGTCACAAGCAACGTGTGTTGCACCATGCGAACGCATTTCTGTTAACTTGTTGATAAGTTCTTCAATGTTAACCAGACCCGCATCTGCATACAACTGTTCACCCAATTCTTCGTAGTTTTCATGTTTGTCCCAGTCGTAACCCAACTCTTCGTGAGGTCTTGCTTCCAATGAAGTTTTTTTGATGTTCTTTTGGTGTAAGAATAATACGTCTTCCATGTTTTTATTATTTTAGGATTATGATACAAAGGTAAGAAAAAAATTTGGAACTACCAAATTATTTCTTGTTTTCTTTATAAAAAGTTAACACTTCGTTCCACACATCGTCAAAAGATGTGGAAGTCGGGAAACCAGAATCTCGTTTGGCTTTATTCAACCACTGTTCTCTCCGTAGTTTTGAATCTCTCAAACTTTTAATTTCATTATTTAGTTTGGTTCGATAAATCAAATCATTAGCCATAGCTTCTTTCATTTCATCAAGCTTACTCAACAATACAGCGTTGCCTTGCATCAACTCATTGATTTGTTTTTGATGTTCGTTAGGTTTCCGCATTGACTTCTCAACGTTAGCAGAGAACTTAACCACTTTCTTGGCAAGGTAGATGAATAATATCATTGTCCAAAACATGAACCAAATAATACTGATACCCGCAAAGGCTTGTGCGTTGTTATCCCAATCATCGTAATTGGCATAGGTTTTCTCAACATTGTAATTCATGTCAAGTTGTTTGTGGTATTTGTGCATAAGAACAACGCTAGCCAAGTAGCCAACCACATAGATGATGATGTAAAAAAGTATTGTCATAGTATTTTTATTTAAAAGTTAGTGGTCAAGACGGGATTCGAACCCGTAACCCTACTTGTCACTTCGAGTTTTATTGCTAAGTGCGTTAATGACACATACACTCACGTACAAGCGTCTATCCAATTTACCGAAATAAACTGAACCCTTCCAGTTTCGCCACTTGACCAACAGTACAAAGGTATGAAAAATAATCTACTTATGCAAATTCTTTCTCAACTTTTTTACTGAAAAATTCTTTCAAGTCCATTGAATCCCACTCCATTTTGTCATTGCTTCGTGAACTTGGTGCTAACTTTTTGTTAACAGCATCAATATAAAAGCTATGCTCATTCTGGTTAAACACTTCCCAGTTATCCTGTGTGAAGAATCTACGCACGTTCAATTGTTGCAATGCTAGGTTGTCAAAAGATACCACGTCAAACACCTTGAACATGTTGTGAATCCACCAGTACCATTCTCTGTGTTTTCTGGTTGTCAAATCCACCTTGCCTAAGTTGAAGCCAAAGTTTTTCTCACCCAACACAAGAATTTTTTTGACACCGTTCTTTCTCAATGCTTCAACTTCATGGTAGCTGTCGATACCACAGATTACATGGAATACTGTGTGTTCGTAGTCTAATAGTTCTTGTGGTACTTCAAATTTCAAACCACTACGGTAAGAGATACCCAATCCTTTAACAGCACCACATTGTACCAATGCGTTAAGCATAGCAAAATCCCGTTTAACATGTCCTTGGTTAACAGTAAGGTTTACGATGTAACCCATCATATCGCACCAGAAGATGAACTTGCGTAACCCAGATGTCATTTTGTTGCACCCGATAGCTAGTTCGATACCCTTTGGAAGACCAATAAGCTTGTCTTGTAGTTGGCTGTAATCACATTCTACACCATCAGTCGTTGCTGATTCATGGCAAAAGTCACAAAACGCTTTACCAGTCTTTGGGTTCATCCCGAATGCACATTGTGTTGACACACGAATGTCGATATTCAAAGGATAGTCTAATCGTAATTCACCCTCGTATTGGATTTCACGTGTACCGTCATGGGTAATTGTGATGTCTGCATTTCCGTTTTTGTATTGTGCTAGAATCATTTTTCTCCGTTTGTGTCGTTTCGTTCGTCAATTAACTTGTGAAAAGCATCCAATGCTTCTTCTAAGTTCTTCATGTTGTCTACTCTAAAGTCTTCCAATTCCAATTGCTTGAATGGTAGATTGAACTCTTTCACCAACTCATTGTGCTTGTCATGTCTTCTCCAATCTTTCATGTAGCTATCGTATTTGCCAATGGCTTCTACATGTTCTAGTGTATCTTGGCAGAACTTGTGAGCTTCTTTGTATTTTTCATCATAACCGAATACAAAACGTTTAGCCAATTCAAGACTATCCATGTCGCTTCTGATGTCAAGACTACTTGCTATGTTTTCAATAGTTGATAAATACAAACACATAATCAAGCGGAAATCATAGGTCATGTTGTCCTTGGCAAGCAATTCTTTCACGTGTGCTTCGATTTCCACCATACGTTTGATAAACGCTCTGGCATGTGTTTTATTCAAGCACCAAACGTACTTGTGATATTGGATAGGTAGATAACTCAACCCAGTCACGTAATCAATTTGAATGTATTTACCTAGTTTCCTTGAAACCTTGAATGATGTTTCCATATCTTCTAATTTTTGGTAAAGGTACAAATAAAAAATGACACTACCAAATGATAGTGTCACTTTTTTTGAAATGAAGTAAAATCTTAAAGTTCAATTAACTCAAACTTAACTGCTTTTACGTATGGAGAGTTCTCTTGGTCTAACAACTCTTGTTCGATTTCTCGACACTTTCTGTAACCCAATTCACTACTCCAATCGTTAGTACCATAATCTCTTTTCCAAATGTCATGTGCAACGTGCCAAGTATTTTTGGTAAAGAAGATTGTTTTGTTCTCCATGTCTGGTCGCTTTTGGTAACCATACGTGAAATACTTGCTAGAATCTCTGTGGAGTTGAGCCACGATGCTGTTGTCAGTATCAAAGTAACCGCTTTCTGACAAGTAAACATTATCTAGCAACGAAGATAATCCATCACCCAACGTTTCTTCGTCTGGGTATTCCAAGAACTTTGTTGTTTGGTCAAAGCCTTCAATCTTTAACTCGTACTTGTAACGTGGTAAGATTTGTTTCCCATCCTTGAACTCTGGTACGTGATAGAACGTTGGGTCTGCTATGCTATTGTCGTTACCACCGAACAACCATGAGTTCTTGTTGAAGATGAACTGTCTAATTGTTTCTTTGTCGGAATCCAAGATACCAACAGAATCGTGGTCAATGTAGCCATCATCCAATCCAACGAAACGAACATCTTCTGCACCAGTCTGCTCCATGATTACCTCACGGATTGTGTCTAGCTTGTTCTCATCGTATTGGAATTGCTGTGCAATGTAGCTAGCTTTGGTTTGAGCATCGTTGTGTTTGAACCATTCCCAACCAAACTCACCACCCTCAATCTCGATAATACCGTCTTGGTCTGGATATAAAGCATCCAATACGAATTCTTTGGTGTCGTCAGCAACGCTCACACTGTGAGAAGATGATGAATTGGTTTCAAAAACTGAATTTCGGATTAATTTTTTCATGTGTTTTCTAATTTGATACAAAGTTACTAAATGTTTTTTGATTGTGCAAGTATTTTAGTCAAAATAATCTGTGTTAAAAGCCCAATTCAAAAATTGGGTTATCAAAAATATACAAATACCTACAAAAGCGAAAAACAAAATCGCAATAATACCCATCCAACCTAATGAACCAATAGCAAATGGTAATATCATCCACGCACTTTCAACGTCTTGCATAAAAGCCACACTGTATAGTGAGAACAATACGAAACAGATTATTAGTGTTCTCGCAATCAATTTGAATATGTTATCTTTATTTTTCATTTTATTTGATTTAGTTGTTAGCACGTTTATACGCTTCGATTTTTTGTTTTTCTCTGCGTAACTTATCTTCTCTACGTTCTTTACGTTTTAGTTTTAATTCTTTATGAACTTGTTGGTTATGTTTTAAACAATCACCAACTGTTGCCCATTTTACCTTTTCGGCATCAAAAACTCCATTACCTAAACGATATGCAATATTTTCAATTTCGTAGTCTTCATTCTCAAGCATTGGTCTATTAATACCTAATAAAGCATGCCACAAACCATTATGATAAAAGTATGGTGTAACAAAATCATCGCTGAACCAACTTGGCTTGAATCTTAATTGTGAGGGTATCTCGTAATATTCGTCTGGTACAACGTAATCATCTTTGGTCACCGAGTTTTCACTTTTAATTGCCAAATAAATGATTAAACCAATTACTAGACCTAGTAAAATTAAAATTATTGTCATATCTTTAAAATTTATACTACAAAGGTAAGAAAAATAAATGACACTACCAAATAATAGTGTCACTTTTTTTGAAATTTAACACCAACAAGCTTGTTCGTGTAATTTTTTCTTTCTCTCATCGTCCGTAATCATAGCAACGTCACGGTCAACAAGGTTTCGTAAATCCAAGTCTTCTTGGCGGTCTAACTTCCAAGCGTAGTAGCCGTACTCTCTGCCTTTAACCAAAAGGTCTTTGCCTTGAATACTAATGTCAGTTACTTGAAAAGAATGCCATTTGTTATCAATGTTGACTTCAAACAAATCACCCTTGATAACGTTTTGGCTTGTAACGAATGTTACATACAGTCCACCAGAAATTCTTGCTCTCCTATCACCTGTGATGATTTCAGCGTTGGTCGTTTCACCAATAATGTTTTCCATAATTTATAAATTTATTAGTCTTCGTCTTCTTCAATGTAAGACTTGTTGATTCTGGCAAATTCTTCAAGCAAGATTTGATGTGTTTGATGCTCACCACATTGTGGTGTCAAGTACAATACGTGTGGAAACCAACGACCAGACATTGGGTGCATATTGCTACGCACATTGGTTATCCCAACCAACAAGTCACCGAATACTTCCAAGTTGTCGAAGTATTGTAGATAAATTCGTTTTTGTATGTTTTTTGCTTTTTCTAACTTTTCTTTTAAGTGTTCTGGAATTTCATGTCCCATTTCTACAAATGTTTCAATCATTTCTAGAAGCTTTTCCTCTAGGCTATCTTCCAAATGGTAGCTGTATCGGTCACCGAATACATAACCCAATTGCTCTTTGCGTTTCTTAGGTGACATCAATCGCCATACCTCACGACTGATTTTGTCTTTAAGGTATTGTAATTCCTCTGGCAACTCCATGTATGTTGTAAGACTGCTCTCACAACCTTTGTCGGTGTAGTAAATGTATCTACCAGTTTCTGACAACATTGAACGTCCATCAGAGTAAACAAACAAGTCACCTCTTTGGTATTTCTTGTTGAAACGTTCGGGGTCATAGTTTTTGATTTCAGCACCCTCAACCAGTGTAAACCCTAGCAAAGCTAACATTTCTGGTGTCCCATAATCGTGGTGACCAACTTCCCATTTGTCATAGTTTTTGGACATAACATCATAGACTTGTTTATCAATCCACATGAAACGCCATTTTGATACCTCATCAAACACACCATTGGCTTTCAACTTCTTAGCGATAGGCTTAACCTCACTTCTATCATAAGTAAACTTACCGTCAACCAAAAACTCAATGAACTCGGCAATGGTGATTCCTAGATAGTTTTCAATTAGCTTGGTGTTCTCATCCTCAACGATGTCTTCCATACCACCATAGTCGTTGTAACGACCAAAGATTGGTAGGGTTCTTGGTATATACCCACCGTACTCATCACGTGATTCAACCAACGGAACGATACAACATTCGTTTCCCGCTGTGATTGCGATATTGCTTATTCCGCATGATACACTCCATGACCCCATAGTTTATTTCTTTATGATTGTGATACAAAGGTAAACATAATTTTTTACCTATGCAAATTTTTTATCGATTTTTTCTTAAAAGTGACATGTATTTTTCACGCTGTTCCAAACGGTCTTCTTCCAAAGCATCGTTTAGGTACTCAATAGCTTGGTCGCAGTATGCGCCCTCGCACATGTTACCTTTGGAATCACAGCGTGACCCACAGATAAAATCCTCGCAAAGAAGACACATACGTTCTTGTTGTTCTTCCGAAAGTTCGTGTTGCTCTAACATATTATTCTTCTTTATCTAATATTTCCACAATATCTTTTACAGCAGACACTACTGAACGAAGTGTTGATTGTTGGCTAGCGTAGTCGACTAATGTACGTGGAGTAAGTGGGTAAGAAACTTCCGCTTCTTTGTCCCCGACACGAACTTTGATTCGTATCAAATTGTTTTCTTGTGCCATTATTCTGTGTAGTTTTCGTTAAACTCTTTATTAAGATTGTTCATCATGTTCTTGAACTTATCTTTTTCGCTTTGTTCTTTTTTACGTTCTTCGTCCCACTTGTTATACTCAACGTTCCAAACTTCTTCTAAGTTTAGGTTTTGAACATATTTATCCTCCAATTGACCTAAATTAAAATTTTGTTTCTTAACATATTGTAGTCTTTTAAATAAAGGGGAGAAAGGTATAAATACGGTTTGCCAACACCCCATTTCAATATCAACGTATTCCAATTCCCATTTAGACACATAATAGTAGTATAAACCCTTTGTATCATCATGATAAGCACTTAACCCGTAAATTGGAGTCATCTTACCAACAAATCGTTTTTGTACTGGTAGTTTAAATCTAACATTAAGGGATGACAACACCCCATTAAATATTAACATTAAAATACCATACGCCATTCCACCTATAACAAAAAGCAAAACACCCGTACCCAAAATTTCCATTAAATCTTTCATCTGTTATTTTTTATGTAATTAATACTCTCTTCACTCAACATCTCTCTCATCTTAGCTTGATTTTGGTAATCGAACATGCGGTAAAATACCATAGCATTATCTTTGATGTTACCAATTGAGTTGATGTATTCCAATTTTTCTGTGACATACCCATAGGTGTTGTCATACGTTTGCCACACAGCAGTTGCGGCTGATTTCATTTCCTCGAATATTTCGATACTTGGGGTTTCCATGTCTAAAATTTTAAACAAAGGTACTAATAAGTTTTTAAAGATGCAAATCTTTTTCTAACATTTTTTTAGCTACGATAGTTTTCAAATTAGCTTTAGCTTTGAACAAGTTTGATTTTGAACTACCCTCACTAATACCTAGGATTTCCGCAATTTCTTTGTGTTGTTTTTCTTCAATTACGTGCATGATAAAGACTTTTTGATATGCGGGTGTTAGTTCTGATATTGATTCAGAAGCTATGTTATAAACTTCGTCTTGGTCATCGTCTTCGCCCACCACATCTACAATATCTTCCATGTAACTACGACCCAAGTTATACATATCACCAAGAGTTTCACGTCTTCTTTCAAACATTCTTATCACATCAATCGCAGTATTTCGCATGATTCGTTTAAGCCAACCTTCGAAAGACCCAGTGTGGTCAAATGTATCGATTTTATCAAATAATTTGATGAACCCTAACTGCGCCATTTCTTTTGCTGTGTCAGTATCTCGTGTGTAACGTTGGCAATACATGACCATAGCTTCGTAATACTTTTCAAAGATAATGTCTTGTGCTTTTTTATTTTTAGCTTTGCAGTCTTCAATCAAATTTTTCATCCCTTTCATTTAAGTTTCACAAAGGTATGTAAAAAAAATAAGACTACCAAATAAATGATAGTCTTATTTTATATTTTTTTATGTTTTAGTTTTTGTTAGTCCAATCAATCTTTGGACAATACCTGTTGTATTTCGCTTTTACAAACTCAACCACTAGGTTAGATTTTTTCTCTGGGTAAACTCTGTACCCATCGTTATCATAGACAATTTTGGGTTCACGAATTTTTTGAATCAAATACATAATACCATGATATATCCCAACACCAGTCAAACCAAACCACAACATTATGGCTCCTGGCAACATGTTTGCAAATAACCCACCCTTTGCATACGTGGTGAACAAAGCACCCGCTCCGACACACAACACAAACAATGCGAACAAAAAGATATAGATGATAGCAGATATACCAAGACGTTCACCAAATTTGTTGTCACCATTTTCGTATGATTTGTCGAATACTTCTTGTACCAAAATCACTGGTAAAGAAAAAAGAGCATAAGGCACTAACAAGAACCAAGCCAACACCAGTTTCCAGAAATATGGACATAAGTTGTTTGGTAATTGGTGAGTTCGTTGACCGTAGAACCAACAGTACAATTTTGCGTTTAAAGAATTTGCGTTTAATTTCATAAGCTTTGTTTTTAATTATTAATGATTAGATTACAAAGGTAAGCATAATTTTTGACACGACCAAATTATTTCTTAAAAATAACTGAAAATTCTTTTTTTAGTATAGCTTTTGTCACTCTCACACAAAAGGTTGTAAACCGTTCTGTAAGGTCTAATTCAACGTATCTAAACGATAACAAATGAACGATTACATCAACCACTAGTAACAACCAGATGATTGGATAGCTTAGGATAAAGAACGAATATTTTACTATCGTTAATAAGATTAGTTGTAATGTTTTCATCTACTTAAAATTCTATTTTTCTTGTAAACCATTTCATCTTTTTTGGCATCGTATGGATAATTTTAGTTATTTCATCTTCCGAATTAACGACTAGTGTCTTGACTATGGTTTTGTTCTTATTGTCGGATTCTAGCACAATCGCTTGGTCACCTTGGTAGGTGTAACGTTTCCACCCACCCTTGTTGTTGCTGTAACGTCTTAATCGGTTTCTGCTGTACTCAAAGTTTTCCACTAGGTCACCTCTGGTTCTCTTCACCAATTGTCCTTTGGTATCAAATTCTTCTAACAAAGAAACCTCACCGTCAGTGTACTCTGTGAATGTCTTCATCACAAAGTTCGGGTAGTATGTTGTTTCGTGGCGTATCATGGCATTGTCGGTTCAACCACATTAACGGCAAACTTCTCCACACCGTTTACTATGTGCTGTTCAAGGTAACCATATGCTTTTCTGTCTGTAAGGTTTGTTTTGAAACCGAAATAACCTAACACCAACAACAAATCATGGGTGCTAGGTTGTTCATCGTTTACCGATACCGAAATGTGACGACATTCACCAATTGGGTGAACTTCAATTGAAAACGCAACACGAAAACCCAATGGCAAGTCAACCACATGATTTGGGTTGTCACCAATGGTTTCTGTTGGTTCATCGTTTTTCATTTGCTCATTCATTTCAACCATTCTCTCATAAGAGACCACATGGTTCTCTGCGTAGTTGATTAAAGTCTTGATGCTCTTTTGGACTTCATCGTCCATGATTAATAGTTCTAACATAGTATTTCGTTTCAATACTACAAAGGTACTAAATAAAAACCATAAATGCAAAAAAAAGGGGTTAAAATTTTATCCCCTTTTGTTATTATTAGTTTTTAATCTCCCATTTGATTGACTTCGGACTAACGTATTTGCAGATATTGGTCTTAGCCAACTCTTGTACGCAAGGATGCACGTTGTCAGAAATCACGGTGTCCAAGACTTCAACTTCAACCAAGTCATGGAATACTTGGAGTACTTTGACTTTGGTATATACGTTGTGTTTTACAGTATCACCAGTATCGTTTTGATTGTAGTACGTCAAAACATCGTGGTAGATACCAACATCACCAACTGTGATGTTTTGTGATTTTACAGATTTTCGTTTGAATAAGTCCGTGAATGAATTTGTATTGCTCATATTTTTTGATTATTGATTTGGATACAAAGGTAAGACAAAAAAATGACATTACCAAATTTTTCTTAAATTATTTCACCTCGTTGAATCTCGTCTTCTCTATCCAAGAGTGCTAGTTGAACTTCAATCAATTCTCTAATTTCTTTTTTTGTGTAATGAATGCTCTCAATGTTTCTATGTATAGTAAAAACATGGTTAGGTTCAACAGTAGTAATTGTTTCACCAAAGAATAAGAATTTCTTACTAGTTTTAGTCGTCACCCCTTCGTAAAATTTAGTCCAATAATAAGTACCATGGTATTCACTAAAATCAGAAAAGATTTTGTATTGTAGTTCACGTCCGTTTACGTTAAGTGTCTTCATGTTAGTATCCATAAAAAGTATTTTTGGTGTAATGGTATTCGTTAGGTCTTGGTTGGTAAATAATACCATCCCTAAAGTATTTATTTTTCATGTGACGTTCTGCTTCAACGTATGAACTAAACGCAAGTGCGTAATAATTACCGTTTTCACCCGCTTTAACTGTGCGCCAACCAAACCATGTTTTTCGTTCAATGTAGAACCACATATCGGTAAAGTCGTGTTTTGATTCGTGTGTTATTCTATACTTTGTCATAAGTCAAAATCATCTAAATTTTCAAAAATTCCACCGATAAAACTAGCCATTAAATCTATCCAGAAAATACCAAAAAAATTATCCCAGAACCCTTGTCTAGGGTCTGAGATAACTCTTATGATTCCAAAGAATACGATTATCCCTAGAGTTATCAATAAAACTGTTACCATCGCTCTTTAATTGGTTTAAAGTAAGCAAAGATTAATGCCATCACAATTCGCATTGGGATAAATCCCGCAATTCCAGTCAATATCCATAAAAATGTTACCACCAAAGATAACAACACGTAATAAATGACTGCGTTAATAAGGAAACTTTTCATGTTTTTTATTGTTTTATTCTTCCCACTTATTGATTAAGTAGTATTTGAAGAAAGTAATTACTAGATTGATTGGTGCGAACACCGTTGCCAGAGCGCAAATAAAAATTTGGTCGTCAGTCTGATTGTAGTACCAGTTTCTTTTTGAACAAATGAATAACCCAACGATTACCCAAATTATAGCGATGAGAATAATTTCTAACATTGTCATAGTTTAGAATTTTAGTATCGATGTCGAGAGCAACCAAGAAAGGAAAAAATGATTGCTCTCTCTACCGATTGTGATTTGTTGTCTATTCCAACTGTCAGTCTTCGCCATCAAGCCCTAATCGAGAGCCGAGAAGCATGTAAGCCACCAAGATGTAAATTATGTCAACGGATTCGGGGACACCTTGGTAGCCGATGATGTGCGATTGTCTTATCCGACCCGATAAGTCCCTACTCAGCTTTACCCCTATCCTCATATATTTTTAAGGCTGTCTACATCTCTAGTAGACATTTAATCTCCGTTTATAGAGAACCCAATTTTTTATTTAAGCACCGCATTAACGCCTTTGACAAAATCAGTCATTAACTTTTGCAATTCTTTGTTCTGTTTGCTGTCAAACTTTTCATCCATTGCTCGGTTGTTTACACGTTGCAATGCGTTTTTGACTTCAAGACCTTTCAACTGGGTCTTCTCGTTTCCAGTCATGTGACCTCTGAACTCTGCCATTTGTTGGATAAACGTTTTGTTTGGACGTTTACGTTCAGATGTCTTTACTGGCACATTTTTTTCTGCTGTTACCATAACTTTTATTATTTTAGGATTATGATACAAAGGTACAAACTATTTTTTAATCTTGCAAGTTTTTTACAAACTTTTTTAAATATATTTTGAAATTTCTTCTTTTTTGATTTCGGTAATGGTGTCACCCATCAACCACTTGTTCGTGTTATCATACACAATAACACTAAAGTAGCGACCCTCATACTCATACACTTGGTATGCTGAATCTTTCACCCATTCACCCTCACCCAAGAACTTCGCCTTGCCACAATCAATAGCGTGTTCGACTTCTTTTTTGATTTCGTGTTTATCAACTTTTGTTTTGGCTTCCTCTAACTCACGTTCCGCAACGATTTTATCCAGTTTTTCTATATTGGAATCAATCAATCGTCTTAACACATTGTTAATCTTATCAATTAGTTCTGATTTCTTGCAATGAGTCAATGCGTAAGCAACCCAGTCCCCAGTACCGTGGATTTCAATAATGTCGTTGGCTATCTTATTGATACCATCACGAGTCTTTGCGTTGTATTCGATAAAGTTAAGCATGATAAGTGCTAGGTTTTGTAACCCAACAATTTTTGCTGATAATAGTTGTTGTTCTTCTGTCATGATACAAAGGTATGAAATTATTTTGACACTACCAAATAATGTTGCAATTTATTTCTAAATTCTTTAACCGCATCACGTTTATAGTGTGTTGGTAGCCATGGATTAAATGTGTTATTAATATCATTTATCTCAATGGGCGTGAAACTAACTCTAATAAATGTTCTGTGAGAATCAAGTGTCTGTTTTGGTCTTCGATGGATAAAATATGGGTCAAAACAATAAACTGTTTTAGCTGATAATGTTTCTATTTTATCATCGCAACTCATAGTATCCTGTATGTAATTATGGATATTATGATTAATTGGGTTAAAATCTTCTGGGAATGTTAATTTTTTAATCACATATTCAGTCGGTGTATGTGATGCCCATAAATAATTTTGTTCTGGCAAATGAGTTATACCCATACTAAACCCATCAACATGCCATTCATCATCGGTCACAGTATCGACAATACCATGTCTAATTGTTAAATAACAGAAAGGCTGTGAGATACCTAATTTTTTTTGGTTATTAACAGCTAAATCAATCAATGGTTTTGTCCATTCAAGTTCTTTAGGTAACGCTAATTCTTCAAATGGTCTTTTTATTAGACAACGCAAAACATATTGACGTTCTTCTGGTAGAATTAAGTCCAATTCACCAACAAATAATGGTTTATTTTCTTTGCTATATTGATTGACATTTAAAGCTTTTAAATTTCTATCAATGAAACGTTTTACACTAGACAAATTTTTCATGGTATAAACAAATTTGTTGGGTTGTCTTTCTTAATATCTAGCGTTGGGTACTTTTGAGAGAATGTTCTCAAATCAAACGGTTTCACCAATAAGTGATACCCAGTCTTGCTTGGGATTTTACATATTACCTTGTCACCAACTGGCATAGATGCGTTGATGTCAGCGATTACCTCATCCATGTTGTATTTATCCAAGTCTTCAATATCAACGTCAATCAACCAAGTCTTGTCTTTGTCGGCAGAGAATTTACCCGCACAACTTGAAAAGGCTGTCTTCACGGCTTTGTACTGACCTTGGTCTATTCTATTGGCAACCTCAACAAGCACTTTCAATGCTGTCTTTTCATACGAACGTTTATTGAGTCTGATTGTAACCCTAGCGTTGTTTTTGGTCGCTTGTTCAATCATGTCTTCACGTTTCTTGTCGAAGTATTCAAGACTATCAACAAAGTATTCCTTGATGACAGCAACATCTGTATTCAAGCCTGGATTATCCTTTCTTCGCTTCAATATCTGAACGAAGTAGAAATCATCCGAACTGGTGAATTTCAATAGACTGCGGATTAAATCAAAGTTATCTGTCATAATTTTCTAATTTGATATGACAAAGGTAGTAATAAAAAAAATAACTACCAAATATTTTGATAGTTATTTTTAAATTATCTAGCATTTAATAAGTTAAGACTACTATATGCCACATCCATTTCAGCACCGTTTTCAAACCTAACAGCCACGAAATCATCGAAATTACCGAACGAACTAAAGCTATGGTTCGGCACTGTTTCACCGATTTGACCAACGCTACAACGTTCATCGTATTTAGTTAAATCGACTTTCAATTCAACTTTTAAAGGTACACCACCTATTTGCATATATTGATTTTTTTAAAGTTACTATTTAAACCATTCTGGTATTTGACGATTTTTCCATACTGCGAAGCCAGACTTTTCGGCTACATAGTATCTTCTGTAAGAATCCACAGCGTTACCAACCTTGCATTCGTCTGGCATAGCCAAAGCGAACTCGGTGATGTCACCGTTGTCACGCAAGTTGGGTTGGTTCATCAAGCACCACTCAATGATGTCTTGTGACTTGTGACGTTTTTCGTATCTGTATGTGTATTCAGCGCAAAGTTCAAGTCCCAAATCACATAACCAAATGTAATTCTCAATACATTCACGTGTCCAAATAGCGCATGGGTGATTCTTGTGTGATAGCTTGTATGGTGCTTCACCACCCAAGACCCAATGGACACCACAAAGAAGTTGTGCTGTTTCAAGTATCATTTTGACACAGTGTTTGTCAACATGAAATTCAGCACACTTCTTCGGGTTAGTATCTAGGATAAAGATATTCATTAATAAAACAAATGAATGAACCAAGCAAACAATAACACTAGCCATGGTGTAAGCAACAACTTGCTCCACATTTTGCCATTGTCTTCATATTCGCTCTTAAACGATTCACCTATTGATGGTTTGATTGCTGATAAGAACAGCGAAAAACCAACAAACTGTAAGATTGAGAAGTGCGTGGCATCTGGAAATGCGCTCAACACGAACCAACCATACATAGTATGTGCTACTAAGCCCCATACAAATGCGTTATACGTTAGAATAGTCAAAGCTAAACCGATAACACCAAAGATAACTAATAAAATTTCCATTGTAATTGTTTTTAAATTTAAGCAAAGGTAGTAAAATTATTTCAAACTACCAAATTTTTCGAGAAAATTTAAGTGTTTTTTCTTCAAATCCACCAATTCCTCACCGTCTTCACCACAGTTTCTAATAAAATCCTCGTCTTCCAACTGGTATTCAAGCATCGCCTTATGCTCACCAATAATTTCACCCAAAGTTCTCTTTTCATCCCTTGTAAACAATGGTTTCTCAACCACTTTAGGTGTCATACAATCTTGGAATCTAAAGAATACTTCCGAATGTAATATCTTTTCGATAAGTTCTAGGTTACTTCTAAAGCTACCAGAACTAGACAAAAAGTATGGTTTTTTAATCAAATCGTTGATGTACAATCTCCAATCATCTGCACCCAAAACCTCATCAACAAATCTACGTTGTGTTTCGTTCTCGGTATTGTGTGTAGGTGCAACGTTTGGTGTATAACAAACAAACATTGTCAAATCGTAAATTTCTACGTTTGATAAATCTTTGACGAACGCACTAACGTTCGCAATGATGGACTGTCTAACAAAATCTTTTCCCATGACTAGTATTTTTTGTATTCATCATAATCGTAACACTTCAACACTCCATTGGCATCAAACCCAACTTCGCTTCTGCATGAACTAGCAAAGCCAATTTCAGCCATTGTCAAAGGGCGACCCAACCATTCTGGTGTTGAATCATCGTCAAGTGTCTGCAAGAACTCTTGTAGAATATAGCCGTTAGACAACCTCTTGGTTTCTGCCAACTCTTTGCGTTGTTCTTCGGTACACTCATCCCAATACTCCGCTTCTTTGTCGTTGTGCCTTTGGTCGTGTCTGGTTATTGGTGTTTTAATTACTAGTGTCTTGTCTTTGTTGACAAACACACGTCTAGTTAACCCAGTATTCTTGTAGGTAAAGGCTTCACCGTTCACAAAGATAACATCAGCCGTAGATTCTACAGTGGCTGTGTTAACATCAACTATGTGTTCTATTCTACTCATGATACAAAGGTACTAAAAATTATTCTTTTGACCAAATTTGTTTTGTAGAATTATGCTTAGGGTTTAAAATTTGTCTAACAACACCCATGTTGTTACCCCAAAACATCAAAAATAAACCAAAACAAACCCAACCATTGGTGTTGTAACCGATGATTACCATACCAACAACACCAAGGATAAATTCGAATAACAAATAAACAAATCTAGCCTTGGCTATTTTTAAATCGTTTTCGATTTTGCGTTTCTCTTCTTGCTCTAGCAAGTATTTTTTGTAAGTTTCTAATTCGCTCATAGATTCATAGGTTTACTGACATAAACAATCACGGATTTCACTCTTGTCAAACTCTATCACATCGGTTTCACCGTCAGTGTAGGTGTATCGAGTAAGTGTAATTGTGTCCCCAATCGAAAAGTTTTCTCGCCAATTATTGCAATGCTTTCCTAGAGAAATATGTGTAAATTGTCGGTCATCAGCAACACGCTTCAAATCCACAGAAACATGCTTTGGTGGGTCAAAGTCTGTAATGACATACATTGCCACTTCAACATGGATAGGTGTTCGCTCTGGTCTTCCACAAGAAGCCAATACAATGGCGAATAACGCCACGAGAATGATACTAATTTTTTTCATTGTTCTGCTTGATTAAGGTTTGTAACTCATCGAAGTCAGCATCACGTAACTTTTCATCTTCGTGGTACGTGTAGCTACTAAAAGACTGTGGGTCGTTTTCTTCAACTTCAATTGAGAAACCACTAACGTCACCTTTGGACACACTAACAATCTTGCTAGGGTTCGAAAGGATTTCTTTCAAATCGTTCTTAAGAGCGATATTTACGATATTTGTTTTCATACAGCAAAGGTAATAATTATTTTTTACTTACACAAACTTTTTTCTCGATTTTTACAAAACCGAAGTTAATCCAACGTTGAATAAAATCCATGCTATACTCTCGTTGGTCGGTTTTCACCATCCCCATAACCCAATCTTTTGAGCCTTTGACAACTGTTTCAACCCTTTCTTTAAAGACCAATTGGTCACCTTTTTTCATCCCCATAACCCAATCTTTTGAGCCTTTGACAACTGTTTCAACCCTTTCTTTAAAGACCAATTGGTCACCTTTTTTCAATCCCATTACCATTCCAATTTTACTTCAAACTCTTGTGTGATAGGTTCTGTGGTAACCAAGTACCCGATACGGTTTACCAAATGGTAACCACTAACGTAGTACATACATGCACTCACCTCATCACTCTCATTGCTTTCTTCCTCACTATCACTTTCAATGATTGTGATAACTCGATTTTGTTTTGCCATTTCCATGACAAACTCAACTTCTTCACCATACGTTTCAAACATCTTCCCATCAAATGATGCGTTGGTGTCGATATGGTTGTCCAACAATTCGTATCTTTCATCGAATTGTTCCTCTGTAAGAGATAGTAATAAACTCATAGTATTTTCTGTGTTAAATGAAACCTAAATATCTGCTTGGCTTGTCAAAGCTGTCCAATTCCATGTATTCTTTGGCTTTGGCTTCCGAAGTTCCCTCGGCAACGAATTGAGCCGTTTGAGCCACTTTAAATCCTTTCATAAGGGTTTGTGCCACTTTCTTGCTATCTTCGTTTCTAGCATCAGTTCTGTACTCGTCAGAGGCAATATGCTCTAGTGTTTGCAACATCAATCCGAATGCTGATTGTTGTAGTGTTCGGTGTTGACAAGAGAACGCTTCAATGAACTCTTGGTTCTTTTCTTTGTTGCTAGAGTTCACGAAATCCGTGATTGCTTCTGCTAATTCTTTTGGTGATAGTCTTGACATAACGTATTGTTTTATTGATTACGGTACAAAGGTAGGGATAATTTTTTAAACCACCAAATATTTTAACAAAAAAAATCCATAAACCTTTAAGTCTATGGATTTTTGTATATGTTTCTGTTGTTTTTCTTATTCTTGTGTTACCGTGAAGTTGGCTTTTCTTACACGTAATGGACGTTCAGAGATATGTAAGTATGTTCCACCACTTGGGTAATACTGGTGATAGTTTCCTTGCGCATCGAACCAGAACAAATAGTTACCAGATTCTCCGTATGTACCACCATCATCAAGTACTTCGTCAGTGTAGTAAGGTATTTGTCCAATATAAACCGTGTTGGTATAACCGTTTGAACCATTTATCCCAGTACTATTATCAACGGTCTTAGGACTTAAACGCTTAGAACCAGAAGTCACTTTACCTTTAACGGTTGAGTATTCCATAACGTCACCTGTGTAAGAAGAAATCACGTACAAGTGTTTTACTTCACCCACCATGTTGTCACGTTTCAAACGCTCCATGATGTTTTTTTGTTCGATAGTATGCCCATCCGCATCCGTTTGAACTTTTACCGTTGCTTTGGATACACCAGAGTCAGACGATTGTTGCGGGCGTTGGTCAAAGTCACATGAAGTGAACGTGAATGCAATTGCTAAGATTGCGATAAGCGAAAAGATTACTTTTTTCATTTTTCTTGTTTTTAAATTGTTACTGATTTGTGATACAAAGGTAATACATTATTTTGACATTACCAAATTTTTTGTGTTTTTTTTACTGATTGATACTAGAAATGTAAGGTTTAATTTCCCTTGGCAAAGGTTCTAGGTTGGTTGCGGGTAAGTCACCCTTGTTGCAAAAAGCATAATTAAATTTGCTCATTGCTGAATTATACTCGGAACATAGTGAGTTGTGCATAGAAATCAACCCCATCATTTCCGCTTGTGTTTGTTGGTACTGGAAGTCACTATGGTCGGTTATCCCTTTCAACTGACTTTCATACACATCAATGGTTGCCCTCTTTTCATCAATCGCTGACGACAAATCTTTGAAGTACTCATACTTCTTCAACATGGCAGACGGTGAGAACTCTTTTTGGACAACATTTGAAGCATCACCACACATACGAAGTGTCAAAGACACAAAGAAAATTAATGCTACGATTCCTACAATTTTAAAAAAATTATTCATGTTTTATGTTTTTAATTTAACGATACAAAGGTACAACTTATTTTCGACATTACCAAAAAATTTGGTAACTTTTTTATTTTTTTATTGTTGGTTCGATTCTTTTGGTAGCACCATTGGAATCAGTTACTATGATGTAACACTCTTTGTTGTGTTGCAACATTTGATAAACAGCTTCATCACTTGCTCGGTTACCACGTTTTGTTTTAAGGACAAGGTTATCGTCATTGTCAAATACTCGGTATGTCAATGGTAACATTGGGTTAAATACGTAGTCGAAGCGTGCTTCTTTGAAGTATTCGTCACGAGTACCAATAGCCTTTACAGTGATTGTTGTGCTGTCAGAAAAGTTTGTTGATTGGAAACCCTCTATGTTAGCTTCATCTAAACCATAAACTGTAAGAAATGGTTTCTCACCTTTGCTATCTTCCCAAGAGAAGTTGATATCCCAAAGAACACCATTGCTGTCAGTGAAACTATTCCAGTTATCATGTAAGTCACCCTCTGTAAGGTCAATTACGTGTTGTTCGTCTTGAAACACGAAAGTTAATACTTTGTTTTTAGTATCAACAATTGCAGTGTTGTTTTTCATAATTGGTTTGTTTTAATGATTATGATACAAAGGTAAGTATAATTTTTGAAACCACCAAATTTTTATCCAGGTTTTTTTAATTTAACCAAATTTTGGTATTTCCACCTAGGATATTGCGCACCTCATAAACTTTGGTTTCATGACACAATAAAGCATTTTCAAACACAACAATATTCAAATCAAGGTAGTATAGTTGTGTTTCAATACCTTCAATCAGTTGAAGTACATCCTTTTTTGTTGTCATATTCAAAGTATTGTATGAAGCAACCAATATATTAAGTTGTTCTTCCAACTCATCTTGAATTTCTTTTAACGCCAATAAACGAGAAAATATGTTGCCGTGGTTGAGATTAGAGTAAACCTCATCCAGTGTATATACTTTGGTGTTGATTCTTAATTTTTCCATGTTGATTTATTTACACTACAAAGGTATGAAATTAATTCGACCAATGCAAATTTTATCAAAAAAAAATGGGTGACTTACGCCACCCACTCCAAAGGACAAGAACCACCAAGTCCTTTAATCACTAACACAAACCTTGTTGCCAAGCAACAGCGATTTCGCCTATTTATGTCAATGTTAAACAAATACTATAATACTAATTATTAAATACTAATTATATATTATTAATATAATACAAAGGTACGGATTTTTTTTCAATTATGCAAGTTTTTTTGAAAAAACTTTTCAACTAATTGATTATCTGTAATCTGCGGGGTCTTTCCCCTCACTTCTCAACTGGTCTTCATAGTCTTGTTGAGCTTCATCTTCAATTTGTTGGTCAGTCATGTGTTGATACTTTTCGTAGTCGTCCTGGACTTTTTGTTCTTCACTACTCTCAACTTCTAAGTGTTTAGACACCCAACCAGTATTGCTAACAACACTTGATTTGCCCATAGAGAAACCAACCATAAACATCAGCAAACAACACCCTAAAAACAATAACCAACGATTAGTAACATTTTCTGATAACCCACTCACTAACATGTGGAAAAATCCACCGAAGACAAATAACAGAATACTCACAACCAATACACCAGTGTTTACGGCTATTAACGTGTTAAGACTTGATTCTTCAAAGACAAAATCCAACATTCGTAACATCAACCAACCATTGTACGCATCGAATAGCACATAAGCACTAATCAATCCTGTAACCAAGTATCTAACGTTGAACCCACCGCTAAAGGTGAACAAGGATATGACTAATAAGATTGGTGCTAAGAACACACCAAAGATAGCCCCACCTAACAACATCATGAATAAGCTACCCGCTTCTAATGTTGCAAAGGTTTCAAAATCGTACTCTCTTGCGGTAGTTGTACTACCATCTGCGTTTTTCCACTTAAAAACGTTTTTCGGTAAAAAATTAGTTGACATGGTTTTCTTGATTTTCTGTTGTTAATACTTGATACATGATGGCATCCATAAGGTCATTGTAAGGCTTCATTTCATCATCGTCAAACTTGTATGTTGAATACCCTACTGATTTGTCGGTCATGAAAGCTTCAAGACGTTCAACCACTTTGGTGTCAGTCAAATAAGCATCCAAGAACTCTAACATATCTTTGTAGTATCTTGTGACAACTTTGTCACCGTCATACTCTACTTCTTCTTCGTACTCACCGCTACCACCACACTCTGAACAATCAACTTCTACTTCTTCATCGTCCTCATCGTAGTTAACTTCAACACCACTACCTTGACAGCAGTTACAAGTATGAGTTTCTGTTTCGGTATAGGTTTCTGTTTCAACAGCATTGCAGTTGCCGTTGTTACAATAGTCATAAAACAAACGACCACCACAACGAATTAGTTCTCCATGGATAGTAGGTGCTTCCCCATTAGACGGTACGAGTTGTTTCCATAACTCATCGTATTCTTTTTGATACGCTCCAGTGTTAGCCCAATAGCTATTACCTTTCTCTGTTACTAATTTTTCAATTGTCATAATGGTTTGTTTTAATGATTATGATACAAAGGTATATAAAAAAACCCAGACTACCAAATTTTTGCCCAGGTTTTTTTAATTTTTTTTTAGATTGCACTAGTGTTCTTTTTGTTGTATTCATCCAAATGGTTGTGCAACGCAATCATGCAACGTGTGTCACCAAAAAAGTTTCCTTTCTTGATATTGATTTTACCGTATGAACGTTTTTTCTCTACGGTGTCGTAAGCTACAAAGTAGTTACCCTCTTTCTTAATTTTAAATTCTTGTACTGACATGGCTTTTGGTTTTTAAATTATGATACAAAGGTAGGGAAAAGAAATGACATTTCCAAATCTTTTCCCAAGTTTTTTTATTTTTTATTCGTTCTCGAATCCTTCATAATAATCGATTTCATCCAAGAACTCTTCGCAAGTGTAAGTGTTGGAAAGCTTGTCCCAAACAACGATGTCTTCAACCCAATCAACATATTGGTCTTGGTCTGGGTGATTCACAATGGCTCTGATTGCTTCAACAACGTCTTGGTCTGTTTCCAATTCACAAAGCATCTGACGTGCTTTAGCGATAACGTTCTGTCTTTCAGCGTTTGATTTGTCAACGAAGTCTGCTTGTGCGATTTCATCAACGTGGTCTTCTTCAACGTATGTACGTGCTTCTGCTTTCATGGCTTCACGCTCATCATCGTTTGTTGTGTAATACTCGATGAAGTTCTCGATAATCATCAACTTAATTTCTTTTGTTTTTGGTAATTTTGACATGGCTTTTTGGTTTTTAATTATTAATATGATACAAAGGTAAGGAATTTCCTGGTAAGTTCCAAATTATTCGGTAACTTTTTTTGGAATTTCTGTAATTTTAGTAAACATACCCTCACGTTTTACTGTATATACACATGCTTCCGTGATTTCTATGTCTTTCATAGCTTCTTCACCATCGTTACCCCAAGACTGATAAACATAATCTCTAACGTAACTCAAACTCATGTGTCTACCGATGCCACCCAATAGTTCAACAACTTGTTTTTGTGAGGATGCCATGATGTAATACTGCGTACCCTTATCTCGTCCGTGGTCGCTGTAATAAGCGAACTGTTTTAATTTTCCTTTTTTCATACTACAAAGGTAATAATAAAAAATGACACTACCAAACGATAGTGCCATTATTTTTATTTTTCTTTTAGTTTAAGCATTAGTATTCATACCAAACATAAATGGCAAGTCCTAAGTAAATAAAAATCATTGTTCTTGTTGTTTAAGTAGTTCCCTAACAAGTTCCTCAATAGCATCAATTGATGAATGAAAACCAAGTACACCACCTTCGAGTAGGTGTTGTGGCATATTATCTTTGTGTTTTAAAATGTTGTCTTTTCTTAGGTGTATCTCCGTTATCCTAGATTTCAATAGGATAATAACTTCTTCGACACTATAACCTTTTTGCTCCTTCTCAATTTCTTTGGCTTGTTCTTTAGGTTCTTCTAATAGTTTAAATGCTTTTGGATTCCATTCATCTGAATAATGACCAACACCCCACATTTTTTTATGGTCACTTATTACTATACCATTTGTACCATTTTCTCCTGCAAGAATAACTACACCATCTTGTTGAATATATTTTTTACCCTTAGTAAACATATTTATTTCTTCTTGTTTAGGTTCTTCTTGTGGAATGATGATTTTGTAAATCCTTCTATAAGCAAATGCTCCCGCAATTGACATTGGAAATTCTCCATTCTCATCCTCATCAACCCAATCTCTTAAAGATAAATGACACCTTTGACGTACTTCTTTAACCTCAACCATCCCACAACTTGGATTCTTACAAAACCATTCTAAGAACTCATCATCAATAGCTTGAATACCATCTTTGATTAAATCTTGGTCTGTTGTTAGAATGATTTTAGATTGGAACTCCCCTTTTGGTTTATTAGATTTCCATTGAAAAACACTCTCGTATATAGTATCATAGAACCAATCATCTTCTTTAATTTCTTCATCAGAAGTGATATAGATGTGTCTTTGACCACTCAAAAGACCATCGCTACATTTAGATTCTTCTTGATTAAGTATAAGTTTGTAAACAATTTCTACATAACCTTTTTGTTTAGAATAGTGTAACCTACTTGGTTTTTCCGTTGGTAATAAGTGTATGTTTTTCATTTTTTACTAGCTTTTGTTTTTACAATATCAGCCATTTGTCTTTCAAATGTTGTAATCGCTGATACAATCTTACGACAATCTTCGTCAGATAAAGATTCTGCACCCGCCACCATGTCTTTGATACCTCTAGTTGATAGGTTGACGTAGATGTTCTTCAAATCGTTTACCTTTAACATGGCACGTTGAACTGGTGTTGCTTTACCACCTTGTGCATCAATGTCCTTTTGGATTTTTTCTTTACCGTATCTTCTGGGAACCTCAACCTCTTTGGCTTTGACTACTTTTACAGGTTTGTCAATCTTCACCTTTTTGATAGGCTCTGGTTCAACAACCTCAACCTCTTCAACAGCTTCAAGATTTTTCACCTCTTTGGCTTTTGCTTCTGAAACAACACTGGTCACGGTTGTAACTGGGTCAACTGGTTCTGACACTTGGCTCATTTGCAAGCGTTGGTACTTGTCGATAAAATCTTTTCGGGTAAGAATCACCTTTTCAAAGATTTCAACCAATAACTCTTTGGTTCTATCATTCAAAGCACCCTCTTTTTGTAAACGATACAAAATGTTAAAAGGTAACTTTATCTCATCTGTGAAGATTTCTTTAAGGTCTTCGTTCTGTTCGATGACACCAATGGTGACCAATTCATCGTACTCTAATTCTGCGATTTTTTCTACTGTTTTCATATCTTATAGTATTGCTCTGTCTTTGATTTCTTGAACAACTTCGATGTTCTTCTTCATGTTGTTTTCCAACTTAGCTTTTAAGCTTTGGAATGTGCATTTCATCGAATCACATGTGGAACGCAACATGATAAGTTCCAACTTGTTTTTTCTACGTCTTTCCAAAATCTCTTTGCCTTTTTTGATTAGCTTGTGAGATTGTGAAACGTGGGTGATGTCGATACCCTCAACGGTGTGATACCAGTTGGATAACTCTCGGTCAATCTCTCCTTGCTCCACCATTGATGCTTTACACATTTTTTCGATTTCCTCATACTGTTTAATGAAGCCATCCAACGCTGTTAATTTTTCACTCATAACGGTTTGTATTAATGATTATGGTGCAAAGGTATGGATAAAAAATGAATCTACCAAATTTTCCTGGAATTATTTTTAAAAAACTTTTTTATCACATCAAACCTAAAGTAAGCGCAAACAATCGTTTGGTCGCACTATCCATAATTTCATCCCCAGAACTAAACCAAAGACGGTATGAAATTCTGACACTATTTTCATAAACCGCCTCAACTCGCGTGTTAAATTCAACACCCCAATAAGAAAACAAACCATGACGTTCTCCTTTGTTATTGTAGTTTTCTTCTCTCACCAACAGATTGTTATGGTATTCCTTGAAAGATGCTACTTCATAGTTTGGGTGGTGTGTGATTTCATGTCTTGTCATATTAGTTCACCATTTTTATATTTTCCTTTACCATTTAACTTACCACTCATATACCATGTACGAGTTAAACCATGTCGTAAACTATCTTTATAGGCAGTTTCAAGCCTTAATTGACCATTGTTATACCATTCACGATGTAATCCATGTCGTAGACCATCTTTATAGGTTTCTTCAATAGCTAGTTGACCATTGTCATACCATTCACGATATAAACCATGTCGTTGTCCATTCTTATAGGTTACTTCACCAGCTAGTTGACCATTAGCATGCCATCTACGGCATAACCCATATCGTTTTTCATTTTTATAGGTTTCTTCACCCCTTAATTGACTGTTGTCATACCATTCACGATATACCCCATGTCGTTTATTATCTTTATAATTATGTTCAGCCTTTAATTTACCATTTTCATACCACCAACGACATAACCCATGTCGTTTTTCATTCTTAAAGGTTATTTCAGCCCTTAAGTTACCATTTTCATACCATTCACAATATAACCCATGTAGTTGTCCATTCTTAAACGTTGCTTCAACAGTTAGTTGACCATTTTCATACCACCCACGAGATAACCCATGACGTTCTCCTTTATAATTAAACGTAGTTTCAACAGCTATTTGACCATTCGAACCCCATTCACGATATGTGCCATGACGTTCTCCTTTGTTATTGTAGTATTCTTCTTTGATGAGGACACCATTGTGGTATTCCTTGAATGATTTCAACTCAAAATTAGGATGATATGTGCATTCATGTTTAACCATATCACAAAGATACTAATTTTTTTGTAAAATGCCAATAAAAAAGACTGAAAAATATTTGTGTGTTCAAAAAGTTTGTATTACCTTTGCAGAACTTTCACAAAACCTGTGGTCTAACCAACCACACCATATAGCCATGCAACCCGATGCTCTCCGTGAGTGTTCGGGGTTTTGTGTTGGTGTTAATCACGGTGATTATTACCGTTAAATAAAAAAATATGTGTTATATCGATGAAAAAGGTAGATTGATTTATGAAATGTGTAATATGAAATCGGAAATCACTGGGTTTGATGAGGATGGATTATTCCACGTTGTGCTATTATGGGAATAAAAAAACCCCGAACGATGTCGGGGTTAATGGGTTAGCTATAAGCACCAGGGTTCTTCGTAACCTTGCTGAGTGCTGCTGCTTCTTTCGGGGTTAAATGTCTATCATTTCTACCGAATATCTTCTGTGTGAATTTACCTCTCGCACTAGCATCCTCTGCATCACCTAGACCAGCATCCTCAATTGCTTGGGAAATCTTAAGTGACTTTCCTGGCCCAACGGCTTGTCTAATCTCGATTGTTTGCGTATTCAACTTTTTCTTTTCTTGCGCTGAAAGCTCATCGTACTCTTTATCCGTAGACGAGTTGTCGTCAGTTTCTTCTGGCGTGTTCTTCGCTTTCTCAGCCAAACGGCTAAATAAAGATTCTCTAAGTTTCTCTTTTATAAATGATTTTTCCATATATCAATTCTTTTATAATAAATATCTGGTATTTGAATAAAAGTCTATGTCTATGTACACATTTGTGTACATGGTTTACTGTATTTACTGACTGTATTCTTTAGCAAGAATTTTATTGATATCTTCTGATGTAACATCCACTTCACAACCATTTAACTCATACAGTTGGTACCTAATATCGGTTATCCTGTTATTGAGCTCTAGAATCTTTGCCTCAGCCCACTTATCCCATATTGGTTCAAAGTCTTCTTTGGATAAACCAAAGATAGTCTCCATATCCCCCCATATTGTTGTCAGATAAACATTGGTTCGGTTATTCCTATCCCAAAGCTTATATGATGAAAGCGTTGATAGGGTGAAGCGGTATTGTTTATCTAGGTATCTTGTTACTATTTCTTCCATTAGAATAATTGTGTCTGTTTGTCAAGCTTTGAATCGATATCTTCCAAGATTAACTCTCTAATCGCTTGTGTTATTATGGTGGTTTCAACACCAAATATTTTACAAATATCGCCCTCAACTTTCCATAAGTCAACCCTATATTCCGATTCTTTTTCTTTGATGCTGAAATCATGTGCCAAAGGAAAACGTTTCTCATTAACCCTATCGGCATGGACCCTATAAATAACGTAATGCTTGTCAATATAATTTTTAACAAGCATCACATTGGTTTTATCTATTTCGGTATTAGTCGAGTTCACTGAACGCTATTTTAACCCTAGGGTTTTCTCTTAGCTTTCTAAGGCATTTTTCACGCACTTGACGAGCCATTTCACGTGTGATACCCACTTCTTCACCAATTTCTTTTAAGGTCATTGGTGCCGCTCCATTCAAGCCGAATAAAGCTTCCATGATTCTTTTATCTCTTGGCTTAAAAATATTCAAACTAGCGTTGATTTCTGAAATCAAATCGCTACCATTCAACAAATGGTCAGTTGGTTTGAATGTTTTGTCAGCAATCAAATCACCCAAGAATGAACCCTCTTCGTTACCAACTTGACGGTCCAATGAATCCATGCTGTAAGCACCCAAAACATCTAAGAAGATGAAATCATCATCGTTGATTTCGTTCCCGAATTCTTCAATAACTTCTTGTACATCAACTCTACGACCTCTAAGTTGTTCGAGTTCTGCAATCTTTTTATCCAACTTAGACAAACTGTTTATTTTGTTTGCTGGAATACGAACCATCTTGCCGTTTTTAGCAATGTGTTCCAAAATAACTTTTCTAACCCACCATACAGCGTATGAGATGAACTTGTAACCCATTGTTGGTGTAAACTTCTCAGCCGCCATAATAAGGCCAATGTTACCCTCATTTACCAAGTCTTCCAATGGTAAATCATCAGAAGCATATTGCTTAGCTACTGACACCACGAAACGTAAGTTTCTTTGGACCAACTCATTGATGGCTTCTCTATCACCCAAACATGCCCTTTCCGCTACCGCATACTCTTCTTCTGGTGTTTCGAAGATTTCGATATCGCTGATTTCTTTTAAGTATTGCTTAAAAGACTCATTTTCTCTGTTGGTAAGTTTGTGTGAAATTTTTAATTGTTTCATAAAGAATTCTATTTTTTTTTTAGTGTTAATTATTTCTTTCCATTTCTCTCTTCAAATCTTTTTCTTTGATAGAGTTACGTTTGTCATAAAGGTGTTTACCTTTAGCCAAACCAATTTCAACTTTGATGAACCCAGTATCGGAAATAAAGACCTCTAGTGGTACGATAGTTAACCCTTTTTGGGCAATGTTTTCATCCAACTTGATGATTTCTTTTTTCTTCATAAGGAGTTTTCTATCCCTAAGCGGTTGATGGTTATTGTGTTTACCACCTTCTTTGTGTTCAGCGATGTGCATGCCTTTGATAAACAATTCACCATTGGCTATGAAACAATATGCTTCAACAACAGATACCTTGCTATTTCTAACAGACTTTACTTCGGAACCTTGTAATTTGATACCCGCAGTAAACTTGTCGAGTATATAATACTCAAAATACGCTTTCTTATTTTTTGCTATTGACTTCATCTGTTTTTTTCTTTTTAGATTTCTTTGGCCACATGCCTTCACATTCGTTCTCCCAACACCACGTGAGTGTTCTTGCAACAATTACATTGGTTGAATGCACATCACATCCAGCTTCTAACATTTTGGCGAACTCTCTAGCAGTAGCCCTAGTCATCAAGTGGTTGATGGCAATCAATACGGCACCACCACACTTAGAACACGTGGCAACTTGTGCTTTTACTTGTCTTAAATCTTCTTCTTCTTGATTTCCCATGACACAAAGGTAATAATAAATTAGTACTTATACTAATTTTTCTTAGAGTTTTTTCGCAATTGGTTCCAATTCGTTGATTTCCAAGTATTCACCACTAGTACCAATAGTGTCAATGGCTATGATTCCGTCAGTGATAACCAGTTTTTCTTGGGTGGTATGACCTATTACATACTTAACTTCTGGCAAATGGTCTTCAAATAATGATGGAATGCGCACCCACATAGGTGATTGTGTTACATCGTTACCCGTTTGGCTAAAGTTATGTCCCATAGTGAATCTAAAAGCAGATGGATTCTCGAATATTTTGTTGTTGATATCCTCTTCTAGGTGATTGGTTCTTATGTTATTAACAAGACACCATGTTTTTGTGACACCAGCATGTGTAAAAACATAGTTATCATGTACAAAACACATCTGAACCAGTCCAGATTTGACTGCTGGTTGTAGGATTTCATTGATATCGAAGAATCTGAATGCTTGGAAACCAGAATATGTCTCTATAGCCTCTTTCAAATAATGAAAATCATGGTTACCAAGCAATAAAACTACTTGGTCCATGTTGTTTTTCTTAAGTTCTAATATTTCTTTGAAGTTTTCAATCTGTTGGTCAACAGATATATCGTAGTGAGTATCGAAATAATCACCGATGAAGACAATTTTGTCAGCATCTTTCTCTTTTGATACTATTTCTTTCCATAATACACGTCCGTGTGTATCGCCCAATGCAACAATTTTCATAAAATTCACTAATTAGCTGTATATCGCATAGGAATCGAACCTATTTCTCCGCAAGCGATTGGTACTACACCTTCCGATGTGCTCCCATTTCGGTATTCTGCCATTAAACTAACGATATATATAGTCATATTATTTGGTAGTCAGACACCTTGGGTTTTCATGCTACTGTTTTATGTGTGCCTCACGTGATACTCACCCCTCCGTTTTTAATAATATGACCTAGTATGGGGGTTAGGTTACGCACCTAGAACAACCCTAACGGTTACCCCCATAAGTTTCGCTACATGAGATTACTGTAACTAGATTTTAACGGTTCCTTTCTCTTTATCAAGTCACCTCACTACTCTGGTTTCGACACCAAACCTAGCTTCTTCATTACTGTCTTACCAGATGAACCCCGTCTCCACTTTTCGGTAGGGTTGTGGTATCCCTATTACTCCGAGTCTTAGTATTTTAATGATATTGGCCCATACCTACCCATGAGATAGGAGCCCTCCAATATCAATTCCAGTTACCACCTAAGCATTAACTGCGACCTGTTAACGTGGTCGAAAACGTTGTGGTATCTCTTACCCTTGAAACTAGAACAGGATTCGAACCTGTAGTGTGAATCTTTTTCTGCTGGGTTTACGTGTGGATAGACTTTATTTCCACCATTTGTTATTAATGTCCGCTACCGTAGATTCAACTTATCCCATACATTCTTTAGCGTTTACCATTTCGCCATCTAGTTTGGCGGTTAGGAGAGGATTCGAACCTCTCTACAGGGAGCTACCCGTTGCCACAACCTTCCATCGGAATCCAACCGACCTTCTATCCAAGCTAACCAGTTTCTAGTCTTTCCCAGTGTCAGAGGTTTTCCCTTCTACCATCGGTTCTGTCGCACATTCCCGAAAACAAGCTTTGCCTTTGTAAACCTCGTCACCGTAAAACTCTCTGGCCCCTCTTGCATGATGTTTTTAGCCAGTGAAGTACCTTCAAAGCACTAAAGCTTTTTCACTAACCAAACCTCCACAAGAGATGTTTCGTTCAAATCCAGACCATCATGTTTCTACCGACTAATAGCCTCACACTGAAAGCGTACCCCGTGTTATTGGTTTTCGTCAAGAGGAGATAAGATACTAATCTCCCCAATCTGCTGTTGATTTGTGGGGTAGCTGGAATTGAACCACGCTCGAAATGCTACTTACTTAAAGTTATCTAGTTAACCCTAGCCTAGCTTTAGTCATCACATAACCCTTTTACCCCGTTTGACTTTACCTTTCAAAGTCTAAGTAGGTTTAGTTGCGGTCTTTCACATCTTATGCGTCCATAAGATTCCTACCTCTGAGTGCTTCTTTTCACAGACCTTGCCTCTGTTGGTACGTTATCCCAGTTTTCAACACAAAACCACCGTGTTAGCAATCGAGATTAGAACAGGAATCGAACCTGTATGAACTATGGTTGATGTTAGTTGGCACTCTTAACGAGGACACGGCTTATTATTTTCATCAACTTTATTGGAATGTGTTACGTGTCTGATGTTTACCCAACTTGTGTATCGTAACCTCCTTCCCATTCCATTCTCACCGCTTTCAGTTTAACGTCTACCATTCCGTCATCTAATCACTTCGGGGCTAAACTTGTAGTCTCATCTAATACCCCTACTTCATATTGTTTTTTAAGTTCCGTATTAGGCTGGGAACCTCGTTGCATCGAGAAGAAGCCATCCGTTCTTATGGTAAACTTTTAAAACCCTCCACTGTTCACTATCCCCAGTTTTCGTAACTATACCAAACTGTTGTCGGTGGTCGACCCCCAAAGCGACTTGTTGCAAGGGTTGGAATCGAACCAACGTCCTCTGAGATATGCACCCAGCGAGGTTATTCCGTCTATCATTTGTAACTTCTTCTTCGTGTAGTACTCCACTCCGATTATACATCAAATGAATAATAAACAAAATTCCACTCCTCTACCTTGCGGAAGTTATTGTAGACAAGACTGGGTTCGAACCAGCACCGCCAAGCTAGCCACGCTCGGATTGGGTATTTAATGAGATTTGCCCACACCTCCAGCCGTTGTTTGTGTCTACTGATTTAAGATTCTCCTAGAACCACCGCTCCCAACGAAGCCAGCTCAGCTTTTTCACCACTTGTCTAAATCTGTTACCGTCACAATAACGATACGTAGCGTGCATACACGAGGATATAACAGTTATACCTCTTTAGGAACTCGCACTCCCTACTATTTTCGGTCTAGCCGACCAGTGCTACCTCGTAGCGACAAACGCCATTTGTGGTGGCTATAGTGTCTGAGCATACCAAGCTCATAAGTTTTGATTACATCCCAGCCGCTAAGCCTAATGTTGCTCGCCAGACTTTACTGGCCCTAAGGTGGTTCAACACTATTTGTCGTTTCCGAACAGATATTTTTCTTCTAACTACAGACTCCCACTGTATGTGCTGTTCATAAACTAGCTTAATTAGTGATACAAAGGTACGAACTTATTTTATAAAAAGCAAGTTTTTTCTAAAAAAAAATTATTTAAAACCTAAACTTTCTAATAAAATCACATCTTCTGACTTATCACCATCGATTTGTTTGTCCACCCAAATCTCAGCTTCACGTGTCATTGAATTAATCATAAAACTCAAATGTGGGGATTCACAAAAATTTGTTTGGTGATAATTACTAGACCCCATGTGATTCAATGTGATTTTATGCTCACGTTTCCCGTCAAGTCTTTTTTCCACTCTATGGTTTAATTCAACTTTGATGTTGAATGTGTAACCACGATATTCATGTTGTTTGTTCATCACTTCTTGTTTTTTCTGTAATAATCTTTCAAATCGTAAAGAACGAAAAAAGATGTGATTGAAACTTCACCTTGTGGGTTTTTGAACGACAACAAGTATTTTTCTTCATCGTGTAGAGTTACTTCCCAACCGAAACCTTTTAAAAACTCGATGGCACTCAAATCATTTTTGTCGAAAACACTATCGTTATCGTCTTCATCACCATCTTCGTCTTCATCACCATCTTCGTCTTCAAGGTATTCCCAGATACGGTCAAAAACACCAGAACCACCATCGAATCTACCACCGAACAATTTAGTTAACACATCAGCGTCTTCTTGTGTGATTTTTTTGAATGTTAATTGATTCAATAAATCATCACCATCATCGAATCTTAATTCCTCATTGGTTCCAAAACCAATTTCAAAATCATCCTCCATTCCTTTTAGTTTTTCAACTAAATCTTTGAAATCAACAACAGTCATTGTTGTCCACTCGCTCAAGTCAAATTCATCAGCGTAATTGAAATCACCTGTTATCAATAACATGTCGTTATCGTCCATTGAATCTAAACTATCAAGGTCTAAATCAACGCCTTCAATGTATTCAAGTACCTCTTTGAGTACTAATTCAGCCACCAAGCCAACTAGTATTTCTTCGGTTTCAATACCTTTTAGCGTCAATGGGGTTTCAGACACCACTTCATACCCCCAAGCTTCTTTCAGCTCTTTTTTTACTTCTTCTGTAATCATATTTGTTGTTTTAAAAATTACTTAAATTTAGGTTCTTGATGGACCACGTTAGGGGTAGCTGGTTTAACTTTCTTGGCTGGTTTCAAATGGTTAGGTAAAAATTCACCGAACTCTCTTAACATGTTATACTTTGCAAGATTATGATGTGTTTTCTCCACATCAAAATCACTAGCTAGTATATTCCAAGCAACACCTTTCGACATCCCTTTATTTACGTTGCTAACCTTGGTCCAATCAGTAATATTGGCTTTGGCGTTAGCAAACATTTCAGCCAACTCTTCGTTGGTAATGGTTTCAGCTATTCGCTTGGCATCTGTTCTATTCATATTCAACTTTGTTCTTGTTGTCCAACACGAATATTGTGGTCTTTTCCCAATCACCATCATGAGCCATCACATAGGTGTAACCATCTTTTTCACCCATGAAGAACTCTTTACCAGCAGCTCCCAGTGATGAAATCTCATATCCGTAGTAGTCATCTTCCAAATCGTAGTCTTCGACTTGAAGATGAAGCTCATCTTCATTTATCGCCCATTTTTTATCGATGAACCCCATGTCGATAGGGCTGTCATCACAGTAACCCATGATAGTTTCTAATTCAGCGATTATTGCATCTCGTTCCGCAACGTGTTTTTTTAATCTGTCAATCATCTTTCTAAGATTTAAAGTTATCGTATCTGTACCAGAACAACATTGCTAGAAGTTCTAAACAAAAGAAATCTCCTACTGTTGGTTTGGGTATGTTCCATCTTAATATGATGTAAACCAATAACCCAACCAACAACATGATTTCTAGCCAAGTTATGTGTTTACGCATTTTATTTTGTTATTTCAATTTCGTGTGGTAAATTACTCATTACATATCTAGCGTTCAAAACACTAGCATTTAAAAATACACCACCATCTGGAAAATCAACTCTCCCATATGCTTCGTGTATGTGTCCGTGAACAAACAATTTCAAATTGGTAAGTTGACTTATCTTTTCCAAAAGATAAGGACATCCAGTTACATCACCATGTAGAGTCAAATCCAAATAACCTTTGGCTGGCCCGTGTGTGATTAGTATGTCAGTGTCTAAAGGTATCATTTCCCAATGTTGGCATATATCAGTACCTTTTCGATTAAACGCCCAATTATAAAACCATGGTTGAACTGGGCTACCCCATATCTTTAGCCCTTCAATCTCAACACCACTGTCATTCAAGTAAGTGACGTTTGGATATTTTGCCAAGACAGCTTCAATCTCATACTCTGGTGCTTCTTCAAAGAAAAAGTCATGGTTACCAGCAATTAATATCTTGTGAGTATATGGTAACTCGTTATACCACGATAAGAACCCTTCAACCTCAACTCTGGAACCTCTTCCAGTCATATCACCAGAGTGTATGATACAATCACCCCCAGCCAAATACTGGCTAGGGATATTGTTATGTTGGTTGTGTGTGTCGCTTATGCACGTAATTTTCATTAAGAAAAGTTTTCAGTGTTGTTATCGTTATCCCATGAACCACCAGCACCACCGCCACCAAAGTCACCACCACCAAATCCATCATTGGTTTCATTGTTATTTATGTGGTCAGTTTCTTGGTCATCAGTGTTTAACACATCACCAATAGCCGCACCCATAAAGTTTCCACCCATGACACCACCAATTAATGTGGAATCAGTCATGTAACCAATCAACATCGATTCAATAAAAGAATCGTCTTCGTGTGGGTATTGGTTTCTTAATTCGACACGCTTAGCTTCAATTTGTTTTTTGCTTGGTGTCTTTTTTGGTGTAACCTTTGGTGTTGCTTTAGGTTTAACCTCAACGTTGGTTGTTTGTGTTGAACCAGTGTTCTCACGGTGTTCGAAGTATTGTTTTACGTAACCATCTTTGTCAGTTACATACAATCCGTTCTCATCTTTCTGAGTGATTTCTTTTGCTGTTGATGTAAAGTCTTGAATACGTTTCAAGTATTGACGTTTAGCAACATCACCGTGCCAAATATGGAACAAGTCACCATTAACATAACCCAATTTTCCTCCAATAACTCGTCTGAATTGTTCTGACCATTCATTGATTGCATCGATGTCATCAGTAAATGATTTACGGATACAGTTGTGGTCGATGTGACCAGCGGCAGCGTGGGCCATAATGTGGTCAGCACCACCAATAAGTGCTTTATCATACAACGGCATAGTATCTAACACACTACGTCTTGCACCCCAAGCGAAACCTACGTGCCCATGTTTGTCATAATTCAAATCATCTGAATAATTGGTTGTTGCGTAGTTGGCACCAAAGCTTCTCCACATTCTTGGATGTCTAAGGCTTGGATTTGAACAACCTAATTTTTCTCTATGATAGTTAAAATTAGGTTCTAATTCATCTTGTTCCAAGTGAATACAGTATTCAAACAATTGAACCATTCGATTTTTAGATGGTTGTAATTCAGCCACAGCATCTACCATCCAGTTTTTATTGGTGAAAATAACATCAGCATCAACCCAAAAAACGTATTTGAATTCTTGTGGTAGGTTTTTAACCAAAAGATTCAATAATGATTCTTTATGCCAAAGAGTTGTGTTTGTTGAAACTCTTGTAATGAACTCTGATTCTGGTAACTGAGGTTCTGAATCACTAATAACACACTCCACTATTCTGTGGTTAAGGTGTTTGATTGAATCATAGAATTTGTTAAACGCAATCAAACGATAAGGATTGTTTGTTGGGTTATAGTAACAAGCGATGATTACCGCTTCTGAATGTGTTTTGTATTTTCCAAAATACAAGAAAAGATTTTTAAGTCTGTCTAAAAATTTCATTGAATGTTTTTTTTAAGTTGATACAAAGGTACTAATAAAAAACTAAAGTTCCAAATAATTCTTGGAAAAATTAGTTATAAATCGAAATAATCTCTAATTTCTTCGTAACTAGTACAACCAGCATCCAAAGCTTCTTGGACCATACTAGTCGTTATACCTAATGTTGTGGCAATAACACCAACTGATAAACCAATAACTGAACCAGTCACAGTTCCAACAATTCTTCCTAACCCATCTGCTAGGTCCCCTAATAAATCAAACATATTTTTTTAGTTTAAACGTGAAATACTTACTTTAATTACACCTTGACTGTGATTGGCAAGGTTACCAAACGCTTTATAGCTCAAGTCTATTTTGTTTGGTGTTTTATCACCCATTCTATCGGTGATTGTTGCGATACACTGCTTGTTATTTTGCGTATTTGTGATAAGTAACTTTGTACCCATTGGTAGTGCATTATATGCACATGTTGCAGAATCTCGATGCATCCTAACACCCGAAGCTGTTAAGGCTCCATGTCTGTCATACCACGTTGCCGTGCAGTTGGTGGTACTTGTTTTTGTAAATGATGTTAATACGATAAAACCTAGGACTATTAACATCAAAATTGTTTTCTTATTTTTCATGTTTTTCGTATTTGTTTTACAAAGGTACGAAATAAAAATCAATAAATCAAGCTTTTACAAAAAATTAAAAGTTTCTTTGGAGGTTTACACTTGGGAAATTAGACCCGTAGTTGTTTCTATTTAACTCTCTTTCAGAGGCATCAATAACAGCTTGCTCATACCATTCATCATACATTTTTTCGATGAATTTATGGTGGAACTCTGATTCATCTCTGAACTCTTTAAGAAGTTTTTCTCTACTCAAAGGACCATGACCAATCCATGTTACAACCCAGTTTCGGTTTCCAAGTGTAATAACTAATTGACTCAAGAAATCTTTCATTTTATCACCTATGATTGCATTACTATACCAGTTGTTCAACATATTCACACAGTAATCGTGAATCTTAGGTGTTTCATAATCTATACGGTCAGACACTGTGTCCAGCAAAGCTTGACTACCTAATTCACCGTTAAAATCTTTGGTGATTTGTTTAACCAATGGGTTAATTACTTTTTCTTTGTAGTGGTCTGTGAAATATTGCTCTATGAAAGACCCAGTGTATAGTGTAGAGTCTGGGCCGTGTGAAAATCTGTTTATTGTCTTAAACAACAGTGCGACACTACCTTCGTTTAAATCCAATCCTTCAATGAAATCAGCAAGATGTTTAACTAATAAACGTTTATGGAAACTAAACCATTTGTTGAAGAGTTCAACACTTGTTTCGTTGTCTATTGTAATGAAATCACCAAAGATAGTCTTAAACGTGGTAATAAACTCATTTACTGTAACACGCTTAAAACTATCTTTCTCGGCAACCTTAAAATATGTATCGTCTGTTGTGACTCTGTAATTTTTTTCTAAAAAGTCATGTATTAATTTTTCGTCAGTCATCATATCAAATTTTCACCAATGTAATTAATTTTATCGTGAAAATAAATACTATAAACGAATCATGCTTAAATTAATGTTCTTTTTTTCGATATCAACACTTGATACAACAACATGAACCATATCACCTAAACGAATTCTATCTCCAGTATTGAAACCTTTAACACAGTAGTTATTCATATCTACTTGGTATGTGTCTCCGCTGATGTCTGATAATTTGATAAGACCCTCACATTTATTCTCAAGTATTTCAACAAACACCCCATACTCAGCCACTGAACTAACAATACCTTGGAACACCTTACCAACATGTTCGCTCATATAAATACATTGCATGTATTTGATTGAGTCACGTTCTGCCTTTTGAGCTTTTTTCTCTCTTTCAGACAAGTGTTGACATCTTGTCTCCAACTTCTCTAGCTTAGGTGTTGTCTTTTTATTCTCATCCAAATACAAAGCTAACAACCTGTGAACGATTACGTCTGGGTAACGTCTGATTGGGCTTGTGAAGTGTGAGTAGTTGGCGAAACCTAACCCATAGTGACCAATGTTTTTGGTTGAGTAGTTAGCTTTTTGCATCGTTCTAACAACCAAATTGTTAATCATGTCTTCCTCAGCAGTACCACGAACATCCATCAACAACTTGTTAAGTGTTCTTGTAGTTTCCTCTGGTGTATCAATCTTGATGTCATAACCAAATTGAACGATGAAGTCCTTCAACGCTGCTAACTTTTCTTCGTTTGGTTTGTCGTGCGCTCTGTTTACGTTAGGCAACCCTTTTGCGTTGATGAATTGAGCAACGTGTCTGTTGGCCAATAGCATGTATTCCTCGATAAGTTTGTTAGAATCCTTGGCAACCTTGAAAACAATACCTTTAGGTTTGTTGTTTTCATCCAATTTGAACTTAACTTCTTGCTTGTCGAATGAGATACTACCTTTCGATAAACGAACTTTGCGCATTTTCTTAGCTATCTTGTCAAGGTCTATGATTGAATCAATCAACCACATTCTCAATTTAGATTCAACTTCTTTACCAAACACGTCATCACCTATCGCAGCTTTTCTACCTTTTTCAATAACTTGTTGAGCTTCTTCGTATGTAAAACGATGCCAAGAGTTGATTACTGTTCTACCAAACCATTCGTCCAATACATGGCCATTGTGGTCCAACTTGAATACAGCTGAGAAACATAACTTGTCCTCGTTAGGTCTTAACGAACACAATCCGTTTGATAAGTTCTCTGGGAGCATAGGAACACATCTATCCACAAGATACACGCTAGTACCTCTGGCAAATGCTTCTTTATCCAACTCGGTGTCTGGTCGCAAGTAATGTGATACGTCAGCGATGTGAATACCAACATACAATTCACCATTAACCCATTCAACACTTAACGCATCATCAAAGTCTTTGGCATCCGCTGGGTCAATGGTAAACGTCAATACGTTACGCATATCTCTACGCTTGTCGATTTCTTCTTGGGTAATCTCAGTAGGTATGATGTTAGCCTCAGCAATTACATCTTCTGGGAAATCGTATGGAAGACCATACTCTTCTAAGATACTGTGTATTTCAGTTTCGTGTTCACCAGCATCACCCAAGATTCTTACAATCTCACCGTTAGGATTCTTTGCATTTTCTTTCCATTCACCCAAACGAGCAATTACTTTCTGCCCATCTGTTGCACCCATGGTCTTGTTTAATGGAATAAAAAAGTCAATTGGTAGTTTGTTACTATCTGGAACAAAAAATGCAAATTTAGGGCTTATTTGAACCACCCCTACGAAGTCTGTTCTAAAACGTTCAACTATTTCAACGACTTTACCTTCCATCGCTCTCCCTTGACCAGGTATAACCTCAACTCTAACTTTGTCCAAGTGCAATGCGTGGTTGGTGTTGCTTTTATGGATGTAAATGTCTTTTGGTAAATTATCGTTTACCATGTATGCGGACCCACTAGCATTCATGCTTAGTCTTCCGTCAAGTATATCTCCTATTTTAATCATTCTAATTTCTTTTACTCGACAATGAAATCATTAATCATCTCATTGTATTTTTCTTCGTCATTTTGTATTTTCCCATAATACGCTCTTGCCATGGGTTCATACTCTTTTTGTCTACTTTCTAAATTTAATTGTTGTGTTTCAGACCAGTAGTAAGTCTGTTTATTGAAATGATAGAACATGATACAAGCATATCTATCAGCAAAAATTTCTTCCTTGAATATGTGGTTACAAAACTCTTTGAAATCTTCGATTGATAAGTTGCTGAGCATCCCATCTTTACCCATTCTATCGATACGTTTCATGTGAGCGGTTTCGTGTAGGATAATGAAGAATATCAATTTGTTCCCATATCGTCTAATCATTGACATGTCCAACAATATACCATTAAGTGTGGCAATAGCCAACGGTCCTCGTAGTTTTCTGTCTTGGTAAACGTAACCAGAGTTTTGCATGTACTCGATTAAACCATTGAAGTTGTAGACTCCATGTCTTTCACTTAATTCTTGGATTATTGATTGCTCTATCATTTCTTTTTTTCTATTTCAGTTACGTGTCCAAATATTGTTGTTGTCCAGCCATTTTCAAAGCCTTTGTTATTCGCAATCAAATAGCCTCTGTTTTCATCTATCTTGATTACCTTGTGAGCATCGATGTATCGTCCTTTCACTTTGCAGAAAACAATGTCACCGATTTGGTATTTGTCTTTTTTAGAAAAAGTTAACAGAGAACCGCTTTTGATTATTGGTAACATTGAATTACCGAAACACTTCATCTTTCCAGTCCCCTCTTTTTCTAACGCCTCTTTTAGTCTTTCGTACTTTGTCATTAGTATAAATCTTCTGAATACAACACAATCTTGTGTTGCTTTATCTGACCAGCTTCGAAAGCAATTTGTGCGGCTTCTTCTCGCTCAACGAAACGGTCTTCATTTGTTAAGAACCCTTGTCTTTCAGTTCGCATCAATCTCAACCCATTTTCATCGTATGGAAACCCAACCATCTTAGCAAATATGCTAATACAGTTATGGTGTCTTCTACCACAAATAACAAATCCAGTCTCAATGTTTTTCGGACCATGAACCATTTCTTCCCCATCATCATAATGGTTCGCTGCACATAAAATATATTCTTTCATATTACAAAGGTACTATTATTTTTTGTTTAATCCAAATAAAAAGCCCACTAAATTTAGCGGGCCTCAAATTTTAGTGCCTATCTGCTGGCACCACGTTAATTTTAAAATCTTCTAACCTTCCCGTTTTCACTAGGTTATCACCCCATGCTTGGAAGATTGGAATATGTTCAAGTCGGTCATCCCACATTTCAACAATTTTTGTTGTCGGGTATTTCTCTAACAACGACTCCATTGTTTTAATTTTAGCGGTATCGGTGCTACCACCTCTGTTGAAATGGTATTCATCAAACTTCAACCCTTTTGAGTCTAAGATTTTCTTAACCAAATCACCCAATTTGACCATACGACCAGTTAACATCACCATACATGTTTGTGGGTTTGTTTTTTCTTTGTTGTATGCTGACATCACCATTGGTACTGTTGGCATATCGAAAACGCTCATATCTAAGCTTAGTGGTTGTCCCCACCATCCAGGAAATGGCCAAGCCTTTCCAGTCTTTTCTTGGTATTCTTTTTTACCAAATTCTGGTAGCGGTGTATCCACCAACGTTCCATCAAAGTCAAATACCGATAATTTAATTATTTTTTCCATCTATAAAATTGCTAAAACTGTTAAACCTATTACAACGATTATTGAGAGTATGGTTAAGGTTGCTTTATGTATTCTAACATAAGGTATTTCCTGTGAACCATTGCTCAATAACGAGCCGTAAATTCTTTTTGTTGCGGAACCAATCAACAAAGGTGTGATTGGACCATGTGCATTTATTGTCTGTTTAAGTGCACCACTTATTCTTTTTGTTTCGTATAACTTTTCTTTTTTCAATTTCTCAATTGTATTCAAGTTATTTTTCTCGAAATCATTTACAATTTCGAGAAGTTCTTCAAGACTTGGTTCAGACTTAGATAATTCTTTGCTTATCCTATCCGATAATTTCCCACGTCTCGTTTTTAAAATGTCAAACTTCATCCTTAATTCGTTTACAAAGGTAATATTAATTTTTGAATATTCCTAATATTCTATTATAAATATTCTTGAATATTTCAATAAATCTATTTTTAACCTTTTCGTAACGAGTTTCTTTTTTGTAAACGTAATCCAAGTACAATAGCTCCACTTTTGGTCCTTCCATTGGTTGAACTGGAACCAAATCCATTCCAATGGTTCTTGCAGCTACTGAACGTACCAGAGGCATTACAATGTCTGCAAAATCACTAGCAGTCTTCCAATAAAACTCCAAATCACACCCAGGAGAAACCAATTCACCCCATCCGATTATATAGCCTTTGGCATCATCCTTAGAAACACCAAAAACGGTAACAATGTCCTTCACAAGACGGTTACCGTTGTATGGCACTGGGATTCTTAGGTCACTATATCTTTCATAGATTCCATAGTTCCCGACTTCACTAGTTTGTATGTAATAGTTTTCCGATAAGTAAGCGTATATGAATTTTTCCATATACAACATTACTCAAAAAACTTGAACTAGTAAAGGTTATTTGGTTGGTTTTGGTTTGATTGTCGCAAACATTTTTTTACCTTCTAGCTTTGGCATTGCTTCTGGCACCCCGAATTCTTCAACAGCCAAAATCATCTTAAGGATTTGTTCTTGACCAATGTCAACGTGTTGCATTTGGCGACCTCTAAACTGCAAGCTAATCTTTACCTTGTGACCTTTTTGCAAGAACTCAATCATGTGTTTGATTCTGTATTGCAAATCGTTTTCAGAGGTATTTGGGCCTAATTTGATTTCTTTGATATCCAAAGACTTGTTCTTAGGTTTTTTAGCTTGTTCGTACATGAACTTTTCATAATTCAATATACGACACACTGGTGGTTGTGCTTTTTCGTTTATCAAAACCAAATCCATATCTTGGGATTCAGCCAATCTTAACGCTTCACCAATAGACATAATGCCTTCATCGGTTACACGAACTTCTTTGTGTGTGATTTCAGAATTTAGTTTGTGCTCTTTTTTCTTTTTATTCATTGATTTTTTTGATTAATTCTTCAAATGTGTCAACTTGTTTAACATCATATTTTTCACATACTATGTCAACGTTACCTTTTCTCCAGAAACCTTCTGGGCATAAAACTATTAACTTACCGCTTCTAGCGTGTAAACCTAACTCCAACAATGAAATTGGTGATTGAGTAGATGGGTCAAAATACATTACGATAATATCAGCTAATTCTAACGCTTTTAATTCCCACGATACTTGTTCATTGAATTGTTTATTTTCTTTTTTCTGCTCCCATGAGCTGTCCCAATCATCTCTTCTTGGGTTTAAAAACGTGTAACCTTTGTCAGATAACTCGTCTACGATTTTCTTTTGCCAATTTTCAGCTTTACCCATTTCAATTGAACCAGCCAAAAAAATACATTTATCGTTTTTAGCAAATGTCAAATCATTAGGTGCTTGAATTTCTTTTGATTTTTTCATAAAAAAAAATTTAATTTGGACTAAATTTGAAGTCATCAAATCCATCTTTGTCCCCATCATTATCGTCCCCACCATTTTCATCGTCTTCTGCATTGGTAATAGTTATTGATTCCACCACGCCTTCTAGTTCGTCTAAGACGGTTACTTCGATAGCACCAGTTTCGTCATTGTATTCTATATGAACAATGTATTCACCTAAATCGATTCTTTTGGTTATTAGCATTTAAGGGTTAATAATGTTTGGTCTTATTTTACCAGCAATAATATCTGGTATCACCTTTTCTTGGTAGTCTTTTAACAATTGTTCTCGACTAACTGTCCACCCAACTGGTGGCAAGGTGTAATCTTCAAAGTATGTATAACGAACCATACCGCACAAGTTAGGACCAGCTGTCTTGGTTTCACCTTCGGCTGTCAATACTTCAAAATTTCCTTCGCCTATATGCTTTATCTCGTTATACATACTTATTAGATTATTTTATTTTTATCCAGCCGATACTGATTCGCCAATCTCACCAGAATTCATTGGTCCACTTTCATGGGATGAAGCTTCATCCCATGAAATTGATTCGTTATGTGAATCACCCAAAGAATGTGCTTTCATCGCCACATCAATCGAGATAGACTTTAATTCGATTTTCCCAGACTCTTCACCTTCTTCATCACTAGAGTTTTCGTACTCATCGATGCTTTCAACAACTTTGTCAAGGAAGTCTGATGTTTTAACGTTGGTTGGTTTTGTCACCATATCACTACCGTAACCATCGTATGCAAATGCATAGTTTACGATATCAGCATCCTCAACCTTGATTAACACTGGTGCGTCAAAACCTAACGCTTTTCCATTGTCGTCAGTCAATGGTGCGATTTCAATCATGTTAAAGTTAACAACTCTATTGATGATACCGATTGTTTCACCATTAATTTCAAAACGGTACCCAACTCTTTCTTCGTTGAACATTGGTCTTGGGTAAACGTTAACACTTTTCGCCACTTGTGACAATGTTCCGTCTTCTTCACGTAACATTACGTTGTATTTACCTTTAAGTTTTTTCACGTTAAAGATACTTTCAAACGCCAATGGTCCTTCGTTGTGAATGTTAACTTCGCTCAAGATTGCTTTTACGATGTCAACTGTAATCGTTTCCAAGTTCGAAATGAAGTTAATACATTCTTGTCTGTACTCATCATATTCCAAACAGTCATCGATGATTTCTTCAACCACGCTAGGTTTAAGGTCTTCGAATTTTTTCAAATAACGGATACGTCCTGGTCTTTGGATAAGGTTACGGTCAACGTACAATTCGTTAGTTGTCATCAAGAAAACTCTTCTAAAGTCTGAATTCAACGCACCATCCATGATTGTTAACATAACTGATGAATCACCAAAAATCTTTTCGTACTCATCAATAAATATCGTGATATTTTGCGGAATTGAGTTTAAAAATTTGTGAATCCCTTTAATGTTGTTATCAACAAGGATAATTGGTTGGTTCAAACGGTTTGCAATGATTTTTGAAGACACAGTTTTTCCCGTCCCTTTCAAACCATTCAACAAGATACCTAAGTTCCCGTTTGATGTGCTGGTGTAGGTTTTAATTACTCTCTCCACCAATTCTGTTTCTAACCCGTAAAGCTTGTAGTTAAAGCTAAACGAATCACTGTTTTTTACCAAGAAAAAACGTCCGAAATCGTCAATACCTACGTTGTAGATTGCGTTCTCCAAGACATCAAATTCTTGCGATGGATACCCTAAGAACAATCTATTGCCCTCCGAATTCCATACTTTTTTTACTTCTGCCATTTATCGTGTGTTTAAAAATTACTAATCAAATCTAACTTTTCTTGTCTAGTTAGTTGCTTTATTCTGTATTCTTCTTTGCTAGCTGAACTTCTGTTTTCAACCTCAAAAGAAGCCCGTAGAACAACGGGTAATCTTGTCTTGGTGTATTTAGCACCTTTACCTTCGTTATGTGTTTTAATGCGCTTATTTACGTCCGTGGTTATCCCAGTGTAAAGTGTACCATCAGCACACTCTACGATGTAAACATACCACATCAGTGTAAATCGAAGATTATTTTCCCACCATTGTTAAAAAATGTGTATGGGTTTAACCCATGTTCTATTAAACACTTGGTTACAATTTCTTTCATCAAACTAGAGTTCCCAGTTATTATTGAAGCTTGGGAAATATTGTTTTGCATACATTCCCAAACAAACATGTCAACTTTTCTGACAACATCTTCGTGTTTAACTCCGTGTAAATCTATTTGCATTGCTCTATTATATCTAAGATTTTATCAATACATGCAACTTGCGTTTCATGGAGCAAGTCTCTTGCTTCATCAAGCGTAACCCATTTAAACCCATCCATTTCTGGGAACCCACCACGCTCATCTGGAACGTTTGAGTTACATTTTATTTCTTGCTCATCCCATTTGAAGTTAGAATCAGCTTTTTCCAAAAATAAAAACGGATAAAGTATTTTCTTTTTATGGCTGTAGTTAACAGACTGCATTGGATAAATATGAAACTTGGTAGTATCAACAAGGTTTAAGTTTGTTTCTTCATACGTTTCACGCAATGCACCCTCTAGAAAGGTTTCATTTTCTTCTACCTTGCCTTTTGGAATACTCCAGAAGTTAGGTTTGTGATTTGTTGGGTGGGCAATCAATAACTTTTTATCTTTCCTTACAATAAAAAGGCCCGCTGCTATTGTTTTTGCCATTTTAAAATAATTTTGTCCCTTCATTAAAATCACCCCACTCATCTTCACCATTGATATTTTGTGGTGGGATAATCATTGCTTGACTCAACACGCCTTTAATCTCACTTGGTGCTAAATTTGTGACAAAATTAGTAGTAAGACCAATGAATTGTTCTGGTTGGTATGTTTTACCCAAGTTGGTGAATACGCTTCTAACATCGTCATTACCGAAATCGACTGTTAATTTGATTCCATAGCTTTTTGGTACCGATTCAGCCGCTGTTATACGACCAACTTTAATTTCTAGTTTGCTTTCGATTTCTAAGAATTCGTCAAAGCTAATTTCTTGTTTCATAATAAACCTCTTTCGATTAACATTTCTTCTACCACAACCCAATCAACAAATGGTCTAGGTGAAATACTAGGGTCCATTTTCAATGGGCAACCTAATGCACTATCGTCAATCATTAACGGAGCGTAGCTTTTAGGTGATGTCGTCCAATTCTTTTGAGTTGGATTCGTCTGGATACCGTACAACGGAATCCCATTTTCTTTAAACCAATTTACGGCATCAGTCAAACCATGGTTGTCAACGGTACCATCAAGCCTTGTGAAGTTGCTACCATCACTTCTCATTGTGAAAAGGATAAGTCTATGACCCTTAGCAACCAATTTTTTCAAAACTTCAACAGCACCAATATCGTGACCAACTCTTGGGTAGTCGTGCGTTACAAC
>JACCDQ010168794.1_pt1 | contig 68281 bp, 63 predicted proteins | sample 7446031 | NCBI WGS metagenome assembly JACCDQ01 (sample SAMN15323442, study PRJNA562643) | freshwater metagenome | isolation source: river surface water | place: USA:Blue River Watershed | collected 2017-08-17
AGCTTCTGTTTCAGGCCGCTCGATGTCTCGCCGGCCGAGATCCTTCCGCTGACTTCCCGCACCTCGAGCGGCTCGAGCCCTTCGCCCAGCACCACGGAGACGTCTTTCAGGTCGAGATCCGCGGTTACGTTCTCGATCACGCTGCGATTGAAGTTCAGCCACGCGCGCACGGCGCCGCGCCCGCCTTCGAGCTCCCACGGCAGGTCGACGTACTGCTTCCAGCCGTTCAGATCGGTGTTGCGCCAGTCGAGATAAAGCTCACCCAGCCATTGGCCGTAATCGGTTCGGCGCGTGCTAAAAGGTGGCCGGAAGAATTCGGCACGCAGATCGACAGGCGCCGCCAGCGCGACCGGCGGCGTCGCACGCAAGGCCAGCCGGTGCGAGCGCCACTGGTTGCGCAAGACGAAGCTGATCTGATTGAGTTCCAGCGGCGGTGCATCGCGCAGCCGGTCGCTCCATTGCACGGTACCGTTGCGGATGATGATCTCGCGCTGTGCAAGCAGCCAATCGAGGCCGCGCCCGTCGTCCGGCTGATCGGCGTCGATGCGAATCCCGGCAACATACAGATGGCCGTTGGCGTCGCGCTCGACCTCCAGGTAAGGACTGAGCAATTCCAATGACGACAGGCGCAACTGACCGAACACCGTCAGCCATGACACCGTCGCATTCACCTGCGGCAGCTGCAGCGCGCGCTCGCCGCGGTCATCATGGATCACCACGTCAGTGAGCTGCAGCCAGGGATGCAGGCCGCGCCAGTCGGCGCGGATGCCATTGATCGTCACCGGTCGGTTCAGCAAGGTACTGGCGAGCCGCGACACGTCAGGCTTGTAATGATCGATGTTGGGCAGCACTACGTAGCGCAGGCCGAGGAAGAGCGCGCAGAACGTAAAGTAAGCTGCCAGCAACAACAGCAGCAGTACAGACAGCGCACGATGCGTCGCACGATTGGCCCGGGCGAACGCTGCGGCAAGCGCGCGCCCGCAGGTTACAAGGCGGTTCGGCATCAGGCTGGATTGATCAGGATGAGTCGACATCAGTCGGAAATGTAATGCGATTCGCGCGGCACGCGTCAGTGTCGGCGGATCCCGCTCGCCTGCTTTATCGTTATGATACCCGTAAGCGGGCGCACGCTCGCGGCCGTCTGCATCCACGCACATCATGACCACAAACCTTGTTTTGACTCCCCCTCTGGGATCGCGGTTCGTTGAACGCTGGCTGGCCGCCGATCCGGCGCGCACGGCCCTGCTGGAAGCGCTGTGCGCGTCGTCGCTGTCCGATCTGGATTTCGATCACTGGCTGGCGCGGCTTCGGGCGGACGCGCCGTCGCTGCCAGCGGCGATGCGGCGGCTGCGCAACCTGCTGGTATGCGCGATCGCGATGCGCGACCTGTCGGGCCGGGCCGATTTGTCGGAAGTGGTCGCGGCAATCTCGGGCTTTGCGGATTTTGCGGTGCGCAGCCACCTGACCGATCTGTACGCGGCGATGTGCGATGCGCACGGCGTGCCCACCGGCGAGGAATCAGGCCGGCCTCAGCAGATGATCGTGGTCGGCATGGGCAAGCTCGGCGGCGGCGAGCTGAATGTGTCCTCGGACATTGACCTGATTTTCCTGTATCCGGAAGGCGGCGAGACCGTCACCGAGCGCGACGATCAGCGCGCGCTGTCGAACCATGAGTTCTTTACCCGGCTGGGACGCAAGCTGATTGCCGACATCGCCGAAATCACTGCCGATGGCTTCACATTCCGGGTAGATATGGCGCTGCGGCCGAACGGCGCGTCGGGCCCGCTGGCCGCCAGTTTCGCGATGCTGGAAGATTATCTGCTCGTGCAAGGCCGTGAGTGGGAACGCTATGCGTGGGTGAAGGCGCGCGCCATGACTGGCCATCCGGATGATCTGGCGCAACTCGACAAGCTGGTGACGCCTTTCGTGTATCGCCGCTATCTGGATTTCGGCGCAATCAATGCGCTGCGCAATATGCACGCGCAAATCCGCGCGGAGGTGGTGCGGCAAGAGACGCGGCATCCGGAGCGCGATGTGAACGTCAAGCTGGGCCGGGGCGGCATCCGCGAAGTCGAGTTTCTGTCGCAGGTATTCCAGCTGATTCGCGGCGGGCGCGATCCCGGACTGCGCGACCGCTCGACCCGCACCACCTTGCGTACGCTCGCCGAGAAAAAGCTGTTGGCGCCGGAGGTGGTGGAGCGTTTGCTCGATTCGTACCAGTTCCTGCGCAATCTGGAGCATCGCATCCAGTATCTCGACGATGCACAGACCCATGTGCTGCCACCCTCGGAAGAAGACCGCCAGCGGATCGCCACGATGATGGGCTATGCCGATGTGGCCGCGCTGAAGCACGCCTATGAGACCTGCAGCCAGTGGGTGGCGGCGCAGTTTGATGCCATGTTCGAGGACAAAAGCCCGCGCGCGGCCGACAGCGAGGCGGTGGCCATGCCAGCGCTGGACAGCACCGATGAAGAGGCGCTGGCGGCCTGCCTCGGTTCATTGCAGTTTGACGATCCGGCCGCGGCTGCGCAGCGCTTGCTGACATCGCTGCGCTCGACCCGCCTGCAATCGATGGCGGAGCAGCGCCGCAGCCAGCTGCATGCGCTGATGAGCATGGCGCTGCCTATCGTCGCCCGCGAGGGCGGTACGCGCTCGGCGACGCTGGGCCGGCTGATCGATTTCTTCGAGGCGATCGCGCGCCGCTCGGCCTATCTCGAGCTATTGACCGAATATCCGCATGCGCTGGGCCGGGTCGTGCGCATGATGGCTGCCAGCGGCTGGGCGGCGCAGTACCTGACCCGCCATCCGATGCTGATGGACGAGCTGCTGGACGATACCGCGCTGAAGGCCGAGCCGGACTGGAACGCCTTTGCGGCTGAATGCCGCAGCCGCCTGCAGGCGTTTGCGGATGATACGGAGCGGCAGATGGATGCGCTGCGCGAGCTGCATCATGCACAGTTGTTTCGCTTACTGGCCCAGGATCTCGGCGGCCTGCTGACGGTTGAGCGCCTCGCAGACCATTTGTCGGCAATGGCCGATGTGCTGGTTGGCGCGACCGTCGACGCGGTCTGGCGCAGTTTGCCAAACCGGCACCGCGAGCGGCCCGCGTTCGCCGTGATTGCCTACGGCAAGCTGGGCGGCAAGGAGCTCGGCTATGCGTCCGATCTCGACGTGATTTTTCTGTATGACGACGACGACCAGGACGCGCCGCCGCTATACGCAAAGCTGGCGCAGCGTTTCATTACCTGGATGACCAGCCATACGTCGGCCGGCGTACTGTTCGACATCGACATTGCGCTGCGGCCGGACGGCGCCAGTGGCCTGCTGGTGTCCTCGATCACAGCGTTTGAAAAATACCAGCGGCAATCGGCCTGGGTGTGGGAGCACCAGGCGCTGACGCGCGCGCGCTTTTGCGCCGGCGATGTCGCGATCGGCGCACGCTTCGAGACGTTGCGCATCGACCTGTTGAGACAGCCACGCGATGCGCAGGCTTTGCGCAGCGAAGTGCAGGCCATGCGCAAGCGCATGCACGATGCGCACCCGAACCGCTCGGGCGACTTTGACCTGAAGCACGATCCGGGCGGCATGATCGACATCGAGTTCATCGTGCAGTACCTGGTATTGGCGCAGGCGTGCGCGCATCCGGACATGACCGGCGACATCGGCAACATCGCGTTGCTGCAGCTGGCCGGCAAGCTGGGGCTGATCGATGCCGGTCTCGCGCTGCAGGTGGCCAACGCCTACCGGCATTTCCGCAAGCTGCAGCACGCAATCCGCATGCGCGGCGAAGACCGGGCACGAGTGGCATCCGATTCTGTTGAGGCTATGCGGCAACCGGTACTGGCGCTGTGGAATGTTGTGATTGGCTCACAGTAATGCCAATTTAGCAATCTCCGATTTCTTGTCAAGAATATAATCCCGGCGCGCCAAATGGCGCGCCCTGATCAATTTCTCTGACAAGACATCGACGATGACGACTTCCTCCTTCTTTTGGCACCGCGCATGGCTGCTGGTGCTTACCTTTGTCCTGTTCGGCTGCGCCAGTGAAAGCTCGCGCACGGTCGAGCCCCAGCAAGTCACCGCAGCGGCAACCCCCTATTCCGGCCCGCGCAGCACAATCGCCGTGGGCAAATTCGACAACCGATCCAATTTCATGCGCGGCCTGTTCTCGGACGGCGTTGATCGTCTCGGCTCGCAGGCCAAAACCATTCTGGTCACCCACCTTCAGCAGTCGAATCGTTTCATCGTCGTCGATCGGGACAACATGAACGAGATCCGGCAGGAAGCCAACCTGCGCGGGGCGGCGCAGCGCGTCAAAGGCGCGAACTATGTGCTGACCGGCGATGTGACCGAATTCGGGCGCAAGGAAACCGGCGACCAGCAGCTGTTCGGCATTCTCGGCCGTGGCAAGACCCAGGTCGCGTATTCGAAAGTCAGCATCAATGTGGTCAATGCACTGACATCGGAAGTGGTGTTCTCAGTGCAGGGTGCAGGCGAGTATGCCTTGTCGAACCGCGAGATCGTCGGCTTTGGCGGCACGGCGAGCTATGACTCCACGCTGAACGGCAAGGTGCTTGATCTGGCAATCCGCGAAGCGGTGAACCGACTGGTCGAAGCGACCGAGCGCGGCGCTTGGAAGCCTGAGCTCTGATGCGGAGGTCACGATGAATTCCATCACCTTACCGGTCGCACTGCTCGCGGCAGCGCTGATGACGGGCTGCGCTTCGCAGTCCGGGCTGTATCGCTGGGGCAGCTATGAGGACCAGATCTACGCGATGTATGCCGAGGGCGGCAAATCATCACCTCAGCAGCAGATCCTGAAGCTCGAGATCGACGTCGAGAAGGCGCGCGCGGCGAACAAGCCGCTGCCGCCAGGACATCACGCGCATCTCGGCTATCTGTATTACCAGACCGGACGGATCGATCAGGCGATTGCTTCGTTCGAGACCGAGAAGTTGCTGTTTCCGGAGTCGCGTGCCTACATGGACCGCCTGATTTCCCGCGCCCGTCCCTGAGGAGCTGACATGACCAAGATCTTTTACCGCGCGGCGCTGGTCGCCGCAGCCGTGCTGCTGACCGGCTGTGCGGGCCTTAACCGCTATGACTACAGCGCCTTCAGGGAGAGCAAGCCGCGCTCGATTCTCGTCTTGCCGCCGGCGAATACGTCGCCCGATGTGCGGGCGACGTACAGCATGATGGCGACGGTCACGCAGCCGCTGGCAGAGTCCGGCTACTACGTATTCCCTGTGGCGCTGGTCGACCAGACCTTCCGCGAGAACGGCATGAGCAACCCGGGCGAAATGCACAATGCACCGCCTGCGAAGCTCGCTGAAGTTTTCGGTGCGGATGCAGCGCTCTACATTACGGTTGACGATTATGGCGCGAAGTATGTGCTGTTCGACAGCCAGGTGATCGTGTCGGCCACCGCCAAACTGGTCGACCTGCGCAACGGCAAGCTGCTGTGGGAAGGCAAGGCAAGCGCGTCGAATGCGGAAGGCAGCAACAACGGCGGCGGCGGGATTGTCGGCCTGCTGGTCGGTGCACTGATACGGCAGGTAACGAACAGTCTCGGCGATCAGGGCTATCCGGTGGCGCGGATCACCAGCTATCGTCTATTGAGCGCGCGGCAGGGAGGCCTGCTGCCGGGGCCGAGATCGCCGGAATATCAGAAGGTGGTGGGGAATTAAGGTTCGATGCGGGCTGACTTCCGCTGAACGTAAAAAGGGATCGCGACTGCGATCCCTTTTTTTCGTTGCGCTGCGCGGCTCCCATTCGTTGTGGCTACGGCTCACCTGGCGGTGAGCCTGCGCCGCAACGAGCGGGGCTGCCGTCCTGCTTACTTCGCCATCATCAGAGCGATGGTGGTGTCCAGCAGTCGGTTGCTGAAGCTAAAAAGGATCGCTCACGCGATCCTTTTTCCGCCGCTGCGCGGCTCCCATTCGTTGTGGCTACGGCTCACCTGGCGGCGAGCCTGCGCCGCAACGAGCGGGGCTGCCGTCCTGCTTACTTCGCCGTCATCAGAGCGATGGTGGTGTCCAGCAGTCGGTTGCTGAAGCTAAAAAGGATCGCTCACGCGATCCTTTTTCCGCCGCTGCGCGGCTCCCATTCGTTGTGGCTACGGCTCACCTGGCGGTGAGCCTGCGCCGCAACGAGCGGGGCTGCCGTCCTGCTTACTTCGCCGTCATCAGAGCGATGGTGGTATCCAGCATACGGTTGCTGAAGCCCCACTCGTTGTCATACCAGGACGAGACTTTCACCAGACGACCCGACACCTTCGTCAGCGTCGCATCGAAATTCGACGACGCCGGATTGTGGTTGTAGTCGATCGACACCAGCGGTGCGGTGTTGTAGGTCAGGATGCCCGCCAGCGCGCCGTCCGCCGCTTCCTTCATGATCGCGTTGACTTCATCAACGGTCGTGTCGCGTGCAGCGACGAAGGACAGGTCAACGATCGAGACGTTGATGGTCGGAACGCGGATCGCGTAGCCGTCGAGCTTGCCGTTCAGTTCCGGCAGCACCAGACCGACCGCCGCCGCAGCGCCGGTCTTGGTCGGGATCATCGACATCGTCGCCGAACGTGCACGGCGCAGGTCTTCGTGCATCACATCGGTCAGCACCTGGTCGTTAGTGTACGCATGCACGGTCGTCATCAGACCGTTCAGCACGCCGATCTTGTCGTTCAGCGGCTTGACCAGCGGCGCGAGGCAGTTGGTGGTGCACGATGCGTTGGAGATCACGGTGTCGGTCGACTTCAGCACCGACTGGTTCACGCCGTACACGACGGTCGCGTCGACGTCCTTGCCGCCCGGCGCCGAGATGATCACTTTCTTCGCGCCGCCCTTCAGGTGCGCAGAGGCCTTCTCTTTCGACGTGAAGAAGCCGGTGCACTCGAGCACGACGTCAACGCCCAGCTCGCCCCACGGGATCTGCGCCGGATCGCGCTGTGCGAACACACGGATCTTGTCGCCGTTGACGATCATGTAATCGCCTTCGACCGAGACGCTGCCCGGGAATTTGCCGTGCGCAGTGTCGTACTGGGTCAGGTGCGCGTTCGACGCCGGATTGCCGAGGTCGTTGATCGCGACGATCTGGATGTCGTGCTTCTTGCCGCCTTCGTAGTGGGCGCGCAGGATGTTGCGGCCGATCCGGCCATAGCCATTGATGGCAACCTTGATGGTCATGCTGATCTCCTGATGTGAAATGCGTTAACCGTATCGTGTCAAATCAGTGCAGCACCGATTTGACCGCGGCCACGACCTTCTCAGTCGTGAAGCCGAAATGCTTGAACAGTGCGCCGGCAGGCGCGGATTCGCCAAAGCTGTCGATGCCGATCACCTTGCCGTCGAGACCGACGTACTTGAACCAGACATCGGTGACGCCGGCCTCGATGGCCACGCGCGGCAGTGCCCTCGGCAGAACGCTCGCCTTGTACGCGGCATCCTGACGGTCGAATACGTCGGTGCTGGGCATCGACACCACGCGCACCGCGACGCCTTCAGCCGCCAGCGCGTCCGCCGATTTCAGCGCCAGCTCGACTTCGGAGCCGGTGGCGATGAGGACGGCCTTCGCGTCGGCCGCGTCGCGCAGCACATAGCCGCCGCGCGCGATGTCGGCCACTTGCGCAGCATCGCGCTCGAGGAAAGGCAGGTTCTGGCGAGAGAAAATCAATGTGCTCGGACCATTGCGGCGACGCACCGCCTCGGCCCAGGCCACTGCCGATTCCACGGTGTCGCACGGACGCCAGTTGTCGAGATTCGGGATCAGGCGCAGGCTCGAGATGTGCTCGACCGACTGGTGGGTCGGGCCGTCTTCGCCAAGGCCGATCGAATCGTGCGTGAAGACAAACAGCGAGCGCTGCTTCATCAGCGCCGCCATGCGCAGCGCGTTACGGCTGTAGTCGGAGAAGGTCAGGAAGGTCGCACCGAACGGCAGGAAGCCGCCATGCAGCGCGATGCCGTTCATGATCGCGCTCATACCGAATTCGCGCACGCCATAGTTGATGTGGTTGCCCGGCTGACCGAAGCGAACCGCAACGCACTCTTTCCAGTTGGTCAGGTTCGAGCCGGTCAGGTCGGCCGAACCGCCGAGGAACTCGGGCAGCACCTGAGCCAGCGCCTGGATCGCGTTCTGGCTGGCCTTGCGGGTGGCAATGGTTTCTTTTTTATCGATGCAGGCAGCGATCATGGCGGCGACGGCCTGGTCGAAATTGGCCGGCAGGTCGCCCTTCATGCGGCGCTCGAACTCTGCGGCCTCCGCGGGGAACTGCGCGCGGTAAGCAGCGAATTTCGTGCTCCAGGCCGCTTGCAGCTCGGCGCCCTTGGCCTTGGCGTCCCAGTCGGCATACACGTCGGCCGGAATCTCAAACGGTGCGTGCTCCCAGCCGATCGCAGCGCGGGTGGCGGCGATCTCGGCGTCGCCGAGCGCGGCGCCATGCACTTTGTCGCTGCCCTGCATGTTCGGCGCACCTTTGCCGATGACGGTCTTGCAGCAGATCAGTGCGGGCTTGCCGGACTTCTTGGCGGCGGCGATGGCGGCATCGACAGCGGCAACGTCATGGCCGTCGACGTTCGGCACCACGTGCCAGCCATAGGCCTCGAAGCGCTTCGGCGTATCGTCGCGGAACCAGCCGTCGACTTTGCCGTCGATGGAGATGCCATTGTCGTCATACATGACGATCAGCTTCGACAGGCCGAGCGTACCGGCCAGCGAGCAGACTTCGTGGCTGATACCTTCCATCAGGCAGCCGTCGCCGAGGAACACATAGGTGTAGTGGTCGACGATGTCGAAGCCCGGCTTGTTGAACTGCGACGCCAGCAGCCACTCGGACAGCGCCATGCCGACCGCATTCGCGATACCCTGGCCGAGCGGGCCGGTGGTGGTCTCGACGCCGGGCGTGATGTCGACTTCAGGATGTCCCGGTGTCTTCGAGTGCAGCTGACGGAAGTTGCGCAGCTCGTCCATCGACAGGTCGTAGCCCGACAGATGCAGCAGCGCGTACAGCAGCATCGAGCCGTGACCGTTGGAGACGACGAAGCGGTCGCGGTCGGACCATCTGGGATCGGCCGGGTTGTGGCGCAGGTGACGGCCCCACAGCGCGACGGCGATCTCGGCCATGCCCATCGGCATGCCGGGATGGCCCGAGTTGGCTTTCTGGACGGCGTCCATTGCCAGTGCGCGAATCGCATTGGCCATCTTGCGAGTGTCTGGGGATGAGCTCATATTGCCAAAATTGAATGGTAGGGAGGGGGCAAAGCGGGTTCTGCAACGCCGACCGAAAAGCCTGCGATTTTACCAGAGAGGCCCCGCGAGCTTAAAATCGAACGACTGGCCAATCTGGCATCACGCACCGAGATCTGTATGCCCCGCTTCTATTGCAATCTGCCTCTGGACATCGGCATGCAGCTTGACCTGCCCGATCATGTTTCCCATCACCTGGCCGTGCTGCGCATGGCCGAGGGCGACACGGTGACGCTCTTCAACGGACTCGGCGGTGAATACTGCGCGGTGCTGACACGCGTCGAGCGCAGGCGCTGCGGCGTCGAGATCAAGGCCTTCGATGCGCGCGAGGCCGAGCCCGGCCATGGGCTGACGCTGGCACAGGGGCTGCCCGAAGGGTCGAAGATGGACTGGATCGTCGAGAAGGCGGTCGAGCTTGGCGCCACCGCCATTCAGCCGCTGGCTGCGGCGCGCTCGGTGGTGAAGCTGTCGGAAGAGCGCGCGGCGAAGAAGCTCGCGCACTGGCAGGCCATCGCGATCTCAGCCGCCGAACAATGCGGCCGCAACCGCGTGCCGGCGGTGGCCGAGCCGCTGAGCTTCGGCGCGTGGATCGGCCAGCGCGACCTGCACACCCGCATCTTGCTGTCGCCACGGGGGACGCAATCGCTGTCGGCCTGGGCGCGCCATCATCCGCCGCAGGCGATGACGGTGATGGTAGGCCCGGAAGGCGGCTTCAGCCCCGACGAAGAGGCCGCCGCAATCGCGCACGGCGCGCTCTGCCTGTCGGTCGGCGAGCGCGTGCTGCGCACCGAGACCGCCGGGCTGGCGGTGCTGGCGGCACTGAATGCGCTGTGGGGCGAATTCTGAGCATGCCGAGCATGGGTTGGTGGTCGCGGCTGCGCGCGGCATTCGGCAGCACACCGGCATCGATACCAGAGCAGCTGTGGCAGGCCATACTGGCGCAGCTGCCCTTTCTCGACCGGCTAAGCCTTGCCGATAAGGCGCGGCTGAAAATCATGTGTGAACGCCTGCTCGACCGCAAGCCGATGTCGGGGATGCGCGGCTTCGAGGTTAGCGACGAAATCGCGGTGCTGGTGGCCGCACAGGCCTGCCTGCTGGTGCTGAACCTCGATCTCGGGTTGTATGACGATATGTCAGCGATCCTGATTTTTCCGGACGCATTCGGTGTGCGCCAGCGGCAGATCGACGAGGCCGGCGTTGTGCATGAATGGGACGAAGAACTGGCCGGCGAAGCCGTCGAGCAAGGCGGCGCGGTGGTGCTGTCATGGCCGGACATGGCGCCGATGCCAGAGGTGGCCGAGAGCCATAACCTGGTGATCCACGAATTTGCGCACAAAATCGACATGAGCCGCGGCGCGGCCAATGGCTGCCCGCCCTTCCTGCCCGGGCTGCACGATCCGGCGCTGCTGAACGACTGGCCGGCCGTCTTCAGCGCCGCCTATGACGATTTTTGCGCACGCGTCGACCGGATGGAAGCGGCGCTGCCGCTGGATTTCGACCCGGATCTGCCGACGCACGCGGACTGGTATGACGAGCTGGCCGCCGAGCTGCCGCTGGATCCGTATGCATCGCGCGATCCGGCAGAATTTTTCGCGGTGGCGTCGGAAGCGTTTTTCGTTGCGCCACGGCCGCTGGCGGATGGCTATCCGCAGATTTACCGCAAATTGGCAGCCTACTATCGGCAAAACCCGCTCGAAGGCGGCAGAAGCGGCCGATGACGCTGGGGAAACCCACTATAATCGTGCGTTTTGAACTGCGGCCGGAGCCAGCCTCCCGATGAAGGTCTTTCGCGGACTCCCCAACGCCGAAGCGCGCCGTCCTTGCGCGCTGACAATCGGCAATTTCGATGGTGTGCATCGCGGCCATCGGGCTTTGCTCGCGCGCGTCGCCGACGCCGCCGCGCGGCTGGGAGTGGACAGTGCGGTCATGACGTTCGAGCCGCACCCGCGCGAATATTTTGCGCACCTGGCCGGCGATGAAAGCCGCGCGCCGCACCGGATCGCCAATCTGCGCGACAAGTTGCAGGCACTGGAGCAGTGCGGCGTCGATCGCGTGATCGTCGAGCATTTCAGCGCGCGTTTCGCCGCGATGTCGGCCGAGCGCTTCATTGATGATGTGCTGGTCGGCGGCCTGCATGTGAAATGGCTGATCGTCGGCGATGATTTTCGCTTCGGCGCCAGGCGCGCCGGCGACCTTGCACTGCTGGTCGAGGCCGGCCGGCGTCACGGCTTCGAAGTCGTCTCGCTGCCGACCGTGATGCATGAGGACACGCGCATCTCGTCGTCCGAAGTGCGCACTGCGCTGGCGGACGGCAATTTCGCGCGTGCGCAGGACCTGCTCGGCCATCCGTATGCAATCTCCGGGCATGTGCAGCATGGCCGCAAGCTCGGCCGCACGATTGGCTTCCCGACGCTGAACCTGCGCATCGTGCACAAGCGCCCGGCCGTGTCGGGCATCTTTGTGGTCCAGGTGCATGGCCTCGCCGAACGCCCGCTGCCTGCGGTGGCGAGCCTGGGCGTGCGCCCCACCGTGGAAGACAACGGCCGCGTGCTGCTGGAGGTACATGTGTTCGACTTCAGCGGCAATTGCTACGGCAAGCTGATCCGCGTCGAATTCCTGAAGAAGCTGCGTGATGAGGCGAAGTACGATGACCTCGACAGCCTGACCCGCGCGATCGATGGCGACGCCCGCGCCGCCCGAGAATTTTTCGCGCAGCGTGAAGCCGCCTGAACGCGCGATACCGACCTACGACATCCGAATTCCGAATACTGAATAGCCAACCGAAGCCCTGCCATGTCCGACAACAGCAAGAAGCCCGACAATAAATACCCGGTCAATATGACCGAGACGCCCTTCCCGATGCGCGGCGACCTCGCCAAGCGTGAACCGCAGTGGGTCGCGCAATGGCAGCAGAAGCAGCTGTACCAGCGCATCCGCCAGGCGTCGGCCGGGCGGCCGAAGTTCATCCTGCACGACGGCCCGCCGTATGCGAACGGCGACATCCACATCGGCCACGCGGTGAACAAGATCCTGAAGGACATGATCGTCAAGACGCGCCAGCTCGACGGCTTCGACGCGCAATATGTGCCAGGCTGGGACTGCCACGGCATGCCGATCGAGATCCAGATCGAGAAGCAGTTCGGCAAGCACCTGCCGACCGCCGAGGTGCTGGCGAAGTCGCGTGCGTATGCGGCCGAACAGGTCGAGCGCCAGAAGAAGGACTTCATCCGCCTGGGCGTGCTGGGCGACTGGGGCAATCCGTATCTGACGATGAACTACCGCAACGAGGCCGATGAGATCCGCGCACTCGGCCAGATCTTGGACAAGGGCTATGTGTATCGCGGCCTGAAGCCGGTGAACTGGTGCTTCGACTGTGGCTCGGCGCTGGCCGAGGCCGAGGTCGAATATCAGGACAAGCGCGACCCGGCGATCGACGTCGGCTTCCCGTTTGCCGAGCATGACAAGGTCGCACAGGCATTCGGCCTGTCGTCGCTGCCGACCGAGCGCGGCTATGTGGTGATCTGGACCACCACACCGTGGACGATTCCGTCGAACCAGGCGCTGAACGTGCATCCGGAATTCGACTACGCGCTGGTGCAGACCGAGCGCAACGGCGAGGCCCTGCTGCTGATCCTGGCCAACGATCTGGTGGATGACTGCCTGAAGCGCTACGGCCTGGAAGGCCGCGTGATCGCCACCGCCAAGGGGGAGGCGCTGTCGCTGCTGAAATTCCGTCATCCGCTGGCCGGCGTCGATGCCGGCTATGACCGCTTGTCGCCGGTCTATCTGGGCGACTACGTGACGGCCGACTCGGGCACCGGCATCGTGCACTCTGCGCCGGCGTATGGCGTGGAAGACTATGCATCGTGCAAGGCGCACGGGATGAAGGACGACGACATCCTGAACCCGGTGATGGGCGACGGCCGCTATGCATCGACGCTGCCGCTGTTCGGCGGCATGACGATCTGGGAAGCGTCGAAGCCGATCTGCGCAGCGCTCGAGCAGGCCGGCTCGCTGTTCAAGCTGGTGATGTTCGACCACAGCTACATGCACTGCTGGCGCCATAAGACGCCGATCATCTATCGCGCCACCTCGCAATGGTTTGCGAGCATGGACCGTACGCCGAAGGCCGGCGGCGCGTCGCTGCGCGAGACGGCGCTGGCGGCGGTGGAAGCAACCCGCTTCTTCCCGTCATGGGGCAAGGCACGTTTGCACGGCATGATCGCGAACCGTCCGGACTGGACGCTGTCGCGCCAGCGCCAGTGGGGTGTGCCGATGGCCTTCTTCGTGCACAAGGAAACCGGCGAGCTGCATCCGGACACGCCCGCACTGCTGGAAAAGGTCGCGCAACGCGTCGAGCAACATGGCATCGAAGCGTGGCATCAGCTCGACCTGAACGAATTCCTTGGTGCCGACGCCGCGCTGTATGAGAAGAACCGCGATACGCTGGACGTCTGGTTCGATTCCGGCGCCACCCATTTCACGGTGCTGCGCGGCTCGCACAAAGACGAGCTGCAGTTCCCGGCCGACCTGTATCTGGAAGGCTCGGACCAGCACCGCGGCTGGTTCCATTCGTCGCTGCTGACCGCATCGATGCTGGACGGCCGTGCGCCATACAAGGCCTTGCTCACGCATGGCTTCGTGGTCGATGGCGAAGGCAAGAAGATGTCGAAGTCGAAGGGCAACGTGGTCGCACCACAGAAGGTGTCGGACACACTGGGCGCCGAGATTTTGCGCCTGTGGGTCGCGTCGACCGACTACTCGGGCGAACTGTCGATCTCGGACGAGATCCTCAAGCGCGTGGTGGAAAGCTACCGCCGCATCCGCAATACGCTGCGCTTCCTGCTGGCGAACACGTCGGACTTCAATCCGGCCAACGATGCGCTGCCGATCGACCAGCTGCTGGAGATCGACCGCTATGCAATCGCCCGCACGGCACAGCTGCAAGACGAGATCCGCGCGCATTTCAATGAGTATGAATTCCATCCGGTCGTGGCCAAGCTGCAGATGTACTGCTCGGAAGACCTGGGCGGCTTCTACCTCGACATCCTGAAAGACCGGCTGTACACCAGCGGCGCGAGCTCGGCCGCACGCCGCTCGGCGCAGACGGCGGTCTGGCACATTACGCAATCGCTGCTGAGGCTGATGGCGCCGATCCTGTCGTTCACCGTCGAAGAAGCCTGGTCGGTATTCGCAGACAAGGCGACCTATGACGCGTCCGGCGAAACGATTTTCACGCAGACCTTCTATACGTTGCCAGCGGTAGCTGACGGCGACGTACTGCTGTCTACCTATTCGACCCTGCGTGAGATCCGCGCCGGCGTACTGAAGCAGCTGGAAGAGGTTCGCGCGTCCGGTGCCATTGGTTCGTCGTTGCAGGCCGAGGTCGAGATCCATGCACATGGCGAGCGGCTGGCGCTGCTGCAGCAGCTGGGCGACGATTTGAAGTTCGTGCTGATCACCTCGGCCGCGAAAGTCGTGCCGGTGGCCGGCGAGGCTGACGAGAAGGTGGTGGTGAACGCGTCGGCCTATCGCAAGTGCGAGCGCTGCTGGCACTACCGCGCGGACGTTGGCAGCGATGCCGGCCATCCGTCGCTGTGCGGACGCTGCGTGACGAATCTTTTTGGCGGCGGCGAAGCACGCCGCGTGGCCTGAGCCTGAAGGCGCGCCAATGGCAAAGAAAAATTCGGGCCCGATGCTGTGGCTGGGCGTGGCGGCGGTGGTCGTGCTTCTCGATCAGCTGTCGAAGATCACGATGTCTCGGCTGCTGGCCTACGGAGACTCCGAGGCCATCACCCGCTACTTTAATCTCGTGATGGTCTACAACCAGGGTGCGGCGTTCAGCTTTCTGTCCACACAGGGCGGCTGGCAGCGCTGGTTCTTCAGCGCGCTGGCGGCCGGTGTATCGATCTTCATCGTCTGGATGCTGAAGAAAAATGCGCAGCAGCGGATGTTCTGCTGGTCGTTGTCTCTGGTGCTGGGCGGCGCGATCGGCAACCTGATCGACCGCATCGCCTACGGCCACGTGATCGATTTCCTGGACGTCCATGTCGGCGGCTGGCATTGGCCGGCGTTCAACGTGGCCGATGGCGCGATCACGATCGGTGCGGCATTATTCGTGCTGGACGAATTGCGGCGCGTGAATCGCTGACCCGCTGACCCGCTGACGCACTGACCTGATATCCGATATCCGATGAAACTCGCTGGCAAGAACATTGTGCTGGGCCTTTCCGGTGGCGTGGCGTGCTACAAGGCCGCCGAACTGGCGCGCGGCCTGCAAAAGGCCGGTGCGCGCGTACAGGTGGTGATGACTCACGCTGCCTGCCATTTCATTACGCCGGTCACCTTGCAAGCGCTGTCCGGCAAGCCGGTATTCACCGACCAGTGGGATCCGCGCGTGGGCAACAACATGGCGCACATCGATCTCACCCGGCAGGCCGATGCCATCGTGATCGCGCCCTGCTCGGCCGATTTCATGCGCAAGCTCGCACACGGCGCCGCGGACGACCTGCTGTCGACGCTGTGTGTGGCGCGGCCGGCATCGGTGCCGCTGCTGGTTGCGCCGGCGATGAATGTCGAGATGTGGGAAAACCCGGCCACGCAGCGCAATGCCGCCCAACTGCGGGCCGATGGCATCACGCTGCTCGGCCCGGTCGCCGGTGAGCAGGCCTGCGGAGAGACAGGACTCGGCCGAATGATGGAGCCGGACGACCTGATCGATGCGCTGGACAGTTTTTTTCATCCGAAGCTGATGCAGGGCCGCAAGGTGATGATCACGGCCGGCCCGACCTTTGAGCCTATCGATCCGGTGCGCGGCATTACCAATCTGTCGTCGGGCAAAATGGGCTATGCGATCGCTCGCGCGATGCGTGCCTCCGGCGCGGAGGTCACGCTGGTATCAGGGCCGACCGCGCTGAAAGCGCCGACGGGCGTACGGCTGCTGCCGGTCATCACCGCACGTGAGATGCACGATGCCGTGATGGCGAACATCGCGGGGCAGCAGGTGTTCATCGCCGTGGCTGCGGTGGCTGACTGGCGGGTGGCGGAGACCAGCGCACAGAAAATCAAGAAGCAGGACGGCGGTGTGCCGTCGCTGTGCTTCACGGAGAATCCCGACATTCTTGCTGCCGTCGCTGCGCTGCCGGCGCGGCCGTATTGCGTGGGCTTTGCCGCTGAATCCGAGCAATTGCTGCAGCATGGCGCAGCCAAGCGGCTGCGAAAGAACATTCCTCTGCTGGTTGGCAACATCGGCCACCAGACTTTCGGCAAGGACGACAACGAACTGGTACTGTTCGACGACGCCGGCCATCACCCGCTGCCGCGTGCGAACAAAGATGAGCTCGCAGCGATGCTGGTGTCAGAAATCGCGCAACGGCAGCCTGCCTGAATCAGATCTCCATGAAAAACATCGCCGTCAAAATTCTCGACGAACGCCTGCGCGAGCAGATGCCCGCGTATGCCACGCCGGGCAGCGCAGGACTGGACCTGCGCGCCTGCATCGATGTGCCGCTGACGATAGAACCCGGCAGCACTCACCTGATACCGACCGGACTGGCGATTCATATCGGCGACCCCGGCTATGCGGCGATGATTCTGCCGCGCAGCGGGTTGGGCCATAAGCATGGCATCGTGCTGGGCAATCTGGTCGGCCTGATCGACTCGGACTACCAGGGCCAACTGATGGTGTCGACCTGGAACCGTGGCAGCACGGCCTTCGTACTGAACCCGCTGGAGCGGCTGGCACAGTTGGTGATCGTGCCGGTGCTGCAGGTGGGCTTCGAGGTGGTCGATGAATTCGACAGCAGCGAGCGCGGCGCCGGCGGCTTCGGCAGCACGGGCAAGCACTAGACCAATCTGAGGCGCCCCGTTGCTGATCCGCCTGCTCCTGTCCTCGACTGCGCGCGCGGGCATGGCGCTGGCGTCGATCTGTCTGCTGGCGTCGTGCGCGTCGGCCCCTGAGCAGCCGGGTAAGGCCGACACAGGCCTCTTTGCAAGATCCAGTGCCGAGCAGGCTTTCGATACGCTGGTAAGGCGACAGGACCGCGTCTATCACGCGATTGCGCCGCTGCTGGTGAAGAACACCGCGCTGTGCAAATCGTCAGCTCGGCAATTGCTCGGATTCACCGCCAAGAACCGTTATTCCTATCCGCCGGAACTGCGTGCGGCCGCCGAGTCGCGGCTGAAGCTCGGCGAAGCCTTGCAGATCCTGCAGGTGCTGGACGGCAGCGGTGCCATGCGCGCGGGGATCCGACGTGGCGACATCTTGCTGGCAATTGAGGGACAGCCGTTGCCGCAAGGCGCGCAGGCGGAAGTGGATGCCGCCAAGCTGGTGCTGCCGCTGATGCGCAACGTGACCGAACTCGCGGTCGCGCTGTCACGCGATGGCGCGCCTTTGGCGCTGAAAGTGCCGCTGACGCCGGCCTGCGCTTTTGTGGTCGAGATCGGCAATGCGCCGCATGTGAATGCCTATTCCGACGGACGCCGCATCATGGTCACGACCGGCATGCTCGATGCATTGTCGGACGCGGAACTGGCGGTCATTCTCGCGCGCGAGATCGCGCATAGCACGCTGCGCCATGCGCGCACGATGCAAATGGCCTCCACCGTTGCGGCCGTCATCGACCTGTTGCTGCCGGTGCGGCCGGATCTCAGTACCTTCGCCGGCAGCGCTGGCATCAAACCGATGGATCCAAAGCTCGACCAGGAAGCGGATCGCGTGGCGCTGTACCTGCTTGCGCGCGCCGGCCTGGATCCGGCGCTCGCTATCAAGACCCTGGAAAAGCTGTCCACCGCGTATCCGCCAACGGTCACCAATGCGTACACCGCAAGCCACCCATGGACCGCGAAGCGCGGCGCGCTGATGCAGGCCACGCTGGCCGAGATACGCCAGAAGCAGGCCGCCCGCAAACCTCTGCTGCCGTAACGCGAACGGGCAAACAAAAACCCCCGCCGGTAAGGGCGGGGGTAGCTCATTAACTCCAGAAAAGCGATCGCTTATTCGACTTCGGCAGCCTCTTGCGGCGGCGCCGATGGCGGCGTATCGCCCTCGCTGAACTCGAGACGGATCTGCTCGGCGTCGTCGAGATCGACAGCCACGCGACCACCGCTGACCAGACGGCCAAACAGCAGTTCATCGGCCAGCGCCTTGCGAATCATGTCCTGAATCAGGCGAGCCATCGGCCGCGCGCCCATCAGAGGATCGAAGCCCTTCTTCGCCAGGAAGCTGCGCAGCGATTCGCTGAAAGTGGCATCGACTTTCTTCTCGTGCAGCTGCTCTTCGAGCTGCATCAGGAACTTGTCGACCACGCGCAGGATGATCTCTTCGTCGAGCGCACGGAAGCTGATGATCGCGTCCAGCCGGTTACGGAACTCCGGCGTGAACATGCGCTTGATGTCGACCATTTCATCGCCAGCCTGCTTGGTCTCGGTAAAGCCGATCGTACGCTTCTGCAGGCTTTCGGCGCCCGCGTTCGTAGTCATGATGATGATCACGTTGCGGAAGTCAGCCTTGCGTCCGTTGTTGTCGGTCAGCGTGCCATGATCCATCACCTGCAGCAGGATGTTGAAGACATCCGGATGCGCCTTTTCAATCTCGTCCAGCAACAGCACGGCATGCGGCTTTTTCGTGATCGCCTCGGTCAGCAGGCCACCCTGGTCAAAGCCGACATAGCCGGGCGGCGCGCCGATCAGACGCGACACCGCATGCCGCTCCATGTACTCGGACATGTCGAAGCGGATCAGCTCGATGCCGAGAATGAACGCCAGCTGCTTGGCCACTTCGGTCTTGCCCACGCCGGTCGGACCGGAGAACAGGAAGGAGCCGATCGGCTTGTCGGTCTTGCCCAGGCCGGCACGTGCCATCTTGATCGCAGAGGCCAATGCCTCAATCGCCGGATCCTGACCAAACACGACGTTTTTCAGGTCGCGATCGATGGTCTGCAGCTTGGTACGGTCATCCTGGTTGACCGATTGCGGCGGAATGCGCGCGATCTTGGAGATGATGTCCTCGATCTCCGATTTGCCGATCGTTTTTTTCTGCCGTGACTTCGGCAGGATACGCTGCGCCGCGCCAGCTTCGTCGATCACGTCGATCGCCTTGTCCGGCAGGTGACGGTCATTGATGAAGCGCGCGGCCAGCTCGGCAGCCGAGGTCAGCGCCGACGCAGAATACTTCACGCCGTGGTGCTCTTCGAAACGGGACTTCAGGCCGCGCAGGATCTGCACAGTCTGCTCAACCGTCGGTTCGTTGACATCGATCTTCTGGAAGCGACGCGACAGTGCGTGGTCCTTCTCGAACACACCGCGGAATTCATTGAACGTCGTCGCACCGATGCATTTCAGCTGGCCGGACGACAGCGCCGGCTTCAGCAGGTTAGAGGCGTCAAGCGTGCCACCGGACGCCGAACCGGCGCCGATGATCGTGTGAATCTCGTCAATGAACAGGATACCGTTCGGGTTCGCTTTCATCTGCTTCAGCACCGCCTTCAGCCGCTGCTCGAAGTCGCCACGGTATTTGGTGCCGGCCAGGAGTGCGCCCATATCAAGCGAATACACCACCGCATTCTGCAGGATCTCAGGCACATCGCCCTGCACCACACGCCAGGCCAGGCCTTCGGCGATCGCGGTCTTGCCAACGCCTGCCTCGCCAACCAGCAGCGGATTGTTTTTACGGCGGCGGCACAAGGTCTGGATCACCCGTTCGACTTCGGACTCGCGCCCGATCAGCGGGTCGATCTTGCCTTCGGCAGCCAGCTTGTTCAGATTGACGGTGAACTGGTCCAGCGCGCTTTCTTTCTGAGGGCCGTCTGCCTGCGACTCATCCGCCGATTCGGTCGACCGCTGCGGTTCTGCCTGCTGGTCCTTGCGTACACCATGCGAGATGAAATTGACGACATCCAGACGCGTCACGCCCTGCTGATGCAGGTAGTAGACGGCATGCGAGTCTTTCTCGCCAAAGATCGCCACCAGCACATTCGCACCGGTGACCTCCTTCTTGCCATTCGAGGCCGACTGCACGTGCATGATCGCGCGCTGGATCACGCGCTGGAATCCGAGGGTCGGTTGCGTATCGACCTCACTGGTGCCAGGCACCGTCGGCGTGTTGTCGTTGATGAAGTTGGACAGCGTCTTGCGCAAGTCGTCAATATTGACCGCGCAGGCCCTCAGCACCTCGGCAGCCGAGGGATTGTCCAGCAAAGCGAGCAGCAAGTGCTCGACGGTGATGAACTCATGCCGCGCCTGTCGTGCTTCGACAAACGCCATGTGCAAACTAACTTCGAGTTCCTGGGCGATCATGCTTCCTCCATCACGCACTGGAGCGGATGACCCGCTTTCCTCGCGTGGGTTAATACCAATTCAACCTTAGTGCTGGCGATGTCCTTTGGGTAGACACCACACATGCCTTTGCCATCACGATGCACCTTGAGCATGATCTGTGTCGCAGTTTCGCGATCCTTATTGAAGTATTCCTGAATGATCGCCACGACGAATTCCATCGGCGTGTAGTCATCATTCAGTAGCACCACCTGATACATGGGCGGCGGTTTGACCGCCGACTTTTGCTCTTTCGGTACAAGAAGCGTGCCGTTGTCGCTGTTCGTTGCCATGCTTCTATTCTATAGCCCTCATCACCTTGCGTGACCCGCGTTAAGTGCGATATCCGCATTCATTTCGATATTACGCGCTTTCGGAAAGCTCCGCAGATGACTCGTCAATGCCAGGTCGAGAAACTTACCCGGGACGCTTTCCATGCTGATATCTGGGGGCTTTTCCGTCTGTCGCAATCCCCTCTAGCCAAACTGGCAATTCACTTGACTTTTCCATTTTTTGCCAGAACAATGCAAAAAATCAATATGTGTTATTCAGCACTTATTGATTTCGGGAGGAGCAATAATGGAGGGGGGCAGCGTTCCGCGGGTCTTCTTGCTTTTACGGCTCGTGTTTTAAGTCAATATTTGAAAGACGTTTTTATGGCTAAAGGTAAGGTCAAGTGGTTTAACGACGCCAAGGGTTTTGGTTTCATTACTCCGGACGACGGTGGCGAAGATCTGTTTGCGCATTTCTCGGCTATCACGATGGCCGGCTTCAAGACCCTGAAAGAAGGCCAGGAAGTCTCCTTTGAGGTGACCCAGGGACCGAAGGGCAAGCAAGCCTCGAATATTCAGGTCGTCAGCTGATCGCCAGCAGACTTCCTGCATACTCCTCTGCAAACCCCCGGCTCGCCGGGGGTTTTCTTTTGCGCGCAGTTTATGCGCTTAACAAGCGACTTAACCGCTGTGCGAAAGTTCAGATAATCCATTTTCTTTTGCGAAAAAGCATTTCACAAAAGAAAAAGCCGGACCACAGTCCGGCTTTTTCCTGATATTAATCGATTACATATTCTCGATCATGACGTCGCCAAAACCCGAGCACGACACTTGGGTTGCGCCTTCCATCAGACGAGCAAAGTCATAAGTCACCTTCTTCGACGTAATCGACTTCTCCATCGAGCTGATAATCAGATCCGCCGCCTCGGTCCAGCCCATATGGCGCAGCATCATCTCCGCCGACAAGATCACAGAACCCGGGTTCACATAATCTTTGCCTGCATATTTCGGCGCGGTGCCATGTGTTGCCTCAAACATCGCGACCGAGTCGGACAGGTTTGCGCCCGGTGCGATGCCGATACCACCCACCTGAGCTGCCAGCGCGTCGGATACATAGTCGCCGTTCAGGTTCAGCGTGGCGATGACACTGTACTCATTCGGGCGCAGCAGGATCTGCTGCAGGAATGCGTCCGCGATCGAATCCTTGACGATGATGTCCTTGCCCGTCTTGGGGTTCTTGAAGCTGCACCACGGGCCGCCATCGATCAGCTGCGCGCCGAATTCGTTCTGCGCCAGAGCATAGCCCCAATCACGGAAGCCACCTTCGGTGTACTTCATGATGTTGCCTTTGTGGACCAGCGTGACCGACGGTTTGTCATTGTCGATCGCATACTGGATCGCTTTGCGCACGAGGCGCTCGGTACCTTCGCGCGACACGGGCTTGATGCCGATGCCCGAGGTCTGCGGGAAGCGAATCTTCTTGACGCCCATTTCGTTGATCAGGAAGTCGATCACTTTCTTCGCGCCGTCAGAGCCCTCTTGCCATTCGATGCCCGCATAGATGTCTTCCGAGTTCTCGCGGAAAATCACCATGTCGGTCTTTTCCGGCTCGCGCAGCGGCGACGGAACGCCCTTGAAATAACGCACCGGGCGCAGGCAAACATACAGGTCGAGCTCCTGGCGAAGCGCGACGTTCAGCGAGCGGATGCCGCCACCGACCGGCGTGGTCAGCGGGCCTTTGATCGACACGACATAATCTTTCAGCACTTTCAGCGTCTCTTCCGGCAGCCAGACGTCCGGGCCATAGACCTTGGTCGACTTTTCGCCGGCATAGATTTCCATCCAGCTGATCTTGCGCTTGCCGCTGTAGGCCTTCGCCACCGCCGCGTCGATGACCTTGATCATGACCGGGCTGATGTCCACACCCGTGCCGTCACCCTCGATGAACGGGATGATCGGATTGTCCGGCACGTTCAACGAAAAATCGGGGTTGACCGTAATTTTCTGGCCCTCAGCGGGCACCTTGATATGTTGGAACATCGTAATCTCCGAAGATTGGCGGATGCCGCGATTTTATATGGCGGCTGCGGTACATCAAAGCTCGACGGCGTTGTGCGGCCGGTAGCTTCGATCAGGCGTGTGAGTCTCAGGCGTCTTAAGTAAGTCTGTCAATCGAGTCTTATATAAGACATAAGACCATATTTCGTATTATGCACTAGAATTTTGCTTTGTGCCACAACGACGACCGGGAAACCACGGATGCGACTGATACTTTTCAACAAGCCTTTTGGCGCCATGAGCCAGTTTTCCGCGCATCCGTCCCGGCCGACGCTGACCGATTTCCTGGCCATCCCCGGCATTTATCCGGCCGGCCGTCTGGATGCCGACAGTGAGGGGCTGATGCTGCTGACGGATGACGGCAAGCTCCAGCATCGGATCAGCCATCCGGATCATGAGAAGCGCAAAACCTATCTGGTGCAGGTCGAGGGGGAAGCTAGTCCGGCACAGCTGGCGAGTTTGCGTGCGCCGCTGAACCTCGGCGATTTCACGACGAAAGCCTGCGAAGCCGTGCGGATCGAACCACCGAACTGGCTGTGGCCGCGCCAGCCGCCGGTGCGCGAACGCCGCCAGATACCCACCAGCTGGCTAGCGATCACGCTCGTTGAAGGGAAGAACCGGCAAGTACGGCGAATGACAGCCGCCGTCGGATTACCGACCCTGAGGCTGGTCAGGCAGGCGATCGGTCCGTTCTCTCTGGCAACGCATCCTTTACTCCCCGGCGAGTGGCGCGACGTCGACGTATCGGACTGGGATGCTTAAGCCATTCAGCAACACGACACAGAGGCAATATTGAATACGCTGGTAGTGAAACGATTACAATCGCGGGCACTTGATCACGGACAGAATTTCAATGAAACGATGCCTGCTGCTTGCCTCGCTGCTGCTTTCGCTGAACAGCCAGGCCCAGACTTTTCAGACGACCTCACTGACCATTGGCGTCCACCTGATTCGCGCGGAAGTGGCGATCACGGATGAAGAGCGCGCGCGCGGCCTGATGTTCCGCGAGCAGCTGGGTCACAATGACGGCATGGTTTTCCGCTTTGTGAACAACGGCAAGGTCTGCATGTGGATGAAGAACACCCTGGTGCCGCTGTCGGTCGCTTTCATTGACGAAGATGGCGCAATCATCAATATCGAAGACATGGCACCACAGACATTGGATCCGCATTGCGCGAAGAAGCCGGCGCGCTACGCTCTGGAGATGAACCGGGGCTGGTTCACCAAGCGCAACATCAAGCCGGGCGCGGTCATTTCAGGCTTGCCGAAATAAGATCGGCTCGTCAGCTTGCCGACGCCGGGTCGAAGCATCGATCCGGCATTCTGGCGCCAGGCCGCTCGGCCGGAGATCACCCACAGGCACACCGGTGCAGGCCACTCAGCGCATAGAGCGCACAAACGCAGAACGCACCAACGCAAAAACCCGCCGGACTAAAGTCGGGCGGGTTTGCTTTGCACCACACCGGCCGGAGCCGGCATTGCTAATTAGGCCAGTGCCTTGATCGCAGCAGACAGGCGGCTCTTGTGGCGAGCTGCCTTGTTCTTGTGGATGATTTCTTTGTCGGCGATACGGTCGATGACGGAAACCGATGCCTGGAACACTTGTGCAGCCGCTGCCTTGTCACCGGCGTCGATTGCCTTGCGGACGGCCTTGATAGCGGTACGCAGCGTCGAACGCTGGCTGGAATTGTGGGCGTTGAGCTTGACTGCCTGACGGGCGCGCTTGCGTGCCTGTGCGGTATTTGCCATGTGATTGTCCTGACGGTGAAAGGCTCGAGGCCTGGCCCCGGGCGGAATGCGAAAGACGGCGAGTATATAGGATTTTTATCGTTGCAGCAAATATGCGTATCTCTGCTGAAAGCAGCATGCCGGCATTTTTCAAAAGAACAAGCCCAGGCTTTGGGCTGACAAGCTGAAGCTATAATCGGTCGCCATGAATCTGCACAGAACGCTCGCCACCGTGTCGGGCATGACGATGTTGTCACGCATCACCGGCCTGATCCGCGAGTTCCTCGTGGCCCGCACTTTCGGCGCCTCGGTCTACACCGACGCTTTCTTCGTCGCCTTCCGTATTCCCAACCTGCTGCGCCGCTTGTTCGCCGAAGGCGCTTTCTCGCAGGCTTTCGTGCCGATTTTGGCGGAATATAAAAATCAGCAAGGTCAAGAGGCAACCCGCAGTCTGGCCGACCACGTCGCCACGGTGATGTTCTGGGCATTGCTGGCGACATCCCTGGCCGGCATGGTGTTTGCACCGGCCATCGTGCTGCTGATGGCCAGCGGATTTGCGCAAGACCCGCTGGCGATGTCGCTGTCGGTGACGATGACGCGAGTGATGTTTCCCTACATTTTGTTCATGTCGCTGGTGGCCTTCGCCGGCGGCATTCTGAACACCTGGCGAGAATTCCGCGTGCCCGCCTTCACGCCGGTATTACTAAACCTGTCGTTCATCGCTGCCGCGTTGTTCGTCGCTCCCCGGCTGGCGGAGCCAGTCTACGCGCTGGCCTTCGCGGTGATCGCCGGCGGCGTGCTGCAGCTGGCGATCCAGCTGCCTGCATTGCGCAAGATCGGCATGCTGCCGCGCCTGAGCCTGAACCCGATGGTCGGCCTGCGCGATGCGGGCGTTCGGCGCGTGCTGAAGCAAATGGTGCCGGCGACGTTTGCCGTCTCGGCCGCACAGATCAGCCTGATCATCAATACCAATATCGCATCGCACCTCGCCGATGGCAGCGTGTCGTGGTTGTCCTATGCCGACCGGCTGATGGAATTGCCGACTGGCCTGCTGGGTGTCGCGCTCGGCACTATTCTGCTACCCAGCCTGTCCAAAGCTCATGCGGTCGGCGACAAGGCCGAATATTCGTCCCTGCTGGACTGGGGACTGCGCCTGACTTTCCTGTTGGCGATGCCGGCCGCCGTTGCGCTGATGATCCTTTCTGAACCCTTGACGACCACGCTTTTTCATTATGGGAAATTCGACCCCACGTCGGTGACGATGACGGCGCGCGCCCTGGTGGCCTATGGGGTCGGACTGATGGGCCTGATACTCGTGAAGATCCTGGCGCCCGGCTTTTACGCGAAGCAGGACATACGCACGCCCGTAAAGATTGGGGTCGGCGTCCTGATTGCGACGCAGCTGATGAACCTGGCATTCGTGCCCTGGATCGCGCATGCCGGACTGGCGCTGTCCATCGGGCTGGGTGCCACTGCCAATGCCGCCTTCCTGTACCTGATGCTGCGCAAGAACGATATCTACCAGCCACTGCCCGGCTGGACACGATTTCTTCTCAAGCTGGTCGTCGCCTTGCTGCTGTTGGCAGCCGTCGGCCACTGGACGGCGTCGCACTTTGACTGGATCGCGATGCGGGCCACACCTTGGCTGCGGATCGGCGCGCTGTCGATGGTGGGCGGCGCGTGCATCGTGACTTACTTTGGGTCATTATTCGTCATGGGCTTCCGCTTTGCAGATTTCAAAAGGGAATCCCGCTAGCACCGAGTTAACGACGACAAGGCGATGATCAAATCCCTCGACTACTTTGCAGCACTGGTCCTGGAAGACGAACACATCCCGCTGTTCGAGGCTGCGCTCAGCATTGCGCAAGATGACGTGCCGTCACTGGACCTGGAAGAGTGCCTGCTCGAAATCGACCGGTTCGTTGCCCGCATTAAGCGTCGCATGCCGGCTGACATCGCCCAGATACCCAAGCTGCGGCTGCTGAACAATTTTTTCTATCAGGAGCTGGGCTTCGCCGGCAACCTGAACGATTACTACAATCCTGATAACAGTTACCTGCACAAGGTGCTGTCGTCGCGCCGGGGTATCCCGATATCGCTGGCAGTGATTTATATCGAGATCGCGCAGCAGATAGGCCTCGACGTCAAGGGAATTTCCTTCCCCGGCCATTTTTTGATGAAGCTGTCGGTCGCCAGCGGCGACATTATCCTCGACCCATTCAACGGCGCCAGCCTGACGCGCGAGGACATCGAAGAGCGGCTCGAGCCCTACTTCATTCATGGCCGCCGTCCGAGCGACCCGCCACTGGCCAGCTACCTGGAAGAAGCGTCGTCGCGCACGATCCTGGTCCGTATGCTGCGCAACCTGAAGGCGCTGTTCGCCGAACATCCGCACTGGAAGCAATTTCTGAACGTGCAGCAGCGCCTGGTGATCTTGCTGCCCGACGAGATCGCGGAACGGCGCGACCGCGGGCTGGCCTATGCGAACCTTGATTGTCCGCAAGCGGCGCTGCAGGATCTTGAAGCTTATCTGGATCAATGTCCGCAAGCGACCGACGCCGATTCGCTGCGCCGCCGCCTGCCGGAACTGCGCGCTGCCACGCGCCGGCTCAACTAACGGCGAATCCCCGGCAGATCAGCCGCCGCTGACGCGCGCCTCGATCGCTTCCCAGCGTTCCAGCGCTTCCATCAGCAGCGTATCGATCTCAGCGAAACGCTGGTTCAGCTTCTGCACCTCGCCCGGCTCCTTGCGATACAGATCAGGGTCGGCCAGCCGCGCGGAAAGATCGGCCTGCTCGGCTTCCAGCGCAGCGATTTTCTGCGGCAGTTCGTCGAGTTCGCGCTGTTCCTTGAAGGACAGCTTTTTCGGCTTGGCCGCTGGCGCTGCAGCAACCGGTACCGTCTTGGCCTCCGGTTTTTTTGCGTCGCGCAGTGTCGCGACCGGGTCGGGCTTGCGTACCCGCTCCCAATCGGTATAGCCGCCGACATATTCGCGCCACGCGCCGCCGCCCTCGGCAACGATGACCTGCGTGACCACGTTGTCGAGGAAGGTACGGTCATGGCTGACCAGGAACACCGTGCCGGTATAATCCTCGAGCAGTTGTTCGAGCAGCTCGAGCGTATCGATATCAAGGTCGTTGGTCGGCTCGTCGAGCACCAGTACGTTCGCGGGCTTAGCGAACAAGCGCGCCAGCAGCAGCCGGTTACGTTCGCCGCCGGACAGCGATTTCACCGGCGAGCGCGCACGCTCGGGCGCGAACAGAAAATCGCCGAGATACGTCATCACATGCTTGCGCTGTCCGTTCACCTCGACCCATTCGCTGCCCGGCGAAATCGTATCGGCCAGGGTGGCCTCGTCATTCAGCTGCTCGCGCATCTGGTCAAAGTACGCGACCTGCAGCTTGCTGCCCTGCTTCACCGAGCCCGCATCCGGCGCTTCCTCGCCAAGGATCAGTCGCAGCAGTGTCGTCTTGCCCGCGCCGTTCACGCCGATCAGGCCGACCTTGTCGCCGCGCATGATAGTCGCGCTGACATCCTTCACGATCGGCCGTCCGTCATACGATTTGCAGACGTCGATCAGCTCAGCGACGATCTTGCCGGAGCGCTCGCCGGCGGACAGCTCCATCTTCACCTGCCCCTGCTGGTCACGCCGGCGTGCGCGCTCGAAGCGCAGCGCTTCCAGACGTCGCACACGGCCTTCGTTGCGGGTGCGGCGCGCCTCGACGCCCTTGCGTATCCACACTTCCTCCTGCGCGAGAAATTTGTCAAACTTCGCGTTCTCGATCTCTTCCACCGCAAGCTGGTCCGCCTTGCGCGTCTGATAGGCGCTAAAGTTACCGGGGAAGGACAGCAGGTGACCACGGTCAAGCTCGACGATGCGCGTGGCGATATTGTCGAGGAAGCTGCGGTCGTGCGTAATGAACAGCAAGCTGCCACGGAATTCGCGCAGCAACTCTTCCAGCCAGGCGATCGACGAGAAATCGAGATGGTTGGTCGGCTCGTCGAGAATCAGCACATCGGGCGATACGACCAGCGCGCGCGCAAGCGCAACGCGCTTCTTCATGCCGCCGGACAAAGTCGACACCTGCCGCTGGCCATCGAGGTTCAGCCTTTGCAGCGTGGTCTGCACGCGATTGGACAAGCTCCAGCCATCCGACACATCGAGCTTTGCCTGCACCGCATGCATCCGCTCCATCAGTGCGGCATCGTCGGCGGCGCCGAGCGCGGCGGTCAGGCGATCGTATTCGTCCAGCAATGCGCGAATATCAGCGACGCCGCTGGCCACCGCATCGAATACCGAGCTACCGTCATCGAAGCGGGGTTCCTGCTCGACATAAGCGATACGCAGGCCTTGCTGCAAAACCAGCATGCCGTCGTCAAGCTTCGCCAGCCCGGCGATGATCTTCAACAGCGACGATTTGCCGGTGCCGTTACGGCCGATCAGGCCGACGCGTTCTCCGGCCTCAAGGGAAAATTCGGCATGGTCGAGCAGGGCCACATGGCCGAACGCCAGTTGTGCATCGTTAAGGGAAATGACTGCCATGGTGAAAGGCGCCGGGAGCCGGCGCGCAGGAGCGGGTGGATCAGCGCGCTATTGTACCGACATGCGTCGACGCCGTACCAAAGCGCCACATTGGCGCGGCTGCCCGAGGGGGCTGGGCTATAATGCGCGCCGTGTTGCGCTGCATAGCGCCGCATCCGCGTCCTCGCCGTAGTTCAATGGATAGAACGAGTGCCTCCTAAGCGCTAGATCTGGGTTCGATTCCCGGCGGCGGGACCAGTCCTCTCAGCTGTCTCATACCAATGCGCGAAGGCTTATTGCCTCCGCAGATTTCCCCGATCAAGCCATCCTCGTGATCGCCTTGCGGAACCTCCGCAGCGAAAACGCAAACAGCACTGCGCCGATCGTTGCCAGTGCCAGCAGCGACGGCCAGACCACCGGCAGACCGGCGCCGCGATACAAAATCGCCTGGCTAATTTCGGTGAAATGGGTCGTCGGCGACAAGGCCATGGCCCACTGTATCCATAACGGCATACTTTCGCGCGGCGTCATGCCGCCGGACAGCATCTGCAGCGGCATCATGATCAGGATCACCAGCAAGCCAAATTGCGGCATGCTGCGTGCCAGCGTCGCCAACAGGATGCCCATCGACGTGGTCGCAAACAAATGCAAGGCCACGCCGCTGAAGAACAGTACAAGCGACCCCTCGACGGGCACCTGCAACAGGCCGCGCACGATGCCGTTCAGCGACAGCGCGGCCGCGAGTGTCACGACCAGCCCCATCGACCATACCTTGGCCAGCATGATCTCGGTCGGCGTCACCGGCATCACCAGCAGGTGTTCGACCGTGCCATGTTCACGCTCGCGGATCAGCGCCGCACCGGTCAGGATGATCGATACCATCGTGATCTGTCCGACCAGCTCCATCAGCGAGCCGAACCACACGTTCGACAGCGTAGGATTGAAGCGCATGCGCGTCGCCAGATCGACCGGCGGTACGGTAGTAACGCGCTCGCGTCGCACATACTCGTCCACTTCGGCCAGCACGATCTGCTGGGCGAATGCACTGCCAGTGAAGGCCTGGCTCATCCGTGTCGCATCGACATTCAGCTGCAACGCGGGCCGACGTCCGGCCAGGATATCGCGCTCGAAATTCGGCGGTATCACCAGGATCAGTGTATAACGCCCGGCGTCCATTAACGGATCGACCTGGGCCAGCGATATCCGTACCGGCGGCGTGAAGGTCGGCGGATAAAAGGCAGTGAAGATGCGCGCCGACAGCGGGGAATCGTCGTCGTCGACAATGGCGATGGGCGTGCGGTGCAGTGTCTCGGGCATCGACTTGCCGGCGCTGTAGACGGCGAAGCTGAAGGTGAACACGATCAGGAATAGCATCATCGGATCGCGCCAGAGGCTCCACAGCTCTTTCACGCCAAGCAGGTAAATATGGCGCAGACGATCGCGCATCTCAGTCTCCCTGCTTTTTCAACAGTGCTGCCGCACACAGAAAGATCACCGGCGCGGCCAGCGCCAGTGGCCAGAACGACGATGCCAGGTCGGGGAAATACAGCGCCTTGCTGAACACACCGCGGCTGATCGTGATCATGTGACTGGCCGGATAGAACTCGCCTATCCATCGTCCTGCGCCTTCCATCGCGGAGACCGGGTTGATCAGCCCGGCATACTGGACGGCGGGAATCATCGTGGCAACCATCGCGAAGAACAGTGCCGCAATCTGGCTTTTCACAAGGGTCGCGATCAGCATGCCGATGGCGGTAGAACTGAAGCTAAACAGCAGCGCAGCCAGCGTCAGCGCCGGCAAGCTGCCTTTCAGCGGCACGCCGAAGAGCGTGACTGCCGCGCCGGTCATCAGGAAAAAATTGATCATCGCCAGCATCACATACGGTAGCTGCTTGCCCAGCAAAAATTCAAAGCGCGTGGTCGGCGTGACGTAAAAATTGATGATGGAGCCGAGCTCTCTCTCGCGCACGATGGCGAGTGCGGCCAGCATGGCCGGCATCATCAGCAGCATCAGCGGGATCACCGCCGGCACCATCGCCGGCACGCTCTTGACGTCGGGGTTGTAGCGAAACCGCGTCTCGACGCTCGCCAGTGCGGGCGCTTGTTGCGCATGCTGTTGCGCCCTTTGCATCAGCCAGTGATAGTGCATGCCTTGCACATAGCCGGCCACGGTCTCGGCGCGCCGCGTCATCGCACCGTCGATCCATGCGCCGATCTCGACCGGATCGCCGCGCTCGATATCGCTGGCGAAGCCGGGCGGGATCTCAAGAGCGAGCGACAGTGTGCCGCTGCGCAGCCGGCGATCCATGTCGGCATCGTCCGCGAGCGGGGCCTGCTCGGCAAAATAGCGCGAGCCGGCCAGGTTCAATGCATAGTCGCGACTCAGCACGCTCTGGTCGCGATCCAGCACGGCGAAGCTCAGCTCTTCGACGTCCATGTTGATGCCGTAGCCCATCACGAACATCAGCAGCAAGGATCCTAGCAACGCAAGCGCACCGCGTACCGGATCGCGCTGAAGTTCAAGCGACTCGCGCCAGACCTGCGCGATGATGCGACGCCGGCAAGCGAGCAGTCTCGTGCGCCACGACGGACGCCCAGCCGGCGGCGTCGCAACGATCGGTGCTGCGGCTGCCTCGCCCTGTGGCAGCGGCGCTTGCGTATCAGCACCGGAGGCTTCGCGCAAATAGCTGATGAAGGCCTCGTTTAAGGTTGCGGCCCGTCGCTTGGCTGCCAGGTTGGTCGGCGTGTCGCTGTCGAGCACTCGGCCGGCATGCATCAGCGATATGCGGTCGCAGCGCTCGGCCTCGTTCATGAAATGGGTCGAAATGAAAATCGTGACCTTGTCGCGCCGCGCCAGCTCGATCATCAATTGCCAGAATTCGTCACGCGCGATCGGATCGACACCGGAGGTCGGCTCGTCAAGAATCAGCAGCTCAGGCCGGTGCACCACAGCGACCGCCAGCGACAGACGTTGCCGCAACCCCAACGGTAATGCCGGTGGCAACGTGTGCTGCTGGCCAGACAGTCCGAAGCGTTCGATCATCTCGTCGACGCGGCCGGCGACGTCGGCCGCCGGTACGTCAAACAGGCGCGCATGCAGCACCAGGTTCTGGCGGACGCTGAGCTCGCTGTACAGTGAGAACGATTGCGACATGTAGCCGACGCGACGCCGTGTGGCCATGTCGCGCGGATCGAGTGGACGCCCGAACAGCCAGGCCTGCCCCTCGCTCGCCGGCAGCAGACCGGTCAGCATTTTCATGGTGGTCGATTTGCCACAGCCATTCGAGCCAAGGAAGCCGAATATCTCGCCGCGACGAATGCGGAAGCTGACATGATCAACCGCGAGAAAATCACCGAAGCGCAGCGTGAGGTCATGCGCCTCGATCGCCAGTTCGTCTGAACTGTCTGTTGGCAGCGCCGCCGATGGCGACGCACGATGGCCATCTCGCCGCGCGTTGGGCAGCAATTCGATGAAGGCCGCTTCGAGCGTCGATGTCGCTGTCCGTGCCAGCAATTGTGCGGGGGTGCCCGTCGCCAGCACGCTGCCGCCTTCCATAGCCACCAGCCAGTCGAAGCCTTGGGCCTCTTCCATGGTGGCGGTCGCGACCAGTACGCTCATGCCGGGCCGGCCAGTGCGAATGTGCGCGATCAGCTCCCAGAACTGCGCACGCGCCAGCGGATCGACGCCGGTGGTGGGCTCGTCGAGTATCAGCAGATCGGGATCATGCACCAGCGCGCAGCACAGGCCGAGCTTCTGCTTCATGCCGCCGGACAGCTTGCCGACCGGCCGATCGAGAAAGCCGTAGAGACCAGTGCTGCGCGTGAGCTGTTCGACGCGGCGTCGACATTCGGCATCGTCATGCCCGAACAGCCGCGCAAAGAACAGCAGGTTTTCTTCGACCGACAGGCTCGCGTAGAGGTTCTTGCCCAGCCCCTGCGGCAGGTAGGCAATGCGCGGACAGACGGCATCGCGATGGCGGCGGCGTGCCATGTCGCCGCCGAGCGCTTCGACCCGGCCTTGCTGAATGGCGCGCGCGCCGGCAACCAGCGCCAGCAGGCTCGACTTGCCGACGCCGTCGGGACCGATCAAACCGACGACAACGCCGGCCGGAATCTCCAGAGACACTTCACGCAGGGCGACAGTGTCGCGATAGTGCAAGCTGACATCCGTCAGCCGCGCGACGATCGGCCGCCTGCTCTCTTCGCTCAGGGCGCTCACGTTGACGGCAGTCACAACCCGGGCGTAACTGTCAGATTAGCCGGCCAGACGGCGTTGCTGTCCACCTTCAGCCAGGCCACGCCTGGGAGCCCGGTCTTCACCTGTGTCAGGTGGCGCTTCAGCAGCTCGCGATCGATCTGTGCGCGCACACGGAACATGAGCTTCTGACGCTCGCTCGCCGTCTCGACGGTCTTCGGCGTGAATTGCGCGCTGCTGGCCACGAAAGAGACGCGGGCCGGGATCACGTACTGAGGCGCAGCGTCGAGCACGATACGGACCTCGCTGCCGAGCGCGATACGGCCAGAGACGGTCTCGGGCAGGAAGAAGGTCATGTAGACGTCAGAGAGGTCGAGCAGGTTCAGCACACGCGCTCCGCCGGCCACCACCTCGCCCTCGCGCGCGAGCAGGTATTGCACACGTCCGTCGCGCGGCGCCTTCAGGTCGCTGTCGGCCATGTCGACATCGATGCGCTCCAGCGTCGCCTGGGCGGCGCGCGTGTTGGCCAGCGCACCGCTGACCTGCGTGCGCGCCGCCGTGATCGCTGCCTGCGCCGCGCGCACCTGCGCCTGCGCGGCGCTCAGTGCTGCCGTCAGGTTGCGCACGCGCGCGCGTTCATCGTCGAGTGTCTGCGCCGAGAAGAATCCTTCACGGGTGAGCTGCTCCGAACGCGCCAGTCGTCGGCTGGCGGCATCGAGCTCGCTCTGCCGCTGTGTCACCAGCGCCAGCGCCGATTCGCGGTCGCTCTCGCGCAGGCTGACCTGCGCCTGGGCGCCCGCGACCGACTCGCGTGCCTGCTGCAGGCGCGCAGTCGCCTCGTCGCGCTGCGCCTGCAAGCTGGCGATCTCCATGCGCGCAACCGTCTGCCCGGCCTGCACGAATTCGCCTTCGCCGACCAGGATCTGCCGGATCCGGCCGGCCTGCCTGGCCGCCACAGCAATTTCGGTGGCCTCGATACGTCCGTTGCCGCTGACGAAGCCACTGCCGGCGCCGCTGCCGGGCCCCTTGTCCTGCCAGGGCCGCCAGCTGGCAATGCCAACAGCGCCAATGGCCAACAGTATGGCCATCAGCGCCCACGTTCTCTTGGTTACCCTCACGATTCCCCCTGGTGCCAACGACAGAACGCCGCCTGCGTCAGTCAGGCGACACGGCCGGCATGGTAGATTGATTCAACCATTTATAACAAACTCACTCTCATGAGCGCAATGCTGCACGCGAGCACGATCTTTACCAGTGCCTTCTTGCTGTTTCTTGTGCAGCCCATCGTATCGAAGCATATCTTGCCGTGGTTTGGCGGATCCGCATCGGTGTGGGCGACCTGCCTCGTTTTCTTTCAGACTTTGCTGCTGCTCGGCTATGCCTACGCCGACCAGGTAAGCCGGCGGCTGGTGCCGTCGCGACAAGTCGGGCTGCACGGCACGCTGCTGGCCATTAGCCTGCTGGCGCTTCCGGTGCTGGCTGGCAGCAGCTGGAAACCCACCGGCAATGAAGATCCGGGCCTGCATATCTTGCTCATGCTCAGTGCGACGGTGGGCCTGCCCTATCTGATGCTGTCGACCACCGGGCCCCTGATCCAATCGTGGGCGGCGCGGACGGGCGAAGGCGCGCGTGTCTATCGTTTGTATTCACTGTCCAACCTTGCATCGCTGCTGGCGCTGCTGAGCTATCCGTTCCTGATCGAACCATGGTCATCGCTGCAGGCGCAGTCATCGGTCTGGTCGGCGATTTATACCGGTTTCTCCCTGCTGTGCATCGCCTCGGGCATCGCGCTGGTGCGCGGCCGCTTGCAACATGCACCGGCTGCGGCGTCATCGACGGATTCGGTAATCAAGCCGTCCTTAAGGATGATGGCGCTGTGGGTCGCGCTGTCGACGATGGGATCATGGCTGCTGCTGGCCGTGACGAATCACATCACGCAGAACATCGCGGCCATGCCATTTCTGTGGATTTTGCCGCTGACGCTGTATCTATTGAGCTTTGTACTGTGCTTCGAAAGCGATCGCTGGTATCGCCGGTCGGCATGGTTGCCGCTGCTGTTTGCGAGCTTCGCCGCCTGCGGCTATGGCCTGATCGATTTCCATATCGGCATGGACCTGAAAGTGGCGATACCTTTGTATTGCGCCGGACTGTTCATTGGCTGCATGGTGATGCACGGGGAATTGGCGGGACTGCGGCCAGCGCCGCAACATCTGACACGTTTTTATCTTGCGCTGTCGCTGGGCGGTGCGCTGGGCGGCGCTCTGGTCGGACTACTGGCCCCGCGGGTGCTGCCCTCGTTCTATGAGCTCGGCATCGGGTTCGTACTCATCGCGCTGCTGGTTGCAATTCGCGTTCGCGAGCGACCGCTGCTCAGCGTGGCGGCGCTGCTGATCGCCGTGTTCCTGGCAATCACTCTGGCGAATCAGGTCCGCAATGAACTGAGCTCAGCGCGTCTGCTGGAGCGCAATTTTTACGGACGGCTGCTGGTGCGTGACGTCCATGTGGACGGTACGGTTGTTCGGCGGCTGCTTCATGGCGCGATCCTGCATGGCGAGGAATTTTTAAGCGGGCCTCACCAAAACCGGCCGACGACCTACTATGGCGCGACCTCCGGCGTCGGCCGGGTGCTGATGGCCACTGCCGGCAGCCCGCGCCGTGTCGGCGTGATCGGGCTGGGTACGGGCACATTGGCGGCTTATGGCCAGCCTGGCGATCTGTTCCGCTTCTACGACATCGACCCGGCGGTCATCGCGGTGGCCCGGCAGGAATTCGGCTATTTGCGAAACAGCCGCGCACACGTAGACATTGTGCTGGGTGATGCGCGGCTGAACCTGGAAAAAGAAGCGCCAAACCGCTTCGACCTGCTGGTGGTTGACGCCTTCTCAGGCGACTCGATTCCAGTGCACCTGATGACGCGAGAAGCGCTCGCCATTTACCGTACCCATATCAACGGCAAGGGCGTGATCGCCTTTCATGTATCGAATCGTTTCCTGTCGCTGGCACCCGTGGTGGCCAAGCTTGCGGAAGACCAGGGCATGCAGGCGATGCTGGTCGCGGACGATCGTCCCGCAGAGCCGGCGGCGCGTTCAGACTGGGTGCTGGTCGCGTCGAGCAAATCGCCGCTGATACGGCCCGGACTCGCCGAAGCCCTGCAGCGGCCGCCAGAGATTCAGGGACTGCAGGTGTGGACTGATGACTCGAACAATTTGTTCAAGGTCGTGAAGTGACATCACGAAGCGAGGACGTGAAAAATTCAGTCGTTGCCTGGTGCCACGCATACACGATCGCGACCAGTACGCTTGGCATCGTAAAGCGCGAGGTCGGCAGCAGCGATGAGCTCATCGAGACTGGTCATGTGACGATCGAGCTTCGCAGCGCCGATACTGACCCGGTAGGGAATCTCGTGTTCGCCCGCTTTGAATCGATGGCTGGCGATGCGTGAGCGGATGCGCTCGGCGACACTGACGGCCATCGGCAGGTCGGTCGAAGGCAGCAGCACGGCGAATTCTTCGCCGCCGAGCCGGGCAACGACATCGATGTCCCGCACGCTCAGCAGCATGGCCGATGCAAGGTGGCGCAACACCTGGTCACCGATCGGATGGCCATAGGTGTCGTTGATCTGCTTGAAATAATCGATATCGATTAGCAGCAGCGCAATGTCGCGCGGCTTGATCGCGTGGCGCTTGAACTCAAGCTCTGCAGCCTCATGAAGGCCGCGGCGATTGGCGACGCAGGTCAGCTGATCGGACTTGACCGCCTTGAGCAGCGAATCGATCGTCTCGCGATGGTCGCCGGAATCGCGCAGCAGCAAGGTATAGCCCTCACTGCGCAGGCTGGGCTCAATGGCTATCAGGATGGACTGCCCCCAGAATTGGGGGGCGTCGGCGCGCTTGAGATGGCCTTCGGCATAACTGATGCCTGTGCGCTCCACCTCGATCAACCGATCGCTGATCCAGTCCGGCGTGATCGCATCCGGCACAAATAATTCTGAGCAAGGCTTGCCGATCATCTGCTCGGCAGAAAACCCCGTCAGCCGCTGGATGGATGCATTCCACGTCGCGATCTTGCCGTCCGCTGCGAGCACCACTTGCGCATGCATGGTCGAAGCGACCGTCGTCGCATTCAGCCTGGCCTCCTGTTTACCAAGCAGGCGCTCGTACTTGATCATCTCAGAGACGTCGGCGATCGTCGTGATCATGGCATCCCGTCCGACTTTGACGATCGACAACGACAAGCAGACCGTATCTGCCTGGCCGTGCGCACCTGGGGGTAGCATGATGCGCAAGCCCTTGAGCAGGCTTCCTGTACGTTCAGACGCTGAGGCGAGTGTCGGCGTCAGCTCGGGTACGAACGGATCGAGCGTACGCCACAGGTTGGTCAGGAAATCGCCGCGTGCTGCCAGGGGCATCAACAGCTGGACAGCGACCGGATTGAGCATGATGACTCGACCGGAGATGTCGGTCTGTATCACGCCGACCGACGCGTGATACATGAATTCGCGCAGGTATTCATCGCTGGCGGAGTCGCTATCGATCATCGACACCCTCAGGAATGGCGATGCACCAGCAAATAATGGATCGGAGAATCGGGGTCCACCAACAGCCGCAGTTTCACCGGTACCACGCGGGACCGCAGGGCAAATACGTAGTCGAAGCTCAAGTCCAGCGACTCGCCGGCGACGATCGCCGCATCGATGCGGCGCGCCACCATGTTGTTGTCCATGCAACGGGCGACTTCGCTGAAAAAAGGCCGGCCCAGCACATGCTCGCGCAAAAGGCCGGCCATGCGCGCCTCACGTTCACTGTAGCGGCAGACGTTTCCGTGAGCGTCGATGCCGATCACGCCGAAGCTGAGCGCATCAAGCTCTGCATCGCTGGCGCCGTCGAGCCACGCGTGCAAGTCGTCAGCTTGCAGATTCATGAACACCGCCTTTCAGAGTATAACTCTCTGTACTTGCGATATTCCCGAGCAGACCGGGACTTTTGATTACTGATTATTAACCTGGAGTATAGACCCTGTAACGGTCTAAGAACGCCAATTATTCAGATAAATCAAATATTTTCCAAAAGGAGAAAATCGACAGGGTCTGCTCCCTGATGCATCGATCAGCGGCAGATCTGCGCCAACAACGCCTCTTCGGTACTGCCCGCTTTTACTCCCACCAGGCGCAGCGGTGTTTCCATCGAGCTGACGACATCTCCGCCTGCGTCGGCGCGGCTGAAGCGGATGACCTGCTCGGCACCGGCCTTTCTGGCCGTGCAATCGACAGTCGTAAGCATCTTCTCGGAACCATAATCCTGGCCCTCGAGCGTCGTCATCGGCTTGGCATAATTGGTGAGCGTCCAGACGGTCACGCGGCCACCGTTGCGGGCGACCGGCTGGGCATCGACCAATTCATCGACCTCGGCGCCGCGCTGGTAAGAAATCCACTCGGCGTAAGCAGGAACGTTGGCAGCCAGAGCCAGCATCAAAAACATTTTTTTCATCGTCTCGGATTGGTTCAGTTCAGTTTGCGCGGCTTGCCAAAGTTACCCTCTTTCGGGAACAGGAAGGTCGTCTTGCTGGGTCCCATGCCGACGATCTGCACGACCGCGCCCTTGTCGCCGGCCGAGCCGTCGTAATGGACTGCGCCGCCCTTATGGAACATGTAGCTGCCGGTCGCCAGCGCCTCGGTTGCCTGCGGGTCCCAACTTTCGTCGGTGCCGGCATTCCAGGTACCTTCGACCACGATCACATGACGGTCTTCCGCATGGAAATGAGGCGAGCTCATGACGCCCGGCGGAAAATAGGCGCGGATCACGTACATGCCCGGCTTGGACAAATCCCCAAAGACAACGGCGATCTTTGCGCCGCCGCCGGCATCCTTCCAGACCAGCTTCTCCGGTGGCACGATCAGGAAATCAGACTCGCTGGGCGCCGAGAAGCTCGGCGACATCGTCAGCACCGAGGCCAGGCCGAATGCCGCGAGCGCGCCGCGATATGGTTTGAACATAAGTCCCCCTTTTGAAATTTGAACCGCTTTGCGTAAAAGTTCGCCGAAAATAACACAGCACTCTCCGGATGGAAATTGAAAGCCCGGGCGGCGAATCTAAAAAACGATTCCTATCTGCTCTGCGTGCAGAGCGTCCATTCGCGCGGCCATCAGCCGGCGCCTCCGTTTCGGGCACGAGCGTGCATAATGCGCCGACCACCAACAATTAACTGACAACAAAGGGAGACAGATGAAACTGGTTCGTTATGGCCGCCCCGGCCACGAAAAGCCCGGCATGATCGACGCCGAAGGCAAGCTGCGCGACCTGTCGTCCGTTATCGACGACATCACGCCGGCCGCGCTGTCAGACAAGGCACTGGCCAGACTTGCCAAGGTCAAGCCGTCCAAGCTGCCGGCCGTGCGCGGTAAGCCGCGCTACGGCGTACCGGTGGACGGTATCGGCAAGTTCATCGCCATTGGCCTGAATTACTCCGATCACGCGGCCGAGTCGAACATGCCGATCCCGAAAGAGCCGATCATGTTCATGAAGGCGATCAGCTGTCTGAACGGACCGAACGACGACGTGATGCTGCCTAAAGAGGCCACCAAGGGCGACTGGGAAGTCGAACTGGGGGTAATCATCGGCACCAAGGCGCAGCACGTCAGCGAACGCCAGGCCCTTGAGCATGTGGCCGGCTACTGCGTCATCAACGATGTGTCCGAGCGCGCGTTCCAGCTTGAGCGCGGAGGCACCTGGGACAAGGGCAAGGGATGCGACACCTTTGGCCCGGTCGGTCCCTGGCTGGTAACCCGCGATGAAGTGCCCAATCCTCAGCGTCTCGGCATGTGGCTGGATGTGAATGGCGAGCGCTGCCAGACCGGCAATACAAAAACTATGATCTTCTCGGTCGCGAAGATCGTCAGCTATGTCAGCCGTTTCATTACGCTGATGCCGGGCGACGTCATCGCCACCGGCACGCCGCCGGGCGTCGGCATGGGCATGAAGCCGCCGCGCTTCCTTGCCCCTGGCGACGAGATGCATCTTGGCATCGATGGTCTTGGCGAGCAGCGGCAGAAGGTGTTGAAGTATCGCAAGGGCTGAGTCCGTCACGTCGGGCACCTGTCATCGCAACCGTAGTCCAATGTCGATCTGAACGGAGGTAACGATGTTCATTCGTCTGGCGGCGCGGTTGCGGGCAGCGGGCAATCACCTGCGGGTTGCCTGGCATGCGTGGCATGATCCTGCAACCCGCTGGCCCGGCAAACTCGGGCTGGTGGCCATGGCCCTGTATCTGTTGAGTCCGTTTGACCTGCTTCCTGACTGGATTCCTTTGCTCGGCTGGATCGATGATCTGATGTTGATCAGTATCGTGCTGCCGCTTTTCCTGAGACTGCTGCCGGCGGACGTTCTGCTGCGAGCGCAACGACGAGCGGGCATGACGGTGCGATAAATTGAAACTTCCGAAGGGCAACGTGCACCCATGGAGGTCTCAACCTTCAGGACGTCACCATGCCTATTACGCCCAACAGACTCTCGCCGAACGCCTTTGCCGCGTTTCAGACTAAAGATCAGCGACAAAGCCTCGCTTCGAAGTCTCCCAAAAAAATCGACGAAGCGAATGAGAAAGCGCTGCAGGCTGCCATCGCCGCCAGCCTGAAAGATGACGGAATGACGGCGGCGCAGCGCTTTGCCCGTGATACGGGCGATCCGGACGCTGCCAAATGGGCCGATGACGAGGCGCTCGCCATGGGCATCAACGCCAGCCTGAATGAGTCCTCAGCCCTGGCCGCCGTGCGCCGCGTACCTAACGAAGAAATCGCGGCGCAACGCAGTCTGATCGGGCAGTTGAAACACAACTTGCGAGCGCAAGGTTTCAAAATATGGCCTAACCGAGGGGCAAAAAACAATTGCCTGATTATTTCGATGCTTCAACATGCCACCGGCGACTACCGAAGCCAGCACAGCAAGCAAGCCGAGCATTACAAGCAGCTGCTGGTGACGCAAAGCGGAGGCAATGAGCATATCGACTCGCCGTTGTATTCGGACGAAGAGCTGACGCGCTGGCTCATCAGCAAAATCAACCGGGACTATTTCGGTGATCGCCGTGAAGACTATCTGTCGTTCCGGCTCGTTACCGCCGGCCTCGACGGGCAGGCAAGTGAGCGCGTGATTGGCAACGGCAAGCGCATTGCCGGAATCCTGGATGGCGCCGGGCACTACGAAGCGTTCACAGCTCGAACAACGAGATAAAGCGAGCAGCCGGCGCCGTCAGCCGCCGAGATACGCCTCGACGACGCGCGTATCCTGCAACAAATTGGCGGCCGTATCGTGCAACACGATGCGGCCGCTTTCCATGACATAGCCGCGCGTTGCGATCGACAACGCCTGCCGGACGTTCTGCTCGACCAGCAGGATCGTGACGCCTTGCTGCGCCACCGTGCGTACCACCTCGAATATGCGCTCGACCATGATCGGCGCCAGTCCCATCGAGGGCTCGTCGAGCAGCAGCAGCTTGGGACGTCCCATCAGTGCGCGCGCCATCGCCAGCATCTGTTGCTCTCCGCCGGACAACGTACCGGCCAGTTGAGACTGCCGCTCCTTCAGACGCGGGAAGGTAGTGAACCAGTGGTCGATATCGGCATGGATGCCGTCGATGTCGTTACGCGCGTAGGCGCCCATCAACAGGTTCTCGCGAATCGTCATCCGGGTGAACACGCCGCGCCCCTCCGGCACCATGGCCAGGCCGCGCGCCGGCAGCGCATGTGCGGGCAAGGCCTCAATGGCGCTGCCATCAAAGCGTACGGTACCGCTCGCGCGCGCCGAGGGGAGCGTTCGCGTAATGGCCTTCAGGGTCGTCGTCTTGCCGGCGCCATTGGCGCCGATCAGAGTGATCAGTTCGCCGGCACCGACCTCGAATGCGATGTCCTTCACCGCCTCGATACCGCCGAAAGCGACCGACAGGCCGCGCACCTGCAGCAGGGGTTCCGGTGCTGTGCTCATGCGGCCTCACCTCCCAGATAGGCAGCGATCACGGCCGGGTCGGCCTGGACCTGCGCCGGCGTACCATCGGCGATCACTTTGCCGTAATCGAGTACCGTGATGCGATCGCACAGGCCCATCACCAGCTTCACGTCATGCTCGATCAGCAGGATCGTGGTGCCGTTATCGCGGATGCGCTGCAACAGCCCGCGGAGGCTGTCTTTTTCGGTGGCATTCATGCCTGCGGCGGGCTCGTCCAGCGCCAGTAGCAGCGGCTCGGTGGCCAACGCACGTGCAATCTCGACGCGGCGCTGGTCGCCATACGACAGATGGCGCGCGGTGCGGTGCGCGAGGTGGCCGATGCCGACGAAGTCAAGCAGCTCGGCAGCCTTCGTCTCGATCGAACGTTCTTCGTCGCGCGCTGCACGATGGCGCAGCACAGCCCCCAGCACGCCCTGACGGCTGCGCACGTGACGGCCGACCATCACGTTCTCCAGCGCACTCATCTCGCCGAACAGGCGGATGTTTTGAAAAGTGCGGGCGATGCCGGCCTGCGCGACCGTGTGCGGCGCGCTCGGCGAATACGGCTTGCCGTCAAGCGCAAAGCCGCCGCTGTCCGGCTGGACCATGCCAGTGATCACATTGAAACAAGTGGTCTTGCCGGCGCCATTCGGGCCGATCAGGCCGTGGATGTGGCCAAGCCCGACCGCAAGATTGACGTCGGCAAGCGCCTGCAGTCCGCCAAAGCGTTTACCGGCGCGCTGCACATCGAGCAAGTGCGCGCTCATGCTGCGCTCCCGCCTTCGGCAAGCATTCTGTCTTCGCGGCGCGGCGAAGGCCACAGCCCCGCCGGGCGCGCGAGCATGATCAGCACCAGCGCCAGCCCATACAGCAGCTGCCGCAGTACTTCCGCCTCGATCCACACCTGGCCGAACATGGCCTGCTGCACCGGTTCGACAGTATGGCGAAGCACCTCAGGCAAGGCCGCCAGCAGCACGGCGCCGAGCACGACCCCGGGTATATGACCAATGCCGCCCAGCACCACCATCGCCAGAATCGCAATCGACTCGGTCAGCGTGAACGATTCCGGCGAAATGAATCCCTGAAACGCGCCGAACATCGCGCCGGCCACGCCGCCGAAGGTCGCGCCCATCGCAAAGGCCAACAGCTTCATGTTGCGCACATTGATACCCATGGCCTTTGCCGCGATTTCGTCCTCGCGGATCGCGATCCATGCGCGGCCCAGCCGGGAATGCTGCAGCCGCGCCGCGACAAACACGGTCACCACGCACAGCAGCAGGAAGAGAAAATAATAGGCGTTCACAGACGGCATCGCGAAGCCGCCTACGCGGACGATGCCGCCGGCACCCGCCTCGCCGGCCAGGGAGATGCCCCCGAGGCGCACCGGATCGATCAGGTTAATGCCCTGCGGACCGTTGGTGATATTGACCGGACCGTTCAGATTGTTCATGAAAATGCGAATGATCTCGCCGAACCCCAGCGTAACGATCGCCAGGTAATCGCCGCGCAGCTTCAGCGTAGGTGCTCCGAGCAAGGCACCGGCGATACCTGCTATCAGCGCCGCAATCGGCACGATCAGCCAGACCGACAGATGAATGCCATTCGCCGCCACCGCAGGCCCGGCCAGGTGCAGCAGCCATTCGCCGGCCGCCGGGTATTCCATCTGCAGCGACTCGAGCATCACCGTAAACTGCGGCGACGCCAGCAGTCCGGAAAGATAGGCGCCAATGGCAAAGAATGCGATGTAGCCGAGATCGAGCAGACCGGCGAAGCCGACCACGATGTTCAGTCCGAGCGCCAGCATGATGTAAAGCAGCGCGATATCGGCGATCCGCACCCACGAATTGCCAAACTGCGCAGCGACAAAAGGGAATACCAGCACCAGCACGGCCAGCAGTGCCAGCATGGGACGCGACGTTGTCACAGGACGCAGGTTCATCGACACACGCTCACGAACGATCGGCCACGCGTTCGCCCATCAGGCCGGACGGGCGCAGCGTCAGCACCAGGATCAACACGACGAACGCAAAGATGTCCTGGTAATGACTGCCGAGGACGCCGGCCGTGAGGTCGCCGATGTAACCTGCGCCCAGGCTCTCAATCAGGCCCAACAGGATCCCGCCCAGCATCGCGCCGTAGATATTGCCGATCCCGCCCAGGACCGCCGCAGAAAAGGCCTTCAGTCCCGGCACGAAGCCCATCGCGAACTGTGCCGATGCATAATTCGCCGCCCACATCACACCGGCGACCGCGGCCAGCGCAGCGCCGACCGCAAAGGTGAATACGATCACGCGGTTCGCGTCCACGCCCATCAGTGCGGCCACCCGCGGGTTCTCGGCGACTGCGCGCATCGCTCGGCCCATGCGCGTGCGCTCGACCAGCAGCGACAACGCAATCATCGACAGCGCCGCCAGCGCCAGCAGCAAGATCTGCGTCGGCGTGATCAGGCCGCCGAACAGGTGCAAGGGCTCGGTGCTGAGCACTTGAGGGAACGGCAGCGGGTTGCGGCCCCAGATCATCATTGCGATCGTCTGGAGAAGGATCGAGATGCCGATGGCGGTGATCAGCGGCGCCAGTCGCGGCGCATCGCGCAGCCTGCGGTAGGCCACCCGTTCGATCAGTACGCTCACAGCGATACAGACCGGAACCGCACCACCGATCGCGATCGCAAGCTGTAACAGTCCGGGCATCTGCGGACTGACTTTCTGCAAAATCTCAAGCAAGGTCAGCCCCACCATGGCGCCGATCATCAGCACATCGCCGTGCGCGAAGTTGATCAGGTTGAGCACGCCATAGACCATGGTGTAGCCAAGTGCGACCAGTGCATACATGCTGCCCAGGACCAGGCCGTTGATCAATTGCTGGACAAAGATGTCCATCGCTTATGCGCCGGTGCGGGCCGACAGGCCTTTGGGCAGGGGGAAAGTCACATTTTCCTCGACGCCGTCGAGCTCGCGCACCGTTGCGGGGCTCAAGGCCTTCAGGCGATCTATCACCTGCTTCACCAGCAGCTCAGGCGCGGACGCACCCGCGGTGACGCCGATTCGCGTCTTGCCGGCGACCCAGGACGGGTCGATCTGACCCGCGTTGTCGACCATGTAGGCCTCGACGCCGTTTTTCTCGGCCACCTCGCGCAGCCGGTTCGAGTTCGAACTGCTGGGGCTGCCGACCACGATCACCAGCTGCACCTGCGGCGCCATGAACTTGACCGCTTGCTGACGGTTGGTGGTCGCATAGCAGATGTCACCTTTCTTCGGCTCGCTGATGCCGGGGAAACGTTCTTTGAGCGCTTCGATGATATCGGCCGTATCGTCCACCGACAACGTGGTCTGCGACACGAATGCCAGTCGCTGCGGGTCTTTCACCGTAAGGGCGTTCACATCGTCGATCGTCTCGACCAGATACATCCCGCCGTCGCTCTGTCCGAGCGTGCCTTCAACCTCGGGATGTCCCTTGTGGCCGATCATGACGATCTCGCGGCCTTCGTCGCGCATCTTGGCGACCTCGACGTGCACCTTGGTCACCAGCGGACAGGTGGCGTCGAACACCTTCAGTCCCCGCAGCTCGGCTTCTGATTTGACTGCGCGCGACACACCGTGCGCAGAAAACACCAGGTGGCTGCCGACGGGTACCTCGGCCAGGTCTTCGATAAAGATCGCGCCTTTCGAGCGCAGGTCGTCGACGACATATTTGTTGTGCACGATCTCGTGGCGCACATAGATCGGCGCGCCGAATTGCGCCAACGCGCGCTCGACGATCTCGATCGCGCGGTCGACGCCCGCGCAAAAGCCGCGCGGCTGCGCCAGCAGGATTTCGTTAGGGCTGTCCACGGTCGCTCCGTTCATTCAGAGAATGCCAATGATGCGGACTTCAAACACCACAGGCTGCCCCGCCAGCGGATGGTTGAAGTCAAACAATGCGTTATCGTCGCCCAGTTCGAGCAACACGCCGGCAAAACGTCCGCCGCCTGGCGCATTGAAATCGACCACGTCACCCACCGCATAGTCTTCGCCTGCATCTGAGTTCTCGCGCAAGGTTGCCAGCGACACGCGCTGCAGCAGTTCCGGATTGCGCGGTCCGAAGGCCTCGCCGGGCGCCAGCTCAAAAGTCTGATGCGTGCCTTCAGCCATTCCCAGGAGCCGCTCCTCGATCGCGGGCACCAGTTGTCCGGCCCCCAGCTGCATCGTTGCCGGGCTGTCATGGAAAGTCGTGACAATGTCACGGCCATCGAGAGAGGCCAGCCGGTAATAAAGCGTCAGAAATGAACCGGCAGTGACAACGGGTTGTGGCGAATTCGACATAAATCTGAAGACAATAAAGTAGCGCGCTATTGTAAGCCAGCCTGAACGGCGAGTTGCGCTTGCATTCGGCGAGCCCTCGTTACAGTGGATCCCTCTTTTTTCCTTGAGGGAGCCCAGATGCGCCTATCCGACCTGCCTGCTGAAATGAGACCGCGCGAGCGATTGCTTGCCATGGGCGCACAGTCACTGAGCGACAGCGAGCTACTGGCAATTTTGCTGCGTACCGGTACCAGCGGCATGAGTGCGGTGGAGCTGGCAGCCGCTCTGCTGGCCCGCTTCGGTTCGCTCGGCAAGCTGCTGGCAGCCGCGCCTGCAGACTTGCAGGGCATACGCGGGCTGGGCGACGCCAAGCGTGCCGAACTGCTGGCGATCACTGAGCTGCACAGGCGCACGCTGGAGCGAGAGCTGCGGGACAGCGAGGTGCTGGATTCGGCCTCGGCCGTCACGACCTATCTGCGCCATCGCTTCAACGGCGTAATGCAGGAATCCTTTCTCGGCTTGTTCACCGATGTGCGGCATCGGGTGATCGCCTGCGAGAAGATCGCGACCGGTACGCTGGATCGTGTCCATGTTTACCCGCGCGAAGTGGTCCGGCTGGCGCTGAAACACAATGCGGCCGCAGTGGTCTTCGCCCACAATCATCCGGGCGGGCGGGCCGAACCCAGCGCCAGCGACAAAGCGATGACCGTCAAGCTCAAGCAAGTGATGGGCTGCATTGAAGTCGATCTGCTTGATCACCTGATCGTGACGCCGACAGAAACCTGGTCATTTCGCGATAACGGCCTGTGCTGACGGGCTCTCTCGGTACATCCTACGCGAATTGTTAAATAATGGAGCATGTTCTAGACACAGTTTTTTTTCGCAAGTCATTGAATCATCGCGCGTTTTTCTGTACACTCGCGGTTTTTCCAAATTCAGGAAATTTACAAGGAGTCTGCTGTGGCACGTGAATGCGAAGTAACCGGGAAAAAGCCGATGGTCGGCAACAACGTTTCCCACGCAAATAACAAAACCAAGCGCCGCTTCCTGCCTAACCTGCAGAACCGTCGCTTCTGGGTTGAGTCGGAAAACCGCTGGGTCCGTCTGACGGTGTCGAGCGCCGGCATCCGCATCATCGACAAACTCGGCATCGATTCCGTGCTCGCAGACATGCGTGCACGCGGCGCCAAGGTTTAAACGAATTCACCATTAGGAACTGACACATCATGGCAACCAGCAAAGGCCGCGAAAAGATCAAACTGGAGTCGACTGCAGGTACTGGTCACTTCTACACCACCACCAAGAACAAGCGCACGATGCCCGGCAAGATGGAGATCATGAAATTTGATCCTAAAGCTCGCAAGCACGTCGCGTACAAGGAAACCAAGATCAAGTAATCGATCGGTTCTCCAACAAAAAACCCGCTCATCTGAGCGGGTTTTTTGTTGCCCGGCGCCGCCTGAGCGACGCCGTCATCGGCAGTTACGCGTAGCTGCGCAGTCGCTGCGAAAACTCTTGCAGCGAACGAATGCCGGAAGCCTCCGCGCGCGCGCACCAGTCGCGCAACTGCTGCACCAGCTGGTCGCTGCTCGAATGGGAACGTTCCCACAGGGCTGCCAGTTCAACGCGCATTTCGTGCATGGTCTTCAGCGCATTACTGTGCTTGAACAGCTCGGAAAGCTGCTGCTTCTGGGTCGTCTCAAGCGACGCCGGTTCACGCTGCAGCAGTTCCTTGCTGGCCTTCAGGAAGCCCGACTCCAGCTGCGACTTCGCGCGAATCTGGTCGACTTCTTCACTCCACGTACGGCGCAGCGAACGCGCATACTTGGCCATCACATCGTAGCGGTTGGCGACGATCGATTGCAGCGTCGCCGTATCGGCCACACGCTTGGACGTATCGAACTTCGGTTCCGGGGCCACTTTTTTCACTTTGGCCAGGCCGAAGAACGACAGGATGCAGATGTACATCCAGCCAATATCGAATTCATACCATTTGGCCGACAGCTTGGCCGACGTACCAAAGGTGTGATGGTTGTTGTGCAGCTCTTCGCCACCGATGATGATGCCGATCGGAAGAATGTTCGTCGACGCGTCTTTGCAATCGAAATTACGATAGCCCCAGTAGTGTCCGATGCCATTAATGATGCCGGCCGCCGTCACCGGGATCCAGGCCATCTGAATTGCCCACACCGTCAGGCCAAGCACGCCAAACAAAGCAACATCGAGGATCAACATCAGCGATACGCCCAGCGCGGAGTGCTTCGAGTACACGTTGCGCTCGAGCCAGTCATCCGGCGTGCCGTGGCCGTACTTCTCCATCGTCTCGCGATTCTTTGCCTCGGTGCGGTACAGCTCCGCTCCCTCGAACACCACGGTCTCGATGCCGCGGGTCACCGGGCTGTGCGGGTCTTCAACCGTTTCGCACTTCGCATGATGCTTGCGATGAATCGCTGCCCATTCCTTGGTAACCATGCCGGTCGTCATCCAGAGCCAGAAACGGAAGAAGTGGCTGGGGATCGCATGCAGATCGAGCGCACGATGCGCCTGGCAGCGATGCAGGAAGATGGTGACAGCTGCAATAGTGATGTGCGTGACAGCAAGGGTAAACAGAACGATTTCCCAACCGCTCGCCCGCGTGACACCGTTCAGCAGGAAATCGATTACGAGATCCAGGCCGGAATTCTGAGTCATTTTTTCTCCATACAATCGGCGGGCACCCATAAATGCCAAACATCTACTTTGCCCAACTAGGCATTGTACGTCTTTTTGCGCATCAACGCCCTGCTATCGGCCGATTTTTAAAAATATAAGTCTTGCAAATCAATGACTTGATCGTCTTGCAGGTGACTGGCAGTTCGCCCGGCGGCCGATGCCACGCAGATGCCTGCCCGAGCTTACGGCAATGCCAGAAGTGGGTTAGCGTCGGCGTGATGGCGCACCCAATTAGCCGCGTACCGTCGAGCCAGCGCCGGATGGCCACGCAGGATCAGCAAATTTTCGGCGTTCGCATGCTGGGCACTCCAGGTGAAGTTATAGCTGCCGGTGATCACGACTGGCTGCGGCGAGTCAGCATCGATCACCATCACCTTATTGTGCGCATGGCGATAACGATTTTCCAGCGACACCGGGATACCGGCGTGCGCCAACCTCAGTAGCATTGACCCCGGTGTATCGGCATGCTGCCTCGCATCGGCCAGCACCCGTACGTCGATGCCTCGCCGGTGGGCAGCAATCAGGCGCTCTGCCACATCGCGATGGCTCAGCACAAATGTCTGAACGAGCACTTGTTCGCACGCCGCATCCAGCGCAGCCAATATTTTCCCCACAGCATCATCCCAGGGCGAAAAAAAAGCCTCAACTGAGGCTTCTTTCTCGGGGGGCACCGGGCAATCCGCGGCAATTCCATGGGTCGCCGCAACGAACAACCACGGCGCCAGAAATCGACGATATATGCTCATACCAATCAGGCTTTGCGCTCGAGTACAGCTGCAAAGAACCCGTCCGTCTGATGCAAATCAGGACGCAAATGCAAATAAATGCCCGTATCCAGTGATATTTTCTGCGAAGCTAGCAGCTCGTTTGCCGGCACCACGACAAAGCCCGGATGGGCGGCGAGAAAAGCTTCCACGATTCGCTCATTTTCTTCGGCCAGCAAACTGCAGGTGGCGTACACCAGCCTGCCGCCCGTCTTCACGAGCCGCGCAGCACCGGCAAGAATCGATTGCTGCTTGGCATTTAACTCAGCGATGTCGCTTACCTGCTGCCGCCACTTCATGTCCGGATTGCGTCGCAGTGTGCCCAGGCCGCTGCAAGGTGCATCCACCAAAACACGATCAATTTTGCCGGCCAGACGCTTCACTTTCGCGTCATTTTCATGCGCGATAACGACCGGATGCACATTCGACAATCCACTTCGCGCCAATCGCGGCTTTAGCTTGGTCAGCCGCTTTTCCGAGACATCGAACGCATACAAACGCCCGGTATTGCGCATCGCGGCACCGATGGCCAGCGTCTTTCCGCCAGCACCAGCGCAGAAATCGACCACCATCTCGCCGCGCTTCGCGCCGAGGAGCTGGGCGAGCAACTGGCTCCCCTCATCCTGGACCTCGATGCCCCCATCCTTGAACAAGGCCAGATTCTGCAATGCTGGCTTCTTGGCAAGACGCAGCGCCAGCGGTGCATAGCGTGCACGCTCAAAGCCGATGCCAGCCTCGGCAAGCACTGCTTCGGCCTGTTCGACCGAGGCCTTCAACGTGTTAACCCGCAGATCGAGCGGTGCCGGCCGGTTCAGCGCGTCCATCAGCGCGACTGCCGTATCGTCACCATATTGCGCGATGAAACGCTCACGAATCCAATCGGGGAAATTAGACCGGATCGCCGCCGGCAAGCTCGCACGATCGATCGCCATCACGCGCAGCAGCCAGTCTGACTCCTGCTCAGAAAGCCCGGCGATCGATTCCGCACCGACCGCCTCCGCCAGCGCGAGCAAGGCTACCCGGCGCATCTGCGGACCCACGCCGGAATCGACGAACTGCATCAGCACCAGGCGGTTGCGCAGCAGGCTGTAGACGGCCTCCGCGATGGCGCCGCGCTCGCGCCCGCCGAGGCGCGGATGTTCACGGAAATAGCGGGACAAACTCACATCGGCCGGTCCGGCAAAGCGCAAAATCTCGCGCAATGCCTCTTCCGTGCTGCCGACGACGTACGGGGGCAATCTCATAGGGGGTCCTGGCAAAAAACAAAAGGCCGCCGTAGCGGCCTCGGGATGATTCAGTGACGGCTGACGCGGCGCACACGGTCGCCGTCGAGCCACACACGGCCTTCGATGATGTCGCGTACGGCCCGCGGATAGATCACATGTTCCTGTTCAAGCACGCGTGCGGCCAGTATCGACTCCGTATCGTCGTCGCGTACAGGTACAACTGCCTGCTCGACAATCGGGCCGTGGTCGAGCTCTGGCGTCACGAAATGCACGGTCGCGCCATGAAATTTCACGCCTGCATCCAGCGCCTGCTGGTGAGTCGCCAGCCCTGGAAAACTCGGCAGCAAGGACGGGTGAATATTCAGCAAGCGGCCGTGATAATGCTGCACAAAACCAGCGGTCAGGATGCGCATGAATCCCGCAAGCACGACCAGCTGCGGATCAAAACGGTCGATGGCCTCCGCCAGTGCGCGATCGAAGCTATCGCGATCAGGGAAGTTGCGGTGTTCGACGGCAAGCGCCGGTATGCCCGCAGCCTCCGCAGTTTTCAGGCCGGCCGCGCTGGCTTTGTTGCTGATGACGGCAGCAATCTGCGCCGGCCACTGTTCTGCGGCGGCCACGCGCAGGATAGCTTCCATGTTGCTACCACGCCCCGAAATCAGGATGACGATTTTTTTCATGGCGCGCATTTTAACAGCGCGCTCTCATCCCGGCGCCGGAATACGGCCCGTCAGAGCCGCAAGAGCTAATGGCGGCGACCCGTTACTGGAATGAGAAAAACACCCTGAAAGGAATTTTCTTTTCTGCCCAAAAATCGGCAGCATCGCGAAATACGTCCAACAGATTCTCGCGAGCTTCCCGGTCGAACTTCTGAGTGTTGGGCAACTGTTCGAGCACAATCAGGAAACCGGTCTGCCGGCCAGCCTTGTGCATCTGCTCTGTCAGGCAATTTCGCAACGCATCGAAATTCTTGCCGTAGGGCTTAGGCACGTGAAATGCTTCAGCAATGGACGCCAGAACCTGCTGACGCGTCAACGCCTGCGAGCAGTTCGCATAAAGGAAATGGTGAGCGAGCCGAATAGCCTCAGACTGCAGCTCGGTGACCCGGAATGCGCGGATAGATTGCACAACATTCCCCGGAACCGTATGCAGCAACCCGTCGCCTGCCACTGTTTCCTGGATCTCTTCGTCGCGCTGAGGGGGCGCGCTGAGCATGTAAATATTCACGATCCTGTTGAAACGACCTAATGCACGCGCGACCCGATTCAGATTATTTTTCTTGCAATTTTGCGCGTGGATGCACCAAAAAAACGATGCCCGAATGAATCTTTGCGGCTGAGTCGCTTGATATACAGCAATTCGAGATCATACCTGCGCTTTGGTTCCGGTAAAACCCCTGAGCTCCACCAACCGAACAAAATGTATAAAAATAGTAATAATTCAGTCCATCCGCTGCTGTCATTTGTGCACCAAAGTCAGAGGTACGGGCAGCAGCGCTGAACGAAGCGCTCATCAACTCGGCTCGACGACAGGTTGCCTTATCGCAGCATTCGATATCGAAAAAGAACCGACATCGAAGAAAGCCAAGACTTCGTCGCGCCGGTTGAGCGTATCGATCTGTCCCAGCTCGATCAGCGCTCTCGTATAACTGGACTCAAACAGCAAATATGAGGCCAGTGCGGCACCTCGCCGCTCTGTCGCGCCAATGGCGGACAGCAAAGTACGAATGGGAAGCGGCAAGCTGCCGACATGCCGGCTCGCAATTTGATCCACCGGCTGCGATGGCGTAATGGCCAGCATGCGTACCGGCCGGAGCGGGGTCTTCGATAGTTGCTGAGGTGAGAGCAACGCGAGCGTATTGTTGATCCGTGCCATGCGTTCCAGATCAACGGAGAGTCCGTCCAGAAAAATGCTCGACATCGCATGACCCGCCACCTGAGCCAGACTGGGATAGCCGGAATACTCGGGGAAAGCGCGATCCGGTCCGTCGATATTGCCTGCGCCAATGACCAGTACTTTGTCCGCTCCCAGATGGATGGCGGGCGAAATCGGCGCCACTTCGCGCAAGGAGCCATCGCCGAAATACTCGCAGCGCTCGCTGCAGTACAAGGGAACGGCGGGAAAAATCAGCGGAATCGCCGACGATGCCAGCAAATGATCGACGCCAATCTGCTGCCGGATCGACATTCGCTGTGCGCGCCGCCACGGCAGGAGTTCGGGGCCCGACTGGAAAAATGTCACATGGCGTCCGGCCGTGTAGGAAGACGCGGATACCGCCAGTGCAGTCAGGTGACCCGCCTCCAGCGCCGCATCGAGGCGCGGCAAGTCAAGCAGCTTATGCAGCAAGCCCACCAAAGGCGCATTGTCCAGCAATGACATCGGCGGACTCGCATGCCATTTACGGAGCAACCAGCCGAAAGACAGGAGCGACAGCCAACGTGCGCCTGAACGCATCACGCCGATCGAGTCAGCACGGTAGATCTGCTCGACCTCCAGTTGCCGCCACGTTTTGAGCAATTGCGTGACGCTGTCCTCGAAGTCATCCGCCCGGCATGCGAACGCCGCCGCGTTGATTGCACCTGCTGAGGTGCCGCAGACGATGTCGAACGGATTCACACGAGCCGGCCAGCCCGCCTCGCTCAACAGGGAAAAAATCGCCTGCAACACGCCAACCTGGTAGGCGGCACGGGCGCCGCCGCCAGTCAGAAACAATCCGGTCTTCTGCGGCGTAGACATGCTTGCAAGCTTACCAGCGTGCAAGCTTGCCGCAAGTGTCAGACAGCTACTATGCGCGAATTGCGACAGGCATTTTCGTCTACCCGCATCGACGAGTCGACGAAAAAAAGCCGCACCGAGGTGCGGCTCATCGCATGGGCGGCCGATTACTTCGGCTGCATGCGGATCGCGCCATCCAGACGGATCGTTTCGCCGTTCAGCATCGCATTCTCGATGATGGATTTGGCGAGGTGCGCATACTCGTTCGGCTTGCCCAGGCGCGAGGGGAACGGAACCATCTTGCCCAGCGCATCTTGCACTTCCTGTGGCATGCCAAGCAGCATCGGCGTTTCGAAAATGCCCGGGGCAATCGTCATCACACGGATACCGTTGCGCGACAGGTCGCGCGCCATCGGCAACGTCAGGCCGACCACGCCGGCTTTCGACGCGCCGTAGGCTGCCTGGCCGATCTGGCCGTCATAGGCCGCCACCGATGCGGTGTTGATGATCACGCCGCGCTCACCGCCAGCGTTCGCTTCATTGGCCGACATTGCCGCCGCCGCCAGGCGCGACATGTTGAACGTGCCGATCAGGTTGATATTGATCACGCGCTGGAAAACGTCGAGCGGATGAGGACCGTCCTTGCCAACCGTCTTCACTGCCGGCGCAACGCCGGCGCAGTTCACCAGACCGACCAGCGTGCCCATCGACTGTGCCGCTGCGACCACGGCCAGGCCATCGGCCTCGGAAGTGACATCGCACTTGACGAACTTGCCGCCGAGCTCTGCGGCCAGCTTTTCGCCGGCGTCGACTTGCACATCGGCCAGGACCACCTTGCCGCCGCCGTCGACGATCATGCGCGCGGTCGCAGCGCCCAGGCCCGACGAACCGCCGGTGATGATGAAGACGTTGTTCTTGATTTCCATTATTTCTCCAGAGTGGCTGAGGTTACAGAAGCTGAAATGGGGTCGGGCTTGTGGCCTGCTGTTAGCCCGTTATGATAACCGCAGCAACGACAAAGGCAGCCGAAGCTGCCTTTGGATTGAGTAAAGCCAGTGTTGCCGATCAGCCGAACAGCCCCTTCGCCCCCAACAGCGGCACGATCAGCAGTGCCACCAGGTTGATGATCTTGATCAGCGGATTGACCGCCGGGCCGGCCGTGTCCTTGTAGGGGTCGCCCACGGTATCGCCGGTCACCGCTGCCTTATGGGCATCGCTGCCCTTGCCGCCGTGGTTGCCATCTTCGATATATTTTTTAGCATTATCCCACGCACCCCCGCCAGTACACATCGAGATCGCGACGAACAGTCCTGTGACGATGGTGCCCATCAGCAGCCCGCCGAGCGCCTTCGGGCCCAGCACCAGACCGACCACGATAGGGACGACCACCGGCAACAGCGACGGGATCATCATTTCCTTGATCGCCGCCGCCGTGAGCATGTCCACCGCTTTGCCGTACTCCGGCTTGCCGGTGCCCTCCATGATGCCGGCGATCTCGCGGAACTGCCGCCGTACCTCCTCGACCACCGCGCCCGCCGCGCGGCCGACGGCCTCCATGGCCATCGCGCCGAACAGATACGGAATCAAGCCGCCAAGGAAGAGGCCGACGATGACCATCGGATCCGACAAGTCAAAGTTGACCGAGATGCCGCGCGCGCCGAGCGCATGCGTGTAGTCGGCGAACAGCACCAGCGCCGCGAGGCCAGCCGATCCGATCGCATAGCCTTTGGTGACGGCCTTGGTCGTATTGCCGACCGCATCCAGCGGATCGGTAATATCGCGCACGCTGTCGGGCAGATCAGACATCTCGGCAATGCCACCGGCGTTATCCGTGATCGGCCCGTACGCATCGAGCGCCACGACAATGCCAGCCATCGACAGCATGGCCGTCGCGGCGACGGCGATGCCGTAGAGCCCGGCCAGCGCATAAGACACCAGGATGCCGGCGCAGACAAACAGCACCGGCCACGCGGTCGATTTCATCGAGATGCCGATGCCGGCAATGATGTTGGTCGCATGTCCAGTGGTCGAGGCCTGCGCAATATGTTTGACAGGATGGAAGTCGGTGCCGGTGTAATACTCGGTGATCCAGACCATTGCGGCCGTCAGCACCAGGCCAACGATGCAGGAGCCGAACAGCGCCATCGCCGTCACCGTGCGCTCTCCCGTCAACGTGATTGGCTCGGGAAACATGCTCGTCGTGACAAAGTAGAACGCCACCAGCGACAACACGCCCGACACAATCAGCCCGCGGTACAACGCCGGCATCACGTTCTTCATGCCAGGCTTGGCCTTCACGAACATCACGCCAATGATGGACGCAATGATCGACACGCCGCCCAGCACCAGCGGATACATCACCGCCGCGCCCGGCGCCGACAGCACCATCAGCGCACCCAGCGCCATGGTGGCGATCAGCGTCACCGCATAGGTCTCGAACAGGTCCGCGGCCATGCCGGCGCAGTCGCCGACGTTGTCGCCGACGTTGTCTGCGATCACCGCCGGATTGCGCGGATCATCCTCCGGGATGCCGGCCTCGACCTTGCCGACGAGGTCAGCGCCAACGTCGGCACCCTTGGTAAAGATGCCCCCGCCCAATCGCGCGAAGATGGAAATCAGCGACGAGCCGAACGCGAAGCCAAGTAGCGGCTTGAGTGTTGCCGAATCCGGAGTTTGCAGGCCGCCGATGAACCAGAAGAATACCGACACGCCTAGCAGACCGAGCCCGACGACCAGCATGCCGGTAATGGCTCCGCCCCGGAAAGCCACGTCCAGTGCCGGGCCGATGCCTTTCGTGGCCGCCTGGGCCGTGCGCACGTTCGCGCGGACCGACACATTCATGCCGATGAAGCCACAGGCTCCCGACAGCACCGCGCCCAGCACGAAGCCGGTCACCGTTTTCATGTCGAGGAAGATGCCGATCAGGATCGCCAGCACCACGCCGACCACGGCGATGGTGCGGTACTGGCGAGCCAGATAAGCAGCGGCGCCCGCCTGGATAGCGGCCGCGATTTCCTGCATTCGGGGATTGCCGGCATCCTGACCAAGGATCCAGCTGCGCGAGACGAGTCCGTAAATCACGGCGATGAGGCCGCAAGCGACGGCAAACCACAAGCCTGTTGATGCCATATGTCTCCTCCTGAAGTTCACGACAGTTTTTGAAACCCGTCCATCCCGCCTTGTCCCGGCAGGTAGGCCGTCCACAACAAACTCTTCGCTACCCGCTTTGTCATGCTGATTGGTGCGGGTGTCAGACACAGACTACTCACGCCGGCATCGGTCGATGCTGCAGCCGTCAGGTTGTCATGCCGTCTCGTACTCTAGGTCTCGCAATGTTTAGCACCACGGTCAAGCACCAAGAAAAAAGCGGACCATCAGGTCCGCTTTTTTCTTGGTCACATCATTCCGCCAACGCTGCAAACGCGCGGTCGCGGATCTCGTCGACCGCGCCCACGCCGGCGATTTTTCTGTACTTGGGCGCACCGGCCTGACCGGACTCAGCCCAGCCGTTGTAGTAACCAACCAGTACCTTGGTCTGGTCGTGGTACACCGCCAACCGCTTCTTCACCGTATCTTCGCGATCATCGTCGCGCTGGATCAGTTCTTCGCCGGTCACGTCGTCCTTGCCCGCGACTTTCGGCGGATTGTATTTGACGTGGTAAGTGCGGCCGGAGGCCGGGTGCACGCGGCGTCCGCTCATGCGCTCGATGATGGCCTCATCCGGCACATCGATTTCCAGCACGTAATCGATCGCCACGCCGGCGTCCTTCATCGCATCAGCCTGAGGGATCGTGCGCGGAAAACCGTCGAACAGATAGCCGTTTGCGCAGTCCGGCTGTTTCAGGCGGTCCTTCACCAGCCCGATGATGATGTCGTCTGACACCAGCCCACCGGCATCCATGACCTGCTTTGCGGCGATTCCGAGGGGCGTACCTTCCTTCACTGCTGCACGAAGCATGTCGCCGGTCGAGATTTGCGGAATATTGAATCGTTCCTTGATATAGGCAGCCTGGGTACCTTTTCCTGCACCCGGGGCTCCCAGCAAAATGAGCCGCATCGTGATTGAATCCTTAACTGTATTTTTTGTGTTGGTTGTCTCTGACAAAACGTCGCCGACCAGGCGGGTCACCGCTGCCAGTACGGGTAGTACGGCCTGGCGATGAACAGCGCCAGCGGGGTTGTGTTGGCGGCAGATTGCCTGCAGTCCCCAGCGGCGCAGCGCTATTGTCTGACATTTAGCTTGCCCGAAACTTACCACAGAATGACGGGATGCTACCCAATATTGCCCGGTGTTGAAACCGCTCAAACGGCAAAATGGCGGCGTACGCGCTCGAGGTCTGAAGGGGTGTCGACACCTGCCGGCGGCGCGTCGTCGACCACGTGGACGGCGATCCGATAGCCATTCCACAGCACGCGCAACTGCTCAAGCGCCTCAATCGTCTCGAGCGGCGATACCGGCAGTGCCGGGTAACGCTGCAGGAAGTCCTGCCGGTACGCATACAGGCCAATATGCCGCAACGGCAGATACCCGGCCGGCATCAATGACGTGTTCTGCGCAAAGCCATCGCGATGCCAGGGCAGCGGCGCACGCGAGAACATCAGCGCGTCGGCGGCCGCATCCAGCACCACTTTCACGACGTTCGGATTAAACACGTCGGCAATGTCGTGCAGAGGATGCGCGGCGGTCGCCATGGGTACCTTCGACGTTACTCGCGCTGCGCAGGCATCAATCAGCACCGGATCGATCAGTGGTTCATCGCCCTGCACATTGACGATGACCGCATCGTCCGGCAGGCCGGCAGCCGCCGCGACTTCGGCAATACGGTCCGTGCCTGACGGATGATCAGCGCGCGTCATGCGCGCGGCAATGCCGTGCTCACGGCAAGCTGCCATCACATCCGCATGGTCGGTGGCAACGATGACTTGCGACGCCTTCGACAGCGCGGCGCGCTCGGCCACCCGCACGACCATCGGCTTGCCGCCAAGGTCGGCCAGCGGCTTGTCCGGCAGACGCGTCGACGCCATGCGCGCCGGGATAATGACGATGAACGACATAGAGAGAAGCTCAGTCGGCGTCGGCGCCACCGGCGACCGGCGCATTCAGGTCGCGTGCCTCTTCAGCCCACATGATGGGAATGCCATCGCGGATCGGGTAAGCAAGCCGATCGCCGTGGCAGATCAGCTCCTGTGCGTCCTTGTCATACTTTAGCGGGCCCTTGCACAGCGGGCAGACCAGGACGTCAAGCAATCGTGTGTCCACGCAATTTCTCCACAATTTGGTCGGCCAGAGGCCCGTCAATCGACGCCTCGACCGGCACCGCCCACAGTCGGCGGTCTGCAGCGAGCGCTGCAATGCGCGCGCATTTTACTGCATCCTTGTCGGTGACCAGGATGACGTCGGCCTCGATGCCATCAAAGGGATTGCGGGAAAAATCAAAGTGATCCGGCAAGGCGATCGACTGCGCAAGCCGTACGCCATGAAAGGTCAGCATATCGAAGAAACGCTGCGGGTGCCCGATGCCGGCAGCCGCGATCACGCGCGTATCGGCTGGAATCGCCGACAGCGACATTCGCTGTCGGCGATCGGCAATACGTTCTGCATGATCGCCCGTCAGCTGCATCCGGTATCCGCCTGCGGCCGGCAGCACGCCATTGCCGACATAAAAATCGCTGCGGCGCGACACCGGCTCGCGCAACGGGCCGGCCGGCAGCAGCCAGCCATTGCCATGACCGCGCCCATCCGACAGCTGCAACTCAACGCTGCGGCCGAGCGCGTAATGCTGCAGGCCGTCGTCCGACACGATCACATCGATGGCTGGATGCAGTTGCAGCAGCCGCTGCGCGGCCTGCACACGGCGGCGACCGACCACCACCGGCACGCGGGCCTTGAGTGCAATCAGCAAAGGTTCATCGCCGACCTCGGACGGAGAACTCAGCAGATTGACTTCGGTCACGGTCTCAACGCTGGCGCCATAACCGCGCGAGATCACGCCGGGCCGAAAGCCCCGTTGGCGCAGTTGCTCCGCCAGCCAGATGACCAGCGGCGTCTTACCGGTGCCGCCGACAAAAATATTTCCGACTACGATCACTGGCACAGGCAAGACCGCCTGCTTCAGGATGCCCACGGCAAACAGGCCGCGGCGTAGTGCGACCAGCGTGCGGTACAGCAGCGACAGCGGTAACAGCAGCCAAGCCAGCAGGCCGCGATGCTGCCACGCGCGCGCCAGCCTGTTAGCAGCGGACACGGGTTCGGAAAACGGGGAGTGAGCGGGTTGGGACATTTATTCGGCTGCGGAGGACAGCGTTGAGAACACCAGCGCCGGCAGGCCAGCCAGCCGCGCGGCCTCCATGACGCGAACGACCGACTGATGGGTGGCGAGCGCATCGGCCTGCACATCGATCTGGCATTCTGCATCGCCATGCGCGGCCACTGACAGCGCGGCAGCAACGGCGCCGGCGTCGCCGGCCACGGCCTGCTGCGCTATGCGCAGATTTCCGTCGGCGCCGATCGCCACCGGCACCGTGCAGGCCGACGGCTTCGGCGCGCTGCTGGCCGCGTCCGGCAGCCGCAGGCTGAGTGCGCCGTAGCGCTGGAACGTCGTGCTGGCCATCAGAAAGATCATCACGACCAGCAGCACATCGATCAATGCCACCAGATTGATTTCAGGACGATCGCGCTGAGGCAGCCGACGGAAATTCATCTCAGCTCCCGGCGCCGGCCATGAAGCGCTGCGCCTGCTGCTCAAGCTCGAGTACGAAGCTATCGACCAGCGCCTGAAAGTGACGGTGGAACAGCAATGCCGGAATCGCGACCGCCAGGCCGAAAGCCGTGTTGTACAGCGCCACCGAAATACCATGCGCAACCGACTGCGGATCCGCGCCGCCGACGTCCTGTGCGCCAAACAATTCGATCATTCCGATCACGGTACCGAAGAGGCCCAGCAATGGCGCCAGCGTCGCAACGCTGCCCAAGGTCGTCAGATAGCGCTGCAGACGATGCGCCGCCGCACGGCCTGCCTCTTCGATCGCTTGCTGCATCGTCTCGCGCGGCGCATCCAGATGCCGCATGCCGGCAGCCAGCACCCGCCCGAGCGGCGAGTCTTGTTCGAGTTCACGGATGATGCCCTCATCGGCCCGGCCGGCACGCGCCACCGCAATCGCCTCGTCCAGCAGCGACGGTGGAAGAATCCGCGCAGTGCGCAAGTACAATAGGCGCTCGACGATGAGTGTGACGCCGACGAAGGATGCAGCGAGCAAGAACCAGATCGGCCAGCCCGCCGCCTGAATCATCGCAAACAAGATGGATGCTCCTGGGCAGGGAAACGCAGGCAGCGAATGTATCCGCTTCATCTTTCCCGGGCAAGGCAAAGTCTCGGGAATGACGACAGCACGCATCATTTGGCGCGACGCAAAGCCGCACATCGCCAATCCTGCTCGAGTTGTCCACGACAACTGTGGATAACTTTGTGGGAAAGCTGTCGGGGATTTGGCAAAGCCCTTGATTCCTAAGCGTTTTCCTTCGCTGCATCGGAATCGCGCAGGAAAGCTTTCTTTTTACAAATCAGTCACTTAGAAACGATGACCCTGCACGACGCGCGACCAGCCAATGCAAACCGTCGCGGCCTCAAAAATGTGGAAAATTCGACAAGTTCTCAGCAGAAACGTGTGACGCCACCATGATGCCCGACCAGACCGCCAACGAAATCATTACCGTCACGCAGCTCAATCAAGCCGTGGCGCGCCTGCTCGAGCGCAATTTTGCACTCACCTGGATCGCCGGCGAACTCTCGAATGTCACCCGTGCTGCGTCCGGACACTGGTATTTCACGCTCAAGGATGCGAATGCGCAGGTGCGCGCGGTGATGTTCCGCGGCCGTGCGCAATACGTTGACTTCAACCCGCGCGAAGGCGACAAGGTCGAGGTACGCGCGACCGTCGGCCTGTACACGCCGCGCGGCGATTTTCAGCTGAATGTCGAGGCCATGCGCAAGGCCGGCGTCGGCAACCTGTACGAGGCCTTCTTGCGGCTGAAGGCAAAGCTGGCCGACGAAGGTCTGTTCGATGCCGCGCGCAAGCGCGCGCTGCCGGCCTTTGCGCGCACGGTCGGCATCGTCACTAGCCCGCAGGCGGCGGCGCTGCGCGATGTGATCACGGCCTTTCGTCGCCGCGCACCCCATGTGCAGCTGATCCTGTACCCGACGCTGGTACAGGGCGATGGCGCGGCCGATCGCATTGCCGATGCGATCGGCACCGCATCGCGACGCAACGAGTGCGACCTGCTGCTGGTCTGTCGCGGTGGTGGCAGCCTCGAAGACCTGTGGTCGTTCAACGATGAGAAAGTCGCGCGTGCCATCGCGGCCTGCAACATGCCCGTTATCTCCGGCGTCGGTCATGAGACTGATTTCACCATCGCCGACTTTGTCGCCGACCTGCGCGCGCCCACGCCGACGGCCGCGGCGGAGCTGGCAGCAACGCCCACCGGCGACTGGCTGGCCACGATCGCGCAACACGCGGGCGATCTGCGCGAAGCACTGCAGCGCCGGCTTGCCGAGCGCGCGCAGACACTTGACTGGCTGGCCACCCGCCTGCACAGCCCGGCGGCAGCGATCCAACAGCAGCGGCTGCGCATCGGCAGCCTGCAATTACGGCTGCGGCATGCGATACAGGCCCCGCTGTCCGCAGCGCGCTTCGGTCATGAACAACTGCGCCGCCGCTTGAAGCACGCACTGCCCGATGCCAGCGTGCGCCGGTCGCAGTTGCAGACCCAAGCGACGCGGCTCACGACGCTGTTCAACACGACGTTTACCGAAAGCCGCCATCGTCACGCAGCGCTGCAGGCGCAGCTCGAATTGCTGGCACCGCAGCGTACCCTGGAGCGCGGCTACGCGATCTTGCAGGATGCGGACGGCAGCGTACTGCACGATGCCGGCCAGCTGGCTCCCGCACAGCAGCTGACTGTCACACTGGCCGCAGGCCGTGCGCGAGTCGGCATCGCCAGTGTCCAGGCCTTGCCGACGCCCGACGAGGGCGCCGGCGGCAATGCGCAGAAGCGATAACACCCTTACAATGCGGGGTTCGAAAGACATCCGCACCGAACGCCAACTCTACAGAACAGAAAGGACGATCACATGGAACACACGCTGCCCCCGCTGCCCTATGCAATGGATGCCCTTGCTCCGCACATCTCGAAAGAAACTCTCGAGTACCACTACGGCAAGCACCATCAGGCCTACGTGACTAACCTGAACAACCTGATCAAGGGCACGCCGCACGAAAACCAGTCGCTCGAAGAGATCGTCAAGAGCTCCAGCGGCGGCATCTTCAACAACGCTGCCCAGGTCTGGAACCACACGTTCTACTGGAACGGCATGAAGCCCAATGGCGGCGGTGCACCGAGCGGCGCGCTGGCTGACGCAATCAATGCGAAATGGGGCTCGCTCGACAAGTTCAAGGAAGAATTCACGAAATCCTGCGTCGGCAACTTCGGTTCCGGCTGGACCTGGCTGGTGAAGAAGGCGGACGGCAGCGTCGACATCGTCAACACGTCGAATGCCGCCACACCGCTGACCGGTAGCGACAAGCCGCTGCTGACCTGCGACGTCTGGGAGCACGCTTATTACATCGACACCCGCAATGCCCGTCCGAAGTACGTCGAGAACTGGTGGAATCTGGTGAACTGGGAATTCGCCGCGAAGAATTTCGCCTGATTCGCGGATCGAGATCGGCGCGGACCGCCGCGCCTGCTCGTTACACCGACATAAAAACGCCCCCGGCCGCATGACTGTGCCGGGGGCGTTTTTTTCAGCTTTACATTACAGCGCGTTGACCGGGATCTTCAGATAGGCCACGCCGTTATCGTCCTTCGGGGGCATGTCGCCTGCGCGGATATTGACCTGTACTGCCGGCAGGATCAGCACCGGCATCTCCAGCGTCGCATCGCGCTTCGTGCGCATCTCAACGAACTGTTCCTCGCTGACGCCATCGTGCACATGAATGTTCTTGCGGCGCTGCTCGCCAACCGTCGTCTCGAAGCTCACCGGGCGGTCGTTCGGCGGATAGTCATGGCACATGAACAGCCGGGTATCCTGCGGCAGGTTGAGAATTTTTTTCACAGACCGATACAGCGTCTTCGCATCGCCGCCGGGAAAATCGCAGCGCGCCGTGCCAACGTCGGGCATGAACATCGTGTCGCCGACAAACACGGCGTCGCCGATCACATACGCGATACAGGCCGGCGTGTGGCCGGGCACGAACAGCGCCTGTGCTTCGAGCGCGCCGATAGCAAAGTGTTCTTCATCTTTCAGCAGATGATCGAACTGGCGGCCGTCGGTGGCAAAGCCCGGCTCCAGATTGAAGATGCCCTTGAACACTTGCTGCACCGTCGTGATGTGGTCGCCAATAGCAGTCCTGCCGCCCAGCTTGCTCTTCAAATACGGTGCGGCGGTCAAATGATCGGCATGCGCATGCGTCTCCAGGATCCAGTCGACGGTCAGATGCTTTTCCTTCACGAAGGCAATCACCTTGTCGGCTGAATCGGTTCGCGTCCGGCCGGATTTCGGGTCGTAATCCAGCACCGAATCAATGATCGCGCACGCACCTCCCTCTTGGTCGTACACGACGTACGTCACCGTCCAGGTGGCCCGATCGAAAATCCCGTGAACCTGAGGCTTCAGCGAATTCGCAGTCATCGCGTTCTCCATGTCAGTTAGCTTCGACACATTATATTGACCAACAATCTATCGGTCAATATAATGTGTTTGCATTAATCGAATTGGATTGAGACGCCGGCAATCGCCGGGCTGGCCAGATCGATAACGTCAATCGGAGAAAAGCGCATGGCTGTTCATCTCACCCGTCGCACGGACACTTTCAGCACCTCGCCTCAGATCCACCCGGCAGACCTGCAGGAAATCGCCGCACTCGGCTTCAAGACGGTCATCAACAACCGGCCCGATGGCGAAGGCGGCGCTGAGCAGCCAACCAGCGCACAGATCGAGGCCGCCGCATTGGCCGCCGGACTGCGGTACGCCTATCTGCCCGTCGTCAGCGGCCAGATTGCCGAACCGCAGGCGCGCCGCTTCGCTGAGCTGCTGGCGACGAGCCCGAAGCCGGTTCTGGCGTTTTGCCGCAGTGGCTCACGATCACAAAATTTATACCGAATCGCCAGCGGCCAGTCCACTGCTCCGCAACTGGGCGGCGCCGCGCCGGCGTGCCACTGGGGCGACAGCCATGACATCGTCATCATCGGCGGCGGTAGCGCCGGCATTGGTCTGGCCGCGAGCCTGTTGAAGCGACAAAAGAACTTGCAGATCGCCATCATCGAGCCTAGTGACAAGCACTATTATCAGCCCGCCTGGACACTGGTCGGCGCTGGGGAATTCGATCCTCAGGCGAGCGTGCGCCCGATGGAAGCCGTCATGCCCGCCGGCGTCACCTGGATTCGGGCAGCGGCCAGCGCTCTCGACCCGGACAACAACAAAGTCATGCTGGATAACGGCAGCGCGATCGCTTATCAGTACCTGGTCGTCGCGCCGGGCCTGAAGCTCGACTGGCAGGCTATTCCGGGCCTGCAGGAAACGCTCGGCAGCCACGGCGTCACCTCGAACTACCGAGTCGACCTGGCACCGTACACCTGGTCCCTGGTCAAGTCGCTCAAGGGCGGGAAGGCCATCTTTACGCAGCCGCCGATGCCGATCAAATGCGCGGGTGCGCCGCAAAAGGCAATGTACCTGTCCTGCTCGGAATGGGAACGCCAAGGCCTGCTTGCCCAGATCGATGTTCATTTTCACAATGCCGGCGGTGTCCTGTTTGGCGTGCCGGATTTCGTGCCGCCACTGATGGACTACGTGAAGCGCTATGACGCGACACTGCACTTCAATTCACGTCTGGTGGCCATCGACGGGCCGGCACGGCGGGCATGGTTTGCCGACAAAGACGCCAACGGCGAATGGGTCCGGACCGAGCAGAATTTCGACATGATCCACGTCGTGCCGCCACAGACTGCGCCCGACTTCGTGCGAGAGAGTACGCTGGCGAATGCCGAGGGCTGGGTCAACGTCAACCAGACAACGCTGCAGCATGTGCGCCATGCGAATGTGTTCAGCCTGGGAGACGCGTGCTCGTCGCCGAACGCAAAGACGGCGGCAGCGGCTCGCAAGCAGATCGTGGTCGTCGCAGAAAATCTGCTCGCACTGCGCGCCGGCGACGCGCTGCCGGCGCGCTACGACGGCTATGGCTCCTGCCCGTTGACGGTCGAGAAAGGCAAGATCGTGCTGGCCGAATTCGGCTTCGGCGGCAAGCTGCTGCCGACCTTTCCGCTTGATCCGACCGTACCCCGAAAATCGGCCTGGATCCTGAAGAAAAACATCCTGCCCTGGCTGTATTGGGAAGCAATGCTGAAAGGCCGCGAGTGGCTGGCGCGCCCGATGGAAAACTGAACCATGAAACGCCTCTCTCTACCGTCATGGATCGTTCACTACCAACGCCAATGGCTCAGCGGCGACCTGACCGCCGGCCTGATCGTCACTGTCATGCTGATCCCGCAAAGCCTGGCCTATGCGATGCTGGCCGGCATGCCGCCGCAAGTCGGGCTCTATGCGAGCGTGCTTCCGCTGATTGCCTACGCGCTGTTCGGCACCAGCATGACGCTGGCTGTGGGTCCGGTCGCTGTCGCGTCACTGATGACGGCCACCGCACTGGCTCCCATCGCGGCAGCCGGCTCAGCCGACTATGTGGCGCTGGGCGTGCTGATGGCCTTCATGTCCGGACTGATGCTGTTCGCCGCCGGACTGCTGCGCCTGGGATTCCTCGCCTATTTTCTCAGCCATCCGGTGATCAGCGGCTTCATCTCCGGCTCGGCAGTACTGATCACGATCGGTCAGTTGAAGTCGCTGTTGGGCATCCCGCTGCCGTCGGGTAATGCGATGGACACGCTGCTGGCGCTTGTCCGCTCGATCGACCAGATCAAGCCGGTAACGGCTGGGATTGGCATCGCCACATTGGTGTTCTTGCTATTCGCGCGCAAGCATCTGTCACCGCTGCTCAAGCGGTTCGGTATCGCACCCAAGGCGGCTGAGCTGCTGAGCCGGCTGGCGCCGATGGCAGCGGTGATCGTCGCCACCGCTTTTGTCGCGGCGACGGGCGCAGATCGTGCCAGTGGCGTGAGCATCGTCGGCGCCGTGCCGGCCGGCCTGCCGTCGCTCGCACTGCCGGCGCTGCAGTGGCACCAGATGCAGTCGCTATGGCTGCCGGCACTGCTGATCTCGCTGGTCGGCTTCGTCGAGAGTGTGTCGGTCGCGCAGTCACTGGCCTTGAAGCGCGGCCAGCGCATTGATCCGGACCGCGAGCTGCTTGGCATTGGCGCAGCCAATATGGCCAGCGCACTGTCGGGCGGCTATCCGGTCACAGGCGGCTTCGCCCGCTCGGTGGTAAATTTTTCGGCCGGCGCGCATACGCCGGCGGCCGGCGTGGTATCGGCGGTGCTGATGGCCGCCGTCATCGCCGGCATGACCGGCTGGTTCCATTTTCTGCCGCACGCCGTGCTCGCGGCCACCATCATCGTCGCCGTCACCGCGCTGATCGATGTCGCTGCACTGAAAGAGGCCTGGCACTATGACAAGGCCGACGCGACTTCCCTGCTACTGACCTTCGCCGGCGTACTGCTGCTGGGTGTCGAAGAAGGCATCGTGCTCGGCGTAGCGCTGTCGCTGGCGGTGCTGGTCTGGCGCAGCAGCCATCCGCACATGGCCGTGGTCGGCCGCGTGCCGGGCACTGAGCATTTCCGCAATATCGAGCGGCATCGCGTTGAGACCCTGCCGGGACTGGTCGCCTTGCGCGTTGACGAAAGCCTGTATTTTGCGAACGCGCAGCTGCTTGAAAACAAGATCGAAGGGCTGCTCCAGAACGAATCGGGGACGCGCTGTATACTGCTGATCCTGTCGGCAGTAAACCAGCTCGATACCACGGCGCTGGGTACACTGACCGAACTCGAGAAAAGCCTGGCGTCGCGCGGCATCGCGCTGCAACTCTCCGAAGTCAAGGGCCCTGTGCTCGACCGCTTGCGCTCAACGCCGCTGGGACAGCGGATGAAAGACCGCATCTTTCTCAGCACCCACCAGGCATTTCTTGCGTTCGCCGGCAGTCCGTCACTTTCCACAGATTCGCCAAGAGAGGCCTAATGGAGTTCGATGCACTGGGGCTGGCACGGCTGCAATTTGCGTTCACCGTCAGTTTCCATATTATTTTCCCCGCATTTTCGATCGGGCTCGCGAGCTATCTCGCGGTCCTG
>JACCDQ011521421.1_pt1 | contig 68244 bp, 56 predicted proteins | sample 7446031 | NCBI WGS metagenome assembly JACCDQ01 (sample SAMN15323442, study PRJNA562643) | freshwater metagenome | isolation source: river surface water | place: USA:Blue River Watershed | collected 2017-08-17
ATTTCACTGACCACAAAAACCACAGGTAGGCCATTTTTTGGGGACTTCTTTGGTCTGGCCACATAGGCAGGAATATCAACCCCCTTGGAGTTAAAAGTCACTTCTTGACCATCAATGCCGTCAAAATTTGTCTTAATGGCTTGCGCTAAAACTGGTTCAGCAGCAGCCACATAACCCAAACCAACACTTGCAACAGCGCCAGCCTTCAAAAAACCACGGCGATCAGTTCCAGAGCTATTCAATAATGACTCTGCTTCTTTGATTAAATTCTTATCCACAGCATTCTCCTTTTGTCATTGTTTTCTTATGCCATTATTTATTAATGGGCTTCTTCCCAATTTGCACCAACTCCAACTTCAACCAACAGTGGCACCTTCAATGAAGCAACGCCCGTCATTAGTTTTGGTAAATGTTCTTTCACTAATTCGAGTTCAGACTCAGGCACCTCAAGCACTAATTCATCATGGACTTGCAAAAGCATACATGTCTGCAAGTGATTTTCCTCTATCCAATGCTGGACCGCAATCATTGCTAATTTAATCAAATCCGCAGCGGTTCCTTGCATGGGTGCATTAATGGCTGCTCTTTCAGCACCTTGGCGACGCATACCATTGGCGCTTCTGATTTCAGGCAACCACAAACGACGACCAAAGACGGTTTCAACATAGCCATTTTCTTTGGCACGAACCCTGGTGCTTGCCATGTAATCAGCCACACCTGGGTACCTAGCAAAATAAGTATCAATGTACTGCTGTGCAGCTGAGCGCTCGATGCCCAAATTACCAGCCAATCCAAAAGCACTCATGCCATAGATCAAACCAAAATTGATCACCTTGGCATAACGTCTTTGTTCAGAGCTAACTTGATCAAGAGCCACATGGAACATTTCAGCAGCCGTGGCTTTATGAATATCTTCACCTGCTGCAAAAGCTTTTAATAAGCTTTCATCTTCAGCAATGTGAGCCATGATGCGTAATTCAATTTGAGAGTAGTCAGCCGACACCATGACTGAACCAGGTTTAGCAATAAAGGCTTCCCGAATCTTTCTGCCCTCTTCTGTTCTAACTGGAATATTTTGCAAATTTGGCTCGCTCGAAGCCAAACGTCCAGTCACAGCAACCGCCTGAGAGTAGTTTGTGTGAACTCTGCCAGTTTTAGGGTTGACCATTCTTGGTAGTTTTTCAATATAAGTTGATTGCAACTTGGCCAAACTTCTGTAGTCCAAGATTCTGGCTGGCAATGGATAGTTCTCTGCTAACTTTTGCAATACTTCTTCATCTGTGGATGGTGCGCCAGAAGGAGTTTTTTTAACAACCGGCAATTCAAGTTTGCCAAACAAGATTTCTGCAATTTGTTTTGGTGACTGAATATTGAAAGGCTGGCCAGCCAGCTCATGAATTTGTTTTTCTAATTCAAGTAAACGTTGTCCAACAACTTGACCTTGAGCAGCTAATTTAGCGCTGTCAATCAAAATGCCATTGCGCTCCATCACAGCAAGCGCCAGCATCGCAGGCATTTCAATGTCACGATAAATGTGTAACAACTTTTCATCTGCTGCGATGGCTGGATACATGGCTTGATGAAGTCTTAGGGTGATATCGGCATCTTCCGCCGCATATTGTGTGGCAGTCTCAAGGTTGACTTGATCAAATGTGATTTGGTGCACGCCTTTACCGCAAACATCTTCATAAGCAATGGTTTTTTCACCCAAATGACGCATGGCCAAACTGTCCATGTCATGACTTCTGTGAGACTCTAGAACATAAGACTGCAATAGGGTGTCATGCTGAATCCCTCTTAGCTTGATGCCACAACCATCAAAGATATGAATGTCATATTTCAAGTTTTGACCAAGCTTGGCATGCTCATCACTCTCTAACCATGGTTTGAGTTTTTCAAGGACTGATTGCTTATCTAACTGATCTTCATTGGTGCTGTGAGCCAAAGGAATGTAGCAAGCCTCACCCGGTGAAACAGCCAATGAAATACCCACGAGATCGACTCTCAAGGCATCTAAACCAGTTGTCTCAGTATCAACACAAGTCAATGCGGCTGAATTGATTTTCTTTAACCAAAGATCTAATTCGGTATCGGTGGTCACACATGAATAATGGCGCTCAATTTTTTCAGCAGGTAGCTCCGCAACAAAGCCCAATAGATTACCGCTTGATAATTCTTTTACTTCAGTTGTTTTTGCTGCTGATTCTGAAGCTCCCGCTCCCGCCCCTGCTCCAGTTTCTTTTTGTCCCGCCGGAGTAGATGAACTGCGATCTAACTCTCTCAATAACGATTTAAATCCAAATTGAGTGAACAATTCTCTGAGAGTTTCTTTGTCTTCAGGTTTTGCATGAAGCTCATGCAAACCAATCAGATGCTCATTCAGATCACAGTCAATTTTGACTGTGAGTAACTCTCTGGCTTTGGGCAACCAATCAAGACTGGCTCGTAAATTTTCACCAACAACGCCTTTGACCTCAGCAGAGCGCTTCATCAACTCATCCAAGGTGCCAAACTCATTCAACCACTTGACGGCAGTTTTAGGTCCCGCCTTAGGAACACCTGGAACGTTATCAACGCTATCACCCATGATGGAGAGGTAGTCGACAATTCTTTCTGGTGGAACACCAAATTTATTCAATACGCCATCACTATCCAAACGCTCTTCTGTCATGGTATTAATCAAGCTAATGCCAGGCTCAACCAATTGAGCCAAATCTTTATCACCCGTTGAAATAAGAACATTCCAATTAGCAGCCTTGGCCTGCTTGGCCAAAGTTCCAATCACGTCATCAGCTTCAATGCCCGGCACAACCAATACTGGCCAACCCATGGCGCGCACCACTTGATGGATGGCTTCGATCTGCATGGCCAAATCTTCTGGCATGGATGAACGGTTGGCCTTGTACTCTGGGTACATCTCATCGCGGAATGTTTTTCCTTTGGCATCAAATACGCAAGCGATGTGATCAGCGTCTAATTCTGTTCTTGCTCGCCTCATCATATTGACCATGCCTTGGATAGCGCCAGTTGGAAAACCTTGCGCATTGCGCAAATCTGGCATGGCATGAAAGGCACGGTAAAGGTAGCTAGAACCGTCAACTAGCAAAAGGCGATGTGTAGACATCCCACAATCGTACAATTGATGCATGATGACTTCGACTTTTTCTCAAATGAACCCCGCAAAAAACATGTCTTTTAAGCTTGTTTTAGGTGGTCTTATGACAACATTAATCCTTGTATCTCAAGGACTTATGGCGCAGAGCTCGCAAGCTTTGAGTGCGGAGGAGTTGCAAAGAATCAATCAGCAACCCATTGCTCCAAAAATCAAAAATAATGCTGAAACTGGCAAATCAGCTGAAAAAAAGCCTACTTTTCAGCATCAAGAGGCCGATGGAACAACCATCAAGGAATACAAAGAAGGTGGCAAGGCAACAGAAGTCGTTGTTGAGAGCTCCATGGGGACTCGCTACGAATTAAGCACCCCTGACGATGCAGCGTCCCCCAAAATCAGAGATCAAAACGTCAATCGTGTGCCAACGATTCGAATGCCCTTCTAATAGTCATGGCGGTCTTCACATCAGTCACTCTCGATGAAGTCAATGCTTGGTTGCAAAAGAACTACCAAGTAGGCATCGCTTCAGAAATCAAAGGTATTAGCAGTGGCATTGAAAACTCTAATTTTTTCTTGACCACGCAAACAGGCGGCACTCAACAAGAATTTGTTTTGACTTTGTTCGAACGTTTATCCAAAGAACAATTGCCCTACTATTTAGAGTTAATGGAGCATCTGTCAAAAAAAGGCATCAAAGTTCCAGCACCTATCAGAAATAATGCTCATCAAATCGTCGGCGATTTGAATGGCAAGCCTGCCACCATCGTTACGAAGTTATCTGGAAAGTCATTTTTAAATCCCTCAGTGCGTCATTGCGAATTAGTCGGCGATGCTTTAGCCAAAATGCATTTAGCAGGTCTTGACTTCCAGCCCTCTCAAGCGAATCTGCGCAGCATTGATTGGTGGAAAAGTACCATTCCCTTGGTCATGCCACACTTAAGCTCAGCTCAAGAGCAATTGATCCAATCAGAGCTATCAGCACAAATAGATTTCTTTAACAGCCAAGAATACAAATCCTTGCCTTCAGGCCCAAGTCATTGCGACTTGTTCCGAGACAATGTCTTGTTTGACAATTCTTCTGGAAAAGATGAATTAGGCGGTTTTTTTGATTTTTATTTTGCTGGCAACGATAAATGGCTTTTCGATTTAGCCGTCACCATCAATGACTGGTGCATTGATTTAGCAACTGGCGAAATTGATCAAGCAAGATATCTGGGCATGATTGAGAAGTATCAAGCTGTCAGATCTTTTGAAGCTGCTGAAATTAATTCATGGAACATGATGTTGCGTGCAGCAGCCCTGCGCTTTTGGGTATCTCGTCTTTGGGACTACCACCTCCCCCGCGAGGCAAAAATGTTGACGCCGCATGACCCTACTCATTTTGAGAGAATTCTGATCTCACGCCGTGAGGTAAGCTCTCATCTTCCAAAAAGATCTGTTTAATATGCAACTAAAAAAAGCACCTTCCGGCGACGGTTACGTATGGGTAAGACAAGGCTTCTGGCTTTTTAAGAAAAACCCATTGGCATTTCTCATGCTGGTGTTTCTGTATGTCTTCATTGCACAATTTGCGATTCTGATTCCTGTGTTCGGTGTTTTTGCTGTTTTGCTTTTAACACCTGCTCTCACCGTCGGCTTCATGACGGCCTGTCAGATGGTTATTCGCGGTGAAAGAGTGATGCCCACGGTCTACCTCGCAGGATTCAGAGGAACAGATGCAATAACCAAAAAGAATTTGTTGGTACTGGGCACTGTCTATGCCTTTGCTATTCTGATTTTGAGTTTGATTGCGAGTGCTTTCATTGATTTCAAACAATTGGTCACTTTGTTAACGCAACAAAAAGAACCAACCATCAGAGATGTTCAAGGTTTATATACTGGCTTAACCATCGGTCTTCTTCTTTATTTACCAATCGCGATGTTGATGTGGTTTGCACCAATCTTGGTGGCTTGGGAAAGAATGTCGGTGGCTCAAGCGCTTTTCTCAAGCTGGGTTGCTTGCTGGACCAATAAGGCTGCCTTTATTTTTTATTTGATGATTTGGGCCGTATTGATTGTTGCCGTGCCATTTTTCTTGGAAGCGTTTCTTGATGGCGTTGGCCTTAGAGCAGCGATTCCATTCATCATCCCACCTTATTCAATGGCAGCACTGACTGTCATGTACTGCTCATTCTTTGCCACCTGGAAGGCTTGCTTTAACAAAGATTGATCAGTCAATGGCGGTTAACTTAGCAATCGCCAGTTGCAACCATTTGGGCCCATGACGATTGAAGTTCACATGGGCCTTGGCTTGGTCAGCTTGACCTTCAATGGCCAAAATTCTGCCCTCACCAAATTTTGTGTGAAACACACTCTGCCCAACTCTAAAGCCATGCCCATTGTCTTTTTGAGGCAAGCTACTGACGGGTACAGTGATAGCGCTGTTTCTAGAAAAATTTGGGATCGTTGCTGCTGGGCCGCCCCAATCACTGCCCTCAGACCATGAAGGCATTCTGGTGGTGGTCGTACTACTGCCCCAACGCGCATCTTTGTTCTTAGGCGTCAAATGCTTCAAAGACTCTGCTGGTAACTCATCTAAAAATCTTGATGGCAAGTTGTATCTCACTTGACCATGTAGCAATCTTGATTGAGTGTGAGATAAATACAATCTTTCTTTGGCCCTTGTGATGGCCACGTACATCAAACGTCGCTCTTCTTCTAAACCATCAGCTTCATTGATGCTGTTTTCATGAGGGAATAAACCCTCCTCTAAACCAGTGATGAAAACGTTGGTGAACTCAAGACCTTTAGCGGCATGCACAGTCATCAATTGCACAGCGTCCTGACCGGCCTGCGCTTGGTTATCTCCCGCCTCCAGTGAGGCATGCGCCAAGAAACCAGCCAAGGGTGACATCTCAGTGATCACTTCATTTTGATCAGTGCCTGCCACCGTGTCTTGAGCAAAACCTTCTTCAGCAATGAATGCTGTTGCCGCATTCACCAATTCTTGTAAGTTCTCTACTCGGTCTTGGCCTTCACGCTCTGTCAAATAGTGCTGAATCAAACCACTGTGCTGAATCACATAATCAACTGTTTCAGGCAAGGTGTTGTGACGTGTGGCATCACGCATATGATCAATTAGACGCACAAAAGCTGAAATCGATGAACCAGCTTTACCCTCTAAGTAAGGAGCTGCAGCATAAAAAGAACAATTATTTAATTTGGCACTGTCTTGCAAAGTTTCAATGCTCTTGGCTCCAATGCCTCGGGTAGGGAAGTTCACCACCCGTGCAAAGGAAGTATCGTCATTGGGGTTTTCTAATAAACGCAGATAAGCCAGCGCATGCTTGATCTCAGCTCGCTCGAAGAATCGCAAACCGCCATAAACACGATAAGGAATGCCTGCAGAAAATAATCCGTGCTCGATGATGCGTGACTGTGCATTGCTGCGATACAAAATGGCAATCTCAGTACGCATGCTGCCAGTATTGATCAAGCTTCTGATTTCATCGACCATCCATGCGGCCTCAGTTCCATCAGTTGCTGCCTCATAGACTCTGACAGGTTCGCCATGACCCGCATCAGTTCTGAGATTTTTACCCAAACGTTCGGTGTTGTTAGCAATCAAATGATTGGCAGCATCCAAGATATGACCGTATGAGCGATAGTTTTGCTCAAGCTTGACCAGGTATGGTTTGAAGTGGCGCTCGAACAATTTCATGTTCTCAACATCAGCACCCCTGAAGGCATAAATACTTTGATCATCATCACCCACGGCAAATACAGAGCTTGGGTTTGATGTGCCGTGACCAGAGAGTAGCTTTAACCATGCGTATTGCAAAGCATTGGTGTCTTGAAACTCATCAACCAAAATATGACGGAATCGCTCTTGATAATGCTCACGAATTGGCTGGTGATGTTTTAGAAGCTCATAACTGCGCAAGAGCAACTCAGCGAAATCAACCACACCTTCACGCTGACATTGCTCTTCATAAGCTTGATAGAGCTCAACCATGGTGTTTTGAAAAGAATCTCCACGATCCATGTCTTTGGCACGCATACCCTTTTCTTTGGCATGAGCAATAAAGTACTGTAGTTGCTTGGGCGGATACTTTTCATCATCAATTTTGAGTGACTTCAACAGTCGCTTGATGGCAGACAGTTGATCTTGAGTGTCCAAAATCTGAAAAGTGGATGGCAGACCCGCATCTTTGTGATGGGCTCTCAATAAACGATTGCAAAGGCCGTGGAAGGTGCCGACCCACATACCTCTGGTATTGATGGGCATCATGGCAGAAAGGCGCGTCAACATCTCTTTAGCGGCTTTATTCGTGAAGGTCACAGCCAAGACCCCTACCGGGGACGCTTGACCCGTCTGAATCAACCAAGCAATTCTGGTGGTCAACACCTTGGTTTTACCGCTACCAGCGCCAGCTAAAATCATGGCTGATTGACTATTACCTGCCTCATTAACAGGGGGCAAAGTCACAGCCTCAAGCTGTTCTGGATTTAAATTATTAAGAATATTCGTCACATGCGCCTTTACGTTCAACAAAAAATTATAATTCGGGCTTATGTCTAAAAATCTTTCTGACCTCGCTAAATCTTTCGAACCCTCCCAAATCGAGGCCCAATGGGGTCCTGAGTGGGAAAAAAGGGGTATTGCCACCGCCACTCTGGACGATAAAAAGGATAGTTTTTGTATCCAATTACCGCCACCGAACGTCACTGGCACACTTCACATGGGTCATGCCTTCAATCAAACCATCATGGATGGCTTGGCAAGACATGCCCGCATGCAAGGGAAAAACACTCTTTGGGTTCCAGGCACTGACCACGCAGGCATTGCGACACAAATTGTGGTGGAAAGACAATTAGACGCCCAAAAGGTTTCAAGACACGATTTGGGTCGTGAGAAATTCTTAGAAAAAGTTTGGGCCTGGAAAGAACAATCCGGTTCGACCATCACCAATCAAATCCGACGCCTTGGAGCATCCATTGATTGGAGCCGTGAATACTTCACGATGGATGACAAGATGTCTGAAGCGGTGGTTGAAGTGTTTGTCAGCCTATACGAACAAGGTTTGATCTATCGTGGCAAACGTTTGGTCAACTGGGATCCTATTTTGGGTACAGCCGTTTCTGACTTAGAAGTTGAAAGCGAAGAAGAGCAAGGTTCGATGTGGCACATTCGCTATCCACTATCCAATGGTCAAGGACACCTCACAGTCGCTACCACCCGTCCTGAAACCATGTTGGGTGACGTGGCTGTGATGGTTCACCCAGAAGATGAGCGTTACAAACATTTGATTGGTCAAACAGTCAATCTTCCTCTCTCAGACAGACAAATCCCGATCATCGCGGACGATTATGTCGATAAAGAATTTGGTACTGGGGTTGTCAAAGTAACGCCAGCTCATGACTTCAATGACTACGCTGTTGGATTGCGTCATCAATTAGAGATGATCAATATTTTGACCTTGGATGCCAAGATCAATGATCAAGCACCGAAGAAATATCAAGGTCTTGATCGCTTTGAAGCGCGTAAGTTGATTGTTGCTGATCTTGAAGGCTTAGGTTTATTAGAAAAAGTTCAGCCACACACCTTGATGGTCCCTCGTGGCGATCGCACCAAGTCTGTTATTGAGCCAATGCTCACGGATCAGTGGTTTGTGGCGATGTCCAAACCAACTGAACACAACATGTATCGCCCAGGCAAATCAATTGCAGAGGCAGCGCTTGATGCAGTGAAATGTGGAGATGTGAAATTTGTTCCAGAGAACTGGACCACCACCTACAACCAATGGTTAGAAGGTATTCAGGATTGGTGTATTTCTCGTCAGCTCTGGTGGGGTCATCAAATCCCCGCTTGGTATCAAGAGGACGGCAAGATTGTTGTGGCGCGCACCGAAGCAGAAGCTATCGCAAAAGCCAAAGCCAATGGCTATACAGGCTCATTGCGCCGCGATGAAGATGTTTTAGACACCTGGTTTAGTTCAGCATTGGTACCCTTCTCATCATTGGGTTGGCCGAATAAAACACCAGAATTAGCTCACTTCCTACCATCATCAGCATTGGTGACAGGCTTTGACATCATTTTCTTCTGGGTGGCTCGCATGGTCATGATGACTTGCCACTTCACCGGCAAGATCCCATTTGAAACTGTGTATGTTCATGGCTTAGTTCGCGATGCCGAAGGTCAAAAGATGAGTAAGTCCAAGGGCAATACTTTGGATCCTATCGATTTGATTGATGGTATTGATTTGGACACCTTGCTCGCTAAACGCACGACTGGCTTGATGAATCCAAAGCAAGCAGAGAGCATCACCAAGAAAACCAAAAAAGAATTTCCGGATGGCATCCCCGCCTTTGGTACAGATGCTTTGCGATTTACCTTTGCATCGATGGCAACGCTTGGCAGAAATATCAACTTTGATCAGAAGCGCTGCGAAGGTTACAGAAATTTCTGTAACAAATTATGGAATGCCACTCGCTTTGTTTTGATGAACTGTCCTGGTACGCCAGAAGACAATGGTATTGCCCAGTGCGTTGGGGAATGCGGCCCAGATGGTTACATGGATTTTTCACCAGCAGACAAATGGATTGTTTCTTTATTGCAAAGAACTGAAGCTGATATCGATAAAGGTTTCCAAGATTATCGATTTGACAATATTTCAAGCTCCATCTATCAGTTTGTTTGGGATGAGTATTGCGATTGGTATTTAGAGCTTGCCAAAGTTCAATTACAAAATGGCACGCCCGCACAACAACGCGCTACCCGTAGGACTCTTTTGCGCGTTCTTGAGACCATCTTGCGCTTGGCCCATCCAGTGATCCCATTTATCACTGAAGAGCTATGGCAAATCGTTGGTCCAATGTCCGGCAAGGATCTTGAAAAACAAGAAAAGCAAACGATTGCATTACAGGCTTACCCAATCGCTCAGCCAGAAAAGATATGCACAAAGAGCGAAGCATGGGTTGCTGAAGTGAAAGCCCTGGTGGACGCTTGTCGTAACCTCAGAGGTGAAATGCAAATCTCTCCAGCACAACGCGTACCTTTGTTCATCAAAGGTGACTCAGAGTTCTTGAAAGTCGCCGCTCCGTATATTCAGGCATTGGCAAAGTTATCTGAAGTAAAGATTTACGAAGATGATGTCAGCCTAGAAAAAGATGGCGCAGGCGCACCGGTGGCGATCGTGGGCAATACCAAAATTTTGCTCAAAGTTGAAATCGATGCGGCGGCTGAAAAAGCTCGCTTGAATAAAGAAATAGAGCGCATCAGCGCAGAAATCAATAAAGCTAATTCAAAGTTAAACAATGAAAGCTTCGTGGCAAGAGCTCCCGAGGCAGTGGTGATTCAAGAAAAGCAGCGCTTGGCTGATTTTGAGTCTTTATTAGAAAAACTGAACAGTCAATTAAGTCGTTTACCATCCTAATATGAATACAACTATCACCAAAGCAGTTTTCCCAGTGGCGGGTCTTGGCACTAGATTTTTGCCAGCGACCAAAGCAAGCCCAAAAGAAATGTTGAATGTGGTTGATAAACCATTGATTCAATATGCCGTTGAAGAGGCCATGGCAGCTGGTATCACTGAAATGATTTTTGTCACAGGTCGCAGCAAACGCGCGATTGAAGATCACTTCGATAAAGCATATGAGCTTGAAGCTGAATTAGAAGCTAAGAACAAACAAGACTTATTGGCTTTGGTTCGCAGCATCAAGCCAAGCCATGTTGACTGCGTGTATGTCAGACAGCCAGAGGCTCTTGGTTTGGGTCATGCTGTTTTATGTGCTGAAAAATTAATCCGTGACGAAGCGTTTGCCGTTATTTTGGCCGATGACTTATTGGATGGCAAAGTGCCTGTGATGAAGCAAATGGTCAATCAATACCAACACTATCGCAGCTCTATCTTAGGTGTTGAAAAAATCTCACCTGAGCAAAGCAAATCATATGGTGTGATTGATGGCAAGCTATTTGATGACCGCATTTACAAACTCAGCGGTATTGTTGAAAAACCAGCCCCAGCAGATGCTCCATCAAACATGGGCGTTGTGGGTCGCTATATTTTGTCCTCAAGAATTTTTGACCACATCAAAACAATCAAACCAGGTGCAGGCGGGGAACTTCAGTTAACCGATGCAATTCAGTCATTGCTCAGCCAAGAGCAAGTCCTAGCTTATGAATATGAAGGTGTGCGTTATGACTGCGGTAGCAAACTGGGTTACTTAAAAGCCACCGTGGACTTTGCCTTGCGTCATCCAGAGGTCAAAGAAGGTTTTAGCGAGTTCCTTAAAACCCGCTGATTGATCTAACTGCTCCGATCAATCCTTAGCGACGCTTGAGATAAAAAACAAAAGCGTCGGCGACCTTTTCTGTTAGCACCAACTCATTACCGGTGTGCTTGGCAAAGGTTGGAAAATCTTGCTCAGCACCCGCATCGGTAGCTATCACTTTAAGAACTTCGCCACTTTGCATTTCTGCCAATGCTTTTTTGGCACGCAGAATTGGCAGCGGGCAATTAAGCCCACTGGCATCCACTTCTTTATCTACTTGCTGACTCATAGACGCTCTGATACCCAAGCTTGAACACTCTTAAGAGCCACTGGAAGGCCCTTGGGATCAGTGCCACCAGCCATGGCCATGTCAGGTTTACCGCCGCCCTTACCGCCCACCTGTTGAGCCACGTGATTCACCAAATCACCAGCTTTAACTTTAGCAATCGTGTCGGCGGTCACACCAGCAGCTAATTGAACTTTTCCATCTTGCACAGAAGCTAAAACAATCGCTGCTGACTTCAATTTATTTTTAAGCTGATCCAAGGTTTCTCGCAAAACTTTGGCGTCAGCACCCTCTAATTGAGCTGCCAGGATTTTCACGCCGTTCACTTCAACAGCTTGTGCCATCAATTCATCACCTTGGCTGGCAGCAAGCTTAGAACCCAAACGCTCGAGTTCTTTTTCCAAAGAACGTGCGTGGTCTTGAAGCTGAGCGATTCTTTGAGCCAAGTCACTTGGCGTGGCTTTTAAGCTAGTCGCCAATTGATTAATCTGCGTGTCTAGTTTTTGTAAATAAGTCAGCGCACGATCACCAGTGATTGCCTCAACTCGGCGAATACCAGCTGCAACACCGCTTTCAGACAATATTTTAAAAATACCAATATCACCTGTTCGCTGAACGTGCGTTCCTCCGCACAATTCTTTTGATGAGCCGATTTCTAAAACACGGACAGACTCACCATATTTTTCGCCGAACAACATCATGGCGCCCGTTTTCTGGGCATCATCCAAACTCATCACTTTGGCTGAGGTTGCTGCGTTCGCAAGAATTTCAGCGTTCACCAACTGCTCTACCTGAGCGATCTGCTCTGGCGTCATCGGGGCGGTGTGCGTGAAGTCAAAACGTGTCTTATCAGCGTCGACCAATGAACCTTTTTGCTGCACATGTGCGCCCAATACTTCGCGCAATGCTTTGTGCATCAAATGGGTAGCGCTGTGATGACGAATCGTTCTTGCACGCCTTTCTGCATTGACTTTGGCATTGAGCAGATCGCCGACTTTGATTTCGCCTTCAAGGACTTGACCATGGTGACCAAACACATCTGCCTGAATCTTCAGCGTGTCCTCAACTTCAAACAAACTGGATTGATTACGCAACTCCCCAGCATCACCGACTTGACCGCCAGATTCAGCATAAAAAGGTGTGTTATCTAAAACCAAAACAGCGTTGTCGCCTGCTTTGATCGAGTTCACTTGTGAGCCATCAACATAGAGTGCCAATACCTTGGCAGAGTCTTTGTTCAAAGTATCGTAACCATGAAACACGGTTGGCGCCCCACTGTATTCAAGACCTTGAGCCATTTTGAATTTACCTGCGGCACGTGCTTGATCACGCTGACGATTCATGGCAACTTCAAAGCCAGCTTCATCCACCGTCACACCGCGCTCACGACAAACGTCCGCCGTTAAATCTAATGGGAAACCAAAAGTGTCATGTAATTTAAAAGCCGTTTCACCGTCAATTACCTTTGAGCTGTTGGTCAAAGCAGCCTCAAGGATTTCCATACCATTCGAGATGGTTTGGAAAAATCTTTCCTCTTCTTGTTTGAGCACTTCAGTCACTCTGGCTTCATTGGCTTTTAATTCTGGATAAGCCTCACCCATTTCTTTGACCAAAGCATTGACCAGCTTGTGGAAGAATGGAGCGCGAGCACCTAATTTATAACCGTGACGAATCGCACGACGGGTGATGCGACGTAAAACGTAGCCACGTCCAGCATTGCCAGGAATCACGCCATCTGCAACGGTGAATGAACATGCACGAATGTGGTCAGCAATCACTTTGAGGGACGGACTATTTGCATCACAGTCACCGGCACCAGCACCATCAACCGCTGCTTTTGCAGCGTTGAGTAAATTAACAAATAAATCGATTTCGTAGTTTGAATGAACATGCTGCAAAACAGCGGCAATACGTTCAAGACCCATGCCGGTATCAACACTCGGCTTTGGTAATGGGTGCATCACACCATCTTCATCGCGATTGAATTGCATGAAGACGTTGTTCCAAATTTCGATGTAACGATCACCATCTTCGTCAGGACTGCCTGGAGGGCCGCCTGCGATGTGGTCACCGTGGTCATAAAAGATTTCTGTACAAGGACCGCAAGGACCTGTATCACCCATCATCCAAAAGTTATCGGATGCGTAACGACCACCTTTGTTGTCGCCAATTCGGATGATTCTTTCTGCTGGCACACCAATTTCTTTTTGCCAAATCTCATATGCCTCGTCATCTTCGGCATAAACAGTCACCCATAACTTTTCAGCTGGCAAGTTATAGACAGTGGTCAATAACTCCCATGCGTAACTGATGGCATCTTTTTTGAAATAATCGCCAAAAGAAAAATTACCCAACATTTCAAAGAAAGTATGGTGACGCGCGGTATAACCGACATTGTCTAAGTCATTGTGCTTACCACCTGCACGGATACATTTTTGCGCTGTGGTTGCTCTGTTATATGGGCGCTTATCAAAGCCCAAGAAAACATCTTTGAATTGATTCATGCCAGCGTTGGTGAATAACAAGGTCGGATCATCGCCAGGAACGACTGGACTAGACGAGACCACCTGATGGCCTTTGGATTCAAAGAACTTTAAGAAATTTTGGCGTATTTGAGTAACTTTCATGTGCGTAATTATGACTCAGACAGGGATCATTGGTATAAACCCTTAAAACAAAAAACGGCTATTTAAACTTTAACAAAGCTTACAATTGTGTCTTTACTACTATCTAATAAAAATAAGGAGGGCCACAACGATGCATATTCGCAGTCAAAAAGACTTCGCCTCAGGAATCATGTTTGTTATTGCTGGCATTGCGTTTGCCTATGTTGCAACAACTTATCCAATGGGAACACCCGCCAAGATGGGTCCCGGTTATTTTCCATTTTGGTTAGGTATTGTTCTAGCCATTATCGGAGCCATAGTCACCATGACTTCCATGAGTAAAAAAGGTCAATCTGACGAACTCGCAAAATGGGACTGGGTCTCTGTTTTGTGGGTCACTGGATCTGTGGTTTTGTTTGGTCTTGTTTTAAAGCCAATGGGCTTAGTTGTTTCTTTGGCACTGCTGATTTTTATTTCAGCGATGGCCAGCCATGAATTCCATTGGAAAGGCACCGTTTTGAATGTGATTATTTTGAACGTGATTGCCTATGTTGCCTTTATTTGGGGATTGAAACTTCAGTTCCAAGTTTGGCCAAGCTTTTTAACTCCTTAAATCTCGGAGAAGATACATCATGGAATTATTAGATAACCTGGCGCTGGGTTTCACCACCGCTTTGACGGTGCAAAATTTACTTTACTGTTTTATCGGTGTTTTATTAGGCACGATGATTGGTGTTCTGCCAGGCTTAGGGCCAATCGCTACGATTGCGATGCTTTTGCCTGCAACGTATGCATTACCTCCAATCGCCGCACTCATCATGTTGGCCGGTATTTACTACGGCGCTCAGTATGGTGGTTCAACCACGGCCATTTTGGTCAACATCCCAGGGGAATCATCCTCAGTGGTGACCGCTATTGACGGTTACCAAATGGCCCGTCGTGGTCGTGCGGGTGTAGCTCTATTTACCGCCGGCTTTGGATCTTTCTTTGCTGGTTGCGTTGCCACCTTGGTTTTGGCTGCTTTTGCTGCTCCATTGGCACAGGTTGCATTTAAATTCGGTCCTGCCGAGTATTTCTCCTTGATGGTTTTAGGTTTGATTGGTGCCGTGGTTTTGGCATCAGGATCATTGATCAAAGCGATTGGCATGATTGTCCTTGGCTTGCTCTTAGGTCTGATTGGTACAGACGTTAACTCTGGTGCTGCTCGTTACTCATTCGAGATTCCTGAATTAACGGATGGTATTGGTTTCGTGGCTATTGCTATGGGTGTGTTTGGTTTCGCTGAAATCATGAATAACCTTGAGCAAAAAGAGAAACGCGAGACATTCTTGGACAAAGTCACATCTCTTTGGCCAAGCAAGGAAGATTTCAAACGCATGATGCCGTCAATTCTTCGTGGCACAGGTATTGGTTCAATCTTGGGCGTATTGCCTGGTGGCGGCGCTCCTTTAGCTGCCTTTGCTGCTTATTCTTTAGAGAAGAAAACTTCAAAGCACAGCGCCGAATTCGGTAAGGGTGCTATTGAGGGTGTGGCAGGTCCTGAAAGTGCTAACAACGCTGCATCACAAACATCATTCATTCCTTTGCTAACGCTTGGTATTCCACCGAACGCTGTGATGGCGTTGATGGTGGGTGCTATGACCATTCATAACATTCAACCAGGTCCACAGGTGATGACTTCTAACCCAGCCTTGTTCTGGGGCTTGATTGCATCTATGTGGATTGGTAACTTGATGTTGATCATCTTGAACCTGCCATTGATTGGTGTGTGGGTCAAAATGTTGACTATTCCTTATCGTCACCTCTATCCAGCAATTTTGGTTTTCTGCTGTATCGGCGTGTACACGGTCAATAACACCAATTTTGATATTTTCATGACAGCTGTTTTTGGTGTTGCGGGCTACTTGTTCTACAAATTGGGTTGTGAAGCTCCGCCATTACTACTTGGCTTTGTTCTAGGACCGATGATGGAAGAGAACTTCCGTCGCGCCCTACTCCTCGCCAGAGGTGATTTCACGGTCTTCTTCACGCGTCCACTGTCTCTTGGTCTATTGATTGCTGCTGCAGCTTTGGTGGTGATTGTTGCTCTACCAGCAGTGAAAAAAACCAGAGAAGAGGCTTTCGTCGAAGAATAAATTTACAATGTGGGTATGTCTGAAAAGAAGAACCCAATTCCTTCTAAATTCGAGACCCTAGAGGTCTCGAATTTTTTGCGTCAAATCATTGATGCCGATCTTGCCAAAGGCAAGCACTCTAAGCGCCTAGATACCTCTGGGAAACCCCTTCCAAGTGTTATCACACGATTTCCGCCCGAACCCAATGGTTATCTCCACATTGGTCACGCCAAGAGCATTTGCTTGAACTTTGGCCTTGCCAGAGATTACGCACACGCTTTACATGGCGCCCGTTGCAATATGCGCTTTGATGACACCAACCCCAGCAAAGAAGAGACTGAGTACGTTGATAGCATCATTGATGCAGTCCGTTGGTTAGGCTTTGACTGGATTCACGATGGTGTGGAGCATCAACACTATGCCAGCGACTATTTCGATCAGTTGTACGAATTTGCAGAAAAGTTGATTGATGCTGGTAAGGCGTATGTTGACAGCCAATCTGCTGACGAAATTCATAAAAATCGTGGCAACTTCACTCAACTCGGTACTGACAGTCCATTTAGAAATCGTAGCAGCCAAGAAAACTTGGTGATGTTTCGAGAAATGAAATCTGGCAAGTATCCAGATGGCGCCCATGTCTTGAGACTCAAAATCGACATGAAGCACCCGAACATCGTTTTACGTGACCCCGTGATTTACAGAATTCGTCACGCTCACCATCATCGCACCGGTGATAAGTGGTGCATTTACCCACTTTATGACTTCACTCATTGCATTTCAGATGCGCTAGAAAATATCACTCACTCCATCTGCACTTTGGAGTTTGAGAACAACCGCCCGCTCTATGACTGGGTGTTAGAAGCACTTAAAGAAATTGGCATCTTCAAAGATCCCTTACCAAAGCAATATGAGTTCGCGCGTTTGAATTTGACTTATGCCATCACCAGCAAGCGCAAGCTATTGCAGTTGGTTGAAGAAAAGCGAGTGGATGGCTGGGATGACCCGCGCATGCCAACTTTGGTAGGTATCAGACGTCGTGGCTTCACGCCTGAAAGTATTCGTTTGTTCTGCGAGCGCATTGGTGTATCTAAAGCAGATAGCTGGATTGATATGTCTGTGCTTGAGCAAGCATTGCGAGATGATCTAGATGCCAAGGCTGAGCGTGCCTTTGTGGTCTTAAAGCCTTTAAAACTGATCATTGATAACTTTGATGCCAATCACAGTGAGCCTTGCTCTGCACCCAAACATCCTCACCATGAGGACTGGGGTCGCCGTAACTTCAACCTCAGTAAAGAACTTTGGATCGAAGAAGATGACTTCATGGTCGAACCAATCAAGGGTTTCTTCAGGTTATACCCACCAAAGAATGGCGAGCCAGGTAGTCGAGTGCGTCTGCGTCATGGCTTTGTGATTGAATGTACAGGCTACGATACCGACGCCAGTGGCAAAGTGATTGCGGTTCATGCGAATTACTTCCCTGATAGCAAGAGTGGCACACCTGAATCAAACAACTACAAAGTGAAGGGCAACCTTCACTGGGTCAGCGCCAAAGAAGGTATCAAAGCAGAGATCCGTGTCTACGATCGCTTGTTCACAGACCCTCATCCGGACAGTGGAGACAAAAATTTCTTGGACGCGATCAATCAAGATTCAAAACAAGTTTTGCATGCTTACTTAGAGCCAAGTCTAAAGAATGCGCAAGCTGAACAGCGCTTCCAATTTGAACGTCACGGTTATTTCGTGGCCGATCGAATTGATCACACAAGCACACATCCAGTCTTTAACTTGTGTGTCGGTCTGAAAGATACTTGGAAATAAATGATTAAGATCTTCTAAAGACTGCTGAAAGCGTCTTTAGAGAGTCTCCAAACAGTCTTTGACTGTTGGGTACTGAAGTTTAAATCTGAGTTCTTTTAGGCGTCTATTCTGAATGCGTCGCGACTCACTCATGAATGACAGCATCATGGGATCTAGCTGTGCGCTCAAGTCCTGTCTCGATGCTCTTGGTGGTTTTGGTAAATTCATTTTTTCAGCGATCAAGTCAAAATAATCTGCCATCTTTAGCTGACTATCATCACACGCATTGATGACGCGCTGAGATTTACCTCTCCATAAAACATATGTGATCAATCTTGCTAAATCATCAGCATTGACGTGATTGGTATAGACATCCTCATCAGCATTGAGCACAGGGGTGCCGCGCCCTAATCTTTCGATGGGCAAGCGATCTCCTGCATAAATGCCTGGCACTCTCAAGATATGGGTCTGAACCCCTGACATGCCCCATGCCCTGATTTGCTGCTCGGCAGACACCCTTCTTTGCGCTCGAGCCGTGCTTGGGTTCAAGGTTTTGGTTTCGTCGATCAAGGCACCCTGACAATCCCCGTAGACGCCGGTGGTGCTGATATAAATCAGTTGTCTGATAAATCCTGCCCCGTGAGATAAAATTGACAGTAAGTTACTTGTACGACGATCTTGATGGCCTTGAGTAGCTGGCGGGGCCAAATGGATCACTTGGGCAGCCAAGTGAGGTAAACGCCATAGAGTCTCTGGCTGGTCAAGGTTCCCGTGAATAGGAATTGCCCCAGCCTGTCTCAATGCCGACATCCTGCTGGTTGAAGAAGTCAGAGCAAACACTCGATATTTCTTCACCAATAGCGGCAGCAAGCGCATACCAACGTCGCCACAACCAACGATAAGAATTCTAGGTTTACCAATACGTTGCATAAACTCAATCGTAATGCTTTAAAAAAGGAATGTCAGTGTCTTACCAAATTACCATTAAAACCAGTGGAAAAACATTTAGTGCCAACGGCGATGAAACTGTTTTAGAAGCCGCGATGCGTCAAGGCATCAATTTACCTTATGGTTGCAAAAATGGTGCTTGCGGCTCGTGCAAGGGCAAGATTGAGTCTGGTCAGGTCTCACATGGTCAACACCAAGAAAAAGCGCTGACTGCTGAAGAAGCCTTCAATGGTTGCGCTCTATTTTGCTGCGCAAAGGCAGAGTCAGATTTGGTGATTGATGTCAAAGAAGTTCCATTGAATGGGGACGTCACCATCAAGAAGATTCCATGTCGCGTTGCCAGCCTAGAGCAAGCTGCCGATGATGTGGTGATTGTCAAACTACAACTTCCTGCTACTGAGAAGTTCCAGTATTTAGCTGGCCAATACATTGAGTTTTTATTAAAAGACAAGCGTCGTGCTTACTCCATCGCCAGCGCTCCTCATGAGGAAGGCCCTTTAGAATTGCATATCAGACATATGCCTGGTGGCTCATTCACTGACTTTGTGTTTGGCAAAACTGAGAACGGTACAACCCTCAAAGAAAAAGATATTTTGCGTTTTGAAGGCCCTATGGGCAGCTTCTTCTTGCGCGAGGACTCTGATAAGCCAATCATTTTTATTGCCTCAGGCACCGGCTTTGCGCCTATCAGAGGCATCATTGAGCACATGCGCCACTCAGGCATTACTCGTCCAGTGAAACTTTACTGGGGCGGTCGTCGACCAAAAGATTTTTATCGCGACGCCCTATGCCAATCATGGGCCAAAGAAATCCCTAATTTCACATACATTCCGGTTGCTTCAGACGCTACCCCTGAAGATCAATGGACTGGTCGCACAGGCTTTGTTCATGTGGCCGCAATGGAAGATAATCCAGACATGTCAGCCTACCAAGTGTATGCCTGCGGCGCACCGATTGTGATTGAATCCGCTAAAAACGATTTCGTTGCAAAATGTCACTTACCAGCTGATGAGTTTTATGCAGACGCCTTCACATCTGCCGCTGATTTAGCCAAGAAGAACGCTACTGCTTGAACCTGATAGAAACTAATTATTTGATTAACCTCTGAACCTGATAAATAAAGACATGACCATCGATACCCATTCAGTGATGTACATCACCAAACGTCCAGACCTGGTTTTCACCGAAGGTAAGGGTTCTTGGTTGGTGGATCAGAACGGTAAAAAATATTTAGACTTTTTACAAGGTTGGGCTGTTAACTGCTTGGGCCACTCTAATCCTGGCATGATTGATGCCATTGAAAAGCAGGCCAAAAAGGTCATCAATCCAAGTCCTGCTTTTTATAACGAGCCCATGATTGCTCTGTCCAACCTACTGACCGCTAATAGCTGCTTTGACAAAGTGTTCTTTGCAAACAGTGGTGCAGAAGCCAATGAGGGCGCCATCAAATTGGCCCGCAAATGGGGCAAGCTTCACAAAAATCACGCCCATGAAATCATCACTTTCAATCATGGCTTTCATGGCAGAACATTGGCCACGATGAGTGCTTCTGGCAAAGAAGGCTGGGATACGATGTTTGCACCTCAAGTCCCTGGCTTTCCAAAAGCAGAATTGAATGACATTGAATCTGTTAAAAAATTGATCAATGAAAAAACTGTGGCCGTTATGCTTGAGCCCGTTCAAGGTGAAGGTGGCGTTATTCCAGCAGATCATCAATTCATGCGCGATCTGCGTGAACTTACCAAGCAGAACAAGATTCTTTTGATTGTTGACGAGGTGCAAGCTGGTTGCGGACGCACAGGTAAATTATTCGCTCATCAGTTGTACAACATCAACCCTGACATCATGACCTTGGGTAAAGGCATTGGTGGCGGCGTGCCATTGGCAGCATTACTGGCCACTGATGAGGTGGCCTGCTTTGAACCAGGCGATCAAGGCGGCACATACAACGGCAACCCATTGATGACTGCGGTTGGTCACAGCGTGATTTCTCAGTTACTAGCGCCAGGATTTTTAGACGAAGTACTTGCCAAAGGTCAGTACTTAAGAGAGTTATTACTAGATTTGAGCAAAGAACTTGGTCTTGATGGCGAGCGCGGTGAAGGCTTGTTAAGAGCACTCAAACTCAATCGTGACATTGGACCTGAAATCGTTGAACGCGCTCGCAATCTTGAGCCTATCGGTCTTTTATTGAATTCTCCACGCCCAAATTTAATTCGCTTCATGCCAGCACTGAATATCAGTCGCGAAGAATTAAAACAAATGGTTGATCTCTTAAGAGGCGTGATCAAGTCAATCAACTAAGATCTAAAAGTATCAAAGACCCTTGGGTAATGGGAATGCTGTGTTCTCAACAATCCCCTCTAAGGGTCTAACACTCTTTGGCCCCAGCTCTTTGATGCGATCAATGATTGATTGAGCCAAGCTCTCTGGTGCGGATGCGCCAGCAGTCAAACCAATTCTCTTCTTTCCTACAAACCACTCAGGGTTTAACTGACTGGGATGATCGACCATGTAGGAAACAACTCCCAACTTTTCAGACAATTCTCTCAAACGATTGGAGTTAGAGCTATTGGGGCTACCGACCACAATCACTAGATCAACTTGTGGAGCCATGAACTTCACAGCATCTTGACGATTTTGAGTGGCGTAGCAAATGTCTTGTTTTTTCGGCTGCTGAATGTGTGGGTATTTTTCTTTTAGTGCATCCACAATTTCTTTGGTTTCATCAACCGACAAGGTTGTTTGAGTGACATATGCGACAGGAGTATCAGCTGGAATTGTCAGAGCTTGAACATCGTGAATGTTCTCCACAAGGTGAATGCCTTCCGGTGCCTGGCCCATGGTGCCTTCAACTTCAGGATGACCACGATGACCAATCATGATGATCGTCATACCCTCTTTGCGCATTTTTATAACTTCAACGTGCACCTTCGTCACCAAAGGACAAGTTGCATCAAATATCTTCAAGCCTCGCTGCTCTGCTTCTTGGCGCACCGCCGGAGAAACACCATGCGCACTGAATATCAAAGTATTGCCAGCAGGAACCTCATGAAGCTCATCAACAAAGATGGCGCCTCTAGCCCTCAAGTCGTTCACAACATAAGCGTTGTGAACAATCTCATGGCGCACGTAAATAGGCGCCCCAAACTTTGTCAAAGCCTGTTCAACAATCGTGATGGCTCGATCAACTCCTGCGCAAAAACCTCTGGGTTGAGCCAGCAAGATTTCGCCATCATTCTCCACTGCAGAAGTTGCTTGAACAGGCGCTGTCATTTAAAGAATCGCGATGATTTCTGCTTCGAACAAAATGGTTTTGCCAGACAAAGGATGATTGAAGTCAAACGTTGCAGAATCGCCATCAATTGCCAAAAGCGTTCCAGAGTATGTCGCACCATTGGGTGCATTGAACTCAATCATGTCACCGGGCAAATATTCTTCTTCAGGAGAAGAGTTTTCACGCAAGGTAGTCAAAGAAATGGTCCTGATCAAATCGGGATTCTTCTCACCAAAGGCAGCCTCAGGGGCCATGGTGAAGGTTTTACGCTCATTGAGTCGCATCCCAATCAAGGCTTGCTCAAGCGTGGGCGAGAATTGACCCGTACCAAGCATCAAAGTGGCAGGCTTGTCCTCGAAAGTGTTCATGATGTCTCCACCCTCGGGCAAAGCAATCCTGTAGTTCAAGGTCAAAAACGAATTGGCGGTAACTTCGGCTCCGCTAGCCATATTAGATTCAGTCATGGCAACATTTTAACTAGGCCTGAGAAATCTGCTCAAACATCGATCAAAAATTGGCCAGAGCAGTCTCGCCCACGTGAAAAACTTCTTTTGAGTGGTCCAAGCTCTATGGACGATGCCGAGCTTCTCTCCATCATCCTAAGAACAGGCAATCAAGGTGAAAATTCCCTGAATCTATCTCATAGACTCATTCAGGAATTTGGCTCCCTCTCATCAATTCTCACTGCCAGCTTCAAAGACTTTGAAGCTTTCAAAGGTATTGGTATTTCAAAATGGTCCCAGCTACAGGTCATCCATGAACTGGTTCAGCGCAGTTATAAAGAAAAGATCAAGCAACAAAGCATTTTGACCTCTACTGATTTGGTCAAAAGCTATTTGATTGGGCTGATTGGCCAAAGAGAGTATGAGGTGTTTGTATGCCTCTATCTTGATATCCACCTGAGGCTGATTGATACCCATGAAATCTTCAGAGGGTCTATCTCAGAAACAGCCGTTCATATTCGTGAAATTGCCAAAGAATGTTTACTCAGAAATGTGAGTAATTTGATCATTGCCCACAATCACCCCAGCGGGAGCTTAAAACCAAGTAAAGAGGACATTTCTTTGACCGTCATCTTGCATGAGGCTTTGCAACTGGTTGAGGTCAATTTACTCGATCATTGCATTGTCACAAAAAGAGGAGCTTCATCTTTTTTAGAACAGAAAATAATGCCTTTTAATGATAGTAAACACTAACTTATTGGCTTATTTTGACTAGAATTGAGTTTAATTCAGGGGCTTTTACTGATCCGATTCTGAATGCTTTTGAGTAAATAGTGGAATAGTTTCTCGCCACCTGCTACAATCTCTTTTTTTCGCAATTCAAGGAGTGTGTCATGGCAAAAGTATGCCAAGTCACCGGGAAAAAGCCGATGGTCGGCAACAATGTTTCCCATGCAAACAATAAGACTAAACGTCGCTTTTTGCCTAATCTGCAAAATCGTCGTTTTTGGGTTGAATCTGAAAACCGTTGGGTAAGCTTACGCATTACCAACGCCGGTCTTCGCATGATCGATAAAGTAGGCATCGACGCTGTATTGGTTGATTTGCGTACTCGCGGTGAAATCTAAGGAGCGGCAAAATGGCTAAAGGTGGACGCGAAAAAATCAAATTAGAATCGACTGCAGGTACTGGTCACTTCTACACAACAACAAAGAACAAACGCACCATGCCTGAGAAGATGGAGATCATGAAGTTTGATCCTAAAGCTCGCAAGCATGTGTCTTACAAAGAAACAAAGATCAAGTAAATCTCTGGCTCAATCAATTTAAGCTGATCTAGTTGATCAAATAAAAAACCCGCTCTAGAGCGGGTTTTTTTGTTGGCCATTTTTATTGGCTATTTTTGTAGAGAATGTTGTGAATGCTTAAACAGTGTATCTGCGCAAACGCAAGGAGAACTCCTGCAAGCCTGCCATGCCACTTGTTTCGGCCTTGTGACACCATTGCTGCAACTGAGTGATCAATTGCTCTTTGGTCACGTGAGAGCGCTGCCAAAGACTCGCTAACTCGCGACGCATCTCAACCATCAACTTCACTGACTTGTTGGTTGCCATGAGCTTCTCAAGGCTTGCAAGTTCGGCTTGAGTTAACTTGGCTTCATCTTTGTATAGCCAAAGGTGCTGATCGCCGAATTGCGCAGCAAGTTCTTTCATGTGCGCAACTTCTGCATCAAAAGTTTGACGCAAAGTTTTTGAGTAACGCGCCATCACTTCATATCTGTTAGCAATCACTGCTTGCAAAGTCTTTTCTGAAGCTTGTTCGAGCTCTGCCAATACTGGCTTTGGTGGCAGCTTTTTAACCTTCGCCAAACCAGCCATCTCTAGTCCACGGATATAAACCCAACCAATATCAAACTCGTACCATTTATTCGATAGCTTCGCACTGGTCGCATAGGTGTGATGATTATTGTGTAACTCTTCGCCACCAATCAAAATACCCCAAGGCATCAAGTTAGTAGAGGCATCTTCACAATCGTAATTGCGATAGCCCCAGTAGTGACCCATGCCATTGATGATGCCAGCTGCAGTGATTGGGATCCACAACATTTGTACAGCCCAAACAGTGGCGCCCAACGCTCCAAAAAGAATCACGTCAATGATCAACATCAATGCAACACCTTGCCATTGATATTTTGAATAAAGATTTTTTTCAATCCAGTCATCAGGTGTGCCGTGACCAAATTTTTCAATTGTTTCTTTGTTCTTAGCTTCAGCGCGATACAACTCAGCGCCTCTCAATAAAACAGTATCGATACCAAGTACTTGTGGACTGTGAGGATCATCAACGGTTTCACACTTGGCGTGATGCTTGCGATGAATAGCAGCCCACTCTTTGGTGACCATACCGGTGGTTAGCCACAACCAAAAACGGAAGAAATGAGAAGGAATTGCATGTAACTCTAAAGCGCGGTGAGCCTGACAACGATGTAAAAAGATTGTCACGCTGGCAATGGTGATGTGAGTCAACAACAGTGTGATCAACAAAATCTGCCACCAAGACCAATTCAGGTAGCCATTTGCAATCCAATTCAACACAAAATCTCTAGTTTGTTCTACCGATGCCATGCGGCCATCCTCTCAATATGCTTAGAAAAGTATTTTATCAAGCTTTCACTCTGTGCATACACCAAAATTTGAACAGATTTAATCTAAATCATGTTTTTTAGCTAATAAATCGAATTAGTTAGTGAAATTTAGCTACTTTTAGTTAATTTGCAGCTTTTCGCTCCAAAATGGCGCCAAAAAACGCGTCTGTGCCATGAATGTGAGGAAATAACTGCCACCAGGCATTGTTTTTGCTGGCTCCGATGGGTAAATCACCCATCATCGGAAAGCTGTCTCTTAAGACTTCTTTAGGATCTTTTAGCTCAAATTGAGGGTTATTGGCCAAAAAGGCCTCCACCACACCCTGATTTTCTTGATAAATCAAGCTACAGGTCGCATAAACCAAGCGACCACCCGGTTTTAACAATCGGGCCGCTGAACTCAAGATGGATAACTGTTTTTGGGTCAATTCAGCCACGCTTTGCGGGGACTGACGCCATTTAAGATCAGGATTACGGCGCAAAGTACCCAAGCCGCTACAAGGCGCATCGACCAACACCCTGTCAATCTTGCCAGCCAAACGTTTCACCTTGGCATCATTTTCATTGTCGATCCACACTGGGTGAACGTTTGAAAGACCGCTCTTTGCCAAACGAGGCTTTAAATTGGCCAAGCGCTTCTCAGAAACATCAAAAGCGTACAAACGGCCACTGGATTTCATCATGGCGCCCAAAGACAAAGTCTTGCCACCAGCACCAGCGCAAAAGTCGACAACCATCTCACCACGCTTTGGCTCTAACAGCATGCTCAGCAGCTGACTGCCCTCATCTTGCACTTCAGCAAAGCCATTTTTAAAAAATTCTTGGGTTTGAAGAGCAGGCTTACCTTTTAATCTGACACCGTTAGGAGCATAAGGAGTAGGTTCTGCTGCATAACGCCCACCAAGGTCGTTTAAAACGCCCAGAAGATCTTCTCTTTGGGTTTTGATGGTGTTGACGCGTAAATCCAGGGAGGCGGCCTTCAGCATCGCCTCAGCGAGTGGCAGACACTCCTCTTTAGGAACAGAAGAGCCCAGGGCATTCCAAATCCACTCAGGCAAATTAACTCGGGTCAAAGGTGCCAAGGTATTTCTGTCGATGGTGCCAAAGCGCTGTAACCATTCGATTTCATTTGGGTGCACCACAAATGCCAAATCGGCCAAGGCACTTTCAGCGCGATTGCCTGAACCCAAGCCACTTTCAATCATCGTGACTAACAAAGACAAAAGGGCTAAACGACGCGCCAATGGGCCAGCGCCGCTTTCAGCGAATTGTGAAATTTCAGTTTTTCTGCGCAAGAACGCAAATGAGGCTTCAGCAATTAATGCCCGATCTCTATTGCCCAAGCGTGGGTTAGCACGAAAGTATCTACTCACCACCATATCTGCTGGATGAGCAAATTTCATCAATTCAGTGATGACGATGCCTAGGTGCTCAACGTGTTGTGGGAGTGCTTTTGCCCTTGCTGCAATGGCTTTTTGATCTGTGGTCATTAATTATTTATCCGTAGAGGTGAGCATTTGAAGCTCTGGAGGGCTCACTAAAACTCGATTGTCGCTAATAGTTAAGCGATTATCAATGAACCAACGCACTGCACGTGGATAAATAACATGCTCTTGCTTTAAAACTCTTTTAGCCAAAAGGTCTGGGGTGTCATCTGAAAACACTGGAACACTTGCCTGGATGACCATAGGGCCATGATCTAGGGCTTCAGTCACAAAATGAACTGTGGCCCCATGCTCCTTCACACCCGCCTCTAATGCCTGTTCATGGGTGTGCAATCCTGGGAATAGAGGCAACAAAGAGGGATGGATGTTTAACAAACGACCCTCATAGTGCTTCACAAAGCCCCCAGTCAAAATACGCATAAATCCAGCCAAAACCACCAAATCAGGCGAATATGAATCAATTAACTTGATCAATTCGGCATCAAAACTGGCTCGATCCTTGAATTGGGAGTGATCCAATACCGCTGCCTCAATGCCCTGGGACCTTGCAAAATCAAGGCCTCCAGCGTTGGGGCGGTTAGAAATAACGGCTGCAATTTTGGCCGGCCAAGCCTCTTTTTGAGCAGCATGCACGATGGCTTCCATATTGGAGCCGCGACCTGAAATAAGAATAACAATTGAAGTCATGCCCGCCAATATAATTCATACCTTAACGTGAAGGTAATTAGAGGCATCCCTCCCGCATCTGATTGGACCCCCTGCGCCCTGACCATCGGTAATTTTGATGGTGTGCATCGGGGGCATTTGGCATTGCTAAAAAAATTAGTGGCGAAGGCAAAAGCTCTTCAAGTGCAATCATGTGTGATGACATTTGAACCACACCCGATCGAATACTTTGCGCCTGAAAAAGCCCCCGCAAGAATTTTGGGCTTGAGAGACAAATTAGAAGCTTTCGCTGAAATTGGTATTGATCAAGTGTTGGTGATTCACTTCAATCAAGCATTTGCCAATTTAAGTCCCGAAGCTTTTGTGAAAGATATCCTGGTGGATGGTCTGCAAGTGAAATCCATTTTGATTGGCGATGACTTTCACTATGGCGCAAAGCGCGCTGGTAATTTTTCTGATTTGAAAATTGCAGGGCAACAATTTGGGTTCTCAGTTGAAAGCATGGACACCTTGGTCGAAGACCAAGAGAGAATTTCCAGCTCAGCCATCAGGCTAGCTCTTCACCATGGACAAATGGATCGAGCCCAACAATTACTGGGTCGTCCCTATATGTTGAGTGGCCATGTATTGCATGGCCAAAAGCTTGGCAGAACACTTGGTTTTCCAACCTTGAATTTGGCTGTGGCTAACAGACTCCATAAAAGAAAGCCGGCAGCTCAAGGCATTTTTATCGCTCAAGTGCACGGCTTGGGCGACAATCCACTACCTGCTGTTGCAAGCTTGGGTCAAAGACCCACGGTGGATGATTCAGGAAGGTATTTATTAGAAGTTCACATCTTTAATTTTCAAGAAAATGTGTATGGGAAATTAGTGCGTGTTGAGCTTGTCAAAAAATTAAGAAATGAAGAAAAATACAACGATTTAGAAACACTCAAAACCGCCATCAATAACGATGCAGTAGCAGCAAAAAATTACTTTGAAATAAATGACCATGTCTGATAAAAAAAATTCTTACCCCGTCAACTTACTCGACACAGCATTTCCGATGCGTGGCGATTTACCTAAGCGCGAACCGATTTGGGTAAAAGAATGGCAAGAGAAAAAAATCTATCAAAAGATACGCGAAGCCAAAGCTGGCAAGAAGACTTTCATTCTGCATGATGGTCCTCCGTATGCCAACGGTGATATTCACATCGGACATGCTGTTAATAAGATCTTGAAGGACATGATTGTCAAAGCCAAGGGCTTTGCTGGCTATGACGCCAGATACGTTCCGGGCTGGGATTGCCACGGCATGCCCATTGAAATTCAAATTGAAAAACAGTTTGGCAAACATTTACCGACTGCTGAGGTTCAAGAAAAAGCCAGAGCGTATGCAAAAGTTCAAATCGCAAAACAAAAACAAGATTTTGAGCGTTTGGGCGTTCTTGGTGATTGGCAAAATCCATACCTCACGATGGACTTCAAAAATGAAGCCGATGAAATTCGTGCGCTAGGAAAAATTCTTGAGGACGGTTATGTTTACCGTGGCTTAAAGCCAGTGAACTGGTGCTTTGATTGCGGCTCTGCCTTGGCTGAAGCTGAAGTTGAATACCAAGACAAAGAAGATCTTGCTGTCGATGTTGGTTTTGCATTTCCAAGCGACCAATTAGCAGCGATTGCAAAAGCCTTCTCATTGAGTCAACTGCCAAAATCAGAAGGTATGGCGGTGATTTGGACCACCACACCTTGGACCATTCCATCCAATCAAGCGCTGAACGTTCATCCCGAGATTGACTATGCTTTGGTTGATACGGCAAGAGGTCTATTGATCCTTGCCAAGGATCGCACTGAAGCCTGTTTGAAAGAATATGAGCTTGAAGGGCAAGTGATTGCCACTTGTAAAGGTCAGGCACTGGCTGGTTTAGAGTTTCATCACCCATTGAGCAAAGCTCACGAGGGCTTTGCGCGTCGCTCACCGATTTACTTGGCTGAGTACGTGACCATTGATAGCGGCACTGGCATGGTTCACTGTGCGCCAGCTTATGGCGAAGAGGACTTTAAATCTTGCAAAACACATGGCTTGAAAGATCAAGATATTTTGAACCCAGTGATGGGTGATGGTGTTTATGCATCTTGGCTACCTTTATTTGCGGGACTCAGTATTTGGAAAGCCAACCCACAAATTGTTGAAACACTTCAACAGGCTGGCTCACTTCTGAAGTCGGCAAAACTCAAGCACTCTTACATGCACTGCTGGAGACATAAAACACCCGTGGTGTACAGAGCAACCGCACAATGGTTTGCTAGCATGGATAAAAAAGTTGCTTCAGGTAAAAGCCTTCGCGAAACTGCTCTTGAGGGCATCGAAGCAACTGAGTTCTACCCAGCATGGGGTAAACAACGCTTGCGCAACATGATTGCTAATCGCCCAGATTGGACTCTGTCAAGACAGCGTCAATGGGGTGTGCCAATGGCATTTTTGATTCACAAAGAAAGTGGCGAACTTCATCCTCGCACACCTGAGTTACTCGAGATCATTGCCAAACGTGTTGAAAAAGAAGGCATTGAGGCATGGCAATCCATTGACATCAAAGAACTCATCGGCGATGAAGCTGCCATGTATGAAAAGAACAAAGACACTTTGGATGTTTGGTTTGACTCAGGCACGACGCACTGGCACGTGATCCGTGGTTCACATGCAGCCACATTGGCAGATGCTTCTAGAAATAAACCAGAAGATCGCTGGGCTGATTTGTACCTTGAGGGATCAGATCAACACCGCGGCTGGTTCCACTCATCACTTCTAACTGGCGCAATGCTTGATGGCAAACCGCCTTACAAAGCGTTATTGACCCATGGCTTCACAGTCGATGGTCAAGGTAGAAAAATGAGTAAATCTGTAGGCAACGTGATTGCTCCTCAAGAAGTTGCTGACAAAATGGGTGCTGAAATTATTCGCCTGTGGGTAGCTTCAACCGATTACTCAGGTGAAATGACGATTTCTGACGAGATCCTCAAGCGCGTGGTTGAGAGCTATCGCCGCATCCGCAATACCTTGAGATTTTTATTGGCGAATCTTTCTGATTTTGATATTGAGCAACACCGCATGGAAGCAAGCGATTGGCTAGAGCTTGATCGCTACGCTGTCGCAGTCACCGAAGAAATGCAAAAAGAATTGACGGCTCACTACGATCGCTATGAATTTCATCCGGCTGTATCAAGACTGATGACCTTCTGTTCAGAGGACATGGGTGGCTTTTACCTAGACATCATCAAAGATCGCTTGTACACCTTGGCTGCGGATGCGCCAGCACGTCGCTCTGCCCAAAACGCCCTCTTCCACATCACGCAATCATTCTTGCGTTTAAGCGCACCATTTTTGTCATTCACTGCTGAAGAAGTTTGGGGTATTTTTGCTCACAAGACCAAGAGCAAAGACACCATCTTTACAGAAGAGTTTTATGAGCTGCCAAAGATGAGTGACGCGAGCGCTTTGATTGCTAAGTGGGATCGTATTCGTGCGATGCGCTCAGACATCACCAAGGCGATTGAATTTGAGCGTGAAGCTGGTCATGTTGGCTCATCTTTGCAAGCCGAACTTCAAATTGAAGCACCTTCAGCTGATGCAGCGCTTTTGAAATCACTTGGCGAGGACCTAAAGTTCATCACCATCACCTCAAGCGTGAATGTGATAGAAAACTCTTCTCTTGAAGAAATCAAAGTGACAGTCAAATCATCAAGTCATCAAAAATGTGGTCGCTGCTGGCACTACAGAGATGATGTTGGGCATGACCCAGAGCATCCAACTTTATGCGGTCGCTGCACCAGCAACTTATTTGGTGATGGCGAAAAACGCCACATTGCCTAAGATCATCAAAGGAGAATTATTTGGCCCGCTCTAGCAAATCGTCTAGTAACCAACAAAGCTTCTTGCTCTGGATGGGAGCGTCTGCACTCATTTTGATCCTTGATCAACTGACCAAGGTGATTGCTAAAACTAATCTGATTGAGGGAATCTCTCAACCGGTGACCAGCTTTTTGAATTGGACCTTGGTTTACAACCCAGGTGCGGCTTTTTCATTTTTGGCACAAGCAGGTGGTTGGCAACGTTGGTTCTTTACTGGAATCGGTTTGATTGCTGCAGCCGTCATGATTTGGTTGATCAGAAAAAATACCAGTCAAACTCTCTTTTGCTTGGCGATGAGCTTGGTTTTGAGTGGTGCGATTGGCAATGTGATTGATCGCATCTTGTATGGTGCTGTTGTTGATTTTGTTGACCTTCACTATGCTGGTTGGCACTGGCCCGCCTTCAATATCGCTGATAGCGCAATCACCATGGGCGTGATTCTGTTAATCTTAGATGAAATCAAGCGCGTCAATAAATAACTCAAGGTAAATAGCTCATGAATTCACTTCAAGGCAAACATATCCTTCTGACCATGTCAGGTGGTATTGCTGCATTCAAAGTGGCTGAGTTAGCTCGCTCTCTCATCCAAGAAGGCGCTACCGTGCAAGTGATCATGAGCGAAGCTGCGACTAAATTCATGACGCCTGTGACCATGCAAGCACTCACAGGTAATCACGTTTATACCGATCAATGGGACGCACGCATTTCTAACAACATGGCTCACATTGAGCTTTCCAGAAAAGCGGATGTCATTGTGGCTGTGCCCGCCAGTGCAGATTTGCTGGCAAAAATTTCACATGGTTTAGCGAACGACCTTGTCAGCGCTACTTGTTTAGCCAAAGAGTGCCCCTTGATCGTGGTTCCTGCAATGAACAAGCAGATGTGGGAAAACCCAGCCACGCAAAGAAATATGCAACAACTTCAAGCTGATGGCATCACTGTGCTCGGACCCACCAGCGGCACACAAGCTTGTGGCGAAAATGGCATGGGTCGCATGTTGGAAGCTGCAGAAATCCTTGAGGGCATCATCGCTTTTTTTCAAAAAAAAGTATTAGCAGGTAAAAAGGTATTGATCACCGCTGGCCCAACATACGAGGTCATCGATCCTGTTAGAGGCATCACCAATCGAAGCTCTGGAAAGATGGGCTTTGCTTTAGCAAGAGCTGCTGTAGAGGCCGGTGCCGATGTTCAATTGATCGCGGGTCCATGTCACTTGGCAACACCCCTTGAGTTCACAGGCAAGATCAAACGCACCGATGTGGTCAGCGCCAAAGACATGCATGCTGCCGTGATGAATCATCTTGATTCTGATGTTTTCTTCTCTGTTGCCGCGGTAGCAGATTGGTCAATTAAGAATGCATCTGCGCAGAAAATTAAAAAAACTGCTCAAACCAGCCCAACTCTTGAGTTTGATTTAAATCCTGACATTTTGGCCGAAGTCGCCAAGCAGTCTTCTGGCAAGAAGCCCTACTGTGTTGGGTTTGCAGCCGAGACCAATGATTTAGAAAAGCACGCTCAAGAAAAGCGCATCAAAAAAAATATCCCCATGCTTTTAGGTAATCTTGGTCCAGACACTTTTGGTCTTGATGAGAATCAATTACTGATTGTTGAAGAAAAAGGTATGACTAAAACCAATAAGCTCGAAAAAACTGCTTTGTCTCGCGAAATCATCCAACTCGTTTCCACAAAAATTTAATTTAATAAGCCATGAAAAAACTACAAGTCAAAATTCTTGATGAACGCATGAGAAATAATCTGCCGCAATACGCAACGAGTGGCAGTGCTGGCCTTGATTTAAGAGCTTGCTTAGACGAAGCCATCGTCATCGAGCCAGGTCAAACAGTTTTAGTGCCGACTGGTTTATCTATTTTCTTAGATGATCCGGCTTATGCCGCTTTGATCTTGCCAAGATCTGGCCTGGGACATAAGCATGGCATCGTTTTGGGCAATCTTGTTGGCTTGATTGACTCAGACTACCAAGGACAATTGATGGTGAGCACTTGGAATCGTGGTCAAACTGCTTTCAAATTAGAACCAATGGAGCGTCTTGCACAGTTGGTGATTGTTCCGGTCGCACAAGTTGAATGGGCTGAAGTAACAGAGTTCAGCGCTAGCGACAGAGGCGCAGGCGGCTTCGGAAGTACTGGCAGAGCTTAATCAAAAGCAGTAATTAAGCCCTGCTTTTTCCTTAAATTTCTTGAACCTCACGACCTGCAGAAGCCTTTTTCACAGCAGGTCTAACAGGCGCATCAAAATCAAGAACGATCTTCTCATTGGCATCCATGTCTACAACCACATGACCGCCATGAACCAACTTACCAAATAACAATTCATCTGCAAGTGCTTTGCGCACCAAGTCTTGAATGAGTCGCTGCATTGGTCTTGCACCCATCAATGGGTCAAAGCCATGCTTGGCCAAGTAAGCTCTGAGATTCTCCGTGAAACTTGCGTCCACTTTCTTCTCATGCAACTGCTCTTCAAGTTGCATCAAGAACTTATCAACCACTCGCAAAATAATACTTTCATCCAAGGCCTTGAAGCCCACGATGGCATCTAAACGATTGCGGAACTCTGGAGTGAAGGTGCGCTTGATATCACCCATTTCATCACCGGCTTGACGCACGGTGGTGAATCCAATGGTGGACTTCTGCATGGCTTCAGCACCAGCATTGGTGGTCATGATGATGATCACATTTCTGAAGTCAGCTTTGCGACCATTGTTATCAGTCAATGTGCCATGGTCCATCACTTGTAAAAGAATATTGAAAATATCTGGATGAGCTTTTTCAATTTCATCAAGCAAGAGCACGCAGTGAGGTTTCTTATTGACTGCTTCAGTCAATAAACCACCTTGGTCAAAACCAACATATCCTGGAGGCGCTCCAATCATGCGGCTCACCGCATGGCGCTCCATGTACTCAGACATGTCAAAACGAATCAGCTCAATGCCCATGATGAAGGCTAACTGCTTCGCCACCTCTGTTTTACCCACACCTGTTGGGCCAGAGAATAAGAATGAACCGATTGGCTTGTCATCTTTACCCAAACCAGCTCTGGACATTTTGATGGCAGATGCCAAAGCTTCAATGGCAGGATCTTGACCAAACACAACGCTCTTCAAATCACGATCGAGTGTTTGCAACTTGCTGCGATCATCCACTGACACTGACTGCGGCGGAATACGAGCAATCTTCGCCACAATGTCTTCAACCTCTTGGCGACCAATCGTTTTCTTTTGCTTTGATTTTGGCAAGATGCGTTGTGCAGCTCCAGCCTCGTCAATCACATCGATTGCCTTATCTGGCAAGTGCCTGTCATTGATATAACGTGCAGACAACTCTGCAGCCGCAGTCAAGGCTGCTTGAGCATACTTAACACCATGATGCTCTTCGAACTTTGACTTAAGACCACGCAAAATTTGTACAGTTTGATCAACCGTTGGCTCCAAAACATCCACTTTTTGGAAACGTCTTGAAAGCGCTGCATCTTTTTCAAAAATACCGCGGTATTCATTAAAGGTAGTTGCACCAATACATTTCATTTGCCCACTAGATAAAGCTGGCTTCAATAAATTGCTTGCATCCAATGTTCCACCAGAAGCTGCACCAGCGCCAATCAAGGTGTGAATTTCATCAATGAACAAAATGGCGTCTGGGTTGTCTTTGAGGTTCTTTAAAACACCCTTGAGGCGTTGCTCAAAGTCACCGCGGTACTTGGTACCAGCCAATAAGGCGCCCATATCCAATGAATAGACCGTGGCTTTGGCCAGCACTTCTGGCACATCGTTCTGCGTGATTCTCCAAGCCAATCCTTCAGCAATGGCTGTCTTACCAACACCAGCCTCACCGACCAATAAAGGATTGTTTTTTCTGCGGCGGCACAAAACCTGAATGACTCTCTCAACCTCGCCTTCACGACCAATCAATGGATCGATGCGTCCTTGCTTAGCCATCACGTTGAGATTTTGTGTGTACTGCTCTAATGGACTGTCTTTACCAGCCGCACCAGACTCCTCACCCTCGGCACTCGGCTCGCTCGCTTTAGGAGCATCAACCTGATCTTTTCTAATACCGTGACTGATGTAATTAACGATATCAAGGCGTGTCACGCCTTGTTGCTGTAGATAGTAAACAGCGTGTGAATCTTTTTCGCCAAAAATAGCAACCAAGACGTTTGCGCCCGTCACTTCTTTTTTTCCATTAGACGTAGATTGCACGTGCATGATGGCGCGCTGAATCACTCTCTGAAAACCCAAGGTTGGTTGAGTGTCCACATCATCTGATCCAGGCACGATGGGCGTGTTGTCATTGATGAAATTTTTTAAATTGCTCTTTAAATCATCAATATTGACAGCGCAAGCTTTCAATACATCTGCAGCTGTGGCATTGTCGAGCAAACCACACAGTAAATGTTCAACAGTGATGAATTCATGTCTTGACGCTCTAGCGTCCACAAATGCCATATGTAAGGTAACTTCTAATTCTTGAGCAATCATGCTTCCTCCATAGTGCACTGCAATGGGTGCCCAGACTCTCGGGCTCTATCTACAACTTGTTGAACTTTGGTTAAAGCGACATCTTTAGTATATACACCACAAACCCCTTTTCCTTCTAGGTGTACTTGTAGCATGATGCGCGTGGCGCGCTCTTGGTCATGATGAAAATATTCCTGAATCACCATCACCACAAATTCCATGGGTGTGAAGTCATCATTCAATAAAACAACTCGGAACATCTTCGGTGGTTGAACGCGCTCTGATTGGCGATCCATCACCGTGGTGTGATCCTCCTGAAAAGCAGGGAAATCTATGGGGTTAGCTGTTTTAGGTTTTCGACTCATATGCCCTATTCTAAACATAAGTTTGAAATTGAGGGGAAGCCCTATTTTTGCTATTTATTCCAATAAAAATTTATATTAAATCCAGGCATTTATTGAAGTTTTCTTTTGATGATTCTCATTAAAGTATGATGAATGGATTGAAAAATTTTTCAGGATTTTTTTGTTAATGTTGCAAAAACTCATCTCTTCACAAAAACTGATTGCAGCCATCTTTGCATACCTTGCGCTTCATTCAACTGGAATGGCTCAACAAAATCATACGATTGATTTGTATGCGGGCATCTACAAAATACAAGCGGAAGTGGCGAAAACAGAAAAGGCACGTCAACTAGGCCTGATGCATCGCACGTACATGCCAGCAGATGACGGCATGCTGTTTATCTTTGAACAAAGTGCGACTCATTGCTTTTGGATGAGAAACACAAAAATTCCTTTGGCCATCGCCTTCATTGCAGATGATGGAAAGATTGTGAATATTTCAGAAATGAAAGCAATGACTGAAGATAATCATTGCCCAACAAAGCCTGTTCGCTTCGCTTTAGAAATGAACCAAGGTTGGTTCAGCAAGAAAGGAATACTTCCTGGGCACACCATCACTGGTCTGCCCAAGAATTAATCACTGACTCAGTAATTATTCAGTGATTAACCAAAGTGGCAAACGTAATGAACAGGCTGTTCAGCACGGATCACGAAATAACCACCTGCCTCAACTGTCCAAGATTGACCAGCAGCAAAAGCTTGCTCTGCTGCACCATTGATGCTCACATGAGCAGTGCCATCAACCACTTCCATCACTTCTCTGGTTGTTAAATCAAAGCGTAATGTGCTTGGCAAAATCACACCAACCGATTTGCGCTCACCACTTGGCAATGTGACAGTGTGAGAAACACATTTACCGTCAAAGAATACGTTGGCTTTTTTATTAACTGTTACTTGTTCGAATTGCATGTCTGACCCTTTTGATCTTTGAAATATTAAGAACCACGTTTGCGACGTGCATTGGCAGCAATGCGCATACGTAGAGCATTTAATTTAATGAAGCCACCAGCATCGGCTTGGTTGTAGGCGCCACCGTCATCATCAAACGTTGCAATGGTTTGATCGAATAAAGTGTTTTTAGAATCACGCGCAACCACGGTGACAGAACCTTTGTACAACTTCACGCGCACAAAACCACTCACGCTTTGTTGCGTGTGATCAATCAATGTCTGAATCGCCACGCGCTCTGGCGCCCACCAATATCCGTTGTAAATCATGCTGGCGTAACGCGGCATCAAATCATCTTTCAAATGAGCCACTTCGCGGTCCAAAGTAATACTCTCAATACCTCTGTGAGCCTTCAAAAGGATTGTGCCGCCAGGGGTTTCATAGCAACCACGGCTCTTCATACCAACATAGCGATTTTCAACAAGGTCCAAACGTCCAACGCCGTGTTTACCGCCAATTTTGTTCAACTCAGCCAACATTTCATGGGCTTTGTAACGCTTACCGTTGATCGCAACCGCATCACCACGCTCGAATTCAATGTCGAGGTACTCAGGGGTGTCAGGGGCTTGCTCTGGCGATACAGTCCAACGCCACATAGATTCTTCAGCTTCTGCCTTAGGGTCTTCAAGGTGACGACCCTCGTAGCTGATGTGCAATAGGTTTGCGTCCATAGAATATGGCGCACCACCTTGCTTGTGCTTCATCTCAACTGGAATGCCATGTTGCTCGGCATAAGCCAATAGCTTTTCACGTGACAACAAATCCCATTCACGCCATGGAGCAATCACTTTGATTGATGGCTCTAGTGAGTAATAGCCAAGCTCAAAACGAACTTGGTCATTGCCTTTGCCTGTAGCGCCATGCGATACAGAGTCAGCACCTGTTTGACGTGCAATTTCAATCTGACGCTTTGCGATCAATGGGCGGGCAATCGATGTGCCTAATAAATATTCACCTTCGTAAATGGTGTTCGCGCGGAACATAGGGAAAACAAAATCCCTGACAAACTCTTCGCGCAAATCATCAATAAAAATATTTTCAGGCTTGATACCAAATTTAAGTGCCTTGGCTCTTGCTGGCTCAAGCTCTTCACCCTGACCCAAATCGGCTGTGAAAGTCACGATTTCACATTGGTAGGTGTCTTGCAACCATTTCAAAATAACGCTGGTATCTAAGCCACCAGAATAAGCTAGAACAACTTTTTTAATATCTGACATATCTATCTAATTAATTAAAGTTTAAGTAAAAATTACAACTTGCCGCAAAGCAAAAATTCCATCAACGCTTTTTGTACATGCAGACGATTTTCTGCCTCATCCCACACAACACTTTGAGGACCATCAATCACTGATGCAGAAACTTCTTCACCTCTGTGTGCAGGCAAGCAATGCATGAATAGGGCGTCTGGATTGGCAGTAGCCATCAAGGCATCATTGACCATCCAACCTTCAAAAGCTTTTAGACGAATTTGATTTTCATTTTCATAACCCATGCTGGTCCATACATCAGTGGTCACCAAATCAGCCCCACGACAGGCATCAACAGGATTTTCAAAAACTGTTAAATATTTTTTAGCATTAGGACTCAACATCTTTTGGTCAAGTTGATAAGCCGAAGGAGCAGAAAAATGCACCTTGAAATCTAAAATCTCAGCTGCCTGAATCCAGGTGTAGGCCATGTTATTGGCATCACCCACCCACGCAACGGTCTTACCCTTGATGCTCTTACGATGCTCTACATACGTGAAGATGTCAGCCAATACTTGGCAAGGGTGATATTCATTTGTCAAACCATTGATGACTGGTACACGTGAATGAGCAGCAAAACGCTCAATGATGTCTTGGCCAAATGTTCTGATCATGATGATGTCAGTCATGCGAGAAATCACCTGAGCTGCATCCTCAACCGGCTCACCACGACCCAACTGGGTATCTTTGGTATTGAGAAACACGGCATGACCACCCAATTGATGAATGCCCGCCTCAAAAGACAATCTGGTACGTGTGGAATTTTTTTCAAAAATCATGGCCAAGGTTCGGTCATGAAGCGGATGCCAAGTTTCATATCTTTTGAATTTTGCTTTCAAAAAAGCAGATCTTTCTAAAAGATAAGCGTACTCATTCGCACTGAAATCAGTGAACTGTAAATAATGTCTAACCGCAAGATTTGACGCCATAAATTTCAAATGCCTGATTAACTCAATAATTGATTCACGGTAGTTCTAAACTGCTAAAATAGTCGGGTTTTCCCCAACCAATTATTCATTTATACCGCATACACATCGTGACGACCAAACAATTCTTCATTCAAGGTCTCACTCATGATGGCAAGCCATTTCGACCCAGCGACTGGGCTGAAAGACTCTGCGGTGTCATGGCTCAATTTCGACCAGAAAATGATCCAGGCGACCCACGCTTCACATATTCACCTTATGTTAAACCCGTGAACCTCGCAGGCACAAAATGCGTGCTTGTCGATGAGCGCTTAAGGGATATCGAGCCAAAAGCCATGGATTTCGTGAAAAACTTTGCCAAAGATAACAATCTTCCGATTGTTGAGGCTTGCGAAATCCCAATAAAATCAAACAACTAGAAACAAAAAACCCGCTCCGGATGAGGGAACGGGCTTTTTTAAAACTGACCTAAATTAGGCAGTCATGCCCTTAACAGCTGCAGATAAGCGTGATTTAGTACGCGCAGCAGTGTTCTTATGCACTACCTTCTTGTCTGCAATCTTGTCGATAGTTGCCTGAGCAGCTTGGAAAACCTTGGCTGCAGCAGCTTTATCACCAGCATCTACGGCTTTACGAACAGACTTAATAGCTGTGCGAAGACGTGAACGCAAGCTGGTGTTGTGTTCATTTTGAGAAACTGCCTGGCGGGCACGTTTACGAGCTTGGGCGGTATTTGCCATGTTTATAACCTTTAGGGGTATTGCCAAAAGAAAAAGATTATAACTTATCCTGAGGAAGGCTACCACCCCTGCCAGAAATCTGTAAAACTACGCCTGTGAACTTATTATCTGCCGCCGCCAAAATCAGTAGCTTTACCATGCTATCCCGGATTACGGGATTGCTCCGAGAAACCCTCATAGCAAGAACCTACGGGGCCTCAGAGTGGACTGACGCCTTCAATGTGGCCTTCAGGATCCCCAATTTATTGAGGCGTTTATTTGCCGAAGGAGCGTTTTCTCAGGCATTTGTGCCCGTTTTAAGCGAAACCAGCACCAAAGAGGGTAAAGAAGGCACCGCATTGATGGTTGGGGCGATTGCCACCTTGTTATTTTGGGCGTTGGTGATCACGGTGCTTTTGGGTGTGATTGGCGCCCCATGGATCATTTTCTTGGTGGCCTCTGGTTTGCGTGAGACCGGAGCTCATGAGGCCAGCCTGACTCTGACTCGAATCATGTTCCCTTATATCGGACTGATTTCAATGGTGTCTTTATCAGCCGGCATACTTAACACCTATAAAACATTTGCCGTACCAGCTTTCACTCCAGTTTTGCTCAACTTGTCCATGATCTTTTCTTCATGGTTACTTTCTCCCTACTTCGAAACTCCAATTTACGCTTTGGGTATTGGCGTGATTGTGGGTGGCATCACGCAGTTAGCTATCCAGATACCCGCTCTGAAAAAAATCGGCATGTTGCCCAGCATTGGATTGAGCATGGGCAGAATCCAAAGTGCTTGGAACCACCCTGGAGCAAAAAAAGTATTGCACTTGATGTTGCCAGCTCTCTTTGGCGTTTCAGTGGCTCAGTTATCACTCATCATCAACACCAATATTGCTTCTCATCTTGCCGTTGGCAGTGTGTCATGGCTCTCCTACGCTGATCGCTTGATGGAATTTCCAACTGCATTGCTGGGCGTTGCGATTGGCACCGTTTTATTACCAAGTCTGTCGAAAGCCAATGCTCTAGAAGATAAAACGCAAATGACGCAGTTAATTGACTGGGGCTTGAAGTTAACGTTTGTTTTGGCAGCGCCAGCAGCTTTAGCATTATTTATATTTGGTCAACCGTTGGCCACCGTCTTGTATCACTATGGTCAATTCACCGCCGTTGATGTAACGATGACTCAGCGCGCTTTGGCTGCCTATGGTGTGGGCTTGATTGGCTTGATCTTGATAAAAATATTGGCCCCAGCCTACTACTCAAGACAAGACATCAAAACGCCCGTAAAAATAGCCATCACTGTGTTGGTCTTAACTCAATTGGCCAACATTGTTTTAGTTCCATGGCTCGACCATGCTGGCTTGGCTCTCTCGATTGGCTTAGGCGCATGTCTTAACGCTTTCTTGCTATGGAACGGTCTTCATAAGCAAGGCTTGCTGATGAAACATGCAGGGTGGCTAAAGTTTTTCTTCAAGTTGAGTATTGGCTTGGTGGCAATTGGTATTATTTTTTACTTCGGCGCCCACCAACATGACTGGTTAGAATTAAAAAATACGCCATTTATTCGAATTGCTTGGTTATGTTTATGGTTGGCAGTGGCAGGTTTAGTTTACTTGGGCACTCTATGGCTAACAGGCTTCAGAGTTAAAGATTTTTTATACAAAGCAACATAAAACAAATTTTTTAGAACTATGCCAACACAACAACTTGATTACTTTGCTTCATTAGTGTCAGAGGATGATCATTTCCCTTTGACAGAAGCAGCGATTGCGATTGCTCAACACGCATACCCAGATTTGGTGGTTCAGCATGTGTTCGATGAGTTGGATTTATTGGGTGACAAAGTCAAGCATCGAGTCACCCATGAAATGGCTGGGATTCAAAAGTTACAAATCTTAAAAAACTTCTTTTACAAAGAACTCGGTTTTGGGCCGAATCGCAACGACTACTACGATCCAAATAACTCCTATTTGCACAGCGTCCTTGAAACAAGACGAGGCATTCCAATTTCTTTGGCTCTGATTTTCATGGAGCTTGGACAACAAATTGGCCTGAACATCAAAGGCGTTTCATTTCCAAACCATTTCATGGTTCGCTTATCTCTTCCTCAGGGGGAAGTGATACTTGATCCTTTAACCGGCACATCTTTGTCTAAAGAAGAGCTCCAACAAATGTTGGATCCATATTTAGATGCTCAAGGATATCGTGGTGAGTACCAACTCCCTTTAAGCGCTTTTTTAAGATCATCTAGTTCTCGAGAAATCTTGTCTCGCTTTTTACGCAACCTAAAAGCCATCTACACACAACAAGAGAGATGGGAAAGACTTTTAGGCGTTCAACAGCGCTTGGTTATTTTGCTACCAGATGCATTAGAAGAAATCAGAGACCGCGGTATTGCATTGGCACAACTTGATTACATCAGACCTGCCATTGAGGATATGCAAAGGTATTTAGATGGCACTGAGAATGCAAGTGACCTAGATGAAATCCGAGCACAAATCATTGAGCTTGAAGAACAACACCGTCATCATTAAGCGAAGTTGATTGCTTTATGAGAAAAGTCATAGCCGCGCTGCCAGACACGCTGATCAGTCAAATTGCAGCAGGTGAAGTGGTCGAGAGACCCGCATCAGTGGTCAAAGAGGTTTTAGAAAATGCCATTGATGCTGGTGCACAAGCCATCACGATTCGTTTAGAGGAAGGTGGCTGTCAAAGAATCTCGATTCAAGATGATGGCTTAGGCATCGCTCATACAGAACTTCATTTGGCCATTCAGCGTCACGCCACCAGCAAGATCACATCCTTGTCAGACCTCGAATCAGTGGCCTCTCTGGGTTTTAGAGGTGAAGCGCTTGCATCAATTGCATCCGTATCAAGATTTAGTATCACCACACGAACCAATGAAGATGATCATGCCTGGCAAATTCAGGTGAATGGTGGACAAACCATGGGGGCTGTCAGCCCTTCCTCTGGTCCTGTTGGCACCACTGTTGATGTACAAGATTTATATTTCAACACCCCCGCCAGAAGAAAGTTTTTAAAAAGCTCTGCCACTGAATTAGGTCACTGCCTAGAACTGATTCGCAGAATCGCTTTGTCACGACCAGACATTGGTTTTGCGATTTGGCATAACGGCAAAGTGATCGAACGTTGGGCATCGTGCAATATTGAACAACGTGTAGATGCTATCCTCGGTCAAGAGTTTCAGCATTCCAAAATCGCTCTAGAGCACATGTCAGGGCCACTCACCGTCAGAGGATTCGTCAGTAAACCAACCTCCAGTCGGGCAAGAGCAGATCAACAATACAGTTTTGTGAATGGTCGCTTTGTCAGAGATAAGGTGATTCAGCATGCAATTCGTAGCGCTTATCAAGATGTGTTGCATGGCGATCGACAACCCATGGTGGTTCTCTCTTTAGAGATCGATCCCCAGTTGGTCGATGTCAACGTGCACCCAGCTAAAACAGAGGTCAGATTCAGGGAAGGTGGCGCAGTTCATCAGTTCATCTACAAAGCGATACAACATGCCCTTGGTACTGCAGCTGGTCACTCACTAGAAAGCTCAACTCAATACGCCCCAAGTTATGGCTTTACTCAAACCGCTGATACAGGTCCTACAAATTATCAGTGGGCTGATCGCGTCAACAGTTCAATCAATCAGAACTTACCTCTTAGCCAAAACAATAAAACCGAGATAGATAAATTATTTATTCAACTGAATCATCGATCAACCGATCAACAAGCTCAAGCAACAAATGATGACTTACCGCTAGGTCACGCCTTGGCTCAAATCCACGGCATTTATATCTTGGCTCAGAATAAATTTGGCTTGGTCTTGGTTGATATGCACGCAGCTCACGAAAGAGTGTTGTACGAAAAACTCAAAGAAGATTTGGCGTCAGGCATCAAAGTTCAGCAACTATTAGTTCCAGTAGTGATGCACGCCTCAGAATTGGAAGTGGGTAAGGCACAAGAACATCGCGCCACACTCAATCAATTAGGTTTTGACGTGGCCACTCTATCGCCAACTCAGTTGGCAATCAGAACCATTCCAACTCTTTTACAAAAAGCAGATCCAATTGGTTTGGTGAGAAACCTTTTAAATGATCTTGACTCAACAGGCTCTCAAGCAGTGGTCGATGCCGCTCAACATGAACGTCTTGCAACGCAAGCTTGTCATGCAGCAGTTAGAGCACACCGCTTATTAACCTTGACTGAAATGGATGCCCTGCTTCGTCAAATGGAGCAAACCGAAAGAGCGGATCAATGTAATCATGGTCGTCCAACTTGGATTCAGTTGAGTATTCAAGATTTGGATAAATTATTTCTGCGTGGCCGTTAATCGTGGCACCTGATCAAGCTGTCATCACCATCGTTGGTCCAACGGCCAGTGGCAAAAGTTCCCTGGCCATGGCCATTGCTCGGTCAGCAAAAAAACTTGGCAAAACAGTAGAAATCATCAGCATGGATTCAGCCCTGGTTTATCGGGGCATGGACATTGGTACTGCCAAGCCAAGTAAATCTGAAATGCAAGAAGTGCGTCATCACGGCATTGATATTGCTGAGCCAGAAGATCCCTACTCAGCAGCAAAGTTTGCGCATGATGCAAAACAGTGGCTCAAAGAGATCCGTTCAAGAAATAACATCCCATTGATTGTTGGAGGCACGATGCTTTACTGGCGTGCACTTGCCCATGGTTTATCCAATATGCCAGCAGCCTCGCCTGAAATCCGTGCAGAAATCGAGTCACGCGCTGCCAAACTTGGATGGTCAGCCATTCATGATGAGCTTGCCCAAGTAGATCCAGCCACTGCCGCAAGACTCGAAAAAAATGATGCTCAGCGCGTACAACGAGCTTTAGAAATTTATCTACAAAGCGGCAAACCCATGTCCGAGTGGTTGCAAGAACAACCGAAAGACAGTGGCAGAGGTGATCGTGCTGCTAGTGACGGAAGTGACAATTCCGACTCCCCCCTTCATCTTCGTTTGATTTCAATTGAGCCCAGTGATCGCTCAGTACTACATGAACGCATTGCGAAGCGCTTCGAAGTCATGATTGCTGAGGGTTTTTTAGATGAGATGAATGTGCTTCGTCAAAATCCTCGTTTACATCCTGATCTGCCATCCATGAGAGCCGTGGGATATCGGCAAGCCTGGGATCATTTGGATGGCAACATCACCTTTCAAGAATTTCAAGACCAAGCCATCGCTGCTACAAGACAACTAGCCAAGCGCCAATTAACTTGGCTCAGAGGCATGCAAACAAAAGAAGTGATTGACTCTTTGGATGAAAGTCAGATGAAGCGGTGTGAGCAAGAGGTTCTTGCTCACTATCAAATGATTTAGTTCAGATGATTTAAATCTTGAATTAAATAACGATGGTTTGATGTGCGCCAGCAGGTCTTTCAACGATCTCACCTAATTGGTAAACCGTCTCACCCGTTGACTCAAGTTGTGCTTTGGCAGCTTTAGCATCAGCGGCATTCAAAATCACGACCATACCAACACCGCAGTTGAACACGCGATGCATTTCAGCATCTTCAACACCACCATTTTTTTGCAACCATTGGAATAGCTGCGGTAACTGCCATGCATCACGGTGCAAAACAGCTTGGGTATTTTCAGGCAACACACGTGGTACGTTTTCAACCAAGCCGCCACCAGTGATGTGTGCCATGCCCTTCACTTTGATTTTCGCCATCAATGCCAACATTGATTTAACGTAAATACGGGTTGGCGCCATCACAACATCTGTCATGCTTTGGCCATGGAAATCATCATTGGCTTTTGCACCAGCACGATCAATGATTTTTCTGATCAAAGAATAACCATTTGAGTGAGCGCCACTTGATGCCAAACCTAAAATCACGTCACCTGCTTGAATACTTCTGCCATCAATCATGGCTGACTTCTCTACCGCACCCACAGCAAAACCAGCTAGGTCGTATTCACCTTCTGGATACATGCCAGGCATTTCAGCAGTTTCGCCACCAATCAATGCGCAACCAGCCAATTCACAACCTTGAGCAATACCGCCTACCACTGTTGCGGCTGTATCAACCGATAACTTACCGCAAGCAAAATAATCTAGGAAAAATAATGGCTCAGCACCTTGGACCAAAATGTCATTCACACTCATGGCCACCAAGTCTTGACCAACCGTATCGTGACGGTTCCAGTCAAAAGCGAGTTTTAACTTTGTGCCCACTCCGTCTGTGCCAGAAACCAAGACCGGTTCTTTGTAACGCTTAGGCACCTCAAAAAGGGCTCCAAATCCGCCAATACCTGCCAAAACGCCTTCGCGCATGGTTTTCTTTGCCATCGGCTTGATACGCTCAACCAGCGCGTCACCAGCCTCCATATCTACACCCGCATCGCGGTAAGAAAGACCTTTGGAATGAGAAGAATTTTGATCAGACATGGCTATAAATGTATTTGAATCAGTAGAATCTTAGAATTCTAGTGGATACGCTAAACCTATGGCCTCTTTATTAACAACTTTCTTGGCTGCATTTATCCTGGCTTATGTCTTAAGGCCTTTATACAAGAGCCTTCTAAGCCTTGGGATACCTAAAACCATCTCTGCAATTTCGACTGTTTTAATGGGGTTTTTAGGTGTTTTTGGCTTGATAGTGCTTTTTTTAAGTGTTTTACAGAAAGAATTGCCAGCCTTAAGGCAACAACTACCGACTTGGCTTGAACAAATTCAGAATCTCATTCAACCTTGGTTGGATAGTTTGGCTCTTGGCTTTGACCTTGAAAAAATTCAGCAAACTATTCAGACCAAAGTCAGCGCCCACCTATCAAATAATGCAGACACTCTCATCAGCAGTGGTTTATCAACTGTTTTAAATTCTGGTCAAACCATCATTGGTAGCATGGTTGGTCTTGTGTTGATCATTTTTGTGGTTTATTACTTGATCATTCAATGGGAAGATTTTTTCGACAAGATGAGCCCAATGATTCCGCCAAGATGGCTTGGTCAGACCAAACAAATTTTTGTAGAAATTGATGAACTTCTTTCTCAATATTTAAGAGGTCAGCTTTTGGTCATAGCAGTTCTATCTGTCTATTACTCAATGGGCCTCTATTTCTTAGGCGTGACTGGAGCAATCGCACTAGGCCTCTTCACAGGACTGGCGATCTTCATCCCATACATTGGTTATGGTGTTGCGCTCATCTTGGCTTTACTATCCGCGCTTTTACAAGCCGAGACAGGTGTCAGTATTTTTGCGGTACTCGCGCTTTACATCGTTGGCCAAACAATCGAGAGTTTCTTCCTCACGCCCAAATTGGTGGGTGAGAAAATAGGCCTACACCCAGTCTTGGTGGTTTTTGCTTTGATTCTTTTTGGTGGCTGGTTTGGCTTCTTCGGCATTCTCTTAGCTCTACCAATGAGTGCGATTATGTTGGTCTTAGGACGGCATTTGATGGCCTTCTATAAAAACTCTTCTTGGTACAGAGGTTAGTCTTAGTGTCTCAATCGCCATCACTGCCTCGCCAAATAGCATTGGATCTTGGTCACACACCCAAGCCAACGCTAGATAACTTCATTGCTACTGGCAATGAAAATTTAATCGCTGTTTTAAAAGATATTCAAAGAAGTTGGCAGCAAGCCCAGAACAATCAAACAGCGTCAAATGCTGATTCAAAGATGATTCATCTGTGGGGTGCCAGTGGATCTGGTCGCACTCATCTCTTGTCAGCCCTTCAATTGCATGCTTCTGGGTTAGGCATCAATGCTTATCTGCTCAACCACGAGAGCAGCATGGATGAATGGCGCGCGTGCGCAGATGTTTTAATTGAAAACAATCAAGCCCCAGGCTTACTCTGCATTGACGACATCGATCATCTGAGCGAGTTTGCTCAAGGCGCTCTGTTCAGACTTCATAATTTGATTCGCGAAGCCAGTCATCAGTATTTGATTACAACCAGTCTTGCGGCAGCATCACATTTGCAAATACGCGAAGATTTAAAAACGCGCTTAGTCTGGGGCTTGGTGTTTCAGATGCATGCTCTTTCTGATTCCGAAAAACTTCAAGCGCTTGAACAAGCGGCTGCTGAGCGAGGCTTACAAATCTCTAGTGAAGTCGCTCCTTGGCTTTTAAAACACTTTCATCGCGACATGCCAAGTTTGATGTCTTTGCTAGAAGCTTTGGATCAGTACTCCCTTGAAACCAAAAGAGCGATCACTCTGCCATTATTAAAAGAAATGCTTGCTCAAAAAAATTGAGCATAATGTTACACAGATGACACAAATTGCCTTATTTGACTTAGACCACACCTTATTGCCCATTGATAGCGATCATGAATGGGGCAGATTTTTAGCCAAAATCGGGGTCGTTGACTCTGAGTATTACGCCCAGCAGAACGAACGTTTTTACGCTGACTACAAAGCTGGTCGCTTGGATATTTACGCCTTTCTTGAGTTTGCCTTGAAGCCCTTATCAGAACACTCAAGAGCGCAATTAAATGAATGGCACCTTCAGTTCATGGAAGAAGTGATTCAACCGCAACTTAAAACCAGCGCTTTTGATTTGGTGAAACGCCATCAAGATGCTGGTGATTTGTGTTGCGTTGTCACTGCCACCAATAGCTTTGTGACAAGACCCATTGTTGCCGCGTTTCATATTGATCACTTGATCGCTACTGAACCAGAGGTGATTGGTGATCCACTGACAGGCAACTTCTCAGGCAAAGTATCAGGTCTACCTAATTTCAAAGAGGGTAAGGTGACTCGCTTAGAAGCATGGCTCAAAGATCAACAGCTTTCTTTGAGTACCGTGCAAAGCAGTTACTTTTATTCAGACTCCATCAATGACTTGCCTTTACTTGAAAAAGCATCGCACCCAGTCGCCACCAATCCAGACAGCAGATTGCGTGAGCTTGCAGTGAAAAATCAGTGGCCTATTTTGGAATTGTTTGCATGATTCGTCGCTTCATCAATCAATTGCTAAAAAAGCCAACAGGTCAAAAGAAGTTGATTCATGGTCATGCTCTGACTGCACAAAAAATAAATAAGCGAACTCACAGAATCAATCCTGAACTCCTCTCCAAGAACGCCGTCAAAGTAACCCATGTTCTTCAAGAAGCTGGGTACGACGCGTACATTGTTGGTGGCGCGGTGCGCGACTTACTACTTGGCATTGCGCCGAAAGATTTTGATGTGGCAACCAATGCCACACCTGATCAAGTACAAAAATTATTTCGTCGCTCAAGATTGATTGGTCGACGCTTTCAGATTGTGCACGTCACTTTCTACGGCAAAGAGCGTCCAGAGATCATCGAGGTTTCTACTTTCAGAGCCCACGCACAGGCCGATCAAGCCGATGTGGCAGCGAGCGGCAGAATTCTTCGAGACAACGTTTGGGGCGATCAAGCAGAGGATGCTACACGCCGAGATTTTTCAATCAATGCGATGTACTACGATCCGCAAACAGAAGTTGTCTTGGATTACCACGATGGTATGAAAGACTTAAATGCCAAAGTTATCAGAATGATTGGCGAACCAAGTCAACGATACCGTGAAGATCCTGTTCGCATGCTACGGGCCATTCGATTCGCTGCCAAAACTGGCTTTGTGATCGAAAAAGAAACTCTTGCCCCAATCAGTGAATTAGGAGACTTGATTCAGGATGTACCAAGCTCACGTTTATTTGATGAGATTCTGAAGTTACTCATGTCGGGTCACGCCTGGGCATCGATTGAGGGTTTAGAAAAAGTTGGCTTGCACCACAAAATACTTCCCCTCATTGATGTCATTCTCAGTGATGAAGATAGAACTGCTTTTGTGAAGAAGTCTCTAGAAAATACTGACGAAAGAATTAAATCTGGCAAACCAGTGTCTGCCGGTTTCTTGTTCGCAACTCTTCTTTGGCATGATGTTCAGGAAGCATGGGCTCATTTTGAAAGCACTTCGATGCCAGCAGTTCCAGCATTGCATGCTGCGATTGATCAGGTCTTTGAACGACAAAAAGAATTTTTGGGCATGCAAAGACGTCATGAAGCTGATATGCGTGAAATTTGGACCATGCAACCTCGTCTAGAAAAGCGCGTGGGTCGCTACCCCTATCGCTTGGTTGAGAGTCCAAAATTCAAAGCTGCTTATGACTTCTTGTTATTACGCTGCCAAACTCAAGAAATTGATGCTGAAATTGGTCAGTGGTGGACAAACTTTTGGCAAGGTGATGATCTGTCTAGGGCAGACCTTATGCAAGAAGTAAAAAATATCTCTGGTGCTACTGGAAACTCTTCTGCTCCAAAAAAAAGGCGTCGCAGAACTCGCTCAAAAGCCGTAAAACCAGCAGTCGAGCAAACTAATTAAAAAAACGATAAAGTACAGATATATTAATAAGGGAGTTCCAATGGCATTGGCCTTCATTGGTCTTGGTGGCAACATTGGTGATACGAAGCAACTCATCAAAGACGCCATTGTTTGTTTAGCTCAACATCCGGAGCTACGGGTACTCACGCGCAGTTGTATGTACCAAAGCGCTCCTGTCGGTGCTGAAGGTCCTGACTTCATCAACGCGGTTGTCTCTCTTGAAACTGAATTAACACCTGAAGATCTTTTGTCGATCTGTCAGAGCATTGAAAACACTTTCGGTAGAGAGCGTCCTTACATCAACGCTCCACGCACACTCGATTTAGATGTTTTAGCGTACGATGATTTATCGATTCAAAACGAAAGATTAACGATTCCACATCCGCGAATGATTGAACGATCATTCGTGCTTTTCCCCCTCTTAGAAATCGCTCCGGATATTGACCTCCCAGGATTTGGTAAATTAACGAAATACATACCAAATGTTGAGCATCAAAGAATTAATAGGATGCAAGGGTGCAATTGCCCCACTCAGCATATTTAAAGGGCAAGACACACATGAGTTATTTACAAGAATCAGCCACCAAGCGTGGACTCGTGACCATTTCCAAACTTCAAGAAATGCGTCAAGCAGGCGAGAAAATCGCTGTGTTGACTGCATATGACGCAAGCTTTGCTGCCCTCATGGATCAAGCTGGTGTTGATGTGATTTTGATTGGTGATTCTTTGGGCAATATTGTTCAAGGAGAATCCAGCACACTCCCAGTAACGATTGAGCACATGGCTTATCACACCGCTTGTGTGGCCAAAGGACAAGAATCTAGTTTCTTGATTGCCGATATGCCTTTTGGGTCATATTCAACTCCCGAACAAGCCATGCTCAGCGCAGCGCAGTTGATGAGAGCTGGCGCTCACATGGTCAAGTTAGAAGGTGGGGCTTGGCTTTCTGAAACTGTGAAGTTTTTAGTGGAAAGAAGCGTGCCTGTTTGCGCTCACTTGGGCTTACTGCCGCAATCAGTTCATACTTTGGGTGGCTTCAAAGTTCAGGGCAAATCAACAGAGTCAGCACAAACCTTGATCAATGACGCTAAAGCCCTGCAAGAAGCAGGTGCTCAACTATTGGTTTTAGAAGCCATTCCATCTGAACTTGGTAAAAAAGTAACTGATGCCATTCAAATTCCGACGATTGGTATTGGTGCGGGGCCTGATTGCTCTGGTCAGGTGTTGGTGATGCACGATATGTTGGGTGCATTCCCAGGTAGAAGCCCAAAATTTGTGAAAAACTTCTTGAGTGGACAAGCCTCTATCGAGGCTGCATTTAAAGCTTACGTCCAAGAAGTCAAAACCGGGAAATTTCCCGGTCCTGAGCATTGCTTTAAATCTAATTAATTAAAAAAGTCTTTCACTCGATCAACCCAACCCTTTTGTTGAGGGTTGTGTTTAGATCCGCCTGATTTCAGACTTTCATCCAATTGCCTCAAGATATCTTTTTGCTCTTGATTGAGCTTCACTGGTGTTTCTACTTGCACATGAATGTACAAGTCACCAGGCAAAGATGTTCTCAAGCTCTTGATACCTTTTGATCTCAATCTGAATGTCTTGCCACTTTGAGTTCCCTCTGGAACATCAAAGCTGGCTTTGCCAGAAAGCGTTGGAACTTGAATCTCTCCACCCAAAGCAGCATCAATGAATGAAATTGGCATTTGGCAATGCAAGTCATCGCCATCACGCTCAAACACTGGGTGCTCTTTGATGTGAACCTCAACATATAAATCACCGCTTGGGCCACCGTTGACGCCAGGCTCACCATTTCCAGCAGAGCGAATTCTCATACCATCATCAATACCGGCTGGGATTTTGACTTCAAGTGTTTTTTGAGATTTTGTTTTACCGGCACCATGACATTTTTTACATGGCTTAGGAATGTGTTTGCCAGATCCATTGCATCGTGGGCAAGTTTGCTGCATGGAGAAGAAACCTTGAGAAACTCTGACTTGGCCTGCGCCATGACAAGTTCCACATGTTTCAACTTTTGTACCAGGTTCAGCACCTTCACCACCGCAATGTTCGCAATTGGACCAGCTCGGGACTCGGATCTGCGTCTCGTGACCATGTGCAGCCTCTTCAAGCGTGATTTCCATGCTGTAGCGAAGATCGGCACCACGATAGACCTGAGGTCCACCACGGCCACCACGAGCACCAGCAGCGCCACCACCGAAGATATCTCCGAAGATGTCGCCAAAGGCATCTGAGAAGCCACCAAAGCCTTGGCCACCCCCCATGCCGCCCATATTAGGATCGACACCAGCATGACCATATTGATCATAGGCAGCGCGCTTCTGAGGATCAGATAGCATCTCATAAGCCTCTTTGGCTTCTTTGAATTTATCCTCAGCCTCTTTGCTATCAGGATTACGGTCTGGGTGGTATTTCATTGCCAACTTACGATAAGATTTTTTGATCTCATCGTCAGAGGCATTCCGAGCTACCCCCAGAATGTCATAAAAATCGCGCTTGTTAGCCAAAACTATTCCTTACTTCTTGTCGTTTACTTCCTTGAATTCTGCATCAACGACATTGTCGTCCTTAGGTTTAGCATTATCACCGCCAGCTTGGGCTGCTTGGTTTTTTTCAGCCATGGCAGCATACACTTTTTCACCTAACTTCTGACTAACCTTGCCTAACTCTTCAGTTTTAGCAGTAATGGCATCTTTGTCAGTGCCCTTACCTGCCTCTTCCAAGTCCTTCATGGCTGCTTCAATTTTTTCTTTTTCACCAGCCTCTAAAGAAGCGCCATGCTCTTCAAGTGCTTTCTTGGTTGAATGAACCAAAGCTTCAGCTGTATTTTTTGCATCCACCAATTCACGCAACTTCTTATCTTCTTCTGCGTTTTCTTCTGCATCTTTGACCATGCGCTGAATTTCTTCTTCAGATAAACCAGAGTTGGCCTTGATGGTGATTTTGTTTTCTTTACCAGTTGCTTTGTCTTTGGCGCCCACGTGCAAAATACCGTTGGCATCGATGTCAAAAGACACTTCAATCTGAGGTGTGCCACGTGCTGCTGGAGCAATACCTTCAAGATTAAACTCACCCAATACTTTGTTCGCTGAAGCCATCTCACGCTCACCTTGGAATACCTTGATGGTCACCGCAGGCTGGTTATCTTCTGCTGTTGAGAACACTTGAGCATGCTTGGTTGGGATGGTGGTATTTTTAGTGATCATCTTTGTCATCACGCCACCAAGAGTTTCAATACCCAATGACAAAGGTGTCACGTCCAATAGCAACACGTCTGTGCGATCACCTGACAAAACTGCCCCTTGAATTGCAGCGCCAACAGCAACTGCTTCATCTGGGTTCACATCTTTGCGTGGCTCTTGACCGAAAAATTCTTTCACTTTTTCTTGAACCTTAGGCATGCGGGTCATACCACCTACCAAGATCACGTCATGGATATCACCCACAGAAACGCCAGCGTCTTTGATGGCTGTGCGGCAAGGATCGATTGTGCGTGCAATCAAATCATCAACCAAAGACTCTAATTTTGCACGAGTCATTTTGATATTCAAATGCTTAGGACCTGATGCATCAGCAGTGATGTATGGCAAGTTAATGTCTGATTGAGCGCTTGATGACAATTCAATTTTTGCCTTTTCAGCAGCCTCTTTCAAACGCTGTAAAGCCAAGACGTCTTTTGAAAGATCCACACCTTGTTCTTTTTTGAATTCGTCAATGATGTAATCAATGATGCGTTGGTCAAAGTCTTCACCACCTAAGAATGTGTCACCGTTGGTTGACAACACTTCAAATTGTTTTTCGCCATCCACATCAGCAATCTCAATGATTGATACGTCAAACGTACCACCACCCAAGTCATAAACAGCAATCTTGCGATCGCCTTTTTCTTGTTTATCCAAACCAAAAGCAAGCGCTGCTGCTGTTGGCTCGTTGATGATGCGCTTAACATCGAGACCAGCAATGCGACCAGCATCTTTGGTTGCTTGACGTTGGCTGTCATTGAAATAAGCAGGCACTGTGATCACAGCTTCTGTCACTTCTTCGCCCAAGTAATCTTCAGCCGTCTTCTTCATTTTGCGAAGAACTTCAGCAGAGATTTGTGGAGGAGCCATTTTTTTACCGCGCACCTCAACCCATGCATCGCCGTTGTCAGCTTTTGCAATGGTGTAAGGCATCAAATCGATGTCTTTTTGAACTTCTTTTTCTTCAAACTTGCGGCCAATCAAACGCTTCACCGCATACAGCGTGTTGCGAGGATTGGTCACAGATTGACGCTTAGCAGGAGCACCCACCAAGATTTCGCCATCTTCCATATACGCAATGATGGATGGGGTTGTGCGTGCACCTTCCGCGTTTTCAATCACTTTAGGGGTATTACCCTCTAAAACTGAAACGCACGAATTGGTTGTTCCTAAGTCAATACCGATGATCTTTGCCATGCTTAACTCCTAAAAATTGTTTTATGTATGTAATTTGGGGATGAATGAATTGATTTCAAGGTCTGCTTTACTTGGGCTGACTGACAGTCACCAGGGCTGGCCTTAAAACACGGTCTGCAATCAAATAGCCTTTTTGTAAAACAGTCACAACGGTATTGGCCTCTTGTTCATGAGGCACCATTGCAATGGCTTGATGACGATGTGGATCGAATTTCTCACCCACTGGATTGATTTCTAAAACTCTGCCTTTTTCCAAAGCAGAAACCAATTGCTTCAAAGTTAACTCGATACCTTCTTTCATCTTGGCAGAGTCGGCACCGCTGTCGGTTAAGGCCGCATTTAAGCTATCCAAAACAGGTAATAAGTTCTCAGCAAAACCTTCAATCGCGAATTTGTGGGCTTTCGCCACATCTTCCATTGAGCGTCTACGGGCATTTTCTACCTCAGCCTTGGCACGTAAAAATTGGTCCTGAAACTCTTTGATTTGAGCTTCCAAGGCCAAAATAGTTTCTTCCGGGGTCATTGGCACACTGCTTTGTTCGCTTGCATGGTCTTCAGCAAGCTTAGATGGGTCTGACTCTTGGGCAGCCTGGTTCAACTCATTGATTTCATGAGTATTTTCTTGCTTAGGCGTAGGCGTTTCTTGGTTTTTATCTTGGCTCATAGGTCATTTATTCATGTAATAAATGACCATATAAGGCCTAAAAATCAAATTTCAAGAGCTTGCCTTTACTTTTTATTGACCAACTCGGTGGCTCTTTGCATGCTCAAAGCCAAAGCTTGCTCAGACTCTCGTGTTTGCGGCCAGCCTGCCAAATGATCATGCGCTATTTCTGCCAAACCAGAAATCCATGCTGGGCTGTTATTCAAACAAGCAATGTAGTGATAATCACCACCGCCCGCAGTCAAAAATTCATCACGAACTTCCATGGCGATCTCTTCCAATGTTTCCAAGCAATCAGCAGGGAATCCTGGACAGAAAATATCCAAGCGACGAGTTTTTTGATGACCCAATGATTCAACAGTTGGAGCTGTGTAAGGCTTTAACCACTCAGCTTTACCAAAGCGAGATTGGAATGTCACCATTGCCTGCTCTGCAGTCAAACCCAAAGCCTCGCGAAGTAAACGTCCTGTCTTATGACATTCACAGTGATAAGGATCACCCTTATCTAAAGTTCTCTTAGGCACACCATGAAATGAAAACAGCAACTTATCACCAGCAGCAAAATCAGGACGGCCATGAGCTTGCCAATAAGACTCGACTTGCTCTTTAAGTGCATTGATGTAGCTTGGATGATCGTGATAATGCTTGATTAAACGCAGCTCAGGCTGATTGCGCCAGCCGCTGACAATTCTAAAAACCTCATCAAAAGTTGAAGCTGTGGTTGTAGCAGAGTACTGTGGGTACAAAGGCAAGATCAATAATCTTTCCATACCTTGCGCTTCTAGTTTTTTCAAAACAGATTCCATGCTTGGGTTGCCGTAACGCATAGCGATATCAACCAAGACATCTTTTCCTTGAGCCATGAACTTTTGTTCCAAAGCTCTGGCAATATTTTTTGAATGAACCAATAAAGGCGCCCCACCTTCAGGACCATTCATCCAAACGCTCGCATATTTTTTTGCAGATGCGCCTGATCGAATCGGCAAAATAATGAGGTTGAGAATGAACCACCAAATAATTTTGGGGATTTCAACCACACGAGGATCGGATAAAAATTGCTTGAGGTAAGGCTTCACAGCAGCGGCCGTAGGCGCATCTGGCGTTCCCAAATTGATCAATAAAACTGCTGTGCGTTGCGCTTGGCGACTAATGGCCATAAAACTTCCTCACTTATTAAAAATGCCGCTACTCAAAGCGCTTGATAGTAATTTTGACGTGATATCCACAATCGGTATCACCCTTTCATATGCCATACGTGTTGGCCCAATCACACCCAAGGTTCCAACGATTCTGCCATCCACACTGTATGGTGCAGTGATGACTGCCATGTCTTCCATGGGCACCAACTCACTTTCACCACCAATGAATACTTGCACACCTTCTGCTCGAGATGAAACATCCAACAACTGAAGCAACTCAGTTTTCTCTTCGAACATGCCAAACAATTGTTTCAACTTGACCATGTCGGAAGATAAATCGCCAACGTTCAATAAACGCCTCTCACCGGAGATGATCATATTTGAATCAGGCTTGGCATTTTCTGCTCCAACTTTCATTGCAGCTTCCATCAAAGATGAAATACCTGAGCGTATACCCTCCAACTCTTGACGTAACTTTTCTTTGATCGCTAAAAAACTGAGGCCTGCAAAATGACTGTTCAAATAATTACTGGCTTCGATTAATTCAGATGGACCGTAATCTCGCTCAGTCAAAATAATTCTGTTTTGCACGTCCCCTTCAGGCGTCACCAAAATTAAAAGGACGCGCTTCTCTGACAATCTCAAGAATTCAACCTGCTTAAAAACTTCTGAGCGCCTTGGGGTCATGACCACCCCAGCAAAGTTTGATAGGTTTGATAAAACTTGGGCAGCTGCAGCAACAACTCTCTGCGGAGCATCTGCCTGAATCGCATCTTGAGCTTCGTGAGCCAAAACCTCTTCAACAGGCTTCACCGTGAGCATCGTATCCACAAACAATCGATAGCCCTTAGGGGTTGGAATACGCCCCGCAGAAGTATGTGGACTGGCCACAAAACCCATATCTTCTAAATCAGCCATGACATTGCGAATCGTCGCAGCGGATAAGTCCAGGCCTGAAAACTTAGACAAAGCTCTAGAACCAACGGGCTGGCCGTCGGCAATATAGTGCTCAATCAGGGTTTTTAGTAGACTTTTTGAACGGTCATCCATCATTTATCAATTGTAGGGCTATTGGGGCTATGGTTTAATCATCAACATGTCAAATCTTAAGACAAAAAGCGCGCAAAGACATTTTAAAAAAATCGCCTTGGTAGGCAAATACCAAGCTGATGGCTTTGCGCACATGCTTTTGAACCTCTCCAATATCCTCAAAAACTTAGGGTGCGAGGTCTTTTTAGAGGCAGAAACAGCTCAAAACACAACGATTAGCCAGATTCCGAGTATTGCCGCCAAAGAATTCAAATCAAATATCGACTTGGTAATCGTCTTAGGTGGTGATGGCACCATGCTTGGCATCGCCAGACAAATTGCAGGTCAAGACGTTCCTTTGATTGGTATCAATATGGGCACGCTTGGCTATATGACAGATATTCCACTTCAAGATGTTGAATTGGTTTTAACTGAAATGCTCAAAGGTCACCATGAGTCTGATAACAGGTACTTGCTTGAGGCCGAGGTTTATAGAAACAATCAAGTCATAGGCTCAGGACTGGCGCTGAATGATGTTGTGGTTAATCGCTCGGGCATGTCAGGCATGCTTGAACTCACTGTTCGCGTGAACGGTCAGTTCATGTACAACCAACGATCTGATGGATTGATTGTTGCAACACCGACCGGCTCTACTGCTTATGCGATGTCTGCAGGCGGCCCTATTCTTCACCCTTCGGTGGCTGGTATGGTGTTAGCGCCAATTGCGCCCCACGCTCTGTCTAATCGTCCGATTGTGTTACCCAGCAACTCTCTGATTGAAGTTGAGCTGATGGGTGGCAAAGATGTCAGCGCTAACTTTGACATGCAGTCGCTGACGCAACTTCAGGTCGGAGACCAAATCAAAATCAAGCAATCTCAAAAGACAATCACACTGCTTCATCCAATTGATCACAGTGATTACAGAGCTCTTCGCCAGAAGTTGCACTGGAACGAACACCCATCTTCGTTTTAACCATGTTACGCAGCCTATATATTCGCGACTTTGTGATTGTCGATGAACTAGACATCGACTTAGAAAGTGGCTTCACGGTTTTAACTGGAGAGACTGGCGCTGGTAAATCTATTTTGTTAGACGCCCTCTCTTTGGCCATGGGTGAAAGAGCAGACCCAAGCCAAATCAGAGAAGGTAAAAATCGTGCTGAGATATCTGCAATTTTTTCTTTGACCGACCCGCTTAAAAAAACCATTTCTTCATGGTTAGAAGTGCAAGATTTTTCGAAAGAAGATGATGGTACGACCATTATTCTTAAAAGAGTCATTGATACCTCTGGACGTAGCAAGGCATTCATCAATGGCGGCACAGCCACGCTGAATCAGTTAAAAGAGCTTTCAAGCTTCCTGGTTGATATACACGGTCAGCACGCACACCAGTTACTCCTCAAAACAGGCGCTCAAAGAGATCTTTTGGATAATCAAGCCAAGCTCGATGGCTTGGTTGCAGAGGTCAAACAACTGTATCAAGCTTGGCAAACAGCAAAAAAGCAATTAGAGCTTGCGAAGAACGCTGGCGAGAACTTGCAAAAAGAACAAGAACGTTTAGCTTGGCAGCTTGAAGAATTAGATGCACTGGCACCTCAGGCGGGCGAGTGGGCAGAGATTGAACAAGACCATGCACGTTTAGCCAATGCAGCCAAACTAATTGAAGGATCGCAGATAGCAATCCAGGCACTTCAAGATCAAGAAGGCAATGCTGAGGAATTACTTTCAAAAGCATTTAATGAAATTGCTGATTTAGCAAAACTTGATAGCAACTTAGAGGATGCAAAAATTGCTATTGAATCTGCTCAAATACAAATCAGCGAAGCAAGTCATAGTCTTAATCGCTATTTACAAAAAATAGATGTGGATCCTGAGCGTTTAGCCACCGTTGAAGAAAGACTCAAAGCACTTCACAGCGCCGCTAAAAAATTCAAAGTAATGCCCGAGGATCTTCCAGAAAAATGGGCAGAGATCCAAGAGCAAGTCACTGCGATTAAAAACTCGCAAGACTTGGGTGCTCTTGAACAAAATCTCAGTAAAACTTTGGCAGCTTACTTAAAGAGCGCGAAAAAGCTCAGTCAAGAAAGAAGTGCTGCCGCAAAAACATTAGAACGTTTGGTCACGGCAGCCATGCAAGATTTGGCGATGGCTGGTGGCGTGTTTGCAATCCAACTCGAAGCGCTTGATGAGGGCAATGCCCATGGTTTAGAGCAGGTTGAATTCTTGGTGGCTGGCCATCCTGGCGCAACACCTAAGCAACTTGCAAAAGTAGCTTCTGGTGGCGAATTAGCCCGAATCAGTTTGGCCATTAGTGTGATCACTTCCGAAGCAAGTCAAATCCCTACCTTGATTTTTGATGAAGTAGATTCAGGCATTGGTGGAGCTGTTGCTGAAACAGTTGGTAAGCGCTTAAAAGAATTAGGACAAGCACATCAAGTCTTGTGCGTGACCCACTTACCTCAGGTAGCCGCAGAGGGTCATCAACATTGGAAGGTTGCTAAGCATAGTCAAGATAACGTGACCATCTCAAGCATGCAAATCTTGAGCAGACAAGAGCGTGTTGAAGAAATTGCAAGAATGCTTGGTGGCGCCGAAATCACAGACACCACCCGACGTCACGCCCGAGAATTACTCGGTAAGTAAAACCTTTTTCCAGAGCTCCTTCACGGAAGCCCGCGCTTCAAGCAAGGCTGAATCCATTTGATCTTGAGATACTCTGGTTTTATCAGCCCCATCCAATCTGATGCGATGCTGATACTCGCGATATAGACGATATGCATTCGCGGCCTTCAAGGCTTGATCGCTTGGAATCAAACCCTCTTCACTGGCCAAGGATAACAAAGCGATATTCCCCAAGTTACCTAAAAGTATTGGATGCTCTTGACTGAAACGCAAGACCAGATACTGAACAATGAATTCAATATCAACCATGCCGCCACTATCGTGCTTGATATCGAATAAGCCTGAGTCATTAGGATGGCCTTCACTGACTTTCTGACGCATGTCTAGAATTTCTTGTTTAAGCAAAGCCTCATTTCTCACTTGCGCCAACACTTCTGATCTGATTTTTTCAAATTTCTCACCAATGGCAATATCACCGGCACAAAAACGCGCACGGGTCAAAGCTTGGTGCTCCCAAAGCCAGGCCGAGTTGTCCCCTTCACGCAATTGATAACGCCTGAAAGCATCAATGCTGGTGACCAACAATCCTGCTGCACCATTGGGTCTTAAACGTGTATCAATCTCAAACAAAATGCCCGCTGAAGTTGATGCAGTTAGCCATGCAATCAAGCGCCTTGCATAGAAAGCATAAATTTCACCTGCATTCTGATCATCCTCAGGAGCATCGTATAAAAACACAATGTCTAAATCTGATGCATACCCCAACTCCTTGCCACCTAATTTGCCATAAGCAATCACCGCAAAAGATGGTGGGATGGCTTCCTTCACCTGAAACTTCTTCGCCACCATTGGCCAAACCCTTTCCAGAGTCAAGCCAAGAATCAAATCAGCCAAAGCAGAGAGTCGATCACTGACCTTTTCAATCGGTAATGGCTCGTCCCGTCCAATACCTAATTCTGCCAACAATGTCAGGAATGTTTCTGTGTGATGAACTTGCCTCAAAATATCCATGGCCTGCTCAGCTTGATCGCCATTGTCCATTGCGTCATCAAGCAAAATATTGATATCAGTTTTGAGCTTCGTCCAATAAACGGCAGGATGATCTTCAGGTGTGTATTGACCTTGACCAGTCAATAAGTCATCCAATAAGTGTGGGTGCTGAATCAAATAATCAGTACCCCACTTAGAAGCAGAAATCAATGAGATCAATCTACTAAGAATATGAGGGTACTCACTCAAAAGCGCCAGATAGGATGAACGTCTAGAAATTGAATCTAGCAAATTCATCATTCTCACCATTACTTCATCTGATCTTGATAAGGCCCAACCCTGCTGCTCAACATAATTCATGGCTGCAGACATTGACTGCGTGAACTTTCTTCTCGATGAGTCAGATAAAGAGCGCCAGCGTGCACTACCCCACCACTCATGCCACTTTTCTGTCAAAGCAGCATACTCAGAAGAAGGTGTCCATACGGCAAGTTCAGCGCCATCCTGATCGATCTCCGCTTGATGCTTTTTCAACACAAAAGCATCAGCAAATAACTTGGCCACATTGTCTCTGTGTTGAGCCAATTGTTTTTTGAACTCATCCAAAGTGTCATGCCCCATCGCAACACCTAGTCTTTGCTGAGAAGCATCATCACCGGGTAGATGATGTGTTTGAGCGTCTTCCCAATATTGCAAACGGTGCTCGAGCTTTCTAAGATAAAGATAAGCATTGGTGAGTTGATCGAGCTCTACTTGACCAATTAATTGACGCTCAAAAACAGCTTTCAATACTTCTAAAGTAGGACGAATCCTCAGCCCCGGATCTTGACCACCTCGCACCAACTGAAACATTTGCGCCATAAATTCAATTTCACGGATACCGCCACGCCCCAATTTCACATCCGCTGCTCTCTCTGGGTGAAGCAAGCTGCGCTTTTCAGCTTCCTGCTGAATTTGCCCATGCAACTCTCTGATCGCCGCAATCACACCAAAATCAAGATAGCGTCTGTAGACAAATGGTCTGACCAAATCTTGCAAACCCTTTTGACATCTTTCATAAGCAGGCATATCAGGCAAGGGGTAAATCATTCGACCCTTGATCCACGCGTACCTCTCCCATTCGCGCCCCTGAACACAGAAGTATTCTTCGAGCATTCCTAAGCTACAAACCAAGGGACCCGAATCACCATTCGGTCTCAAGCGCATATCCACCCTGAATATGAAACCCTCTGATCGAAGCTCACTCAATAAAGCAATCAAACGTTTACCAAGACGCGTGTACCACTCTTGATGAGAAATGCTTTTTAAGCCGCCCTGAGTTTCACCATCTTCTTCGTACAGAAAGACCAAATCAATATCAGATGACACATTGAGCTCACGCCCACCCAATTTACCCATGCCAACAATCATCATGGGTGAATAATTCCCTTGCTGATTCAGCGGCTCACCCACCATCGGCTTGATATCCTGCCGAATTGCTTCAACTGCCAAGGCGGTAACTTTTTCAGCAAAACAAGTCATGGCGCGCGTGACTTCTTGCACATCAGCGGCACCATTAAAATCACGAGCCGCGATCAGCAACATAAACTTTTGACGCACTAGGCGCAAATTAGCGCCAAAATCATCCATGCTCAGAGGCTGATCGGCGTCAGTTGACATCCCCGACTTAAGCAAACCATCAATCACAGCTTCGTTCACGGGCCTTGCAGCCATTTCGCCGATTTCTGAAGACCATTCTGGGCGGGCAGTTAACCAACGCAGAGCATAGGCTGAATGGTCCAAAAGACGGGAAAGTTTAGGGTGAATTGTTGTCATAGGTATCATGTTATCGCTATCAATACCTGCTCGGCTACAGCATAATTACAAAAATGTCGTGGTTATCCAATTTCAACCCTCTGAAAAGCATCCGTCACCTTCAAGTTGACGAGAATAGGCTTGCCATTTGGAAAAAAAGAGCTCAATGGCTATTGCTATTGATTGCTTTGATTTTTGTGGCTGCTCAACTACTGACGCGCTTTTATATATGGCCGCAAGTTGAAAAAAATAAAGGTTCTTTTGAACAGGTGATTAGTCAAGCGCTGGGTGTCAATTTAAAAATTGAAAATATTCAGACTGATTGGGATTTTCTTTGGCCAGCTTTCAAAATAGACAATATCAAGGTCTATGAGCTCGGCGACTCACAGACTCCGAAATTAAGTATTCCTCAAGTGACAGGAAAGTTATCCTGGGAAAGCCTTTGGAAACTAAAACCTTACTTCCACGACCTTAATTTTGATAATGCTTTTATTCAAGTACAGCGCGATGCAAAAGGTGACTGGAACATAGCCGGGGTCAAACTAGACCAATCAAGTGCCGGCTTTGAATTTGGCAATTGGTTATTCGAACAAGATCGTCTTGAAATTAAAAATGCCAAAATTAATTGGCTTGATCAACGCTTTCAAAGTAGTCAGCATTTACTGAATATTGAAGCGCTTACTTTAAAAAATTCTTGGTTCAAGCATGCCATTGAATTAAATATCAAATCACCATGGCACTCAAACACGGCCCTCCTCAAGGCTGACTTTAGACACAGTATTTTTGGCGATGCGGGTAACTGGAAAGACTGGATCGGCAGACTCGAATGGCAAATCAATGAACTGAATATTGCCAAGGTCAATCAATTATTTGATAGCCCAGTCAATGTTGTTTCAGGTCAAATGAACTCTCAGGGGCGCACCTATATCGATCATGGCGTATTAGACGGTGGAGCAACAAATCTTTCAGCGCAAAATCTTCACATTGAATGGCCACGTTTAGGCGCACCACTGAAAATTGCAAAAGTTGATGTAAAACTTGAGCAAGAAACCTCGGGCAAGAAAATGTCAATCAGCGCCCCTTTACTTAAGTGGCAAGTTGATCAAAAGTCATCACCGAAGGAACTCAATGGCATCAGTATTTACTGGGATATGGCGACTAATATCGATGAAATTACTCATGCCGGAGTGAAAGCAAATGAAATTGATATTTATCTTGTTGAGCAATTAGCCAAACAATTTCCTCTTCCAAAAGATATCACTGAGTTCATCAAGCAATACCAACCATCAGGGATATTAAAAAATTTAGACGCTAACTGGCATGCACAAGCGAGCAAACTTCCCTTCAATATAAAAATTCCAGGATTCAATGAATCTCATTACAAGCTCTCATTTGATTTTGAAAAAGCCTACCTTAAACCCGAAACAAAAGGTCTTCTTTCAATAGTAAATTTAACAGGCAGACTCTATGCGACTGAGCTTGGTGGCGAAATCAATCTTGACAGTGAAAATACATTCTTCACTCTTCCCCAAGTTCTTGAGAATGACAATCTTGCCTTAGATTTAATTAAGGGAAAAATTAAATGGCTCAAGAAGGATGCTGGCCTTGAATATCAAATCAGCAAACTAAAACTTAAAAATGATTCAATTAATTTGATTTTTGATGCTAACTACAAAGCTAAATCTGCTAAAGCTCCTGCTGATTTGTATATCAAAGCAGATATTCAGGAAGCCAATGTAAAAAATCTGACCCACTATTTTCCTTTGGGTATGTCTAAGTCTGCCAGAGCTTACTTGAATGCGGCGCTAAAGGATGGTCGCATTCGCAATGGTCAAATACATATCCACGGTGACCCACTGCACATTCCCTTCGACACTAAGTTTCCGGGGATTTTTGAGCTCAACTTACCAATTGAACAAGTTCAGTATTCACCAGCCCCCTTCGCCGATAAACAACGAGGCAAATGGTCCGACTTTTCAAATGTGGATGGCACTGTTTCATTCAAGGGCCCAAAACTACAGCTTGATTTTAAGAGCGCATCTTTCGAGAGCGTTCAGTTAACTGATATTCAAGGGGTCATAGACAATATTGTTAGCCCTACCGCTAAATTAAAAATCAATGGTGTTGCCAAAGGCTCCAGCCAAGAATTACTCAAATACTATGTAGACAGCCCTTCAGGTAAAGGCATTGAAGCAATCAGTAAAAAAATTGAGATTTCAGGCAATGCTCAATTAAAAATAAATATTGAAATGCCTATCAATGACACCAAACAAACCAAATTACAAGGCGAAGTGAAGCTTGATAAAAATCAGGCCAGAATCAATCAAAAAATCGACGTACAACAAATAACAGGTGATATTTTATTTTCTGAAGACAACATCATTGGCAGAAACTTAAAAGCCCAGTTGCTTGGCGGAGAGATTTTGTTCGATAACGCCAATAAATTGCCATGGCAATCATCATCTGATATGAAGGTTTCAGGCAAGTTTGATATCAATCAATTGATACAAGCCCTCAATGCTTCAGACTCAGCTCAAATTAAAAACCTTCAAGCACACCTCAATGGTTCAGTTGCCTATGATGGAAAGCTTGCGATTCGCTCAAAAGGTTATCAACTAGATTTAGGCTTAAGGCTAGATCAACTCGGTTCACAGTTTCCAGCGCCATTCAACAAAAAAACTGGCCAAGGATTAAGTGGTCAATTTACTTTGAGTAATTTGAGTGAAAGTTCAGATAGACCAACTTCAGGGCAATTAAAAGTAGGAAAAATCATTGATACCAATTTCGTTTTTGGCGCCAATCAACCATCACGCATAGGCCTTGGTATCAATGCTCCTGGATATGTTCCGCAAAAAGGTTTTTCAAGCACCATCCTTCTGGATCAACTCGATGTATCGACTTGGCAGAGCTGGTTAGATAAAAACTTCCCGGAATCACCCAAACAAGCAAACACCAATGTTGCGCCAAGTTCTGATTTCGAGATTGATACCGTTTCAGCAAAAATCAAGAATCTAAAATTGGCTGATCGATCATTCAAAGACATTGCCATACAAGCCACGCATGATAAAGAACAGTGGCATGCGAGCATCCAATCTCCGGTTGCAAAGGGTCTCATTCAATGGAAGTCAGCCCGTGCGGGGTTCCCTCAAGGAAAGCTAACAGCACGCCTTCAGCAATTAGTCATTGAAAATACCGAATCTGGCGATACGATCACCAAGGGTGTCAACAAACGTATTCAGAAAATACCGGCTTTGGATATTCAGTCTGATGAGCTTATTTTTAATAATAAGTCTTATGGAAAAATGGAATTGCTAGCCAGCAATGATAAAAATGACTGGAAGATTGAAAAGTTATTTTTGAAAACAGCTGATGCACAAATCAACGCAACAGGCAGATGGACACTTCCCAAAGAGACCAAACAATTAAATGCCGGAAAAACAGAGTTGAATTTTGATTTAGATATCAATAATGCTGGCAAACTTTTGTCTAAACTGGGCTTTCCAAAAACAATCGATGACGGCTCAGGTAAGCTGGTTGGACAAATCAATTGGGCAAATGCCCCATACAGTTTTGACATCAAGTCGTTAAATGCAGAACTATCTTTGGACTTGATCAAGGGCACAATTTTGCAAGTTGACCCAGGAGTTGCAAGATTGTTGGGCGTTCTTAGCTTTCAGGGCTTGACAAGAATTGCCACACTAGACATTAGCGGCGTTCTCAAACCTATCGTTACCCAAGGCACTCCCTTTGACAGAATCACTTCTACTGGCTCTATTAACAACGGGATTGCGAATATCAAAGATTTGAATATGCGCGGACCGCAAGGAAATATTCGCTTAACTGGTAGAGCAGATCTCATTCAAGAAAATCAAGATATGAGAATAACTGTGGTGCCTAACTTCAATGCTGGCTCTGCTTCTTTAGCTTATACGTTCATTAACCCAATCATCGGTTTAAGCACCATGGTTGGCCAGTTTTTAATCGCAGATGAAGTCAGTAAACTGTTCCAGTTAGATTACCTTGTACAAGGTACATGGGCCAACCCACAAATCATTGCGCTTGATAACAAGGGCAAGCCATTAGATGAAAAGCAATTAAAAGAGATACGGGATAAATCTTTACTAAGACAACAAAGTCCCACTAAAAAGTAGATCAGAGTTAATATCAAGTTAATGAATCCCAATCAATTAACTGTTGCCGCAATACAAATGACTTCAACTGACTCTGTTGAAGAAAATTTACAAACGGCTGAAAAATTAATCAAAGCAGCAAAACAAGCTGGTGCTGAGGTCATGGTATTGCCAGAGTACTTTTGCTTGATGGGACAAACAGATCAAGACAAAGTAAAGATTCGGGAAGATTTTGGACAAGGTCATTTACAAAATGCTTTGAGCCTCATTGCCAAACAAAATCAAATTCATTTAATCGCTGGAACAATACCTCTTAGCGCTCAAAACCAACACCAAGTGAGAAATACAAGTTTGGTGTTTAACCCCAGTGGTCAGGTCATCAGCAGATACGACAAAATTCACTTGTTTGGCTTCAAACAAGGTCAGGAAGAATATCAAGAGTCAAAAACAATTGAACCTGGATCACTGCCCTGCAGTTTTAGTATTCAAAAAAATGGGGTCAACTGGAAATTCGGTGTGACCATTTGCTACGACATACGCTTTCCAGAGTTGTACAGACAAATTGGTCCGGTGGACTGCCACATTGTTTCAGCTGCGTTTACCCACACGACCGGCAAGGCTCACTGGGAGATTCTTTTGCGGGCCAGAGCGATTGAAAACCAATCCTATCTCTTGGCCAGCGCGCAAAGCGGTCAGCACACCAATGGTCGAAAAACTTGGGGGCAAAGCATGCTGATTGATCCTTGGGGCGAAATTCACGCAGAACTTAAAGAGGGTGAAGGATTCACCTTGGGTGTATTAGATAAGAGCAGAATTGATGAAATTCGAGCAAAATTACCCTCACTACAACATCGCACCATCTAAAGAACATAATGAATTCAACTCTTGCACTAGAAAA
>JACCDQ010606941.1_pt1 | contig 67985 bp, 55 predicted proteins | sample 7446031 | NCBI WGS metagenome assembly JACCDQ01 (sample SAMN15323442, study PRJNA562643) | freshwater metagenome | isolation source: river surface water | place: USA:Blue River Watershed | collected 2017-08-17
GAATTAGCCATGCATGCCACGCAATATTCTAGAGATAGAAATGGTATAGCTTGGAGCTAGTTCCATCATAAGCATATCTCTCAAAGACTCGTTAACGTAAATTCCGTTGAAATCATCAGAATCATCAGTAATCTTCATTACGAATTGATCCAATGGAATAGATTCTTCCTGCGATATGAGACGAATTAATCTCATAGTTCTTTTAGATTTCAACCATCGGTTAATCATCTTATTAAGTTTCAAACTCAAAGCTGAATCACTTCGAATTTCGGGAACTAAGGATCTATCCGATTCTCTAAATCGAGTATCCATTAGCAAAAGCTTAGTGACATTAATGCGGCCGCTTTGAGAATGTTTTATGTTGAAATAACGAGGATTGATGGAGTCGATAATGATCTCAAAGCTTCCATTAGCTTCGGCTAAGTTAGGCATTGGGAAGGCAATAGATCCGGACATTACGCTCGATATACTTAGAATTACTAGTTTTCAATTTTGAAATTCTCTAGAGGCAAAAAAATGCAATATACTCAAGCAAGAGATTCATTTGCTTAACCGTGTAGTGTTCCAAAAACATCTTGGTGGCGGATCAGGTACACTTGCGCAAGTTCCATCAAAAGAATGGTTTTCATCGATTCATGGAGATATATTCCATTGAATTCATCATAATGATCACTAAGTGTCATGGTGAGGTGTTCAGATGGGACAGATTCTCTGTCAGAGAATATTCCAATGATCTTTTGCCCACGCTTAGAGCGTAACCACTTCTTTATTTTTGTGTTGACCTTAGAATTTAAGATCATTTCACTTCTAGAGACTTCTATATCCAAATCGCCCAATCTAGCGATCAAAGATAGCAACTTGGTGGCATTGAAACATTTGCTTTGAATATGTTTTATGATGAAGATGCGTGAGTCAATTTTGTCTCCGATGATTTCAAATTCACCTCTAGCATTGGCTAGGCTGGGAATCATGGAAGCAATCATTCTGGACATTACGCTCGATATACTTAGAATTACTAGTTTTCAATTTTGAAATTCTCTAGTCTTCTTTAGAAATTGAATTCTTGAGTCTCAAGAACAAGTAATGTACGTATACTTCATCCAACCAGCTAGAGAGCCTGAAGGCGTTTACAAGATCGGATTATCGAATTCTCCAACATACGAAAGACTCATCGGATACAAGGACGGAACGCGGTACCTCATGCATTATGAGACCCATGGCGACTGTGCTATAGTCGAACAAGAATTGATCTCTAAGTTCAATGAAGTATTCGACATCTACAAAGGATCTGAGTACTTCAAGATCCCTAACTCTAAGCTTCACGTAGCTTTTGAGATATTCACATCTGTGATCTTGAAAGACAACAAGTCTAGAGAACACCTAGTTGATACCGAAGAGCCGGAAGAATATCGGCCTAAGAAACGAGAATCTAAGAAGATCGAATCGACTATAGACCCTACTGGATTCAATTACGAGCGCGTTGATGGATTAACGATAAACACCGAAACCGGCTTCATTAACTTCACTAGACTATCTGTTGACTACTCTCAATCGAAAGATCAAAATAAGAAGATATGTTCACAAAATTCACGTAGACTAAACAATTGGACTAGAACTTCACCAACCACAAAGCTAATTCGAACCATCGCCGAACAAGAAAACGTCGAACCTGGTGCATTGTTCTTCCAAGCGGTTAACGTTCATAATGACTTCAAAGGCACTTATTTTCATCCAAAGCTCAAAGATAAGTTCATGGACTGGCTCAATGGATACTAAGACTACATGTTTCATTTTTTTGATAGATCAAAAAAAGAAGAATCATTTAATCAACTTCTTCGATGTGGATATTCTTCTTGATGTATTCCGCACCCAATTCGTGGCGATATGCGTCTAAACGACGAGCATACTTATCATGTAACCATACCATGAATACATCACCGGTACATACATTGGTTCTTAAACATGTGTGTTCGCTTTCTTGAGTCGTTAGATACTTACGTCGAAACTCGACCAACCAGCGAACGAGCTTAGTGCACAAGCTAGCGACAGACATTTATTGCCATTCTTTCATAAATCTAAATCTTAATACTCGGCAAGTGTCTATTGTAAATCAAAAAAAGATCATCAGTTCTTACTTGAAGAACTCAGTAGCTCTCACGATGTTATCATCTGATATATTGTTGATAACGATCACGTCCGCACTACTATCGGCAACCATATTATCAAAGAAGTGTATAGAAACATTAGGCAACGTATCGAGGATTTCTGACATCTTAACATCGATCTCTTCAGAGACGAATGTCCAGGTAGGATTGCCCTTAACGATGATCATATTCTTCTTTGATCTGGGACCGCGCCTAGCGATCAATCTTCGTCTAGTCCTATGAGCAATAGGTTCGACTTGAGTCGGTATCGCTATCGGCACCGCTCGCACTTGCACAGGCATTGCTTGCCTATGAGTGCGTCTTACTCTAACGACATTCGTTTCCGGGACTAATGCTTCTCTGATCTCAATGTCAGAAATATTGGTTTCTACCGGAACAACCGAATCAGTCATATTGACTAGATATCTAAGATCTTCAAGATAGTCTTGGCTAACGGCATCAAGAGCCATAGCCCCGAGTACCGCGATCGAGTTGACGAAAGTCATTTGTATCTATATCGTCTTAAATTCAATTTACAAGTCCTTAGAATTGATTGTTGGTTGATGTGTATTCATTAGGGTTGAAAGAACAACAGATCGGCGAGAAACTAGAACTAGAACCATTGACTCCGCACATGTAAGTGTTGATAGGGCACACCGCTCTACCTGCCGTGGAAGTAATACTGCCAGTGGTCGAAGGAGTGAGGTAATCGCCATGTGGCACAATCAAGCCGTTAGAAGAATCAATGACGGCGTTGACATACAGCTTGGGTTGATATCTTCCAGACAAGAATGATTGATCTTTGAAGACTCTGAATGAGACATCTACGTCTCTAGCCTTGATAGTCGTGACATCTGTCCTGAGAGTGATATCCACTGCGATTTCTAAGATACAGTCTAGTCTCGAGCTCAATTGCACCATGGCTTGTAATGCTCTGTTGAGTAATCTCGCGAAGAATCTAGAAGCATTAACTGATGTATCCGTTGGTCGTATATTGACCTGATATCCTTGCCCGCCGAGTATGGTTCCGACCCCGGGGCTAAACACTTGATTCATGTTGACGTTATCGGTTTTCATCTTGTCCCATCCGAAAAGCGCGAATATATAGCTTTCACTAGATCCAAGAGTCATAGTATCTGTGGGGAATATATCTCTCTGAGATCTGAACCAGAAATTGATCTGAGGAGTGATTGAAGCATCCGTGGCTTGGAGTATGCGTCTCATCTGTTCCATTGTTATAGAGCCAGTTCTAGTTCCAGTGAAGTTAAGGTATGACGCGTCACTAATGACTCCCTGATCCGTGTACATGGCGTATCTCAGATTAGTGCCGGACTTGAAGGTCTTGACGTCTTGTCCGAAGTACTGCACCTTGCTTGCCGCTGGTATAGTCGCCGACTTGAGAGTCTTAACATTTTCAGACACTAGATTGAGATCAGAAGACATAGCATTGTACGAAGCATCCAGAGCATCAATCCTAGAAGTTAAGTTGTATGAGTCATTGCTTGTTGTTGTCTTAAGAGTTTCAATTGATTCTATGGTCTGTGTGATACTCGCATCAAGATATTGGATCAAGTCTGTAGACAATTGGTCAAGACTCGTCTTGTTCGCCTTATCCGTCTGTAATCCTTTGATACTTGAATCTGTCAAAGTCTTTAGATCTGTTAGTTGTTTAGTAACTGTCAACAGATCAGCGGTGACCTTGTCTACAGCCGTTACTGCAGCCTTGCCTGCCATCGCAGTGTTTAGATCTGTAGACAACTTGGTAAGCGCAGATTGGTCTGCCTTGGCCGTGATTGCCGTCGTTAAATCTAAAGACAATCTATTGAGTGTCGCGCTGTCCACCTTTCCAGATAGTGCAGTATTGATATCTGTAGACAACTTGGTAAGCGAAGCAGAGTCGGCTTTCCCGGCAAGAGCAGTGTTAATATCTGTAGACAGTTTCGTAAGAGTAGCGGCATCTGCCTTGGTTGCCATCATTGTCGCTAAGTCCGTTGACAATTTTGTAAGCGAGGCAGAGTCAGCCTTACCAGAGAGGACAGTATTTATGTCTGTAGACAGCTTGTTGACTGATGAGACATCTGACTTGGTTGCTAGCATCTTTGTCACATATGTTGACAAGACATCAAGGTCAGAAGCATTAGCTTTAGTTCCTAAGTCTGTAGATAGTTTGGCTACATCTGACGTCGACGCCTTAGAAGAGATAACCTTGGTAACATATGAAGACAATACGTCTAGATCCACAGTACTGGCTTTAGTTCCTAAGTCTGACAATATTTTAGCAACCTCGCTCTTAGTTGCCATATCCGCGGATAGCTTAGCTAGTTCGATCTTGGTTGCCATCGTAGCGTTTATATCAGCGGCCAGTTTATCTAAAGACTTAGAGTCTGCCTTACTCAGCAAGGCTTTGTTAAATGTCTCATTTAAGTCAGAAGATAGTTTCTCTAAAGCTAGCAAATCGGCCTTCCCAGTTAGAGTAGTTTTCAAGTCTTCAGACAGATTGTCAAGTACCGCAGAATCAGCCTTCCCTGCTAGTATTGTTCTTAAGTCTTCAGACAACTTACTGACGTCTTCTTTGGTTGCGAGCGCAGTTCTTAGATCATATGAGAGCTTCTCTAAAGCAGTGATGTCTGCCTTAGATCCCTTTAGATTGTCTATGATATCATTCAAGTCTATAGATAACTTTGCGAGTATATCTGAGTCCGCCTTGGTTGCCATCGTTGCGTCTAAGCTTGCGATAGAAGCGTTCAAGCTCTCAGATAATTTCTTTAGAGTTACTGAGTCTGACTTTCCGGATATCACATCGGTTAAGTCAGATTGTAGTTTGGCGAGTGTCTCAGAATCCACCTTGTTTGCCATCGCTGTAGCCAAGTCTGAAGACAATCTCTCTAGCGCGGTGGCGTCTGCCTTGTTTGCCGCTACGACTGCTATAGATGAAGATAGGTCGGCTGCAAGCTTGGCGAGGGCTGAGTCTTGACTTGCTTTCAAATCAACAGAAGAAGACAATGTATCAGAAGAGTTCTTCTTGACTATCTCTTTAAGATCATCAACTGCCTTGCCTATAGTTTCGACAGAAGCTTGGACTTTGCCGGACAATGTCGACAAATCCGCCATACCTGCTTTGCTTTCTAATGACTTAGATAGGTCAGTTATTTCTTGAGACAATCCTGAAGAAACAATGCTTAGTTTATCGGACACTGCATTCAGTGCGTCAGTTGTAGCTCTCTTCTCGATGCTTGCCTTAACGTCGGCAATGACGGCATTAATGGTGTCTATGGTAGTCTTGAGTGCCGGCACTTCTGCTAACACTGTCGTCAAATCATTAGACATTTTGTTAACGATGAGCACATCTGCCTTGCCATCGAGACCCGCCTTAATAGTAGACAATGCGTTGATTGTCTCAGTGACCTTATCCGATAGAGTAGTGTCCGATAGCTTCTTAAGAATGTCTTCAATCTTAGATGATAACTCTTCCCGGCTAGTAGCTTCTACCTTCAAGTCTCCACTAAGTCTGTTGACTTCATTAAGCGCTCCTTCGATGGAAAGTCTATCGGCTTTAGTCTTTAGAATGTCCAGCAATTCCGTCTTGTCTAGCCCCGCTGCCGTGACTTTAGCCTCTACTGCCGTTATCATGTCTGACAACTTAGAGAGATCAGATGGTCCGACCATTGTGTTCTTGAGTTGTTCTAAGTCAACCTTTAAGACGCGGTCAGCGATGTCCTTAGATAATGAAACAATCTTATCATTAGCAGCAGATATGCCCTTAGAAGATTCTTCCATGTAGTTCTTAAAGTTAGCCGAATCCTTAGACAATGACCCAATGACGGCAGCCGTGGCGCTGTCTGCTTCTTCTAGAGACACCAAGATCTTCTCTCTATCTGCGAGAGCTTTCTTGAGTTCTAAGATTTCTTTAGAGTTATCCATCTTAGATATCTGACTCATGATGTATTCCTTATCCTTGACTGCCGTCGCCTCACTAAGTTTCAAGCTCTTAGAATTAGCGTCTATCTCGTTAGTGATAGCCACTATCTTAGACTGTATAGAGGCCAAGTCACCGAGAGCGGTACTGTTCTTGTCTTTGAACAACAGATAGATCACGACTATGACTAGGATAACGAACGCGACTGTTAGCAAGGCCATGGTATATTAGCTTAATGATATTTCTTAGAACTGATTGTTGTACGATGTCCATTCACCTGGATTAAACGAGCAGCACATTGGCTTGATGTTTTGAGCCGTGCCAGAATTCGACATGCCACACATGTAAGTATTGAGAGGACAAACTGCTTTGCTATCTTTAGCCGAGACAGCTCCAGAGTTGTCTGGGACAATGTATTCGCCATGCGGTACGATTAAGCCGTTAGAAGCATCAATGGCTGCGTTGGCGTATAGTCTTGGTTGATATCTTCCATTAAGAAACGATTGATCCTTGTATACCTTCCATTGGACATCTACGTCGCGAGCTTTGACCGTCTCAACAAGTCCTCTAGTCTTGAAATCCATCACGAACTCTATGGCGCAATCTAGTCTGGAACTGAGTTGAATCATTGCTTGTATAGCTCTATTGATCAATCTAGCATAGAAACGATAAGCGTATATGAAGTCGGGACTAGAGCGATTGATAGTCGTTTCATAGGACTTACCACCAGAGATCACTCCGAGCCCTGAACTGAATACTTGATGCATATTGACGTTAGCCGGATCGAGAGTGCCCCATCCAAGCAATGCGGCTATGTAGCTATCGCTGGTGCTCAATACCATGTTATCCCACGCTCCAATGTCTTTCTGACTTCTGAACCATATGGTTACCGGCCACGCGATTGATGCATCAAATGTCTGACAGAACAATCTCATTTGCTCTAAAGAGATAGAATCAGTCTTAGTCCCTGGATAGTTACTATACGCGCCTTCTGAGACAATCCCTTGGTCCGCAACCATCGCGAATCTAAGCTTTGTGCCTGGTTGAATCGTCTTGGATGGAGTTCCCTGATATCTCATCTTAGTACTTGTCTTAAGAGTATCAACGTCGGACTTAACTGAATTGACAGTATCTGAGACACTACTGATAGATGCTTTAAGTGAATCTGTTATAGTAGTCATAGATGTCTTAAGAGTATCAATAGAAGCGGAAGAAGCCTTGACAGTATCTGATACACTGCTGATAGACGCCTTAATCGAATCCGTTATAGTAGTCATAGATGTCTTAAGGGTGTCAATAGAAGCGGAAGAAGCCTTGAGAGTATCCAACACCGCACTGATGGTATTCATGGTTGTCTTTAGGTTTGAGACTTGAGAAACAACTGTTGCGAGTTCCGCCGACACTGAATTCATGACGACTACATCGGCCTTCCCATCCAATCCCGCCTTGATGGTAGACAACGCGTTGATAGTGTCGGCGACTTTGTCTGACAGAGATGTGTCATATACTTTCTCTAGAATGTCTTTGATCTTTGAAGAGAGTTCTTCTCTACTCGAGGCTTCTATACTTAGATCGTTGGCCACCTTTCGTACTTCAGATAGCGCGCTTTCGAGAGCAACCTTATCAGCAAGACTAGCAACTATGTTAGCCACGTAGTCCTTAGAAACATAGTTTGTTGTTATCTTGCTATCTATAGCCGATACGCTTGTCGCGAGCTTGGCGAAGTCGGAAGCGTTTGCCTTCCCAAGAACAGATGTTTTCAGTTGATCGAAATCAGACTTGACGACGCGGTCTGCGATGTCCTTAGACATGCTGACTATCTTGGAATTGGCCGACTCTGAGCCCTTAGATGCTATATCCATTACATTCTTGAAGGTAGCGAATTCGGAAGTTAGTGACGTGATCACAGCAGCGGTTGCCTTGTCTTGATCTCTCAGAGAAGCAATGATATCATCTCTTTCTGCTATAAGTCCTAGAAGTTCTTGCTTAAGATCTGAAGATGATTCTTTGACCTTGGTAAGTAACTGGTCTCTATCTTTCAGAGCGACATCTTCAGATTTCGACATTGCTACTATCTTAGATTGCACCGCGGCTAATAACTCAAGCTGCGCAGATGACTCCGTATATAGATATCCAACAGCGAATATCAATGCGATTACAACAACAGCGAGTATGATCGTATGCATCGTATATCTAGCGGCCAAAAAAAATGTAAGAACATGCAGTGATATATGAATTACTTGTACATGCGCATGGCTACGAGGATGTTCTCTTTCGAAATGTTCTCAATCACAATGACACTGGCATCATCGTCTACGACCTCGTTGTCATAGTAGGAAATCGTGAATTCATCTAGAGAGTCAATGAGGTCCTCGAGTTTGGACTGGATGTCGGCAGATACTATGAACTTAGCGCGATCTTCGGTACGCACGACTATCATGCTCTTGGCGCTTGACTGCTTCTTAGTCTCTTGAACAATGGGAACAGCAACTGGAATATCTTTAGAGTTTCCAGATTGAGACAATGTCTTAGATATCGAGAACTTAGACATATATTCTTCGCGATCTTTTAGATATGTAGCCTTTGATGTGTCATAGATATCTTCAATAGGAGGAAATTGATGCAAGCAATAGGATTTCATTTGTTTGTGATTATTCAAGCATTGTTTCTTAGCACATTCTGCTAGAACTCTTTCTCTTATTTTTTTAAATCCTGAGAAAGTTAAAGCAACATACTTGCCAATATCGTTGTTAATACACATCTTAAATTTATGCGTATATAAAGGATCTTCTTGCTTACCACCATGTCTGTGTATGATAGAAATATCATTATAATACCATTTCATGTCAAAACAATCTTTGCCATAAAGTAGTTCTTCGCTACTTATTAGTTTTTCGCATGTTGTAAACATGGCATGTAGATATTGCTCACTCGGAAGTGTTATACGTATGTGATCCATTCGAATGAATGAAGTTTCTCTAGAGTCAAGGAATCGCATTAAATTGACAAAATTAGTGAGATGATACCCTTCAGAATTTTTTATGTATCTATCTAGCATACAATGTTCTTGCCAATCTAAGACTCTACCATCAATTCCGACATCTTCACATGGATCAAATCTTCCAAGTGAAGCAATTTTTTGCATTGTTTGCAATAGATCGGAATTTGCGGTAATCTCCATAATTGATAGTTTTTAAAGTCTAACGGAATCAATTTTGAAACAGCTTATTGATCTCAAAAAATGAAGAATTCATGCATATATGAATGATCGAAGTATGTTTATTGGTACTTCTGAAGAGCTTCTGTTATGACTCCATCATCATCATGGGCAGACATGATAATTATCACATCGGCATCAGTTTCTGGAGTTTCTTGATTGTAACACATTATCATGTGGTTGCGCTGTATTTCTTCAGAAAGTAATAATTCCGCTAGTTTCTCTTTGATTGATTCAGAATATATGAATTTTGGTGAATGTTTCAATGTGTTCCTAATTACGATAAATCCGCAATCATGATTACAATCGCATTCTGATTCACATACAAATGAATCTATTTCTTTAGCCACTTTGTCGTAAATTTTCCGGATAGCTTTCTTATGACAGTCAAGCTTAATATTGATCATAGAAACTAAGTCATTGTAGTTCTTCTCCTTAGCTAGATACAGGTCTTCAATGCATGGCATATTGCAAGCACACGTAAGAACATTATCATACTTTCTTCCATCCGAGTAGTTCATTTTACCTAGCGGATGATTGCAATTACTGACGATGTATTCTTTGATCTTCTTGAATCCACGGTAATTGATATACTTCTGAATCTTGAATGCACTCTTACGGCATAGCATTTGCTTCTCCGTATCGTAATAGCTTTTGATTACAATGTCTTCAATCGAGACATAGTCTTCAGAATCAACAAGTTCAACCTTATTAATAACATTCTCAAACATTGAGAATATCTTGTTCTTACTATTCAAGACGAATAGAGAATGATCATTAAGCATACATAGTACCTCGAGTAGATCCTTGTCATCGCATTGTTCAATCAGCATATCCTTAAGACTCTTAATGGTTCCATTGACAAAGATACCTTCAATCGAAGACACATTGACGTCATTCATAGCTTGAAGCATAGAATCGATAACGGATCGGTTGAAGAACATTGGTAACTGGTTGTTGTTCTAGAGTCTAACGAAATCAATTTTGAAACCTATTTAGATGCCAGCTTGAACTGAAGCAGATCCGCCCGCATATGCGATTCCTCGAGTTCTTTCTCTAGAGCCGCTTGTTCAACCTTCACAGCTTCCAGCTTGACCTTCATCTCATTCACTTGTCCTAAGAGTGTACCATTCTCAAGTCTTAAATCTTGACTTCCTTGACTACTGAGATGTTCATATTGCGCTTTCAGTTCTGCAATTAGAGTATCGCGATTGTCAATCTCTTTGTCTTTGGCATCTAGCTTATTCTTCAAGAGACTGATCTCTCGAGAATACGTTTCATTGCAGCTAGTAAGCTTCTCAAGAAGCATGTTGTTCTTTGACTCTATCTGAGCGATAAGCGCGTCACTGGCATTTTTCATCTCTTTCAACGACAACTCGCACTTGGTCTGGATAAGATTAATAGCGAGCTCATGCTTAGATTCGATGTCGTCTAGTTTGTACTTGGCTATATCGAGCTTCTTCTCGATCTCGTAGATTTCTGATTGATTCTGAAGCTTAAGATCAAACATCTCTTGCTTGTGTTCTTCTTTGTTCTTAGATATAATCTGATCATATACGATTTTGATCTCATTGACTGACTTCAACTGAGAATCGGAGTATCTGCAGTATATGGAAGACAATATCGACTTAGCTGTTCCCAGTTGAGAATCCTGGAATGCAACCAATTCTTTACAGTCCTTGAATGGTCCATCTAAAGGCTTGCATGCGAAGCATTCGAGACAGTTTCTTACCTCTGTCTCTGCCTTTGAAAGGTTGTCCTCGCGTAAGAGGAAGTATGTCTCAAGGTCTAATTTCTCGCCGAATGTCTTAGTATGTTCCTTAAATCGGCGTCTCAGATCTTTAGTGAATCCGTATTTGTAAAGCTGTTTACCTTCATGTGAGTGCCCAGTCTTGAGGAGGTATATGCAAGAGATCTCTCCAATGTGCTTACCTAACACTTCTTTGAGTAGTTCTAGTCTATCTTGAGCTAGTGATCGTATAGCGGTAGCGCGTTGCTCTGTATCGCCACAGACGGCGGCGAAGACTATGTCTTCTAGATAGTCCTTAAACTCTCTGCCTCTGCCTGACTTGCAGTTGTTTATAACTTTAAGCAGTCCCTTAAATGTAAGGAACGTGGTATGACCTGCTCTGTCCCCTTGCGATATGGGTCTTGTGTTCTTAGACTTAACGAAGTCTATTTTGAACTCAAATGATGAATTTGAATCGTGTATGACGTCTTCTAGTCTAGCAAGTCCAAACAGCTCTTCGATGTCTTTCAATTTAAACAGAATACCTTCTTTGGTTCTTTTGCCGTACATAGGGACATCATGATCAACTCCTTGATTATCTTTGAAGAAGCAGAACTCAGAAGAATCAAGCTCTTCAGGAAACTCGATCAATTCAATACCATCTATACGTTTATTAGCTCTTGGCTTGATTTCCTCTTCTTTTATCTGGTCAACAGAAACAAAGCCCTTGCTTAATTTCTTTGAGCGCCTCTCGTCAATGCGGAACGATTCGTCATCAAAGCAGATACGTCCATAGACTGGTTCCAGTTTCAAAGCTTCGATAAACTTAGTCTCAGAGCGAAAACCTTTTTTATACGCCATTAGATCCTTGATAAGAAAGTATTGTTTGTCTTCGTGCGAGTATGTCTTGAGAGCTTCCATTTCAGATGATTGATACCTCTTATGATATATGTTTCAAAAATGTATTCAAAAAATATAAACCAAGATTATTGGCCATTAGCTTGGCCAAGTTGGTGTTCGAGTAGATCAATCTTAGCATTAGCTGATTCTAATCTTTTCACAAGGTCAAGTATTTCGGCATGGCTTTTTGTCATATGATTCTCTAGTCTTTCGTGCAGAGCATTGTTCCTGCTTTCCATCTGAAGAATCACACTAGGATCAATGCCAGTAGAATTGTTCGTAAACTTAATATCGCAATTAAGCTTATAGATCTCCATCTCTAGCTTAGAAACTTCTTTCGTATGTTGTTCTTTGAGTCCGGATATTCTTTCAAAACATTCCTCTTTTGCTTTGAGAATCTCTTGATTGTGCATTTCTCTAATCTTGTTTATAGATTCTAGCTGAGAGTCTGAATACTTCGTGTATATATTGTTCATCGTAGTTCGTACTTCTTTAAGCTCCTTTGCGCCTATCAAGAGCAATTCTTTCTGAGAACTTAGATGAGCTTCATCAGGAATATGTGCTAAATGCGCAAGCCTTATTTTCATATCTTTCTCAGCTTTAGAAAGGTTATCTTCGCGTATGAAGAAGTATGCTTCAAGCTCTATGTCCTTTCCAAATACTCTAGAATGTTCTTTGAATCTTCTATCTAGATCCTTTGTAAATCCATACTTGTATACGCATTTATTGGCTAAGAGATAAGAAGTTTTGATCAAGTATATGCAAGATATGCCACCTGTATGTCTACCGAATATATCTTTAAACAAGTCAAACTTACCTTGCGCTAATGAGTATATAGCCGCCGTTCTCTGTTCCACATTTCCAATCATAGAGGTTAGCATAAAGTCTTCTAGATGATCTATGAATCGTTTACCATCTCCAGATTTACAATATCTCATTACTTTCATAAGACCTTTAATCGTGAGAAAGGTTACATGGCTTGATCTGCTACGACTATTTTCGTTATACTTAGGTTTAGACTTAACGAAGTCCGTAGTTAGTTCATATGCCGATTTAGGGTGATGTATGACAGAATCGAGTCTATTAATATCAAACAGCTCTTCGATGTCTTTCAATTTAAACAAAATACCTTCTTTGGTTCTTTCTCCATACATTGACACATCATGTTCAACTCCTTGGTTATCTTTGAAGAAGCAGAACTCAGTAGGGTCTAGCTCTTCAGGAAACTCGATCAATTCGATCCCGTCGACGCGTTTATTAGCTCTTGGTCTAACATCTTCTTCTTTCACCTGATCAACAGAGACAAAAACTTTGCTTAATTTCTTTGAGCGCCTCTCGTCAATGCGGAATGATTCATCATCGGCGCAAATGCGCCCATAAGTAGGCTCTAGGTTCAAAGCTTCAATGAACTTAATTTCCGAACGAAATCCTCTCTTATAGTTCATCAAATCCTTGACGAGAAAGTATTGCTTATCTTCGCATGAGTACATCTTAATAGCTTCCATTTCGGTTGATTCCTATTTGAAACTTGAAATAATCAATTTTATATGCCCATGCTTCCAGAGCACATACTTAAGTTCACAAATCTAACTGGCTTCAGTGCCGATGACATCAAGACTCTTGTAAAAGAGAATGGCTTCGAAGGTCGTGAAGAACATGCCGCTATCTGGTTAAGCCAGAACACCACGCTTCCGCAGCTACTTTCTAGTCCTCTAGACCCATACCTGGCGCAATTCATTATCTACAGTAAGTTCTCCCATAACGCCAATTTCCCGCATGATATCGAAGTAGTTCGCGAGTTGAAGCAACGCCGTCTAATCAACTCTAGAGACTTAATCCGAAACAAGTACGTACCCGACCATATACTTCAAGTAGCTCTATAAAAAAAGACAAATGCTCTTCTCGAGACTTACGATGCTATCAGATTTAGTTGAGGCTTAGAGAACCAATGTTGACATTGTCGGCATCTTTGAAGAGGCGTCCGACGGCAACCGAAGTCCATTTTTTTCCACGATTGAAGACCCCATAATCATTGAGAGTCTCGCACACCATCTGGAAACTGACCTTGACTTTCTCGAATGGTTGAAGTTCTCCTACTTCTTGATCATCGATCTCAACAGTGATGCAGACAGGAGCATAGTCGTAGTCTCTTCCAATTTTAGTAAGAAGATTCTTGAGAGCTGCACTGAGTTCATCAATGGTGATTGTCTTCTTGGCTACAGTAACAATGAATCTAATGACGCATTGCTCATGGAACGACTTGACAAGTCTCTTGTTAACAACAACATAGCCGAACTTGGGTTTTCCGATATGGATGCCGTTAGCCTTGCGATAGTTGATGGAGTTTCTCACGCGTTCTCCGATAAGCTCCGACTCATATTGAGAGGCAGAGATCACGGTTCTGAACTCGTGTCTTCCGAGCGCAGTGAACGTAGTGATATGTTCCTTGCATGAGATCAACGTAATGTTCTTTTGATTGAACAATCGAAGCATGTCATCAGCCTTGACAACATTTCTCGAGAGTCGATCAATAGAGTTAACAACGAGGTTAATTCCAGAATGGTTTTCGAGAAGAGCAGCCAATGCAGGCTGGCTCTTGGCCTTGTAGGCCGAGCACTTCTCAGTGACGATCTTAACGATTTGAAGGTTGTTCTGCATGCAGAACATCTCACAGTTGTACTGTTGAGCTTCAATGTTTTGGTCTTGAGTAGAGGCTCTAACGTAAATTACGGTAGGCTTCATTTCAACGACATTGATCACCGATCTAGCCAAAGCAGTTTGCGCAACTTGAACAGTCTCTTGAATAGCATCTTGGACTACATCAGCAGTCTTGGAGATTGAGTTCATGAGAGCGGTGAAGTTGGTAAACATGGCTTATCGGATATACTTATAGAATGGAAAATTCAATTTTTTTTTGCTGATTTATAGTCAAAAAAAGAGCAAATGCTTAGACCACGACTCTGTAGTAGACACTGGTCCCAACGACCTCATCAGCCCTCATGAACTCAAGTATGTCCCCGACCTTGGCAGTCGACCAGACTACGCATGGATCAGTCTTCTTGATCTTAGGCAGCATGTTCTTACGAATGAAGAGCTTGGAAACCAATTGATCTTGTTCTTGAAGATCAAGGACTCTGTACTTAGGTACGAGGATATGGTTAGGCACTACAATGATGAAGTTGCAGTACGTGTAGGCGTAGATGACCACCGGAGCCTCTTTGATGTAGTTGGTAACATGAGTGCTGACTTGATTCTGAGTCACCAGTATGATTTCATATTCTTCTCCGTTCTTAGAGAACTTAGCTACCAGCTTCTTGATGTCAACAGCCTTGAGAAGATCACTACTGATGAAGTGAAACAGTACGATGTATACAGTCTTGCCGGCTTGGTCCACAGTGTCTATGACGATATGGCCCTTGCTGAAGATCTCTTGACTGAAGTCAGTAGAACCAGTGGATTCTCCCTTCACAGTGAGTCCGCGGTAGTTGATGAACTCATCAGTGATGTTCTTGTATACATTGGCGACAATCTGGTCATTGGCCCGGATTGTGAGACCCTTCTGAACGGACATGTCTATATACTAGAGAACTATTATCAATTTTGACAAATATATATTTATATTCGTTTTCTCAACGAAAATATTTTGATTGATATAATGGCGGTTTCAGTAGAATTCGTAGGAGGCTTGATAGGCTTCTTTACTCTGTGTATGATACTAGCAATCTTCTTGGAAAAATCTAACATGGAGAACCCAACAGCGGCATCTATGCTCGAGAGTGCGTATTATGATTCATTAGGCTTGGCAGGCAAAGCGATGTTCAAGATGTCCAGCGATTCTAGTAAGAAGGAAGCACTCGCGAGATTCAGCTTAGACAATCCTAAGATTGTTGAAAAAATTATCAGCAGTACAATATAATGTCTTTGTTCTTAGACACAGTAGTTGTGCCTCTACTTTCAGTAATAATTGGAATTGGTCTCCTTGTCCTAATTGTCTACATTCTAGGTAAGATAGCGGATCTATTCAAAGGAAGCTCTCTTGCTAATCTTGATCTTGGGATTCTCATAGAAAGCGAATTTAAGGCTCGCGCTAGCTTTCCCTCTATGGTCAAATACCAGATGAGCGGTGCTGCCACCAAGAAGAAGATGCTGGATGAATTCGCGGCATCCAATCCCGATAAAGTCATTAAGCTCATAGAAAGAGTAAATAGCGGAATGGTTAAGACTATCACCAATACTTCTAAGACAGAACTAGAGGCTGTAGGCAAGGCAGCCAGTGCTTCTTTCAACTTGTTAGACAACAATGGCAATAGGTTTGAGATCAATCCTATTGTGAAGAAGATAGTCCCATCTGGTCCAGAGACTGTGGGGAAGGTAATCTTCGATATGCCTAAGACTGTTAGCCAAGCCCCTCCTGAATTGGCAGGAACCATTGCTAGTAAGCTCCAAGCTAACGGCCCTGTGATTAGTGCAGTGGCAGGCAAGATGGCTAGCAAGTAATCGTTTTCAAAATTGAATTTCAGTATTCTTATTACCGACAACAAGTCAAGAATGAGTATTCACGCCATTGCCAAGAACTGCGCCGTTAAGCAATTCGCTAACGTGAAGAAGATGAGCATCGCTGAGCTTAGAGAATCAATCTCTGCAGTGATGTGTCCTGGACTTAGCAAGAGCTTGAAAGCATACTTGATTGAAGTGAGTTTATGCTCTAACGACTTCCTAATTGACCATACTAAGCTGTATGAGTTTGACATTCTTGAGAAAGATGTTGATTCTGTCGAAGGACTATTGAAGTCTGCTGGATTGATTCTTGGATCTGACTACGAATATGCGTATGACGGACATGCTTGCATGTTTACTCCTAATGCATTCATTCGATGCATTTCATGCCGCAAGCCTGATTGGAATGTTGGAACGTTTACCGGAATTTTGAGAAACTCTATCAAGTTGTACTCTGATTACGAGCAATCGTACAGACAAGCTAAGCAGAATGCCAAGTTCTAAGAGAACTCCATAAGGTCAAACCTTTGTTTTTTTTGATCTTAAAACTCTTGAGAAAAGTTGATTTTATGATTTCTAAGTACCCCAACGCCGACAACGCTACTGTCCCAATACTACGAATGAGTGCTTACGAACGTGCCGAACAATACGCCATTTCTCTTGGGAATGATCTCAAGAAATTGAGTTTGTCTGACTTTGTGAAGGATGTTGAATCCAAGTTCTTCGAGTGTTTTGATGCTAAGTTTCGAGACTACTTAGTAGAGATTCATCCGATGGAATATAGATGTGTCGTACCGCATACTAAGCTTGTAGAGTTCGGATTCATGAGCGGATGGTTTGCGATAGGCATCTTGCACAGATTGAGAACTATGCCAGGATTGACTGAAGGAGTAGACTATATTTGCGACAGAGTAACCTCTATATACAAGAGACCTGTGCATATGTTGAGTCCAATGGCTTTTAAGTACTGCATCATACGTCATTGGCGTAAGTATGATAACCAGCAAATTGACCCTGTTAAATACGGAAGGTATATTCAAGTTGTTGAACAATGCATTAGATTGCACCATGCTTATAAAATGGCTTACTCGCAGAAACAAATAGATATCGAAAAATTGATATTTAGTCTCTCGAATAAGAAATATGAAATATACGAGAAACTTACGCAGATCTTGAAAGAGATTAAAGAAGGAAATGACGATGTTAATCTAAAATCCAGAATGTCTGAGTTGCTTAAGAATATCGACAATATCGATGCTATCATTGAGAGAGCCAAAGCGAAGATACGTGATGATTGAAGATCAATTGCATGATTTCATTTTTTGTTTAACGTAAAAAAGAAAGCTCTGGCAATCTTCAAGACTTGGAGTCTTTACTTAAGAGCTTTGTAGTAGGCAGCCTCGTGATCGCGTAAAAGAGCGAAACAATCTTCATGGAAGAAGAAGTAATCCATGAAATCAACTCCAGTGCGAGGATGGGGTCTACTACTCATAAGACAGTATTTGAAGGAACGAGGGGTAAACATGTATTTAGTCTCTCCATCATAGATCTTCACATAATCTTTTTCTTCAATAGCACCAAGCTTAGCCAAACTATTGACAATCGATCCAGACTTCTTAGAAATCACGCCAAAGTACACTAATTTAGAATGAGGAATTGTAAACTCAGTAGGGCTTTTGACAAGTTCTGTCAAGTAAGCTTTCAACTCAGAATCAAGATGTCTATACATCGTATTATGGACAATTACGTTAACATCTTCCATACTCATCTTTTCAAGGTTAGAGCCTTTAGAGATAACGTATTGCTTGACTTGTTCGAAAGTGTTCATGCTTGTTAGAGTGCTTGGTATCGGTAATTAGAGATTACAAATTCAACTTTTTTAAGATTTTGAGATCAATAATGCCTATCGACGTGAAAGCGACTTAAAAATGAGATTAATTTAATTTCTGAGCTGATTACAGGTATCCTAAGTTTTTTAAACACGTGTCGCAACGCGGATGTTCACTATCGTTCTCAACGCTGCAGGCTAGCCTGCAGCGAGTATGCTTAGTAATAAACTCTAATAATGGTTCACTGTCGTTCTCAACGCTGCAGGCTAGCCTGCAGCGTGTATGCTTAGTAATAAACTCTAATAATTGTTCACTATCGTTCTCAACGCTGCAGGCTAGCCTGCAGCGTGTATGCTTAGTAATAAACTCTAATAATGACTTACTTAATGTGACAGGCCTTATTAATCTCAAATCTTAAAAAAAGTTGAATTTGTAATTTCTAAGTACCTCTACGCCGACAACGCTACTGTCCTATCCCTATCTGCTAACATGGATGCTTACGAACTTGCCGAACAATATGCCATCTCTCGCGGAGTTGGTTTGTACAAGATTACTCTTCTTGAGTTCTCTGAACAAATCAAGGAATTCATTTACCCCGATATCGACATGAGCTTCAAGGATTACTTTCTGGAGATCATATCTCATGGGGATAAGTTTGAAATTCCTCATTCTAAGTTGGTAGAATATGGTGTGATGTCGTCTACCAGATCGAGCGCAGTTTTGGAAAAATTGATGAATTATGACATGGTTGAAGGTAAGCATTTCAAAGTCCAAGACGTCAAGAAACGTGGAAAATCCGGAGGTACTAAATCAAAATTGTACATGTTAACCCCCGATGCTTTCAAAATTTGTCTCATAAAATCTAAAAGATTCACAGGACAACGCGTTGATCCTATGGTCTACCTGTACTATTTCCTACTGTTGGAAAAGACTGACAAGTGGTACAATCTTTACCAGCTCACGTATTCCGAAACTGAGAAGGCTCTTAACGAAAGATACTTTAAAGGACAAATAACTGAGAAGAATAACACGATTGCTGAAAAGACTGATAAGATTGATGAGCTTCTATTTACTATGAAAAACATGCAGGAGACTTTCACGTCTAGTATGTCTGACATGAGCAATAAGCTTAGTGATTCATTGTATCAAACTTCTAATTTGGAGTTTCAAGTTTGCAAATTGCAATCCACGCTTGAAGAAACTCAAGAAGAAGCGAGTATCGAAAGATCTGCTCTCCAGTCTAAGATTGAAGAAGTGAGTGCAGAGGCTAAGAAAGCTAATGAAGAGCTTGCCAATCTTCGGGAAACGATTGAAGATCATATGGAAATGATGACTAAGTTTCCATCTGATCCTGCTAAGCAGCATTACGCTTGCGTATTGTCCCGCCCTGTTTCCCTTGGCGTCGAGATTAAGATCATCGCTCAGCAGCATCAAACCATTGAACGCACTATCAAGACATTGTTGTCTAAAGGATTCACTGTGATTATGGACAAGATGCGTATTGCTAATGGTGTTGATCTTCGTAACAATGTCGGCTACTACAACCGTAAGATGAAATCTCTCTTGTCTGACAATTCTAACTACAAGGACAATCTTGTCGAGAAACAGCCCAAGCTTGGCGCTATGAAGACATTCATTCCTGATGGTTGCGTCTTCACTATGGAGATCTACAAGGACAACCTACTCGCGGTTATCAAGGAAACCAATGGTCGCATCGCTAAGCTCGAAGGATAATGACTCACTGGCTTTAAGCCTAATGCATAATGAATGAAGAACTGCATTTACTTTTTTGATCTTAAAACTCTTGAGAAAAGTTGATTTTATAACTTCTAAGTACCCAAGCAACAACAAAGTCTCCCATGAACAAATCGACGTTTTCCCGAGCTAAGAAATATGCTACCTCTATAGGAGAACGATTGACTGACATTAGTCTATCTGAGTTCATTGAAGACATTTGCAACTTCTTGTACATTAACATCGACATAAGCTTTAAAGACTACTTCTTAGAAATCATTGAAGATGAAGAAGAATTTGTTATCCATCATTCTAAGTTATTAGACTATGGAATAATGACATCTACTAGATCCAATAGTGTACTTTCTAAGCTACAAGCTTTGGACATGGTTGAGACTGAAGATTACGTAATGCATACCATACGCGAAAGAAGTAAATCAGGTACCAAGGAAAGAAAGATCTACATGCTCACGCCTGAAGCTTTCAAGATGTGTCTGATAAGATCGCGATGTTTCCCTGGTCAAGGCACAGATCCAAAGGTTTACGCTAAATACTTCATACTTCTTGAGAAAATCATTATCCTATATGAAGTGTATCAAAGCACGTACAAAGAGAAGAAGAAAGAAGCTGAGAATGTGAAACTGCATGCCGAACTCGAAGAAATGCGAGCTGAAAACGGAAAACTGCATGCTGAAAAGCTAGAGCTTCAGACCAAACTTGGAGAAATGCAAGCTGAACTTCAGAAATACAAGAATGGCGTTTTTGATAAGTCTAATAAAGATGAACTCCAATACATTTGCATCATGATAAGAGACACTGAGGATAGCGTTTTAGTCAAGGTTATCTCTCAAAAATTGCGTGGTATCCATCAAGCGGTTGAACAATCTAAGATGGAAGGATACTCTGTGATGTTGGAAAAGACTGTCGTAAATGACCATAATTTCAAGAAAACGCTCAAAGAATACAATCTTAAGACATTGGAAGAGATGAAGACGCGCTTAGCCGCCGCTAAATTCTCTAATCTCAAGATAAGATGCGTGGAAACTACTATCCCGAAATTCTGTCCATTCAGTCTCGACACGTTCAAGGTCAACATGTTCAAAGCGATTGAAGATACCGATGAGATCTAAGGCTCTACTCACTGGCTTCAAGCCCCAATGCATAATGGATGAAGAACTGCATTTACTTTTTTGATTTATGATCCAGCTTAGACTAAGGATGAGCATCGAAGATAAGGTTAAGGTACTTGACCTATTGACAGATACCTTCTCTAGGCTCAAGAAGATGAGTGAAGATAATGAGTTTATCAGTAGCTATGCTAAGGATCAGGTGAGTAACCTAGTGAATGACATATACGATATCAAGGAGTACTTAGAATACATCAACATTCATTCCCTAGAGAGAAAGAAGTTCAAGTCATCTCCTAGCGACATCGCGTGCACAGTTCTAGAGTATCCTCCTGGATTCGACATAGAGTCGTATATATCGGCGAAGTGTCATTCTAGCATCTTCTTCGATTCAGTTCTTGGACAATTCATGATTCGAATCAATGGTCGCGTATTGAAAGGATGCGTCGGGAAGCTGAGTACTAGGCGTAGTAAGAAGAATATGCGATGTTACGCAGGCGCTAACTGTAAGTCCATGGATTGTCCATACTATCACATTCATGACATTGAGTTCGTTAGAGGCAAGCACCCCTCCGAAGTAGCTGGTAGTTCTCAAGACTACATAGACAGGAGACTAGTCCACGACATCCTGATGAGTCAAGTACGGAAATAATTATTACGAATTTAAATTCGAAACAAAATCTAAATATTAGATAATGGCCCAACGTCAAGAGAGTCAGAAGAGAACAGTGGGCCGCCCTCGTCGTACTCCTCTAACTGTGTCAATCCCCCGGAACGGGATCGTGAACGATGCTAGTAACCCCGAGAACCTGGTGGAGATGTCTTACGATAACGTGGGCGTGTTCAAGAAGTTGTTCAATCTTCTGAAGAATATGACTGTAAAGGAGATAACGTTCCAGTTCAGCGGCCAGTCGGTGCTTCTCTTCGGAGTGGACCATCTTGAGAAGAACACTATCCACATCAAGATGAATCCCAATAAGCTGAACCATTACTACTGCGAGCGCCCCGTGAGTGTATGTCTAGATACTAAGAACTTAGATAAGATAACCCAGAAGATAGACAAGAACTATGACTTGATCTCTTTCATCCTTAAGAAGGAGTCCTACCGCAACAACATCTTCATAGTGATCAATAACGGCGTGTTGTCCATCGATGAGAGTCATGTAGTGCGTCTAGTGGAGTCTGACCACAACTACGACATGTTCATGAATCGCCCTTTCGACTTCGTGGATTACCCGTTGAAGTTTGAGCTCCCTGGTAAGTACTTCAAGAAGATAGTGAATGACATGTATGCTTTCAATGAAGTGTTCACAATCGAGAAGGTATCTAACCGTCCATTGAACTTCACTTACAAGAATCTGACCAATACTGTGAAGGGCTACAACATCTGCAAGGATCCAAAAAAAATCAACCTTGAGACAACTCTGTCCGAGGAAGATATCTTTAGTGTGTCCGTCCAGATCGACTACATGAAGTCTATCTCAAACAGTCTCCTGTCTGATGTGGTTAAGGTGTATGCGGATTCTGAGAAGGACTTAGTATTGAGTATGCCTGTAGACACTGACGTGATCGACGTAACGACGTTCATCAGTATCAATCGCTATGGTTAGCGTCGCTTTTGGCTGTCGCCAGAGCTTGATGTTGAAGTTCATTAAACTTCCTTATGGCTTTGTCCAAAGAATCATCTTCACAGAACGACTTTTTGGATCTGATCTTCTTAGATCTCATGGTAACAAGCACGATGAGTGCAATGAGCACGAGAACTATGACAACCAGTGTAAGACTCATATATGATCTTAATTATTTTTTTTTCGAAAGATTATTTGTACGGTAAAGTATAACACAGAAATGCCAATGCCTCCTATCGTTGAGAAAGCTCTTGCATTCGTAAAGGCCAACATGATGCCTGTCGTCATTATAGCCTTGCTATTCCTCTTGATCGGATTCGGCCTTGGTAAGAGCGCCTTTGAAAACAACCCAAACGCCATCCGCCGATACATCGTGTCTACTGATGGTGTGAGCTTGGATGACAAGATGAACTACTCTACCCGTAGCGGCCTCACTGGCTCCCGCGATGCTCCAGTGTTCTTCTCTGACTACGACATTGAAATGAAAAAAGATAGCAATGGCAACTTGGTCGCTGACCGCGAGCAATTCGTAGACGAGAAGGTGACCGACGTGACTAACATCGAAAGCCGCTTCATGTTGAACTAAGTCTATAGACAAGAATGTAAACAGGCTATGAGTAGGTTGCATAAACTCGATTGATACAATGTAATAGAATCTGTCCATTCGACAGCTTGAATGTTTTTTTTGACCCCAGCGCCCGATTTAAAGTCTTGGCAGTTGAATACGATGGGGCAGCTAGCGAACTGTCTGTCTTGATGCATGTTACTCAAGTATCCCAGATATGGGTCATGATAGTACTTACACGCGGTGTTATAGCAATAGAGATTCTTCTCCGATATGTTGTTGTTACATATGATGCTCCTAGAGTTATCCTCAGTCTGTTTATAGACGTTAGAGAGTCTGGCGTTGACTATCCTTGATTTACTTTCATTCCCTAGTCTAATGATGATCTGTTTAGTCCTCTTGTCGAAGAGTAGCACATCGAAAGGCGTCTGAGCATTGACTTCTTTGACTGTGTGCATGACATAGGTATTCCCGTATCCGACGTCCACTCTCTCTTGCGGCAGATTGACCGTTTTCCTCTTTAGAGCTCCTAATTTGCATGTAATGAAGTCTCTCGTATCGTCCTCAGATAAGTGGGCTACCTTAAACTTATGTCTCTTAGGCTTCTTCGGTATTGAAGTAGCGGCATGAGTCGGCGTCTCTGCCCATCTCTTCATGAGAGTAATCTGTATGTCAAATATCTTCTGTATATGCGTATCCATCTTAGAATCTTCTTCTATCTCTTTGAGGAGTTTAATGAGTTGGTGCTCCATTACTGAGGCCAACACAACCTTATCTCTTGTTGTCTCTGCCATATAGAGATAGGTATTCATCTATAGACAATCTTTTATCATAATCATAATGAAAGGTTCTTTCGAAGATAGTGTCAATTAGCGAGCACCACTTGCCGAAGATGTTTGTCTTGAGAGTCCAAGGAACAGAACCAATAAGCTTCCCATTAACGAAGTAGTCTTCCGCGAACTCAGCAGTGCCTGTATCTGGGAATCCCGGTAGCGAAACGTTGTATACATGCATAAGCGCAAGGTGTTCGAACCTAGTGGACTCATATGTGCCGCTACCCGATGACTCTTCAGATGACTCTACTTCTGGATCTTCCTGAACACTACTGAAACAATCTGGTTTGTTGTAGACATTGAACAGGTGTTTGTGTGTAAGCATTTCGAACAAGATACATCCTGCGGTCCATATGTCCACCGAGTGGTTGTAGTCTCTACACCCTAGTATTATTTCAGGAGGCGTATAGTATAGCGTTTGTATGTCCATAGGCTTGATAGATTGCTTCGAATTGACCGCCTTGTTGAAGTCTATGATCTTGACCAGTACTTCTGTTTCTGACTTCCCAGCCTTAAGATGTTTAACCAACGCGTTCTTGTTGCCTTCCTTGCCAATCAGTCCAAGCATGATGTTCTCTGGTTTGAGATCTCCATGAATGATTCCTGAGAGTTGTAGTTCATAGAGTCCAATCATGATCTTATGGTATACATGCTTGGCGAACAGGACATCGGTCTTAACTGACTCCATGAGTTCGAGTAGGTTGCATGCGTATCGTTTGAAGTAGAGCTCTGCTATCCCCGCCTCATAGGTATACTTCTCTAGAGTAACGATCGAGCTAGATGGCATGTATCCGTACTCTTGTGCGAACTTGTCCTTGAAGTTGTTCTTGTTATTCTTAAGAATGTTCAATGTATCTATCTCCTTGGACGCATCGAACTTGTCCTCCGTCGAGTAAGTCTTAACCGCGAATCCATCCTTGACAGCTACTGAGGAAAACGCTCCAGAACCTATGACCGTCATATTCTAAATTGAAATATGCGTTCAATTTAGATGTAATGAGGCACACGGTAGTATCATACGGCATAGCATTGATGAGAAAGGTCAACTGTCCTAACGGTCAGAACAAGTACGAGTTCTTGTTTATCAAGAAGAGATCAACATACGCATTCATCACTTTCGTGAAAGGTATATATTCTAAGAACTCAGATCAAGAAGTAATGAAGCTGTTAGACAACATGACCGTGGAGGAGAAGCTATGCATTCTTTCATTGAACTTTGCAAACATATGGTACTGTTCCTATCTGAAGACTCCGCGACACATGTCTAACCGAGAGATCCTGAAGTTTGAGAACTGTAAGATGAAGTTTGAGAAGAAGTTCCTCGGCGATAGCGGTGCTAGATTGAAGAAGCTGATAGCCGATAGCAGATCAGTAGGTCACGTATGGGAGATGCCTAAGGGTATGAAGAACAAGAACGAATCAGAGTACAACGCCGCTTTCCGAGAGTTCACAGAAGAAACCGGCATCAGCAAGACTAAGTATCGCATCTTGTGGAATGAGCCTAAGTTCGAGTACAAGTTCGTGGATGAGAATGTGGAGTACAAGTACGTGTACGTGCCCGCGATCATGATGGATCCCAAGTACAAGCCTTCAGTGCATATTGGAGACCATAGCTCTCTAGAGACTTCAGATATCAAGTTCATGTCTGCAGAGGACACGTACCTGGTGACTGGCAATAAGAAGCTGTTTAACTTCTTGAACTCGATCAAAAAAAAGATCAAGAAGCATGCTTAGTTGATCACGAATATGCCGTGGCGAGTCATGGCGCTAGCATGCGTGGCAAGCTTGTCCGCGAGCACGTTGCCCTTCTCCTCCACAGAGAGTTCTTCTTTTTTGTCATCTTGATGTCCATAGACATGGACGAACTTGAGTTCGATTCCAAGACTCAAGAGCTTGCTTCTAGCGTCGTTGAGCTTGACGATGAGATCGATGTTCTTGCGCTCCATGAGCTTCTTGTAAGTGATCCATTTGGGGAGCCAGTCAGTCAAGAGATCAATCCAGAACTTGCTGTCGGTGACTATCATGAAGCTGGTAGTCGTTTCCTTCTGCTGAGAGTACTTGATCCCAGTGATGGCTGTACCCACTATCGAGAAGTTATTGTTCTTGAGACTCTTTCCTTGAAGTTTATTGATAAGAGCTCTCATAGCAATGAGGATAGCATTTCCTTCAGCGCGTATGTTGGTAGGATGGTATCTCTCATAGCTAGCAACCACAGTCGAGTTCTTGCCCTTGTGCTTACTGCAGGCGAGTCCGTCGCTGTTACGAGCATACCCGATATTGGCGCAATCGTCATGACCGCAGTACTCGGTAAACTCTAGTTCGTCTCCAGAGAAGATGATTTCATTGTCAATGTTAGTGTAGAGAATTTCCGACTTAGGCATATGCTCAATGATCTTGACTTCGTTGAGTCCGTGCTTGTTCTCTTCTTCATAGAAGTAGACTCCACATCCTGCGGACTTGGCCGGCTTGGTAACACAAGATCCATCCGTGAACGCGATGATATCAGCTCGAATAGGTGCGATTTGTTCTTGTTCTTGTTCTTGTTCGAAGTCAAAGATTGATTCATCCATAGTTTCCGTAGGCGCTGTCAGTGTTATTACTCTAATGAATTCAATTTTAAAATATAGTTACCAGCTATATATAGTGGCCCCGTAGTTCAATGGATAGAACAGTTGACTTCTAATCTTCAGATGTGGGTTCGATCCCCGCCGGGGCTGTGTCTTTTTTTTGATCGCGCGTCTTTTGCCAATTCAAAGTTGAAAGCATTAGCGATATAATCAATGTCAAAGCAAGATATCTTGAACAGCTTCCTGAAGGCTCATTCCGATCTTCCCAAGCAGGGTTCGGCTGAATGGTTAGCCCAGCGCACAGGCACTGTGGGCGGTTCCCAGATAGCAACTATTCTTGGGACTAACAAGTACGAGAACATAAAGCAGTTCATCCTCAGCAAGACCGACAAGTATGAGTTCAAGAAGGCCGCACCTCTATGGTTCGGAACTCTGTTTGAGCCCTGTATCGAGCAATACGTCGCCCACGTGTATGGAGTCAAGACCTATGAGACAGGCTCGTTGCCTTGCAAGGACAACCCGAGATTGTCTTACTCTCCAGACGGAATCAGCGTGGTGCCTGTAGCCAAGTTGCTAGAATTGGCTGAATCTCAAGTCCTCAGCGGTCTAGACGATCAAGACTGTCTAGAAGATCTTAAGTCTATAGAAGATAAGGAAGTTACTGTTCTGTTTGAGTTTAAGTCTCCATACATGCGCAAGATCCAGCACGGCAACGTTCCTGAATACTACGTGTCTCAGCCTTTGATGGGCATGGAGTTGATCCCTATAGTGGATCTCAGCATATTCATCGAATGCGTGTTTAGGTTCTGTGCCTTGGAAGACTTGGGAACCAAATACTACAGCCGGTATCATTTCGATAGGAGTAGGTTTGATGAAAGCATTGGATTTGGAGGATTCAGTTTATTCGGGAAGATTCCATTTGATGTCGACAGTACTGACCTATCCTCTCTGAATGATAAGAAGACGATAGACAAGCTAATGGAACTGGCAGTAGATAGCCCAGCCGTGAGTGTCGAGTACCGTCCTATATTTCTAAAGACTGATGACTACATGGACACCTTCCACTCGCATATGTACGAGAGCTACATCGAGGCTGACAAGCTGCGAGCCGACTACATAGGTACCTTCACCTACAAGTTGTTTGACACTAATCATGTGTTGATTCCTAAGCAGGAACTGATCACTGAGGAAGTCGCCATGAAGGTGGACGTGGTCTTCGAGAAGGTGTCTTTCGTGAAGGATAAGATCGAGAGTCTAAGCGATGACGAATTCAAGCAATTCTGGAAGAACTACGACCCTTAGTCTACTCCCAGTAGAACTTGAAGTAGCGGACTCTGGAACCTGCTCTTCTGGCGGCTATCTCTTTTTTGATGAGTTCACTCTTTATTTTTTTGCACATCTCGGCCTTCTTAGAGAAGTCTACTTTGATCTTGAGCATAGCGCACGCGGCGATGAGCTCCTCCTTGGGGTACGTATCACATATAGCCCCTACCGTGACCTTTCTCAAATCTGTGACAGTCTTCTCTTCATTGCCCATCTTGATCTTGAAGGTGACCGAGAGTCCTGCCTTGTCCTTAGTCAAGAATCCTATGATGTCTTTGTTGTCCTTAAGAACTTTCTTGATCTTGGTAAGCTTATTGAAGCCAGTACCTTTGACCCACGTTCTGTTCGCATTGAGTATCTTGACGTCCATATCGAAGTAGTGCCCGATGGGTATGTACTTGTCCTTCTTGGCATATTTGGGATCGAACTTGTGCGCGTGCTTATGATAGTTGTAGAACTTGATATCTATGTCCTCTTCTTCCATGCGCTCAGATGCGGCAGTTGAGTTCATGAGATTCCTATAGTCTTGATAGTGGCTATCTGAAGATGTGTACATGGTCACCTTAGTGATCTCAATGACTCCTCCGAACTTATCTAAGTACTCTTTCTCAGTAGCGGCATCCATGCTACTTGCGAATATGACCAGTCCAAACTTATTGTAAACAAACAGAAGCTTTACGAGAGTATCATGATGAGTATGGCGTTGCCACTCCTCCGTTCTCAACCACATATCGTTGAAGTACTCTATAACCAGATGGATGGCGTTTCTGTTTAGCTCTGGCTCTGCCGTCTGGACTATAGATGATACTGCTTCTATGGGCTTATTCTTGAGAGACTGTATCAATGACTGTAGTCTGAATACCTGTCCCTCTTCTCCGTTGACGAGAGAGTTGAGGTTGATGGTTTGCGGTTTGGCGTCTTCCTTTGGCCTATAGAAATCTAGATCTTCCAGTCTGTCTTGTGACTGAGTAGTGGCGAGTACGTACTTCCCGGAAGGAAGCATCTTCAAGAACATGACGTTGCCGTCAACAGGTATGTTTCTATTGGGTCTAAATAGATCTAGTTTGTTGAACTCGTTCGGGCCTTTACGAGTGGATAGATATTCAATGGCAGCGACGATGCTTATCTCTTCAATGAGCTTGGTGTTTCTATGTACTCCAAACGGAGGGTCTTTCACGTATGAGACAATCTCATCATATGTCACAGGAACCGGATATTTATCCACCATGAGTTTCTTGATGATAAACTGGCATAGAGTGACCTCTTCGTTGATATAGAAAGCGTTAGCGGTTATTTTCTTCAGATTAGAGAAATCAATAGGGTTCCGTCCTACTCTCGGCGGGTCGTACAGTATGTTGTCTTCAGTCTCTCCGGGGTAGTTAATGTCGTAGTTGAGATCTCTGTCGATGGCGGAATCCGCGAGTATCTGATTGATCTTTCTAACTCTCTCGAAGATTGCCATCTTGAACTGATACTTGAGTATTTCGAATGATTCTTTCGTGGCCAGTTCTGTGACAAGTAGGTGTATCTGAACCATCCTCTCGTCCATCGGAAGCTCCGCATGTGAGTTCTTCCGTATAGCTCTTCCAAGTACTTGTATGAGAGTAGACATGTTGTCTGGCATGTACGCCACGATGACATTCCTAATAGCTTTGAAATCATAGGATTCTTTGATGGCCTGACTCCCTAGAACTATTTTGATGATATCTCCGTGTGTATTATCTTTAGAGTTGAATACATCGAAGTTGTACTCTAGTTCGTGCTTGCTGACTCCGCCTGTCGCATATATGAACATGAGCGGCGAATATGCCCCGCATGCATTGTCATCATGAGACTTCTTCCGTTCGAAGCATTTAGAACATCTGGTTTCCGCGTTGGGCATGTTGCCGAATTTCGAGAACCCGTTCTTCTCTAGAAGGTTCTTAATTAGAGACACTCCTGTCCCGCTGACGAAGTTATGATACACGAAGGCCTTTCCCTTCTTCTTGCGAACTATATCTTCTAAGATGTCTAACAGCTTACTATACTTAGCCGAGTACTTCCCAATGTTATCTCTAAGCAGGAAATCTCCTTCATATGAGTCTTCAGACTTGATAGCGTCATCTGGCAAGTACATATCGTTAAGGTATCTGAATTTCCCTTCTAGAGGCACTATACCCGAGCTCTTGGCTATCTCTAGATCTTCTTCTTCAAATGTCTCAGTATCTATGTCTCCCTTATGCATGACCTCTAGAACCTTGCTTTCTTGCTCTGATGAAGCTCTGCATTTGACGAACTTGAGAAATCCCATAGGGGATCCGACGAACTCCTTGCCTGGAAATTTGCTTACGTCTCTATCCATGATGTATGATACCTTGTCCTTAACCTTCTCTCGGATAATGGCTTCCCCCGCCGGAGTGAGCTCTCCTTCCTTGAACAAGTCTGAGTTCTTGACTGTATCTTTGTCTAGTAGATTCAAGATACTGACTATCTTCTCAGGTCTATGATTCACAGGAGTAGCCGACAGAAGCATGGCCTTGCAGTTGACAGTGTCCATCAAGTACTTGAGACATACTCCCCATGAGTTGATGCTTGAAGAGTTATACAGGTTATGAACTTCATCGCATATGATGAAAGCTAGATCTAGTCTTTGGAAGAATTCCATGTTGGGTTTGATCCATTTCTTAGACAGCATCATCTGAAGGTCGGACATATTCTTGATCGCCTCCATATTGGCTCTCCCGGATATCTTCACGAACATACGGTACGGCAATGCCTTGTATCCCACGAATGAGACATTTCCTCGCATCCTCATGGAGAGCGACCTCTTCATATCTCTGAGCTTAGAAACATCTTCTGGTCTGTTATATTCGAGTATGTTAGACCTGATAGTTTTGATGGTTTTAACTTCTTCATGCGTAACGTAGCCGAATTCAGGCCTGGTCATGAGTTCTCTCTTGAAGACGGACTTTGAGAATCCCATGATGAATACGTTACCGCCTATGCTCCGCATGTGGTCTATAGCAGTGGACAACGAGGTGATTGTCTTCCCGACTCCCGTTGAGTGCATGAGCAGTATCCTATCGTAGCGCGTGTTTATAGACATGAAATGCTTGATGAAGTTCTGGTACCCATTGAGTCTCAGGACTCCAAGGTCATGTATTTCTTCAGGATCTGGCTTCTTGTCCGGCGCGAATTGCGCGTACTCTTTTCTGTCCATGTATATTATAAGATAATGACTCTGAGCAAATGTTTAAAGATTGCCAACAGCACCAGCACTCCAAAGAAAGAAATCTCCGGCGAACTTACTCATGTAGATGTGGTTCTAAGAACAGGTACCGGCAATAATATATTGTACGAAGATGCCGGCTCAAAAAAAGAAGGGCGCGGTGATCAGAAAATCGAGTATTTCATATATGAGTGATCAATCTAGTCTCTGTGAGTACAAGAAGCTCTTTTCTTGCCAAAGACGCGATCTGTCATTCATATCAGGAACTGACCGTCACGGTGTCCCGACTGTGCATATGGAGTGCATACGACCATACAGGACTCCCAAACTCAAATACGCTAAATACGATTATATGGACTTCTACACGAGGGCCGCCAGTTGCTTGACCTTGTCTACGAGATCGACATCAGAGACCTTAACATAGACAGAGTCGGACTTAACATACACATCCATAGAGTCAGTGTAGTAGTAAGGATTGCCATCGAGGAGAATCTCATGAGCCACTACTTGCTTAGTCTTGACGCACTTGTTGGATGTTTGCATATCCTTATGTATGTCTTCTACAAAGAGAGGTTCATTCGTGGCCTTGCAAGAGTAGCAATCGTAGTTAACGGCTTTAGTGTTGAAGAACTTGCACTCTATGCTCGTTGAGGCTATTAGCTTCAAGAACTTGTATATCTCTGCCTGACTCTTAATAGCATTAGTGATCATATGTATGTCAGTAGTTCGCTCTACTTTGTCTGACTTCTCCTTGAGATCCATTAACGCGGTCTTGTTGTAATCACTGAGATACATGTAGACTTGGACGTTACGGTACTGCTCAGGCAGGGCTTGGTGGGACTTATAACGCACACCTCTGGCTATCACTTGCTGAATCAGAGAGTAGTTCCAGTATGGTTCCGTGATGTGTAAATGTCTCACATTCTTAAGATCGAGACCTTCGGTACCGGACTTGGTAATCATAATGATCTTGATCTCTTCCCCGTTCTTGTTAGAATCTGCATTGAATGTCTTAAGAATGAGTTCTCTCTCTTCTATAGATTGCTCTCCAGAAAACACAGCGTATTGCCTTCCTCTTGGCCTATCTGTGCTTTCGCCTTGCTTTCCGTCTGGCACGTCCGTGCTTTCGCCTTGCTTTCCATCTGGCCCGCTTCCTGAGAACTGAGAGAATCCTTCTTGGTTGAGTTTGTTAGCGATGGCAAGGATGCCGTACTTGAGAAATGTACTGTACACGAGCACTGTACCTGGTTCATCCAGAGTGGCGAGTATATTGGATACCATCTTGTCTATCTTGGGCGAGTCTTGTTTCCCGTTGTCAGAAATATATACGTTAGATACTTGTCTTGATTTGATTCTATAGGATGTTGAGCCTTTGCTGGCGTCCTTGGAAATACCTCTTCCGTACTTACTTGAGTTCTCTAGACGTTCGGTCTCTCTAGCCTTTAGATAGTGTACACTTTGAATATCTGACATAGGTATCATCTCGAACTTGATGGGTAGCCTGTCTGGGTAGTTCTCCTTCGAAACAGTAGTTCTAAGCTGTTTGGCCATATCTATCTCTGTGGTGTAGAAATCGCCATAGTAAGAAGTGAGACCGTATATCCGGTTCTTGAACTTGTCATCGTTATTTCGATCAATGAAGTACTTAACGAAGTCTGTGTAGTATTCCGGGAGTATGGTAAGCCTAGCTCTCTTTCTTCCCGGTTTGCCCATGTTGCCGACTATCATGTTGTAGCATATGGCGAGCTCGAAGGGGTCATTAATGATTGGAGTACCTGTCATGAATATGATCTTGAGGTTCTTCGCATCCATGACCATGTCGTAGAAGGTGTTCGCGATCTCCGATCCGTTTACTATAGAATTGAACAGATTGTGAGCTTCATCTACTATGACTACCTTATTATCTAGAGACTTCTTATTGACATGGTTAAGCATTTCATCTAGGCCCGACTTCGCGGTTTCGTTCGTGATCTTAGATACCATATTTCTAGCATTGGATGTTATGAACGAGTAGTTATCTAAGTCTTCAGAGTCTGTGAATTTCTGTATCTCTTTCTTGTAATTGATCTGCAGAGCCTTACTCGAGAGTACGAGAATGTCTCTTCCGGAGGCCTTAAAGAATTCAGCTATGCTTACAGAAGTCATAGTATTGTGTGTGACGGTGCAGTCCGCGAGAAGGTATCTACGATTGCCTGTAATGGTGAATCCATAGTAAGCTCCTACTCCGGCGGGTTTAACCGAGATCTTATATCCTGAGTCTATAGATATATCTTCCGGGACTAGTAGGAAATCACTCCATATGCTCTTCGCGTGTATGGCTTCGACTCCCCTGCCGTAGACGACTACTCGGTACGTTAGATTAGTTTTCTTGAGACTGAAGAGAATCCCTAGAGTGTTTAGTATGAAGACGAACTGATCCATAAGCTTCTTGTTAGACTGATCGAATGCGACTAGGTACGAATCATATGGCGATTCCGCGTTATGTCTCTGATATAGTCTTCCCTTGACTCCTATGATGCTAGCAGCTACCTGTTCTCTGATGTTGGTCGAGTTTATGATATATTCTGAAGGCATAGGTTTCCCGGCCTTGGCATTGATGGATGCGAGTACCGAAGGAGACATATTGACCGGATTCGCGGGGAAGTCTACCTTTACTTTGAACCCTCTAGCATTGTCTACTAGATCTGGAGAAGAAAGATAATCTTTAACTGTGACATGTATGATGTTGGAGTTGTTGGTCGCCATGAACTCTGCGACATCCTCGTCCGCTTTGAATATCTTAGTCTTAACATTTCCTTCATCTAGATACTGAACAACCTTCGACTCTCCATAAGACCAGCAGTAGGGGTAAGTTTGACTCTTGAGACAAAGAACATGCTCTGAGTTGACTGTATACTTAGTGGCTCCGTGCCAGACGTTGTACATCTGATCAGTACCTTTCGCGAGACTAGTGACAAGACGAGGGGAGCTGTCGTCTCCCATGATTGAGTCTCCGACATTTATTTTTTGAATCTTCTTATAGGATCCGTCTGCCATCATGATCATAGTGTCTGCCGCCATGCACTTTCCACTGCCGACCGAGTGATAGAGGAGAATACCTCTTTGATTCATTTTGGTCATGAAGTTGAACACGTTCCGCTGGTAATCGAATAGCTTACCTTCTTGACCTTCAGGAGGGAGTGTACCAAGCGTACCAAGGGCGGCATGTAGTTCACTAGGATAGTCGGTATTATTACGCATCATATATTATATACAATCATGAAATCCACGTTATGTTCACTAAATAAAAGAGAAGGACGGTGCGTCCCCGATGAGTCTATAGATGTAGATTTGTTAGCGAGTAAATACAAGTGCTCCGGATCGAGCGAATCCAAAGAGCTATGTGTAATGGAATCTTTGGGCGATTCCGCCACAATAGCCAAGTACTTCAAGCCTATCACCAAGTCCTTTGATTCAAATCATTGGCTCAACAATACAGAGATAGATCACGTCCAGTATCAGCTCATGCTCAATTACCCCGGCTACTACTACTCTAACATTCATATGATTGATCTAGGTATGTTTGATCCTTCCAACAAAGACATCATCGACTTCAAGCCAATTGCTCTAACGGACTTAGACTTCGTCGCGGAGCTCAAAGGGAAGGGTCATTTGAAAGGAAATGGGCCTCTAGAGACTTACGGCATTGTGGTTAACACGGACGTCTCAACAGGAGGCGGGATCCACTGGTTCGCAATATTCATGGACTTCAGGAGCACTCCCATGACTATTGAGTATTTCAACAGCTCTGGGTACAACATCAAGAAGAAAGACTTCAAACTGTTCTTCATTAAACTGGCGGACGACATTAGCATGAATGTCGGTAAATGCGAATTCCTGAAGGTGAGTGACATACAGCATCAGAGTAGCGATACATCTAACTGTGGCGTGTACGCCCTGTATTACATATGGAAGCGCCTTGGAGGAACACCTATAGAGTACTTCAAAAAAAACAAAGTGACCGATGATTCGATCGTGTTGTTCAGGAAGTATTTCTTCAGACTGTCTACTCAAGCTTGAGGCTTGAGATAGCAGAGAAGTCGATGTTGTGATCTTCTTCAAAGGAGTCTTCAAAGGAGTCTTTAGAAGGAACTTCTACAGGGGCTTCAGCAGGCTTAGCGAACTTAGCCATTTCTGCGAAGTCATCATCTCCGAAAGAGTCATCGAACGAGGCCTTGTCAGCGGTGATGTAGAACAACGTCTTATCGAAGTTCACGCTGAGTCCGAATCCTCCACTCTGGCTCGAGATAGCTTGGATTTGAATGACCCCAGACACAATACTGTTTCTAGTGAATGCATCAGCGCAGGTGACGTAGTCGAGCTTTGTCTTCACAGGTTTGCCGGAAGAGACATTCGCAAAGCTAACGTTGAATTGCTTGACAATCAAGTTACTGCCAGTTGAAGCATACGTTCCTTCGACTTGTGGCAAGCTAGCCAATTCGGAGTCACTATAGCGCTTAGCATTCAACTTAACCCAGATGATTGGATTCTCGAAGACATTTACCTCATCATTCTTTCCAAGAGCTTCAGTTTGAACTGGAGTTCTAGGATCAATGCTAGGCAACCATACGCAGTTCTTGTTCTTACGATCAGACGTGATAGTCGTACCAGCCATTTCGTTAACCTTAGCTTTGAAAGCCTCCGAGATGTTGAGCATCGCTTGGGTGAATTCACCTGGTTCGCAAAACGAAAGTTTGATCTGTTCGTATGAACGATTCGTGATGTCCTTGACGCTGTTATTGATCTTCTGGTTGAGGAACTTGAGCTTGAGAGGATAAGCCCTGCCATTAACTTTCTTGAAGCTAACGTCGACGTACTTAACCTTCTTGTTTGAAGATTCGCGAGCGTTCTTAACATCCAAGGAGATCATATCGTTTCCATATTTCAAGTACGAGGCGATGATATCGGAAGGAGTGACGTACGAGGCGTTGACGGAGGACATATTGCTGCTATGCTGGATATACTCTAGAATCTTAAAATTCAATTTTTTTTTGCGATTTATAGTCAAAAAACAGCATTATTTAGGCCAACATCAAGCTGATGTCATCCTGATCGAATTCGCCCCTTGGCTGCTTAACATACAGCTTTTCACTGATCTTGGTATTGAGCGAGAAGGAGAGCCTGGAGGCTAGGACCTGCATGGATACGATCCCTGAGATCACGGACCCCTTAGATACAACCTTATGTATATTGCTGTCATTCACAGGTCTGTTGCTGAGGAGCAGCTCCTTAGGGCTGTTGGTCTCATCGTCGAGGTCGTCTAGCGAGAAGATCCTAAAGTCGAACTCCTTTGAAGTACAGTTTTCAGCGGCTCTCTTGCACGATGGCACAATCCAGAATAGAGGGTCTTTGAACATAACTTGCCCCGATAGTGTCGCAAGCTGCATCGGCGTATTGGGCTTGGTGCTGAGCACGCTAATACCGCCAACCTTGGATTCTTCCAGATCTGTCAAGTCTTCTACTAGCTTACAGAAGGATTCGCACACGAGGCGCATGGCTTCAGTAAACGGGGATTTGTTCTTGATACATATCTTGATCTGATCATAGGACCTCTCAGTTGGCCCCTTGATACGATTACTCACTTCTTGATTGAAGAACTTGATCTTGAGAGGGGCTAGAGTCCCATCAGTTCGTTTGACTCTGATGTCAAAATACTTGACGTTACCATTAGCGCTGGTGCGGTAGTTCTGGGTGTCTAAGACCAGCATGTTTTCTTGAAACTTATTGTAGGAGCTAATGATATCGTTGACAGTCAGAGTGGACATGTTATAGTTGGATATCTGCATCTGTTAAGTTTGATTATAAAGAAAAAATTGAAATCTTATGTGTAAGATATAGACATGTATCCAATGATCAGGTGCCCGAGTTGCAACAATTCTCTTGGAGAATATCATGAGTTGTTCCAAGTCCTCAAGAACAGCAAATACGATGAGATACTGTCTAAACTAGACATCAAGATGAGCCAGGTCGAGATCAGTAATCTGATCAGTGCCAACACCGAGGACATCTTCGAGTTCTTGAAGATCGATCGCTGGTGCTGTCGCCGCGTGTTGTTGACTGTATCGACGTTTGACGAGCAGTTGATGGCTAATCCCAACATTCATTGAGTTAAGCAGATTTGAGGATCTTCTTAAGACTCGAGATTTGTTTTTTTGTCATGCTGTCTACAAGCTTGGCGAGTTCTTCTTCATCATTCTCGGCATGTAGAGACTTGATGAGTTTGCGGCCTTCGCGTCCCATGATCTTAAGAATCTTCTTGCTGGCCTTCGCGCCGGCTCCTTGAACATAGTTGTCAAACTTATCAACTAGATCCTTTCCTAATACAGAATAATGAAAGCAACTGCTTCCTACGAAGTTGAGTATGACGTTGTGCAAGCAGCCGCTGAGAATACTGCTTTCAGTCTTGAACATGACGGTATCGTCCATAGTCCACGTGAGATGCATGAGTTCATCGAGTTTATCCTTGATCTCCGATTCTGATAGTCCAGTCATTCTGAATCTTATTTCATCTTCAATCAGTTCTGTTTCATTATCGTAACTCTTGACAACATCTGCCATGGTCTCCATGCGTCCCGATTGACGAATGCTGTTTCTGATCTTATTGACCTCTGCTAAGTGCATTTCGTCTTCCTTATTACTTACTTCGAAGCAGTCTTTCAAGCACCCTACCTTGCGATTATTGATGTTTTCATCAAAGGCAGAAGCCCACGCGTCGAAGACTTCATCACTCATGTATTCACTAGACTCCGCCGAAGGCTTGACGATGATGTGCCATGCGACCACCGGGTTAGGATCTACCTTCTTGCGAGCCTTTTCGAAGAGTGAAGGGTCTTTCTTCTCCAATAAGCACATAAGTCCATTGAGAGCATATGCGAACGCGTGCATGGTATTGCCTTCTTCATTCAAACGAGTAGTGATGTCCCATTTGGAATCGGACTCCGATGATCCCTTCTTAGGACGTTCAAGCTTCGGGCGCGAAGTAGGGTCTCCTTCTTCTAAGAAGTCGTTTCCTACTTGATTGAACACGGATATGTTGTCTGACTTCCATTGCGTGAAAACCTTATTAGGCTCCGTGGCTTTGGCGAGATCTGTCTTCATGGTTTTCTGGTTGTAAGTGACAAAAGGTCCTTTCGAAAGGCTAGCGTGTTTTCCATAAAGGAAATGCTTCTGCAAGTGTTCAAATGCGGTGTCTACGTGCCCACTCTCCACAAGCTTAACCATCTTGGCAGTAACGGCCTTGCTGGGGTTAATAAACGTGACTGGATACTTGGGACGGAAGAGACCGACCGCGCACATGTCTTCTAGAATATTGAAGAGCTCTGTGTTCTCCTTCTTGACGAATACGTAAAGGTTGCAAAATTTCTGGACTTTACTCATTCTAGCCGGAATATGTATATTATATTAGTCTTAGAGATATTTGGATAAAAAAATATTACTTATTTTTTTACTTTATTAAGACTAAAATATATTCATTACTATATAATGAGTGGACAAGGCACTGACTCTGTCGCTAATTTACCGGGCGTTGATTCGACTTTGAGCGAGCTCTCTTCAGTCACTAGAAGTCTAGGTAACAGTATTGATGATCTACAAAAGAAGATTGCAGAACTCGCCGAGAGTGTGAAGGATATCGAAATCCCAAATCCGGAATCGGACGTTGCACCTCCAGGGTTTGACAATGCTGACGACGAAAGCAAGTTTGACGGAGCCGATGCCTCTACTGGTCTCTACAGAGATTCTGACACTGGTGACGTAGTTGACTCTACTGATGACAAAGTAGGTAACCTAGAGCTTGTAGGTGGTACATTCGCTATCAGCGCCGGCATTCATGATACATTAAAACGCGGTCTACGAAAGTTCTCAGGAGCGACAGAAGGAGAAATCTCAGGGGCCGGTAATCTAGAAGTACTGGCTCTTAAAAAGATCGGGTCAGCTGCTTCGAGCCTCATCGGGGGCGTTGAGAAAGTGTCTAAGGAAGTACAAGAAAAGATTTCTGACATTGTCTACTTGAGAAAGGTGATGTCTGATTCTTTAAGTAAGATCACTTCCGCGCTCGAGAAGTCTTCTGATATTGATTCAAGCGTACAGGTCGTACTCGACGTATATAAGAAGCTTGATGAAGAGTTCGAATATCAGATCTCTAGTCTTCGCAAAATGCTCAATCACAAGCTCGAACCTTCAGTTGCTGACTTGCACACCATAATGAACGGACATTCGTCATTTAAGACTCTGGCGGAACGTCTTGGGAACACATATAACACTTCCGAAGGATCGGACCGTCTCGCCCTCGCATATACTCATTTGAGTAAGTTAAAGAACTCTTCTCGAAAGGTTGCTGATGCTTTAAAGGCTGTGAAGATGTCTGTAGACACATATAAAGGATTTAAGAATTCTAGCGACATGGAAAAGGCTTTACTGAAGTTCCTCACAGGGAGCAAGGACATGGAAGCCATCAAAGCAGCAACTGCCGCTATTAAAGTTCTTAAATCTACCTTTAAAGACCGAAAAGGCATTCTAGAAGAACTAGAGAACAAGAAGGGAAGCGCTGAAGGAGGTGCATACATTGGCCGAGTATCCGCTCAAAAGAAGGATCTCACCACTCGAGTAAAGACTTACGAAGAAACCATCAAGGAAGTCTTTAAGATGTTCATCAGCCAAATCAATTCAGTATTCGCAGAATTCAGAAAAGTGGTTGAATCTCTCGGAGATGATCTAGGCGGTGAGGTCGCTTACAATGACGACTTGAAGACGTTCATCTCTATCTTCGGAAACCTTGGTGCTGATCTTCAAGAAGGTAAAGTGTTCTACGCGTTGGTTGGCCTAGACAAGACAGTTTCTGGCAAGGAGCTCAAGAACAGATTCCAAAGCAACTTAACAGAATCAATCAATGCATTGAACCCATTACAGTCTAATAAACCTCTTAAGAGTCTACAGATGTATTTGCAAGAGATTCGCACAATCATAAACACATACAACGACGTTCTCGTAAACGCTAAGAAGGATGATAAAAAAGGCAAAGGAGATGAATTATCCGCTCAGTTCATTGAACAAAGCAGTGTGCTTAGCGTCGCTAAAACCATCAACGAAGCTATCATCCGTCTTAAGTTCTACGGCAACCTCGCCATGCTCAAAGACAACCTCGCCAGAGTTAGCAAGGAATACCCCGAAATGCAAGAAGGTTACGATAAGCTCTTAGGTAAGGCCATTGGTGCTAGATTGTCTGAACTTCAGAAGGAATACGTCGAAGCAGTTGATCGCTTGAATGACGAAGAAAGAGGTCGAGGATTTGTTCTCAGTACTTACAACAAGGAGCATCCTGGAGATAAGATCCCTAAGGGATTGATCGAAAACATCTATAAACTTCAGTATGACGCTCGCGTAGGACTCTACAAGACCGTGGAAGCTATCGATATATACTTGATGAACTTCACTGAAAAGATGTCTGGAGACATCGTGGCCTTGAAGGAGCTCAATGAACTCTTAAGCCAAACTGAACTGATTTCGGCATGGGCTAACGAAAGCTCGAAGGAAAGACTCGAGAAGTTACATAATCAGATTGAATCTGAAGAGTTCATGAACTACGGCACAGCCGTCGGTTGCAGTCAAATGGTGACCACAGTCGTGAAGAAGTTCACTAGCGGTACCAATATCCGCAATGTTCTTGAATCTTGTAAACAAGCGGTAGAATCGATCGCCGTCCTTAGAAACATCATTGCTATGTTCATCAAGATCGGAGATAAGTTTGCTAGCGGTTCTTTGTCTAAAGACAACTATATGAGCTCCGGTACCATGTACAACAACTTGGTTCGTTACGTCTGGGTTTCGTGCTTTACAATGGGTAGCGGCACGGCAGGAGGAAACGGTAAAGCCGCAATAGCCGGCAAACAAGACAAGAGTAAGTACGACAACGAAACCGGCGACAAGGCTTACTTCTTCGACATGAAGATGACTTCTGTAGTCTCTCCTTTAGACTTACTTCGAGAACATGAGAAGAAGGTTAAGAAAGACTTAAAGGCCAAGTTGGAAGTAGCTGCCGAAGACACTGATGTGAACATTGCAGCCTCATTAGCTGCTGCAAATACGCTAACCACAGAACAAGCAATTGCTTTGAATGATTCCGCCACAAGTAAGAAGTCCATTGAAAACCTTATTGCTTCTCTAGACGGTAAGGATATCTTCCAAACTGATGACAAATACTTCGTGCTCGCCATGAAGGCCATATCGGCAAAGATACTTACAGTCGTTGGAGTAAGTAACATCTTGAATAGACCAAGCAAGGTAACTACAATGATAACCAATCCAGTTAGATCCATCATAGGAGCAGCAGAGCCAACTATCGATGATAGCGCTGTTGAATTGTACATTCGCCTCCCATTGCTCGTAGAATTCTACAAGGACATTTTTGGAGATGGTAACGAAGAATTCAAGAAGAATGATGCCGTCGATAATAATGAAGAAACAATCGCATTCATCCCAGAACTTGGATCTAAATGGAGCGGGCTTATTCAATGTATCTTCGATGATTCCCGTCAAATCAAATCAGGTATCTACAGCGTCGAAAACATGAAAACTATTATCTCTGAGGTAAACAACATCAAGAGCACTTATCCTGCAGATGAGAATGCCCGAAAGATAGCAGTTGATTTGATTAACGAAATCAATCGTAGATATGGTGTCATGAAGAAGAAAGACATCGGCGACTTCTATCAATCTAAGAAGAAATATACCTCGGCTGGCGATATCGAATACAGAGACGATTTCGACATATTGGATCCAGCTGATGCTGACTCTGACTATGCCGGTCCAAGTACTAACTTCGTGAAGGAATCTTTTGAATTACAAGAAGCTAAGACGAGCACATCCCAAGATGATATGTCAATCGTAAAGAAGTTCAGAGACTTGATCAGAAAGAAGTTATATTCTCAAGACTTCAAAGATTTGACCGATAAGTCATTCGACGAGCGAATCAAGTTCTTCAAGAAACAAGTCGCAAATGCTAAGAATGATAACGAAAAGCTTGAAACAATCATCAAGGCCATCGATGAATCGAGTGATGTTTCTAACTTCAATACGGACGTATTGGTTGCTTACCATGAGCTAGTTCAGTTCCCTCTCGCTGTCTTAGATAAGATGTACTCATTCAACTTCGCAGCCGTTAGAAATATTATTGTCAGTGCTAACATGTCTAACAGACAAGATCATGCTCAAAGATCGCAATTAGCTGTCGCTGTGGTATGTACCGATAAGGTTAACGAATTGAAAGATTTAGTAGAAAAGCGTCCTGATGAATTCTTAGAATTCATGCAAGTTATAGAAAAAATTAAGATAAAAAAAGAAACCATCAGCAGTATCTCTACTATTATTACTCCATCTAGAGTAGTCAAAACTAAACTGGATAATTTATTGGTAGAAGCAGATAAAGTTATTGTTTTATACAAAAAAAGTCCTTATCATGAGATAAATAACGAAATCGCAGATAGTGAGTTCTTCATTAACTTGATGAAACTAAATGAAGAACACGATAAGCTGTTGGAACATATTGATGGCTTTTCAGTTAGCAAATTAATTCATCGTGGGAAAGATCACGAGGGCGACGTGGCTGCCATGAATGCCATATATACTGCTAAGATAGATGTTTTCAGCAAAATCTTAGATCTTAACTCTAAAGATATAGAAGTAATGAAACTAGACATTGCTAGACGCGGAGATTCAGAAGCGAGTAAGTATCTATTAGCAATTTTGAACAACTTTAAAGCGTCTAGTAAACATATAGATACAGGAGTTATAGAGAAAGTGATAGCGAATGCTAAAGACGATTTGGTTGAAGCAGTTCGAGGAATCAAAGATACTATCTTAAAAACATTCGGAAAAATAGAGAAATTCACCGAAGAAGCAGGCCACCATGCTCAAGAGATTATTCGAAAGATTGAAGGAAAGCCAGACGCCGAAATTAATAAAGAGTTTATTCAATCCATTTCAGATCTAGTGAAAGAACATAATAATGTTCTTACAGCAGCTACTCATTGGAAAGACTTCGCTAAAAGTAAGAGATCTTCCGGCAAAGTTTTGTCTACCGCCGATATAAATAAGTTGTCTAACATAATCAAAGAGTTCACAGAGAGCTCTAAGCCAGAAGCTGATAAGCTTAGATTGGCTTCTTTGATCTTATCAGAGAACGGCAATGATGACTTTGCAGAAATGTTAAATAAGGTGGCTAATAAAGGAAATGATGACGAGATCTCAATCATGATAGACGCGATGCATAATCGAATGATGTTCACTAAATGCACCCTTATGTCTTACATCTTAGATAAGTTCGGATGTGATGCCGTATCTATCAAATACTTGAGTAACGGTAAGTATGTCATCGACTACAGTAAATTACAATCGCATGTAGAGAAGACCCTACAACTAGCAAAACTGGCATCTAGCAAGTACAGACATCTCGTGAGTAGCGAACTGTCATTGTCTACCGATAAGGTCATTAGTATGTTAGAAAATAAGTACTTGCATAATCTCATATATAGTCAAGACACTGAGAAAGACTCTGTATTCAATGCCTTTAACTTCGAGAAGCTAAACTCAAGTATATCTACTATAGTCGACATGATTGACCGATCATCGGAGGTAGATGTCTCGTATAGACAGATTCTTAACATTAAAAGAAATGATTGTTTCACGGTAGAAAAGGCCGCTGATTCTAATCGATTCTCTAGAGTGTTGATTGAATGTATGAAGACTTACGATGAAAAGAAACGCATTTGGACCGCGGAACCAAACGAAAAGATAGAAATCTGTTCTTCTATATATTCTAAAACAAACACTGGTTCCCTTCTTTCCAAATTCAACTCCCTAGTTGCTAGATACTTGGACACTTTCTTCGAAGAGTCTACAAAGAAGTTCTATGTGCCTCTTGTTGCAGAACTTTGCAAATCTCAAAGTACTTGCGTTTACTCAGGTATCGGTTTGAAAGACATGAACGACCCAACCGACGATAAGTCCGTTGCCGCGGGAAGTATTTCTGAGAATGATCATGTTCTTGCCGAATCCTTAGGATACTGCATCAAAGTTCTCACAACTAGAGACTTAGTAAAGCAAATCGATAAGAAGTTCTACGCAGTTTCGCATATAGAAGATGTCTCTGTAAACATGGTAGATAGATACCTGAACTTCCTACCTTATTTCAAGAGACTCTTTAACAAGATCTTAACAGACAGTATCGCTTACAAGAAGATGGTAGAATCCTTAGATAGTAGCTTATTTACTTCAAGCTCTATTGGCAAATACGTCTTATCTAAGCCAGTATTGCTCAATGGCAACTCCGTTGGCGACATGGTGGAGTTCTCAGGAAAGCTTACCACGAGAGACTCCAACATACAACCCCATATCACAAATACTCTGTCTAACTTGATTGAAGCTTGTAGAAGTATTATAACTGATTGCGATAACGTATTGATGGACTCCGAGTCAGTGCCTAAGCATTTAGAACTTAAGGGAAGATTCTTGGCTAACTTTGTTGAAAACTTTGGTAAGCTTCCAGTTACTCCAGTGAGTGCAGTGATGACAGATTTCGATATGGTTCCTTCTTCTGCAATGTCTATGGCTAATGTTAAGCTATGCAGAGGACTCAACTACGCATTGAGTGATTCTAAGCTCACCGAGTTTGGATGGCTTAAAACTCTGTTGACTGACATTAAGAACAGCACCACTAAGGATAACTCTGTAGACCCTGAACGCGCTCTCGAAGACATTAAGTCAGTGATAATGCTTGTCCGCTGCTTGAAGAATTTTGAACAAACGAACATGTTTGGCGCAAATATAAGTCTATCCACTTCCAGTCATTCAACTGAAGTAAAGATGTTCTATCTCAACAAGAGCATGCAAGAAGCGGTTTCCTTAACAGAGACAAGTTCCGATGAAAACAGCAAGAAAATACTAGCCGAATCCGTGACAACTCTGAAGCGAGCAGTAATCAGCAGACCTCAAGCTTGTCTGTTGAACATCATTGATCTGAATGTGAACCCCATCAATCCGCATGCATTGATGAGAGAAATTCCTCTGATTAACGTATATAACTATGCCTTCACGTTCGACGATATCATTTCTAAGGACTTCGAGGTCTCTTCGGACGATCTATATAAGAAAGACTTTGTCAAGAACAAGAAAACCGCTCTAGCTAGTTTGCTTCTAGATCCTTACTACAACGTTATGAAAGTGTACTCTAAGGAAACAGTTACTGCGGCTGCTACTGGCATAAACAAGGATATTACCGGCATAACTGATACTGAAACCATTCTCCGTAATTGCTTGACTGAAGATATATCTGTATCTAACGACTTGAAGTTCGGTATCGGTAAGTATGTAAAGGAAATCGGCAAGGAATGCGGATCAACGGCTTTCAACACCAAGGCTGTCCGAAATCTCATATTCTTGACTAACTTACAACGATTGCTCTTGACCAAGATCAAGAGTGAAGTCCATAGAGTGAATAGCCGCAAGGTTAAGTCGACAGACATCTTGAGTGATAGAATTATCTCTTACGAGAGTGCTGCCGATAGCATCAAGAACGATGACTTCGGTTTGTTCGAACTCCAATAAGCTCTAGAATTTAATAAACCATAATATTTTTTTGATCCAGTAATATAATCTAAATAATGACTGCAGTGATCAGCCTTGCATTGAATATAGTGGCATTTGCTTTGATTGCCTTCATCGCGATCATGTTCTACTTCGCATACGAGGAATACCGAGGCGGCAAGGATTTCTGCATCACCAAGGACACGATAGAGAAGACTAGCGGCGTGTTTGATAAAGTCTATGGAATAGGCTCGTGGGCAAAAAAAGAAGCTGAACCCTTCGAAGAAAGAGATTTAGTTCCTTACTCGATGGAAGTTGATGAAACCGCCACCCCGTCTGTCCCGGCTATGACTCCCGAATACGAACAAACTGATGATTCAGAAGACTATAGTGAATTCCTCCTAAATCAATTAGAACCTATCATTCTAGAACAACACGCTGAATATGTCGCTGATTCTAATCACTCAACCCGCGGAGCGTCTACTCAAGCCGAAAGAAGCAACCGAGAAGATGTCGTACCCCAATGGGGCCTTCGACGTGTCAACTATGGTTCCGATATTCTTTCTAAGAACGCCACTACTGTTCCAAGCTTTGAATACTCTGGAGAAACAAAGTCAAGTAATTTGAACGCTCTTATTGGAGCTTAGATATTAGCGGCAATCCATCCACAGAATGCTCCAACGAAGTTAGCAAAGAATGGTATGATAGTGTAAGTATCCATGCAGTCAACATTGATAGCTGTAGCTAGAAGCCTTGGCCCAAAGTCTCGAGCCCAGTTATAGCTGAAAGCCGTTTGATACCCCATAGACATAACAACAGTCGTTAGACTACCAGCTATAGCGTATTCGGCATAATCTGCAGAAGATATCTTGAAGATGCATAAAGCGAATAGAAATGTCCCTATAAGTTCGATGAAGAATGCCTGCGTGTGGTTAATCCCTTCAGCTGGCGAAGTCGCGAAGTACTTACAGATATCATCAGGGTAAAGATTAGAATTGAGACCATATGTAATCGCCGCGGCACTGAAAGCTCCGAGGACTTCAGCAGTCACGTATATGGCAAACTCACAAAGAGAGATCTTCTTGGATAGTAAGAAGTCACAGGCCGCGATGCATGGATTCAGATAAGCGTTTCCGTACTTAGCAATCTTAATCCCTAGAAGTAGATTGAGCCCCCATGCGAAGGATACTCCTTCCCAAGACATGCCTGATGGCAATAGAGAGTATATGACTATGTTGTTAAGAGACAAGGTCATGAACGTAAGCATTCCGAAGTACTCAGACACTAGGAGTGCCCATTTATTTTTTTGCTGGGGTTCGTCAATTCCGAATTCCATGTAAGACTATAGTAAGAACATAGTCGAGATTCTAAAATCAAATGGCCGAACCTTTTGGAATGTATAACAGCGGCAATATATGCTACTTTAACAGCGCGATGCAATCCCTCTACTCTTCTAAGTACTTCTTAGAACATATACGTTCGATGGACTCTCCTATAACAAAGGAAATGGCTACTATAGCGAGTAATCAAGATTCATACAATCTGAATGTGTTTAACGCGTTCATGGCAAATACGAGCAACAAGTCGTTCGGACACGGGCAAGAAGACGCGGGAGAGTTCATAGTGCTTCTATTCGATCTGATATTCAAGAGTAATCCGTTCATGTACACGTATAACTGTTCTCTATTCTGCATGAACTGCAGGAAGTCCGAGGAAGTGTCTCAAGACAGAAACCTATTCTTCTATACGAGTCTTAGAAACATACAAGAGTGTACCATAGATAACAAGCTTCCGGATCCTAGTCTAGTGAAGTTTATGAAGAACAATTTCAGTAAATGCTACGGCACTGCGTGCAAGCAATGCGGGTGCGGTAAGATGGTAAAGGTGAACCGTATTGACGAGGTGGCAGAACTGCTGTTCGTTTCACTTCATCCGGATACTGACAAAAAAGAAAAGTGCCCTTATCCGAGCTATGCCCACTTTGATAGTGGAAATGATAGGCACATCTATAGACTCATTTCAGTGATTTACCATAGCGGAACTAAGGAGTCGGGCCATTACTACGCGCGCTGTTTAAGGAATTCCTGGTTTGAGTTCAACGACTTGCAGGTAACTCCTTGTTCGTATCCAGAACCGGAGGCGAACGCCTACTTGCTTCTCTACGAGTATCAAAGAACAGACGAAGACGCAGCTAGGCCTTGCGTATAGACAGAGCGTGATAGCTAGTGCCTTCGATGCGGCCCTTGTCTGTGTCGAAAGAATATTTCTTTGGATTAACGAGAATAGAGACATCTCCGATATATCCGTAAGTCAATAGAATAGGATCTTCTGTGATACACTTCCCTGTATGTACCTTAAAAAAGTAAGCAGGAGCGTTTAGCTTCTCTTTCGATTCCTTATCCAGTACAAGTATGACATGTTTGTCTTCTTTTTTGTAGACCCGTCCTTTGATTCTGATTGGCATTAGAGTGTAAATCCTTCTGGCGGGGTGTATAGCTCCTTACGAGCAGGTTTTGAATTAGGAAGTTTCTTCTTACCTCCGCAAACGCGCTCCAGGTTAAGGAGTCTAACCTTCTCATTGACCTTCTTTTGTCTAATACATGCCGCAATATCCGCAAGCATCCATAGAGCTTTCTTACATTCTTGAGACTTGTCAGAATCATCTCCGATGTATCTCATGTTGAATATGAGAGGCGATATCCCGGACTTGTCACAATACTTGACGAGATCAACTGAAAGCTTGCTTGCTTCTAATTCTAGATGATCATTCATCCTAGAGATGTAGTTGGCCTTCTTGTTGGTTTTCAACGAGTACATCTTCGTGATATTGATCCCAGTCTTATCCAAGTCCTTGAGAATGTTCTTAGCTTCCGCGTCTATAGAACAGTCATCGATCATGGATTCGGCCTTCTCGATCGTTGCCTTCATACGATCATGGCACGAGGACGTTTCATTGAACAGAACCTTAAGCTTCTTGTCCTTGCTTACCATAACGGATCTGTTTCTGTTCATCTCCTTATGGTTCTCTTTACGCATATGAGATTCTTGAGACTCTGAAGAGTATTTCTTGGCATACTGAGTTATGAATCTCTTACAGTTCGAAAGGATGTCATCATCAGACTCCGCGTTGAACTGCTTGTCATAACAGATAAGTCTAGCGAACTGAGTAGTTAGCTGCTTCTCGAAGTAGTAGTCTAGATCGATCGGGAGGTTTTCCTGTAGCGCGTAGCTGAGGTACTCCATACGATCTCCTTTCTTGATCTCCTTCTTCGTACCCTTGTACGTGTAAAGCCTATCGAAGTCCATGATCTTAGTCACGACATAGTTGAATCTTTCGAAAGGAATTGGAGGTTCTCTTAACTCCTCTATCATTCTTTCTCTGAATCTGATAACAGGCACATTATTCTTCCCGGGTTTGTATATAGCGGTTTGCTGAAAGTCGACTATATTCCATTCCTTAGTGTAAACGTAGTCAATCTTCTCAATCACAAGATCCAATAGTGTCTTGTTGTTGAAGATACTCATACTCTCCCACATTGTCTCAAGACATACAATACGCAATATCTGAGAGACTCCTCTCTTCTTCACCTCTAGTCCTCTGATGAACATTTCGCTAGGTTTGAAGTTGACTAAGCCTTCATGGGCAATGCCATAGTACTTCTTGCGAGATAGGAAGCCGACGGGAAACAGGACCTCTTCGTATGCCATCTTAAGGAATCTAGTGCCGTTATCCGATACCAGAAACTGGTTTACTTCCTTAGACAATGACTTAACCAATCCGAATGTCTTATCGACTAGCTCAGTGCAGTATTTCTCCTTAGAGCAATTCCCTACTATGTACTCCTGAGTGGGATCGGCGAACTCTTTCTTAGAGAATGAGAAGTATAGAGAATCAGTATCGCCGTAGTAGATGCGGCAACCCTTTGACTCTATGAACTTCTTGACTTTCCTGAGGTTATCTTGTCCAGCCGAAGTAATGCCTCCTGCCAGTTCTAAGATAAACAATGGTGAGTTCTTGTTTCCCAGTTCTCCGTAGAAGCAGTTCATGTACACCTTGAGTGCCTTCTGTTTGGTATCGCAGTACTTGAGATTGAATAGGCATTCTTGATACTCTTCCGAAGAAGCATAGTCCTCTGAGTGCTTCTCAAGATGTTCTTTCTTCTCCTTGTAGATAGCTAGAGACTTCTTCATCTCGGCTCTCTGATTAAAGAGATCTTGAAGAATTTCTGGATACAGTCCAAAGGATCCTCTCTTCTTGTCTACATTGTCGTTACACACGTCATGACGCACAGTCCACGCGACTATGTCTTTAGAGTGGCTTTCTTCATTTACGTCTGTATAGTTGTAAACGAAGTTGATAGGATGTATGTCGTAGCCTTCTGATGCCAACTGGTCCTTATGCTCTGGCTCAGTGACCAAGTATTCAGGACTAAGGTTGTACGCCATGATAAGACTCGGATATAGCGAGCTATAATCGAGAGCGGTAACTGGCAAATATCCTTGTTCTTCCTTTTCTCGCAAGTATGCGCGATAGCTCTCGACTAAGTCTTCCGGACTCATGGGTATATAAGTGTAATCTATATCAATTTTGAAATCATAATCATATGGCCAAAAAAATGCAACCAGTTACTTACCGGATTTGAGTAGTTCGAGAGCCTTAGCGATGAGCTCGCTATCATCTATCTTGAGACGTATTTTGCAGAATTCTTCGAAGCTCATGAGAGGATTCACGAGTCCAGTATCTGGCGGGAGCACGAGTGCCCCTGGGTATTTACCCTCCATCTTGTCCTCGTCTTTGACTTCCTTCTTCATAGAGTCATAGAAAAGATCTTTATCTATAGCATGACTCACGATCAGGTTTCTGACCTTGGATGAATTAGCTCTATAGAATGCATCGAACAGAGAAGTGTAAGACAATAGCCCGACTGCTCGTCTATCCTGTATTAGATTGATCTTATGCACGAGTTGATGTAGACGCAAGCAATCTACGTAACAGTACTTGGCCACATCGCCCAACCCATCGTAGTCCTTAGAAGCATAGTATCCGAACAGCTTAGGGATCGGCATATCATCCTTGGATTGCATGTTGTAGATCTCTAGATAGAATGCCAGACTGGATTTGCTCTCTGTAGGATTTAGCTGCATAAGGGAAACTCTTAGATCGAAAGCGACATATCCTTGGAGTCTGATGTTGCACATCTCCTTGTCGGCCATATCCGCAGAGATCTTGATCTTCTCTGAAGTGAATATGTATTTGTCTTTGTTGTCTTTGATTAGGTCATACTTGTTCAATGGCTTCATAGACATATAATCCAACATCTTGTCTTGAGCATTCAGGAGCCTTGCCTTAGCGTAGATGTTTGGCCAATCGAAATCAGATCCGTTAAACTCATAGATGATGTCTGGCTGTATGACTCCGATGATGAATGCGAACGCGAGTAGGATGGTTTTCTCGGAGTCGCATACTATAGTCGTATACTCTTTATGCGGTTTGCAGTCTTCCGTTATCAACGACAAACCCAAACATTCTTTAGGATTGTTGATGAAGTGAAAAGTCATTCCTATGTTGAAGATGACATCATCGAGCACCTCACCTGAAGGGATTCTGGTCTCCTTCAGTAGATTGTTAGGATCGAAATCAGAAGAGTACTGTTCTATATCAAAGGCCATAGAGATGGTATTATCATTTCTGAAGACACTGGGGTTCCATGCATTGTTTCCTTCGAATTTGGACACGTCAGATATATCTACCTTGATTACGTACTTAGTCCTAAACTGTGAGTCCCTAGACAATGAATAGTTCGTCAGAGTATTCCATCCGGAAAGTGCCAGCTTGTACTGTCTAGCTACTACGCGGTAGTAGTTGAATTCATCATTATTGTATGACTTGATTCCTTTGCGTTTCAAGACATCGATGAATTGTTTTCGGTGCCAGAAATTCCTGAAGAAAATCCTAAAGAACGCAGACTCTTTCTTTGAGAATCCAACAAGTTTTTTTCCTTTCCTTAAATCTACTGAAACTTTGGACCGAGAGCCCTTTAGATTTTTAAGCATAATTTTATCGTCACATAATTCTTTGATCCTTTGCTGGTTCGCTGCCATGCTGATAGTCGAATCAAACTCGATGTCGACTGAAGGATACACTCCTTCGATGACCACGGTGGTCTTACTCCCGCAAGGAGTTATCCCGTATGCGATGACAGCATAGTCTTCGAACATGATCGATTCATTGATGTCATTGAACAAAACAGGAAGAGGTTCAAGTCGATTAATCACTTGCTTAGTAATCTGCATGGCAGAGCTGTCTAGAAGCTTACTTCGCGAGAACTCCTTAGACAATACGGACTCGTAATTCGACTCTTTGATCTTGATCATGGCTATACATTATCTAAAAAAATCAATTTCAAATATGGAACTTCTCGCTCGGCCATCCAATTACTCTACTGAATTCAGTAAGGTCGAACGCAAAGCCATCCAATACAATCATACCGGAAGTCTCATCAAACACAGCATCTGATGGGATGTATTTCCGGATAAGGCAGTTGAATTCTTCTTTAGGCATATCGGACTTAGCTCCTGAGACGTACTGAATCACAAATTTAGTGAAGTCCTCTGAAGATCTAGTAATCTCCTTCATGTCAGCATCTTTATCAGATTTGAAGATCTTTCTATCTAAGGTATTCATGTAGAATTTGTTAAGCTTGAAGTGCTTATTGGAGTATTGTTGGATGTCTTCCGCGATCCGTATGTACTCAGTGTATTCATCACTTTCTGGGACTTTCTCCGTGCGCATGAACACTTGAAGTCTCTTGAATCTAAAGGATTCGCTCATCAACACCGCTAGAGTATCTCCTCCAAGGTATACATCAGGACCGACTGGTACTCTATGTCTATAGAATATCATAGAGAACGGATCATACTTGAACGGGCTCTTTACTTCTACGTACATTTGAAAGCTTAAGGAAATTCAATTTTGACAAAATTGAAAGGATAATTCTTTAGAAAATGAGTAAAGTAACTGGCACTCTAAACGGCAATCTGCTTAAGCTAAGCGGCAACTCTGACGAGATCAATGAGTTCAACCACAAGCTAAGCTTGTTCGCCCAGTTCCTGGATACCGTCGGTACTAAGAACCCTAGTGAGCTCATTAAACTGATGAGCGCTCAGGTGCTTCAGCCAAGTAAGACTGTCGATATTGGCATAGCTGGCGAGAAATTTGTGGAAGAATACATTGACTCGCATCTCCGCCTTAACGAAGAATGGCATGTTACTAATGTTTCTAAAGACGGAAAGATGAGTTCTGATCTAGAACTTGCTTACAAGAATCTCCATTGTGTGATTGAAGTCAAGAACATTCAGACCAAGTTGAGTGAGTGCAATGTCAAGAAGTTCAGAGAAGAATATATCTTGAACGAGTCCAAGCAATACAACTCTGGTATCTTCGTTAGTCTGAATAGTGACTACTATCCTGGCACAGGAGTTAGCGACTTCCATATTCAAGAGATTTCTGGACGCTTCGTGATCTACTTGGCTAGAGCGAAAGAGAATCCTGAGAAGATCATATTCGCTATGGAAGTCTTGAACCAGCTCGTCAATATCACTTACGATAGAGACAACAAGCGCCTTCTGGACATGTTGAACAAGCAAGTGAAGCACTACGGCGTCCTCTCGAGCAATGCCAATAAGATCGCTGCCGCCGCGAAAGAGATCAAGCAAAACATTGATCAATTCAAGAAGGACCTCATTGAATTCATCCAATCTTGTTCCAAAGAATCCGAGTGATTTAAAAGTTGAATTTTTTTGTCATTAGTACCAAAGAAAGTATGTCGAAGATTGTCTTGATCGTGAAAAGCCAAGTGAATGAGATTGAGGAATTCACCATATACCATTGCAACGTGATGGCAGTGCCTATCGAATCCAACAAGGATTCCTATGTTCATCTTCTATCCTATGATAAGAAGAACCGAGCCAAGGAAGCACTTCGCGGATTCATGAGAACATTGTCTAGAGACTTGGAGTACATAGAAGACATCGATCTCTTGTTCTTGTCTGCATCTAAGGACAAGCTGTACGCCTGCGTGAAGCCTCACCGCCGTATCGCCTCTATCATGCATCACGATGAAGTAACCCGTCGCGTGGCCACGCGTGTGTCCAACACTCTCCACATGTACTGGAAATGAATTTGTTTTTTGTGTGAAAACTGAATGTAATCATATGGATTCTGCCGAACTTGAGAAAGCATTTCAAGCAGCCCAGTCTTTCGCACTCATACCTATCTTGAGACTTCTGAAGGATTCTCTGTCCTTTGAAAACAATACAGGAGTGGATGATACCAAAGAACCTGGAAACATAAGTCTTCGATCTAATGATGATCATATAGTCGCCAAACTTGAGAAAGTCCCTAATGATTACTCCATAATGGAATCTTTCAATAGAGCTTTCGGAAAGAGCTATACCACTTTTGAAGCTGAAGAAGCAGACACTACTTCCGACACTAACTTGAAGGAGATGGCTATAGGAGTAATCGTTCACTTAATGAAGTCCGCTCATATAGTTTTCTCAAAGCTTAGAGATGAACCCGCTCTAGCTGAACATCAACTAGAAATGGATTCCAATACTAAGATACACCTTACCGGTTATTCTGAGTTTCTCTCAGTTACGTTCAATCTCGAAAGTCGTTGTGACTGAAGGTATACTTGAACTGCATGACAGCAGCTCCTAGAGAAATGGCCCCCACTGCTCCGGATATGAAAGTGTTGACTAGATTGAGGCTATTGAGGAAATCTAGGTCTTTATTTTTTTCTTTGATCTCAGTAGTCAAAAGATCGTCTTTGATGTATATAGAAGAATAGTCTTTCACTGTTACCATGTAGTATATGGTCGTGAAGAAGTAAATGACGCACAGCAGTCCTGTGATGACCGAGCAAATAATCATCACCTTAGACCACTTTGTTTCATAGTTCATATACCTATTAGATCGCACGAATCGGATCATTTTGGATTGCATGCTATCCGATCTAGAAACATGAGTTTCTCGCTTATTGAGCGGTATCCCGAATAGCTTAACATCTGGCTTCTTCTGAACTATACTTGGTTCTGCCGAACGAGTAGCCCAGCTATCTTCTTCCGACTTATTAGAAGAGAATGGCATGGCCTCTGTTAGATCCCTAGTTGATGGTGCTATTGGAGTAATCTTCGTCGAAAATATCCTATTCATGGTATACATATGCGCACATTAATTATACTTCCGAATACTATTCTCAATGCGGCATTCGAGGTTGTGAAGCATCTGAACATAGATTTGATCGTGATAGTTCTAGATGAATACTACTTGAACGAATCACAGCATATCCAGAAACTAGCGCTTATGCATGAAGCAATAGACTCGTTTGCAGACGCTTGCGATTCTGCCGGCATTCCTTCAGAATTGGTCATAAGTCATGTAAAGAAGGCGCGCGAAGAACCATATATCTTTGAACCCTTGGATAATGACATGTATGAGAAATACGGATACTGTAAGATGATACGAAATCCATCTGCGCTGCTGTCTAGAGAAGAAGTTACAGCAATGCCATTGTTCACTAGGCAATCGGACTTTTATAAGCACATGCGGTTACGCTTCAAGGTACTCGTAGACAAGAAGAAGCCGGAAGGAGGGAGATGGTCTTTCGATATATTCAACAGAAGTAAGTTTCCAAAGGACTATAAGGAAATCCATAAATGTTGCAGATCTCCGATAGAAGATGTAATCAAAGCGTATCCTAATGCGTATGGGTGTTCTAAGAAACTATACTATCCGTCTACATTCCGCGGAGCTAAGGCGTATCTCAATCACTTCATTAAGCATAAGCTAGACGAGTTCGGCGATTACCAGGACGCGTTCGATTCGGAGATAATGGTCGGTAATCATGCGAATATATCGGCTATGATGAATATAGGTCTTATAACTCCCGAATATGTCTTAAAGAAAGTCATAGAATCAGATGCTTCTCTATACTCTGTGGAAGGATTCGTTAGACAGATTCTAGGATGGAGAGAGTACATGAGATATGTCTACTTGAGAATGCCTAATGTTCGCAAAGAGAAGTACCTTACACGCCTTGGATCTGCAAAGGTGCCAGTGCAATGGTACACAGGAGATACCGGAATCCCCATATTCGACAATACTATCAAGAAAGTACTTGAAACCGGATACGCTCATCATATCGAAAGACTGATGATACTAAACAGCGCCATGGTCATGTACGGGTTTTCGGCAGATGAGATACACCAGTGGTTCATGCGTATGTTTGTAGATTCATACGAATGGGTTATGTACGGGTGCGCGTATATGAATCACAACTCACTAGCCAAGAAAGATAGATATATGTCTCGGGTATACGTGTCTAGCGGTAACTACATTCGCAAGATGTCTAACTATAGAGGAGATAGCATAGAGGTCTTCGATGCACTGTTCAACAAGTTCGTGACTAACAATGCGAATCTTCTTTCATCAGACTACATGATGGCAAGCCATGTAACTCGACTGCGATCAAAAAAATAGCATAGCCATGCTATCAAAAAAAAAGACTAAATGCTCCCGGCGAGGATCGAACTCGCGACCTCTGGCTCATAAGACCAGTGCTCTACCGACTGAGCTACGGGAGCTCGGTATATATATTGATACACGTAAGTTCAATAAAAAAATATTTTGAGTTCTTCTTCTTTTTCTGGTGTCTCTAAATCAAGTATTATATACATACCGCATTAGGTTTAATGCAGTAGTTTGGCATATTTGATGCTATAACTATAGAAACGGAAATTCAATTTTTTTTTATACTTAGACAAGTATAAGGAATTCTTCAAATATTGCTAGAATTTGTCCCTTTAAGTATAATGACTATCCTTATAGCTATAGCCATAGCGGTGCTGCTTTCCTTTATATATGTGTGGAATAAGCAAAGCAAGCAAAGCAAGCAACTGACCGATGAAGAGATCACAGATATCATGTCTAAAGGGTTTATCGATGGAGTTACTGAGAACTCTAAAGATTATATGGATGTATCGGCTAAGAAGGCGATAGCCGATATGATGAAAGAAATGGATGACACTCCTCTAGAAACTGTCACTCCTTCGATCCCTTCAATGCCTTTGATGCCTTCAGTTCCTTCAATGCCTTCGGTTCCTTCGGTTCCTTCGGTTCCTTCAGTAACTGCTACTCCCAAGAGCACACCCATACCGTCGGCTCCTTCTATTCCAAAGACTAGTAAACCTGCGCCTCCCGTTGAAGATCGTAAGAAATTTTACGAAGGTTCAATCAATTGGAAGTTCTCTGATGTGAATCCTAACAATGATTGCTGGGTCAATTGGGACTATGTTACTGGATCTGGAGAGGTCATTGAGTCGCAGATCAAGCGCTCTTTAAAGCGGAAAGACGGTAGAGAATGGTGCGCCGTAGACAAAGCTACCCCTAATAGCTATCGTAGAGAGTTTGACGAAGTGAAACCCCATTCTGTTCTTGATACTGTGAATGAATATACTGGAAACATATGGGGGTTAACTGGAGCTATAGGTCTCGGTATGACGGAGGAGTTAGTCCATAGAGCTATAGCTAAGAGCGCTGAGTTGAGCGCAAAGAGGGCAGCCAAGAAAGCGGCAGAGACAGCAAGTAGAGAACTACTCAAAAGAGCTACTAAGGAGCTGAACGAAGAACTAGGTCAGCAGGTTTCGAAGAAGATCGGCCAAAGAGCCGACGAGTCAGCTAAGAGAGCTTTGACCAATGTGAAGAAACTTCGAAAGGAGTTTGGAGACAAGCTAAGCCAAGCCGTTGCTAACAAGTTCGATTCCAAGGTTCTTTCAAAGCTAAGGAACAAGACAGCGGCAGAACTCAGACAAGGACTTATTGAGAAATTTGGAAAGAAATCGATGACTTCGATAAGAGACGATATCATGAAGAAACTCGCAAATACTATTACTTCTAAGAACTTAACTATATCAACGACAGCTGTCAAGAATCTGTTGAAGCAGAGGCTCAGCAGTCTGTCTGCCACTTATGCAAAGACCATATCGGTTACTCTTCAGAAGAAGTTGTTGAGTAAGTTGAGTCTAGAGGTTCAGAAGGCAGCAGCCGCGCGGCTATACCGGGCTATCATAAGCAAAGTCACTAGCAGTGTGACGAACTATGTGACTAGGACAATAGCAAAGGCCATAGTCCTGAAGGCTATTCTGAAGGCTAAGCTCGTAGCGATAGCACGCACATTCTTCCAGCTTCAAGCTAAGCTATTTGCTTCTATAGGCAAGGCATTATCGGCAGGCGCGAATCTGAACGCCGCCAAGATTGCTGCTAAGCTAACAGCCCTGGCTAAGAGTATAGGGAAACAATCTATTAAGAGCGCGTTCAAGACAGGTCTATCTACTGCGGCGAAGATTGCATCGAAGCTGAAACCAGGCCCTTTGACAATATTCGACATCCTATCAACAGCTCTAGACGCGGCCGACCCTCTTAAGTACAACGCATTCATGACGAGCAAAGACTTCAGAGAAGCCGCTATCAAATCTGACCTCGATAGAAAGAATCTGTTTATCACTGAGCTTCTCAAGTCGGACAGTTTCAAAGACAGCGGTCTCACCGCAGAGGACATCGAGTATCCTACTAAGCTAGACCCCACTAGCGATCTCCCGGCAGCTGATGACGAAGCAGCTATAACAGCCAAGATAGACATTCTCTTCAAGATGGCGAAGGTAAGTGAACCACATCCATGCATAGCCAAGTTCGTCGATACCATGAATACTGACCTTGCTGCTAATCCTTCTCTAGACTTAGATGCTGCCGGTGTGATGGACAAGTATATAGATCTCATGAATATAGATGCAATCACTACAATGGTGAAGATAGACAACTGTATGAAGGTCGGTGGAGTCGTATACGATGTAGACAAGTGCACTTACTCTAAGGAAGCATGTAATAAGCTATACACATGGCCTCTCGATAGTGAGAAGAGACCGAAGGACATATATGCTGAACATAGGAACGGTATATGCGTTCAAGGTAATCCAGAGATAAGATCCATGTGCGACACAATCGGCGCGGACTGGAGCAGTGACCTCAATACTTGTCTCATTACTAAAGGATACTGTTTCAAGAAAGGAGGTACTTGGGATCCAGATACTTTCGAGTGCAAGATTCCTCTGAAACAAGAGATCATAGAGTACATATTCGGAACTACTGTGACCAGATTTAGCAAACAAGCAGTGGAGACGGCTCGAGTGGCCATCAAGTCTATATTCGATACATTCCTAGAAGGATGCGGTCAAGACGGTGAGATCAAAATACTGGGCAAATGCGTGGATGGAGGTGATCTATCTTCAGGCGTTCGACTCAAGATATGGGACTGTAATGGGTCAAAGGCCCAGCAGTGGTACTACAGCGAAAGAGACCGTACTATCAGACCAATCGCGGATCAAGGTAAGTGTCTAGAAGCTACTAGTGGAATGATTCATTTGTCTCCCTTGAAGTTAATGGACTGTGTGAAAGATTCCAAATCTCAGAAGTTCACATACGATGATCAGACTGGAGAAATTAAGGGGTACTATAACCCTTCGGTGTGCGCGGACCTAGACAACATAAACACTAGCAATGGGACTACTTTCAACATGATTCAATGTAAACGAAACGATGCTCAAAAGTTTGCAATGAAGCGAAATGAAATCACAGACATGGGTGCGACTTGCTATGTCGATTCGTCAAGACCGGCTGACTGTCCAGATAGCTACACCAACAACGGACTCACATGCGGAAGGGGCGGAGACGAGGCGTTCAAGGATAGCGGCCGACCTGCTGACTGCCCGGAAGGGTATACCAACAACGGACTCACGTGCGGTAGAAGCGCTCAATCTAAGACTTCTGATTTTGGGCTCGGCATATACGAAACAGCAGATTGTCCAGACGATTACACTAACACTGGAACAACTTGCTATTACTGGGGATCTAGCTTTGAGAGAGATTATTTCTCTAGAGCATTTTCTTCTATCGAGAGCGACAAGAGAAGATGCGAAGAAAAATATGGGTCAGGTAAATGCGAAATAGTTGGAGTTACTGGGTCAAGACTAGCGCGTCCTTCTTGCGAGACAGAAGCTAGATACTTAGGCAAAAGATTCCCAGAAAAGTACTCCGGCGATGGTCTCAATACTATGGGGGCAAGATGCCATAGAGTGGCTAATACCCTCGGCACAATCAGCGATAAAGGAGTATGTCCTCCATCAAATGATTCTAAAAACATGTACACCACAAAGACTGGAGGTCTATGTTATGTGAATTGCGAGAAAGCATACGGTCCTGGATGGTATAACAACGGAACTTCTTGCTGGAAAGATGTGTCTACATTAGGCACTGACTCCATGACCTGTAGAGATGGTGAATTTCTTAATCCTACGACTGGAAGATGTTACAAGAAATGTGCAGAAGTATATGGAGATGAATACATGCATAACGGTGTGTCATGCTACCGATTGGCAAGTACTCTTGGAGAAGGCTCAATGACCTGTAAGCCTTGGGAAAGATACGTGTTAGGCAGATGCTATCCTAAGGTATTCCATGACATGACGGATGCCGGCCTAGTTCAATCTAGAACTAAGGACCAAAGGAAGGATGTACTGGCAGGTATCTCGGCTCAAGTGAATCTTGCCGTAGACGCTATAAGACCTGATACTCAAATGACTGAAGAGCAGAAGGCGGCCTTGTATGCGGCAACTCGCGGCTAGCTCGACAGTCGAAGCCTTCGGAACGAAATTGAATTTATCTTTTGAGTATAAGTGTATCATGAACCTCGACTCTGATCAACAGCGTTTCGTCAATTCTCCTATCCAGGACGCTCGCGTACTTGGAAACCCAGGATGTGGTAAGACCAGATCTATCATCGAGTTCATCTGCGATAAGAAGCTTAAGTCCAATGAATTCATTGTACTTACCTTTAGTCGCGCAGCTGCTGCTGACTTCTTGAAGAAAGGCAAGGCTCGAAAGAAAGTGTTCAACGGTAAGAACATCCGGACCATCCATTCTCTAAGCTACGAAGTGTACAACAAGATTACCGGCGCTACCTCTAAGTTCTTGAATACGTTGATTCTATCGACTCTTCAATATCTCAAGACTAAAGATGATCTGAATCTCTTTGAAGATTGTAAGGTGATCGTCGTCGACGAGGCTCAGGATATCTCCAAGACCCAGTATTCATTCGTGACCGAGTTAGCTAAGCTCATTGGCTGCAACGTCATCATGGTAGGCGATCCTAACCAGAACATCTACCAGTTCCAAGGAGGGTCCGATGAGTTCCTGCTGAACCATTCTTCTATAGAGTTCAGACTCATGAAGAACTATAGGTCCACGGGACAGATAGTCGACTTCCTGAACCAGATTAGACCTCATAAGTCTAAAGTGTTGATGGAATCCATGAGTCCTAATTCGGGCCCATTGCCAGTACTCTACTCTGAGTCTCCTGAAAAGATTGAGGAGTTCATAGTCGAGAAGGTGAAAGAGCTTCACGCTGGAGGATTGCCTTTGGAAGAGATTGCTATCATTGGATCCATGAAAAGATCAAAGTCAGGATACGCTGCATTAGGCCTTAGTATGGCAGCTCAGAAGCTATCTGAAGCCGGCATCGAGTTCTTGCAACACTACAACGACGGAGATGAAAGATCTTCAGAGAAAAAGATAGAAGTAGAAGAGGGTAAAGTCAATTTACTGACTTGCCATGCTTCTAAAGGCTTAGAGTTCGACACTACCATAGTGATCAACTATCAGTTAAATACGTACTCTAGGGTTCCTACTAAAGAAGACTATCACCAGCATTGCTATCTGTGGTATGTTGGTCTGAGTAGAGCCAAGAACAAGATGTTCATTTGCAACAATTATAAGAAGCAAGTACACCCACAGGTCAATGAAGTAAAGGGTATCAGTATTGCCGGTAGATTGTTGAATAGAGTGCCTTTAGTGAATACTAAGTTCTCTGAAGATAATCTTGTCGATATGCATTACGTGACCGACGTCATCAAGAATAATCTCATGTTCAGTGAAGATATATTCTTGGGACTTCAGAATGCCGGAATGTTTGACTGTGACATAGATAGCATTGAGCACGACCCTGACTTTCTCCCTGACATGGATCCTAGATACTCGGCAGTCTATGGAATGGTAATGGAATCCATGTTTATATATGTTTCTATTGGCAAAGACAAGAAGAAGTTCTCAGACATGATGTTCGAGTATTTGAAAGAATGCGTCATGATTGACTTCAAACACAGCGTTATTGTCGATAGATTCAAATCAAGAGGAATACTCAATTGCGACGGAGTTGCTTGCTACGATGCATGCGTCTCCTATAAGAGTAAATGCTCCAATGGAGAGAGATCTGTATTGAGCTACATAATAAAGCATATAGACGTGCTTGCAAGGAATAGGAAAGTCCCGAAAGAAAGAGTGTTTGTCAAACTAATGGTTAACAATAATGCTCAAGAATTCGATAAAGTCTTTGTCAATGGGCTATGTGCAAATATAGCGACATCTGAAAACGACAAAGAAGTATTCGACAACCTATTCGATGTCATCATGTACAGATACTCTTATGATCATGAGAAGAAGTTTATGAATTCTGAAGACTTCCAAGATGATAAGGATGCTTTGTTCGAATACTACGCAAATGTAGAAACGGCGGTCGCATCTGAGTCCGGTCACGAGTTTGAATTTGATATTCCTGTGAAACACCCTTTGATGCCTCTATCTGGAAGAATGGACGCGCTACACGGAGACAAGATAATAGAGCTCAAATTCACCAATGAGATCACTGAACTGCATAAGATGCAATGTCTTCTGTATATGGCTTGCTCTGGTAAGCAATCCGCCAGGATTATCAATCTGAAGACTTTAGAAGTAGTCGATCTTACTCTTGCTGATGAGAACAAGTGGCTACTCCACACTACCATCTCTAAGGCTATCAAAGAGGATATGAAGTCGCCTATTATGGTGCTTGACTTGGAGACCAATAGCAAGGTTGCCAGCGACAAGTTCCCTGAGATTTCTAAAGACTCTATGGAAATAATTGATCACCATATCTTTGAACTACATACTGGTTCTGTGATTTCTACTGGTCTAGTGAAGAACAAGTGGCCAATCACGAATGCGCACATCCACGGCATCAAAGACGCTTCTTCTGGAATGACCAAGGTCAAGTTTGGGAAGGTTATGAGTTCTCTATCCGGCGCTACGTTCATCGCTCATAACGGGAACTCATTCGACTTCAAAGTCCTAAGAGAATTAGGCTATATGCCTGGGGATGTCAAGCTACAAGACTCGCTAAACATCTTGAGACCATATGCTAGCCTCCGCGGGAAAGCCAAGAACATGAAGCTAGAGCATCTCTACAAGACATTCGTCGACCCTGGTTACGTGCAAACGCACAGGGCCAAGGAGGACGTTGACATGATCATAGACCTATTCAGAGTCTTTGGAATTACCGCCGATGACATCTCTAAGATGTAATCACCAGATGTAATCACCGGATGTAATCACTGCATATTTTTTTGACTATAGTATAGTCATGGTAAACATCAAATCACTCATCTCATCAGATCCAAGAATCAATCAACTCCGAGAATCAGAACTATTTAGAATAGAAGACTCAAACAACCTGTACTTGCGAGTACAGGGCGCAAACCGAAGATTGTTGTGCAGTACTGCTGATCTCAAGTACGGCATAGGCACATCCTCTCCTTACAGCAAGCTAGGCATCAATGACGACTCTGGTAACTGCTTGAGTTTGACTCGTGATGGTCTACTGCAGAGCACGTTCACCATAGACGCTACTGGCGTATTACTTCTAACGACTGCTAATGGATTCTCTCTCAATACTCCATTGAAACACTCTAGTGGCGGTACTGGTTACTCATCGTATACCGACGGAGATATCCTAGTAGCTAAGAACGGGACTCTTGTGAAGATAGCTGCTCCATCTCAGAGAGGCTTCCAGCTCATGTCTAATGGCCCGGATTTGCAATGGTCCAGTCACGTACTTAGCGATTATATGAATATGTCTAATCCGATCTTGGTATCCGCTGGAGTGTATACCGTTACAGTGTACTGCAGGAACTACACCGATACAGACTTTATTGCTCTATCTAACATAACCATTAGCTCTTCATTGTCAAACGTCTTGTTCGGCTCAGCGGTGATCAATTCGGAGATGACAATCCTTCCAGTTGCTGGCTTCCTCGTAGGGGACACTATCACTGTAGGATCAGAGACTAGAGAAATCATATCTTCCGCTCCAAGTTCTGTCACTGTCGGTTCTTCATTCAATACTTTCAACAAATGGACGCTTTCAGGTACCGCGTCTATGTCTACAACTCAGTTCAAGTTCGGCAGTAAGTCTCTGAATGCTATCAACACTTCTTCGTTCGCGACATGTGTTCTAGGTAAATCATTCACAGTCCCTCAGACAAATTGGACAGTAGAATTCTTCTTCAGACTCAATGCAGTTAACTCAGTCCAGTCTCTAACGGCGAGCAGCACAGCATTCAGCTTAGCTATCAGTTTTGCGATATCTCCGGCTAATGTGACTGTATCACTTGGTCAAGGAGTATCTTTCAATATACTGAATGCGTCGAGACTCGCCACGACTCTAGTCGCCAACACTTGGTACCACTTCGCCATCAGCTACGATGGCTCTAACTATAGATCATTCATAGATGGAGTCTTGAGAAATACTACAGCATCTGTTCTTCAGATCCCAGCTAATGCATTCGCGTCTATGAAAGTAGCAGGCGGATCGTCAACGTTCAACGGCTTCATGGACGAATTCAGAGTAAGTAAGATAGCTAGATACCTATCTGCATTCTCGCCGCCCTCTGCTATGTTTGTGAATGATTCCAACACTGTAATCCTGAACCATTTTGAATCAACTACGATAACCGCATCAGATGATAACTACAGCGGAACCGCATCTTATTCTAGAAACTTGGAATATGACTCATCTAACAACCAGGTGATGTATGCGTATGCTGTCGGTAATTCGGCCTACTGGTCATTCAGGTCATCTGAAAATAACCTAGTAGACGTTCCCGGTAATTCAGTGAATATCAGGAGACTGCCACTCTATAGAATAATTCTATCAGGAGTAGTTCAATCAATAACCGTGGTGGATGAATGGCATTATCTCAACACTTACATATTGATAGCCTCGGCTCTCAACAACACAGTGGCCACCAATATCAATCTCGGGACTTGGCTTCCTACTGTAAAGATGGTAAAGGTTTTGATAACTCATACGCATGTAGGCAACACTTCCTGTTCAGTGGTAATCAATGGCAATCTTCACCTTACAACCGCTACTGCGGGGTCTACTCAACTGATAGTCACTGTACCTTCTATATCCGCGAATCTATCGGTAACAGCAAGTAGTACGACCTATTCGTTATCTCTAATCGCATTTAGATAATTAGGCTAACAGGTGTAAATGGATACCAACCACGAGTTTCAATTCCCGGACTACCTAGCCTTAGCTGATTGGGTCCCGGAGCCTCCGAAAGTCATAACCCCTCTGTACTATTCATTCTTCTCCAAGATGCTTTCAAGAAACCCGTTTGTTCTCAAGTACCTAGAAAGGTTCAGCATAGACCTAAACGATTACTCTAGCGAGTATGATGTGTGGGGCGATATATCGATGAACCCAGGAGCAGTACCCCTTCTTTCTAAGAACTTAGATAAGATCAATTGGCGGTATCTGTCCGGCAACAGCGGTGCTGTGAACATCCTTGTAGATAATCCAAAGAACATATGGTGGAAGGAGTTCTCTGGAAACATAGCCGGTATAGATATACTTGAGAAGAACATACATAAGATCCATTGGCCTACTCTGTCTGGGAACATCAACGCCGGGCGGATCTTGCGAGAGCACATGGATAAGATCGATTGGGACGTGGCAGCCAAGAATCCCGGCATAGTAGACATCCTACAGATGAATATCCATAGAGTCAACAAGCATCTATTATGTCTGAATACAGCAGCGGCGCCATTGATAGAAGCCTACTTGAATGAAGCTCATTGGCCGGCTTTGTCCGCTAACAGAGGGGCTGTAGACATCTTGAACAACAACCTCAATAGAGTAGACTGGGAGGCTCTATCCGATAACGAAGCCATTTGTGATATCATTGGAGTGGACATGCATAAGCTAGACATAGACAGACTCTCTAGAAACAAAGGGGCTATTGGTGTGTTGCCTGTCGGTTACATCAAGTGGCACTGGGCTTCCGCAAACGCGGCCGCTGCTGGTATCCTCAAGAAGAATAGGGGTAGAGTCAATAACGCGTACGTGCTGATGAATCATTCTATCGTGGAGTTTGATTACTCTAAGATCAAAAAAGAAAGACAAGCAATCAATCAAGAGATTCAAGCGCTGAGGTTGAAGAACCACTCCTCGTACTCGTCTTCGTCGAGATCGTAGTCGCTAGAAGAGAGCCATTCTTCGTAGATCGCCGGCGCGTACATCTTGGCAACCCTGTGTTCGCGTATCTGAGAATTCACTTCTTTTTTTGCCTCGCGCATCTCAGAGTAGTCGTAGCGATATTCCCAGATCCCGGGATTCATCATGAACCAAGCCGGATCAATGAGAGACATATGGTTTCTCAAGACTGGCAGCATCGCAGAGTTCATGGACAATCTTGACCAGAATACGCAGTCGAGGTTAGCCTCTAGAATGTCAGGTATGTGAGGGTTTCGGCTAGCGGATCTCCAATCAATCTCTTCCAAGTTGTTTCTCAAGATTCTCCCAGCATTCTGGTTCGCCGATAAGCTGGGCCAGAACACTTTCTCTAGGTTCCTTTCAAGAACATGAATCATGCTTGGGTTACTAGACATAGCTGGCCAGAACACTCTGTCTAGGTTAGCTTCCAATATGCGACCCGCACTGGCATTTCCAGATAACGCTCGCCAACAGACCTTGTCTAGGTTAGCTTCTATGATGTCGATAACCGCACTGTTTCCAGAGATGTCTCTCCATGAAACCTTGTCTAGGTTAGCTCTCAGAAGATGACCCGCGCTTCTGTTTCCAGACAAAGCAGGCCAGCAAACTCTATCTAAGTTCTCAGACAATAAGCTTATGATTCCTGGATTTCCAGAAGCTATTGGCCAGCATATCTTCTCAATGTTAGCTCTAAGAAGATGAATTGCGTTTCGGTTCCCAGACAACATGTCCCAGTTTACCTTCTCGATATTCTCTTCTAAGAGCTCGATAGCCGCGGCGTTTCCAGATAGCGCGTCCCAGTTAATGAGCCTAGGATTGGCTCTAAGGAAGTCAATAGCGTTCTCATTTCTTGACAATATGTCTGAGAATATATTGACTGACTCAGAGTCAGAGTCGTATTCGGATTCGTACTCGTAGTCGGAATCAGAGATGTAGCCTAGTTCTTCATTGAACATGTAGTCAAACACCCATCGAGCCATTCCCATAGCGATCATCTTGCATTACACCATTAAGAAAAGTCAATTTTATATATCTAATAACAACATCATCAGATTTACGCTAGTAGCGGACATCCGCCGAAGTACTTGCTAGTGAGCATCGGCATTGAGCCAAGAGCGTTAAGCTTCGGAGAGCTCTGGCACGCGACCAGCTTGGCTTTCGGCATGTCTCCGATGGATTGAAGACTAGAGTTGTTGAACAAGTATATCTCCGAAAGACTCGGATAAGAGCCGATCTGCTTGATGGCCGAACACTGCACCTGCATGTGTGTCATTTCTGGAGACTTCGGAAGTTCTTCTAGTTTGAAGCAAAGGACTACTGAGATCTTTGAAAGGCTAGGTGTGTCTCGGACGGCTAAGAGATTCTTACAATCTGTGATATCTAAAGACTTCAACGATGGAAGACTAGACACACTCTCTAAGTTGGGACAATTGTCAATCGTTAGCTCTACGACAGATTCGAGACCATCTATGCTACGGAGATTGACGCAAGAGCTATACGTGACTTTGGCCATGCCGGCGACACCTGTTTTGCAAACGTTGCACATCAACTACTATTCTTACGTATTTGTAAAATCATAAAAAGTTGAATTCTGGAGACTTAAGTACTCTCTAATCAAGTGATGAACACGCAATTCGACTCAAGCATTTACTCCTGCGCTGAAAGC
>JACCDQ012073607.1_pt1 | contig 67093 bp, 99 predicted proteins | sample 7446031 | NCBI WGS metagenome assembly JACCDQ01 (sample SAMN15323442, study PRJNA562643) | freshwater metagenome | isolation source: river surface water | place: USA:Blue River Watershed | collected 2017-08-17
CAAAAAAGAGTACAAGAGTTTAGTGTTGATAGAATTGTTCAATTAGAAGCAGAACTAGAATCAGAAAAACAAATGAATGCCCTTCTTACAGAAGAGTTAGAAACTAAACAACAAGAACAATGAAAAAAGAAGAAAGACTAGATGAAAGCTTTAGAAGAATTAAAGCACAAGAATTAATCGACAGGATACTGTATCTAGATGATAAAGAGTTCGATGAATTCATGATGCGATATGATGCGCTATGTGATGCATATAAGTTCACGTCCAAAATGAAATGGGGCACAGGAGACAGAGAGTCAATAACAATTAATAATTAAAGCTATGAGTAAATTAAACGGAGAAACAAACAAAAAGTATTTAGGGTTCTTACAAGAGGTATACGCCAATACAATCAATGAAGGCAAGCTACGCACAACAGAGCTATTAGAAAAACATCGTGTAAATGGTCGAGTCAAGACAGTCATGGTTAGCCGTGGCATCCTCAGAAAGATAAAGAAGCAAGACGGCATCTACTACAAATGGAATACTCGTGAGCCCGATATGCGAATGGCTAATGCAATCAGGGTAAAGGTTAATGATATAATCTATGAAGCGAAACACGCTAGATTATCCGCTCAAGAGCAAGTAATAACGAAGGACGAGAGTGTGACCACTACTAAGAGCGTAGTCAAGACAGCAAAGGTAGAGACTCGTAAAAGCAGAGAGGTTAGCATCTTGTGGGGATTAATCAAAATCAAGTACTAATGGTAACAACTGAAGAGATTGTAAATATAGCTAACTATCTACACATGGATATTGATGATCAAATAATTGAAGAAACTAAAAGATTGTATTACGAATCATCTTTAACTGATGGATTTAATAAACATGAGGTTATAGAAGGCATATTGTACTACTTAGTTTCATGAGTAAGAGGTTTATTCAATTAATCATTGTCATGACTATTCAGTTCTCATTACTTACATTTTATCTAGCGTCAATAAGCACTTTTATTTATAAGGTTGCGACTAGAAATAATCCTTAAATTAGAATATGAAAATCATAGACATACTACTACAAAGACTACCTGAGAAATATGTTGACCTAGTTGTTAGCAATATGGATGATTTCAATGTAGCGTACAATGAAGAAGGTACACTTGCATCAGTAGAACTCATGACTCTTTTTGATTGGCATCAATCTAGAGAAGGCTATGACTTTTGGGACCAGGTGTACCTATACTTACTCGGTGAATCAGAACTACCACAACTTCCAATAGATATTATATATACCCCATCTACAGTAATAATGATGAAGGATGGTATGTACGTTATGAATTCGGGAGGATCCGGTATAAGTATCAAGTACGATGTAATTATGCATGAGCTTAAGAACTCAAACAAGAAGGCTAGTGATCAGGTTTATGCATGGCTTAATTAAAAAATATCACTATCAAATTTTTTTATTTAAAAATGTTTAATACATTTGTAGTGTCGAACTCCACTTTCGATATCTAGTTTTAGCATTATATCATGGTAGATATATATAAGACCCTAGTCGAAGTGGAGAAGCGGCTAGGGTTTTTTCTTTTACATACTTTAAAGACCCGAAGTAAAGGCGTAGTATTTAAGCGAGATACCCCTCCGAGTCACAAGCAAGGATTTCGGAGTCTTAGGGTTCGAGAGATGGAATGATTCCGAATTAAAATAATTAATCTTAAATGATGCAAAAGGGTTTTCTCATGACTTGTTACCCGGCATCAGCCTCAAATGAAACTAAGAACTCAACGGAAGTAAGTTATATATGGTGATTAACTAGTCAACTCTTTGCTTTAGGGGGAGCAGGGGGTTGACTTGTTTTTTAATCACCTTAATTCTACGTCAAATCTAACAAAAGTAAGTTATGCCATACAAAACAGATAAGATGAAACTAAACTCACCATTCTTTGATAGAAGGATTAAGTTATTACCATGTATGCGTGAAATGATTCATGTTCTATACGAAGAAGGTCGCTCGATTCACTCACTAGCCAAACAATTTAATGTAGATAAAAGACTAATACAATTTGAATTATTCCCTGAGAGAAAGAAAAAGAACTTAGAGGATAGAGAGAGAAGGGGTGGATGGAAAACTTACTTCCCAGGAAATGAAGTACATAACGCTACACAAATGGATCACAGAAGATATAAGTATAAAGTATTAAGTAAAGTTGTAAACAAATGTCAATAGTTAGATTCATAGGTTGCCTACATCTAGGTCATACCAATATTGCAAAACACAGGGGATTTGATAATGCTGAAGAGCATGATGAACATCTTATTAAGAGATGGAATCTTATGGTAGCTAAAAGAGATACTACCTATATAGTAGGTGATGTTACTATGGAGAAATCATTAGACTACTATAAACTAGACCAATTAAATGGTAGGAAGATAGTAGTTCTTGGTAACCATGATAGACATCAAAATGTTAAAGAACTACTGCTTTATGTAGACGGTGTTGCTGGAGCTGTAGACTACAAGGGATTTATAGTTACTCATGTACCTATTCATCCTAATGAGGTACAGTTCTACCGGGGAAATATTCATGCACATATTCATCATGTAAATAAACTTGAGGAAGTTGTAGTAAGTAGTGCATATATGGATGAAGGTAGTAAACCAGCTCCAACATTAGATAAGTACTTTAATGTAGATGCTCATTTGATTGACTACCTACCTATATCCATAGACGAGTTAAAAGGTAAAAGATATAAGAACATTATTAAATATAAATAGCTATGGAAACTAAATTAGAAAGATTAAGTGCTGAACAGATAGCGTTCAACATATCATTTATGTTTGTAAAACAAGACCTACATCCTATGACTGTGTATAGATGTGCAACTGAATGTGGTCATCAAATCATTGAAGCATTTCACAGACAAGGATTAGAAGTTCCCCAAGAATATCTTGATGCTACAGCAATATTGTTTTCAAGACTAGAGGAAACGATTGCTAAGTATAGAGACGAAATATTTACAGATGAACTTCCTTAAGTACACCATATCATGGATCAGTCAGAACTTAGCTATTCCATTCTGGTCCATCGGACATATACACCTTATGACTACAGTCTATCAAGACATACACGAGGTGATTATGTCAATGGGCATGAACATCATAGTAGCGATAGGATTTATTATTGACTATAAAAAATCAAAACAATGGAAACAGCAGTAGAATGGTAAGTGAAAAAGTGATTGTATCGTTGATATTGATTAGCAACATAGGATATTTTGTTTTAGGCTATATAGTCCGCGGTGACAGAATTAAAAACAACAAAACTGAGAAACAATGAAAACAGCAGTAGAATGGTTGGCTAATATACTAGATCAAGCAGGATATTTAACCAAAGAAGACTTTGATAGTTTAGTTAAGCAAGCTAAAGAGATGGAGGAAAAACAAGCGATAGATAAGTATAGTAATGTAAGTAGGCTTGAAGTTATACAACATTCAGATCCTTATAATGGAAGGGCTTACACTAATTACAATGCTAAGGATGTTGATTTACAAATACAAGACGAAGGCAAAACGCTTAAAATATTTTTAAAATAAACAACAATGACACCGAAAGAAAAAGCGAAAGAGTTAATAGACTCAATGTATTATGAGATTTCTGATCTTTCAGTTACAAATGATGTCTTAGAAGATTTAGCTAAGCAACTTGTATTAGTTGCCGTAAACGAAGTATTAACAGCTTTAGATGAGCATAAGTGGCAAAACCACAGCGTTATTAGATTCTATGAAGAAGTGAAATTAGAAATAAACGGATATGAATAACTATAATAAAGATTGGGTTATGGATGAATGGAACAAGGCTTTTAATGAAGCAATGAGAAAAAAGTTTAACGATGGCGTAGAAAAGCTGTATGCTAACGTTAGCTACGGAAAGATTAGTAACGGATACCTTGACATTATGAACACACCTGAGAAACCTGTAAACGTAGAAACCATTACCGATCCTGTAATCGAATTACTCAAGCAGAAGTTTGATGAGCGTAGCCAAGCAGGTATCAGTAAGTATGGCACAACACTAGCTGATAACAACCACGATGATTTCCTTATGCACTTGCTAGAGGAACAGATGGACAGCTGTGCCTACCTAATGAAATTAATCTTAGATAGAAGAGGTAACAATTTGCCTGAAATTAAATAATTTTTTTGGTAAATAAAACTTTAATTGTTACATTTGTAGCAAATCAAATCACTTATGAACAAAAAGAAAGGTATTCGAGACCTTATGAAATCGAAGCGATACAGTGCCTTACACCTCAAAGAAGCCCTAATTGAACGCAATGTTCCTGGCAATTGGGAAACGTATCAGAATGTTTACAACTTAATGTCCGGTAGAACTCCTCGTGATTCTTATGCCTTCATTGTAATTGCAGATTTGCTTGATGAAGATTTAAGAAACATCCTGATGAGATACTCTACTGTACAGGAAGATGTAATGATTAATGTAAGAAAAGAATTAGAAGAAGATTTTAACTGGTAATTATGAGCGAAGAAAAATTAGTATCCTTCCTAATGAAAGTGTCGGACAACAACTTTAAAATGGAGCTGCAAGGAAAGAAAAGTGACGTATTAGCTGCGTTCTTATACGCTATGGATGAAGAGCCTGGACTGTATCAATTAATGAGTACAGCTGTCACTATCCACAGCTCTGAAGAGTATCAAAAGCGGGTCAACGAAAAACAAACACAGGGCGATGCGTGATAAGTTAGTAGATGTAATAGGAACGGCGATTGGATTAATAATCTTAATTTATTTTTATTTATGAATTTATACGAACTAACAAGACCACTAGATATTAGTGACATCGACTTTCGAGTACAGTCAATTAATAATGGTGGCTATGCTACAATCCTAGCATACAAGGACGCCAGAGTTGATATGGCGCGATTAGATGCTGCTGTTGGACCATTAGGTTGGCAACGTAAGCATGAGTTTATTAACGGCAAGTTATTCTGCCACGTAGGTATTTATTCTGCTGAATATGTTGACTTCGTATGGAAGTCTGACGTAGGTACTGAGTCAATGACTGAAGCAGCCAAGGGCGAATCTTCTGACTCATTCAAGCGCGCCTGTTTCAATTGGGGTATTGGCCGTGAGTTGTATGACTATCCTGTAATCTCTGTCAAACTTAATGAGAATGAGTGGACAAAGGATGGTGGTCGACCTAAGCAAACATACAACCTTAAGATTCGTGATTGGACATGGTACTCTGAGTTCACTGATGGTCGTGTATCATTCCTTGCTGCTAAGGATGAGAATGGTAAGGTACGATTCAAGTGGGGTGAGATGAAACCTAAGCAAGAAGAACCTAAGTTCAAGCCTGCTGCTGCACCTGTAGAAGTTCAAGAAGAAGTACAAGCTGCTCCAGTACAGGTAGCTGATGAAGCTAATGTCAAGGGTATACTTAAGCCACAAGCTGATGATGAATCTGATACGGTACGTGATGCATTGATTGCTGAGTACAATCAGTTGTATGGTAAGAATCCTGATAAGCGCATGAAGAATGAGACAATCAAGAAAGCTATCCAGGATAAGGTAGATGAGATACTCGATGAAGGCTTGGTTCCGGAACAAAATGAAGAGCAAACTATTGAAGAATTTGAAGAGCAAACTATCTCTGACTTCTTTGATCAAGTGAAACTAATAAAAAATCCTAAGGAATTCATTCAGTGGGCTAAGGATACGGTAGCTAAGTTCCCTGATGCGCCACAAGAACACGTGGATATGTTCAAAGAACTATGTAATGCTCACTACAAATCTATTATGTAATGGAGTTTACAATTGAGCAAGAACGCCTAGCATATACTCTAAAGAGACGTATGCTTAAAATGGTTGAGGATTGCGCAACTACTGAGTGTAGGTCTTCATTAAGCACTATGCGTAATGATGTTATTCACACACTTGAGTTGTTAGGATCTAAAGACAAAAATTATTTTGATTTATTTGTAAATATAAAAGAAACAAAAATGGAAAAACAAACATTTGAAGAAGCAGTAAAGCCATTGATGCAATGGATATGTGAGAACGCGCATCCACACACAACAGCAATTGTAACTGGTAATGTTGCAGAGTTAGTTGAATCAGTGGAAGTCTTAAAGACGAATCAGTTTATTGTAGACTAAGCAACAATAATATTATGATTGATATCTTTAAAGAAGATAGCACAGGAATGGTTATAGCCTTGGATAATTTGTCTAAGGCTAACCTTTCTAGTATCGCTAGTCAAATAGTAAGTACCTCTATTGACGGAGGTTACGAAGACCCAATTGAAGCTTATGTTAAAGCTAAGGGCGTTGCAGAAATTGCTGATCAAATCATGAGCGGACTGAAGCACTATGCTATTCAGGATGCGTATAAGTTTGAGAAGGATCAGAAAGTATTAGGTTGCTCGGTTGTTGTGAAGAACACACCTACTACCTATGACTACTCACATAACGATGAATGGTCTGAGATAAATGACCAAATCGTATATCTTAAGGACCGTCAGAAAGAAATCGAGAAGCAGATGATTCAGGCTATGTCAGTTGCACAGTTGATAGATAACGATGGCGTAGTAGTTGAGCCTGCTGTAATCAAGAAGAGTGGATCAGAAACCATACAAATAACAATACCCAAATAATGAAAACAGCAGTAGAATGGTTGGTACATGAGTTGGGTTTAAACTGTACAACTGACCACGAAGATGAAATTCAAGAGGCTTTGGAAATGGAGAAGGAGCGTATAAAAGATGCTTATCTAAATGGTAGATATGATGCAGATAAAATTGTAATGTCTGATAAATTTTACGCAGAACAATACTACAACGAAACCTTTAAACAACAAGAACAATAAAACAAGACGATAAAGAATTTCTTGGCGCATTAACAACCATGGCTGTGTTAGCGGCAATATCAATCCTATTGATTGTACAAGCAATATTTAGAATATGGAATTAAACAAAGAAGTAAGAGGCAACATCATGTCTGATATTAAGGACTTAAATGATGAAATTAATCAAATCAATAAGGACATTAAGAACCTTCAAGCTAAGAGAGACAGGCGAAAGAACAAGATAAAGGCTCTTATACTAATATTAAGTAATCAATTAGAATTAGATTTAGATTAACATGGCTGAGGAGAAACAAATAAAACTAGACACTATTCACCTGCTACGTGCGGTAATGAAAGTATCATCTGCATTGAATGACCTTGATGAGGTTGTGTATCGTAAGAAGTACTACAAATTTAGATTTAAGCAGTACGCAGCCAAGTGGGCAGTGTTAATGGAAATGCATACAAAGGAATTGATGAAGTCTCTACTCGAAGAGGACCATGCTTTGTTGCAGGAGATATACAACTCTATTGAAGATGGTTCTACCGGAATCAACGCAGGAGAAGATAAGACATCATTGATTTTGTTTTACGCTAAGTTAAAGAGTGCAATAAATGACATCAATCAGATGGATGAGCACAGGGGCACATTCTATCCAGTATTCATTGATCTACATACTAATGTTGTTATCGAGCACATCGAGAAACAATACGACAGCATCATCAACATGAAGGATGTGGATGGTAAAGGTGTAGAGCACATCATTGAGTTTTTCGATAACCTAGGTAAATCTATAATGACTTACGACAAATGAGTTGGGAAGATTGGTTGGTAAACAATGGCCACTTAAAAGGCTCTAGCATACACGATAGACTACTTGAAATGGTCGTTAGTTCATATGACTTGCAGAATAAAACCAGGAAGCAAGAGCACGCAGATAGAAAGCATTTTGTTGTGTTGTGGTGGAAGAAAAACCAAGATAGGTTGAACACATATCGCACTATGACTTCTATTGCACAACTAATAGGATGTGACCACGCTACAATTAACCACTACGAAAAGCACCGTAAAAAATCTAGAGTTTATGAGATAAACACTGAATGCATTAAGGACTTTTTAGATTAACTACCATGATACTAAAACATTTAGAGAATGAGCTCGATAGGATATTCGGGCCGTTCTCAGAAGAGAAGACGGCAATACTCAATGCCGCCAAGAAAGATATTGATTCAATGACATCCGTTGCCTCAGGTGATGATGTTCTGAAAATATTAAATATCTTTAACGAGGTTTTCCAAAAGCGTTCACGTGTGATGACCAAGAAGGTTGTCAACAAGTATAAGGACATACTCAAACATTTCAGCTTAGATGACATCAAGGTTGCAATGGAGAACGCTAAAGATGACGAGTTCCACACAGAGAATAATCATAAGTACTGCACTGTAGAGTATTTTTCTCGCCTTGAGCAGATTGATAAGTGGACCAACGTATCTAAGGAAGATCAAAAGAAAGAAAGATTTGTTATGCCAAAGTTTTATGTAAAAGGGTGATATGGAAAATATGCAGCTACGCTCAGAGCAAGTAGTCTTATACTCCATGCTTATGAATCCCTCTACAATCCATGACATCATGTCAAAAGTGTCATGTGATATGTTCATTACGCCAATCAACAAAGTCATTTTTGAAGCTGCATACGAATTATACTTATCGCAAGAACCTATCAATGTAGTGTCATTGAGTCAGGCTATAATGAAAAAGAACACCATGCATAAGCGTGAATCAGTTCAAGAAATTACAGCGATTACATCTTATAAACCAACGGGTATAAATGAATTGGAAAGTTCAGTATACTTCTTGATTGGCGAGAACGTAAGACACGAGCACATAGACCTAGCCAAGAAGGTTGAGGTAATGGCTAATAAAGACACATACGACCCTCAGGACGTCATCAATGTACTTCAGTCACACATCTCTGACAATAAGTTCAAATCATTGCTTAGACGTAAGGATATGGATAATGAGTTTTTGCTGCAAGAACTCGATAAGAAAATGATTGAGGCATCCACCAAGGATGGAGTCAGTGGCATAGAGACAGGATATAAGCGATTCGATGTGCTCACCTCAGGTATGCAGCCTACAAACTTTATCATTATTGCTGCTAGGCCTGCCATGGGTAAAGAACTTAAGAATACATCTAGAGTATATACTCCGAATGGATATATTCATATTGGCTCTGCTAAGGTAGGCGATAAGATATTAGGTAGTGACGGAAAGCAATACAATGTCACCGGAGTATTTCCTCAGGGTAAGAAAGACGTTTATAGGATTTGGTTTGATGACGGGACGTTTGTTGACTCAGGTCTTGAGCATCAGTGGGAAGTAACTACTAGAGCGATAAGGAAGACTAAGCACAAGACGCCAATTGTTGTGACAACTAGAGATATGATTGGCAACGTCATACTTGATGGAGTTAGAAAAAACTATGCTATCAGAATGTGTGAGCCACTTCACTTTAAAGAAGTTGATGTTGATTTACATCCATATCTTATGGGTTTCATGCTTGGTGACGGGCACTTAGCGGGAACTTCAATGGTATTTAGTAATACAGAGCAAGATTTACTTGATAAGATGACAGAACTACTTCCTGGTAATGATGATTATGTACTTCATTCACGATGCTCGTATGGAATCAGAGGTGGCGCAACGCTAAATGCAATTAAGAAGTACGGCTTACACGGAACAAGATCGCATGAGAAATTTATACCTAATGAATATCTTTACAATTCAGTAGAGAACAGGGTGGAACTTTTGAAGGGCCTTATTGATACTGATGGTTATTGTGTTAATGGTAATGCAATAGAGTACTCGACGACCTCCATGATGCTATGTGAAGATATAGCTGAATTAGTTCGTGGACTTGGCGGTAAGTGTACCTACTCAGAGAAACAAGGTTCATACACTAAGGATGGTAAGAAAGTAATTTGCAAGAAATACTATCGAATGTATATATCAATGGGTCCAAACGTGATACCGGTATCTTCAGAGAAGCATCTTGCTAAATACAGACCTGAAAAGAAATTCCATTGCAAGTTCATTACTCACATTGAACCACTAGGAACACAGGAAGAAATGACTTGTATATCGGTTGATGCACCTGATTGCCTATATGTTACTGATGGATGTACGCTTACGCACAATACTCAGTACGCATTAGGTATGATGAAGCACGCATCCATACGTAACAACTACAAGGGCCTATTCATTTCCTGCGAGATGGATGAGGTTCAGGTCATGAAGAGAATCATCTCTGTTGATAGTGGGGTTCCGGGATATCACATCAAACGTGGTAGACTGGAGACACGCGACATCATGCGTTATGAGAAGTCTAAGAGACGTATCATTAATTCCAATTTAAAGATCGTTGCAGGCTCTTTTACCATCACGGACATACTTTCCCTTGTCTACAAGCTGAAGTACTCTCAGGGCTTAGATTATGTGGTCATAGATTACATTCAGAAGGTTCAGAGTCCAGGCGCTCAGAACAGGACCAATGAGGTTGGTGATGTGTCAAGGAAGCTAAAGGATATGGCTAATGAATTGAAGATACCTGTTGTTGCTTTGGCTCAGTTGTCTCGTGCTGTAGAGCATAGAACTGATAAGAAGCCTATGCTGTCTGACCTTAGGGAGTCAGGAGATATAGAGCAGGATGCTGATATCGTGATGTTCCTGTATCGAAACGGATACTACATGACACCTGAAGAAAAAGAAAACAACTCTTCAGCTGACGATGGATATGCAATCATTGCCAAGCACAGGGATGGTGAGTTGGAAGACATACAGCTTACGTTTGATTCTAACATACCTGCTTGGAAGAATCCATACGATAGGGATGACGAAGATGACTATGTTCAGACTGCATTAAAACCTAATAATGATTTTGATATATTCTGATATGTTTGATATTTTCGAAGAGAAGGCTCAACCAAAGATTTATTGCGTTGACCTCACAGTTAAGGCTAAGATACCTAGAAGAGGTAAGAAAAAGGAATACGACACACGAGTATTTAAAATGAAAAACTTACCACTACTAATGCATGACGGTAGTATCGCTACAAGTAAGCAGTCAACAAAATTGTTTACTAAGATATACGATGAGCATATACACCGAGGTCAATTTGAAGATGTTATATTCAGTATAGAATCATATGATAATATGAAATTTCTTTCGAACATCTGTTACCATTTTGACTACAACTTGCATTAAAACAAAAATTTAATTAATTTTGATAAAAATATAAATATGGAACGTCAAATTTTGCAAGTACTTGATTTTCAGAAAGCTTTTAAAGTGAGTATGCCTGATCAACCCAAGATGCTTTCTAAGCGCAGGGCAAGACTTCGCCAGTCCCTCCTTGAAGAAGAGGTAAAGGAACTACGTGAAGCAAACAACATTCTAGATGTCGCAGATGCTATTTGTGATATTCTTTACATTACTTATGGAACTGCTCATGAGTACGGTCTAGCTGATCGATTGGTAATGCTTTTTGATGAGGTCCATAGATCTAACATGAGTAAGATGGGTCCTGATGGTAAACCAATCTTCCGTAAAGATGGAAAGATTATGAAGCCTGAGACGTATTCAGAGCCTAAGCTTCGACCTATCATTGAGCGTGACTTTACGGTCTACACTCAGAGTCAAGCAATGAAGGATGCTGCTGAGATTATGGAAGCAATCGCCAAAGAGGAAAAGGATTTATTAAACAAAAGAATTGAGGATAAGCTTAAGAAACACCTCAACCTTTGGGATAGATTCCTTTATTGGCTTTTAAATAAGACTGAGACCAATCTTAAAAAGAAGATTGAGATTAAATATCCGCAGTCTATCTATGGTGAAGTCGTTGTAAATATATACGATGAAGATTTCCCGATCCAAAACATCTAAGTACGGGAATAAGAAAATTGAGTTAGATGGTGTCAAGTTTGATTCCAAGCTGGAATTATTCTGCTACCAACAATTTAAAAGTTTGGGGCTAGAGTTCGACTTTCAAAGAACAATACTCTTGCAGGAAGGATTTAGATTCAGAGGTAAAGCAATACGACCTATTACTATGATTGTAGATTTTGTACTCCATCACGATGGACAAAAGATTTACATAGATACAAAAGGTTTTGCCACCGAGACATCTAAACTGAAATACAAGATGCTAAAGTTCTATGTAAGAGAAGACTCTACTGCTGATGTGGTTTGGCTACACTCCCAAAAAGAAGTCAAAGATTTTATTAATGATTTATTAAGTAAAGATGGAAAGCTATGAGTAGTTTAAACAAGGTTTGCCTATTAGGCAATATCGGAAAGGTCGAAATTAAGACCTTCGAGAATGGTAAGAAGTTAGTACAGGTGTCATTGGCAACGTCTGACGGTTACAAAAAGGGTGATAAATGGGAAGAAAAAACAGAGTGGCATCGCTGCATCTTTGCTATCCCTGCCCTTGCTGATAGAGCAGCTTCAATTCAAAAAGGTGATAAAATCTATGTTGAAGGAAGCATTAACACTAATTCCTGGACAACCAAGGATGGTGAGAAGAAAGAGATCAAGGAGATTTCTTGTACAATCTTCAAGACGTTTGTAAAAGCTAAGGTGGATAATGATTTTCATCAGCCTACAACTCCGGTAACAGCTCCTAAGAGCAATCCTATTGAAGCGGATGATGATCTGCCCTTCTAGTGTTAACCAATTAAATTAATATACAATGCAAGAAAAATCACTGCACAACACCACTGCAAATGGTGCAAAGAAGAATGTTAAGGACATTCAATTTTGGGGAGACGGAGACACTTTCCGTTTAATTTCTAAAGCTTCATCTGAGGCAGAGGGATGGATGAAATCAACTAAGGCTATGCCTGTAGGTAACTCAGTTGTCATTCAGGTAACAACGCAGCAGCGTAATCCTGATGGAAGCTATTCAGTTGCTGAGGCATTGACAACAGTTGACAATGTTATCATTCGTGAGTATAAAGTTGGTGACACTGTAGAGTCAAGAACTATTATTCCAAGAACTTCTGAGCACGAGGGAGTTCATGTCACAGCAGTTAGAAACGTGTCTTTAGAAACAGCTGAGTAACCAATTAAATTAAATATATATGAAAAAAGTAACAATCACAATCATGGCTATTTTAGCTTTGTCAATGTCTTCATGCCGTGGGTATGAGCGTGAGCAAAACCGTCTTGACCGCGAGAGCGAGGGTAAGGGTGAGCTATTGAAAGCTGAGAGCACCAAGAAGGTTAAGATTGAGCAGTCAAAAGCGGACTATGAAAGTGCCAAGCTTGATGCGCAAACGAAACTCGAGAGAGCTCGCGCCAATGCGGAGGCAAAGGTAATTAATGCCAAAGCAAGTTCAGAGGCTGCAATCATTAATGCCAAGGGGCAAGCCGAGGCAAACCGACTGCTAACTGAATCCTTGACGCCTATCATATTGGAATACGCAAAAATCAATAGATGGAACGGTAAGCTACCTACAACATCAGTTGGAAGTGGTTCAAGTACAATCATAGGCTTAAAGTAATGAAGTACATTATCATATGCGCCATTGCCATCCCTGTGGCATTGGTTGTATGGGCCGGAGCCCTAAGACTAATCAGGGAGTTATTTAGAAGAGACTAAATTAATATAATGGAAACACCACAAAGAGAAATGACACTTGGAGAGAAGAGATGTCATATTGGATTCAATCCTTCGTCTGATGACAAGATTGCAATTTTCAAACGCATGATGGCTGATGCTATTGACTTTTTGGATAAAGCAGGTCATGATTCTAACCTTACAGATGAAGAATGGGGTGAACAACAAAGATGCTTTATAATTGCAATGGAGCATTTAGAGACTGCTCAGATGTATGGTGTAAAGGGCATCGCTAAAGGTTTGAATAAGTAGCTTGCCACTGACGAGTGGAACGTAACCTGCCGTGCATTGGCTGCGGCTCTCATCGTAGGGAGATAGGTTAGCCTTTCCGAGAAAAAAGGCACATAGTCAGGTGGCGGAATGGTAGTGAATGATACACGTTAAATCACATTACCATTCCAAAACTTGCTTTTCAAACAAAAGGTTCGTATATTTGTGACTACAAAATACAGATATATGAAAAGATTTTTTGATAAAGTAGATAAAACTGATACTTGTTGGTTATGGACAGCTGCAAGCAGAGGTAAATCAGGATATGGCGCGTTCAAGATTAATGGCAAAGTTGTTGACTCTCACAGAGTGTCATACATGATACTCTGTGGAGAGATACCAAATGGTATGTATGTATGTCATGCTTGCGACAATAGAAAATGTGTAAATCCTGAACATTTATTTTTAGGAAGTCCTAAAGATAATTGGCAAGATGGTTTTGATAAGGGTAGAATCAAATTATTAGGTGGAATGGATCCTGAAAAACTTAAAAAACATCCAAGTTTAGGCGCTTATAGAAGAGGCTGTAGATGTGATGAATGTAAGGCTATCAATAATATGGCGTGTAAAAAATATAGGGAAAAAATAAAATCGAATAGCTCTATGGTGTAAGTAACGCGGTCCTAATTTAATATGGTGTATGCCAGGGCTAGTGTCAGTTCGAGTCTGACTAGAGCTACAAAAGGTATAGGCGCACTAACTTCCTTATTTCTAATAGAACGCAAGCACGGAGTGGCGGAAAGCAATTGGATACGGTTCAGTTGTGGGGAGACGCTAGTTATATTTGATTGGGCAGATAGGACACTCGCCCAGCGGGATGATATAATTAATTGAATGACAGTCCAAAGTTCAAATGCAGGTTCAAGTCCTGCCTTCGTGGCTATAACTTGTCGTAAACAAACACAGAAAGTACCTTTTTGTCCCTTACAAGACAAGTTAAGATAAGCGGTAAAAATTGCCACATAACCTATAGAGGAATGTAAACAAAAAACCCTCTACACCGGAGAATAGAGGGGGACTTACAAACTTCTCTGTAAGTGGGGTAGATACAAAGATATTAAATAACAATGATAAAAGAAGCAGCCAAAAGATTAAAGGATGACCCTTGGCATAAGAAGTTAAGAAGATGGTTTAAGTTTAAGCGTTGGTTGTGGATGCGTAAAACAAGAATGATTATTAATTACTTTAAATTATGAGCAATTTCACCATCGATTTTTTTGAATTGGCTTTCTTAGCAGAAGCCTGTATCCCGCCAAATCCTATTGCTAGAACCATGTTTTGGCAACGTTTAACTAATGTGTATTGGGAGCAAATGTCTGAAGAAGAGAGAGATAGGTTGTTTGAGTGGTTGAACAGAAATGACAACTACAAGAGAAGTTTAGAGAAGGAAGAGGAGACTCAGATATTCCATGCTCGCTTTGACCCGGATAATCAGTACATGGTTTACACCACGATGGATGGAAAGGATGATGTGAACAGAACCTTCAAGTACAAGGACCTTTATTACGTTAGGAGCAACTCATGGATTACGCCTGAGTTTATCACTAAAGTTGAGAAGCTATGACACCGAAAAATAAGGCGTACAGCCTAGTTGATCAGTATGTTGGTTTTAAATTAGACCCATATGATGACCCTGAGATGACGGTAAAAAAGGGGACGGCAAAACGCCATGCTTTAATTGCAGTTGATGAGATAATTAAATATGTACTTCCAAGATATCAAGACTTTACGTTTGCGCTTTATTGGGAGGACGTTAAAAAAGAAATTGAAAAGATATGAGACAACTAGTATACAACGCAGTGACCTGCACGGAGTGTAAAGAGACATTGGTTAGCTACACAGTTCACGACTACAAGACCTGTAGCTGCCCTAATGAGGCAATGGTAGATGGTGGTCTTAGCTACGCTAGATACGGAGCAAAGGATATGGATAAGATAATTGTACATAACCTTTACGCTGATGACCCATTTGATTTAATTCGATGCTTCGCCACACGCGGGAGCCGCGGTAAAGATGGAAAGCAACCGCTGACTTGGATACCACTAAAGGACATGGATGACGATTACTTGGAGGCAGTACTTGATTATGGTGGTGCTGAGTGGCATCTTGAGCTGATTAAAATGGAAATTAAATACAGAGAGAATGAACGAAGTAGTAAAATTTAAAGAAAGGCTCAAGAAGATTGGCTACGATATTGAGCTTGAAGGAAATGTCCCATGGATATATCTAAAGTCTGTTAATGGCAACAAAGTTAAACGTGATGATTGGACAAATGCCAACCACGGATACTGCATAGCTTGGTATCCTCTGTACCTTCAAGACGAGGTTCAGCTGAATTGGCACGACATCAAGACAAGCTTTATGTTGATCAGGAAATACGGCAAGCCGATACACAAGTACAACAATGGGATAGGTGCTACGCTGTGCCATGATTGTGGAGTGATTATATCTGAGGGCTTAACCAAGGATATGAAGTGCGAAAAATGTAAGTTATAACCTACATAATCGGCAAAAAACCGACTTTATGCATATTATATTACACTTTTGGAGAAGAACAGTTATAATGGAAGAACAAGAAACAGGATGGGTAAGCACCCTTATTAAATGTGACTTATGTGGTCATGAGTCATTGTCAGTACACCATGTATCATGCGATAAACTTGAGTGTGCTAATTGTGAGCATATGTCTCACTATGAGGTATTAGAAAATTATAAATAAACAATAATGAAATACGAACTAAATGTAAAATCAGACCACTGGAGAAGCTGCTATACAATTCGCTTGAAGTACGCATCTGGTGTTGAGAAGTACCGCACGAACAGACTACCAAAAGATGAATTTGAATCAATGCTAAACTACACTAATGATGATTGGGAGAAGTATCTCGACACATCTGATAACTACAATCTAGTAAAATGAAAGCAATTTTAGAATTTGATGATGAGCAGGATCTCAGAGATGCCATTGACGGATGGAAATGGAAGAACGTAGTTTGGGAGCTAGACAAAGAGCTACGCAGCATACTCAAGCATGGTTACATTGGTAGCAGAGAAGCTACAGAAGCAGAGATTGAAATGGCAGACTACTTCCGAACAAAACTTAGAGAATTAATTAGTGATGATGGATTAAACTTAGACTCATGACAGAATACGAATTAGACTTAACATCAGAAGATCTCGGAGAGATTATAGAAATACTTAGAGTTCAGCACTTTAAACTACACGCTGAACCATTCGCTAAGAAGATAGGATTGAAAGAAAATGTTCTCCTGTCAGTAGAAGAAGGTCGAGGGCCACACGGATTGCTCGCCCTAAAGAAAATTAATGAAGCCTTCCACAATGTGAAGGTTACCTTTAAGGTACAAGTTACCTAACCTTGGCCCCGGTTTCGTTTCTTATAAAGCTTGGAGCCCTTAATTTTTGAAGACTTGGATTTACTATGTATGCCAGGTCTTTTCTTTTTAGGGGTTTCTAACTTAATGCCAGTGTTAATCTGCTTTGCCATTACTTAAAGAATTTACGTTTTTTGTCAGCACGGTTCTTAGATTGTGACTGACTGATGGTTTTAGTTTTAGAAATGTGGGCTACATCGCGATTATCCCCGTTCGCATGAGTCCCGTTCTCACGGTTTATAGCCTGTAAAACTGCACGGTACTTCTTTCTAGCAGGTGTGTCCTGATACTTGGTATCGTAAGCAATTTTTTTCTTACGGGCTTCAGGGTTCTCCTGATAGTACTTTGCGCTCTTAGACTTACCTGTCTTTGTGCCAGCTAACCTATTTCTCATATTGCCAATGCATTGCATCGTACCCCTTAGCTTTACCAAGATTTACGAATCCGTGTTTTTCAAATATAGCATGAAGCTGTGCATACTCAGGTTTAGAGAAGTTAGCTTTAGCATATGGAGTCTTAAGTGCATTACGCACCGGATCTAAATCAATAGCAATCCCCCAAGAGTGTGTACTCCAAGAGCTACCACCACGCATTTTACGGAAATTAAAACATCCCCCGTAAAGGTCTATCCCCAACTCAACAATGCGTTCATACCCGTAGGTAGCTAAAAGGTCGTTAAACACAGCTAAAAAGGCATCAGCAACATCCTTATGGCATCGCATCTTTGATACTTTAGTCTTAGTATCCCAAGCAATACGCATTGGGTAAGGAAGATTAATGGTTTTTAAGTATGTGCCTGCCTCATTAGGTTGGCCGTACTTCTTGATAAGTTGTGCTGTAGTCATCATTTGTCAATAGATTTATTCCAAACAGTTAATCCAATTGCAGTAGCTGAATAAGTCAGTAGTCCTACAAAAACAAATTCATGCACTTTAAAGTCTTTAAATAATGGTAGTAATGCATAAGCAATAGCTGCCCAAAATGAAGTGAATGCGCTCAATCTTTTGATTGACCATTTACCATTAGGCTTTAACGTATCGCTTATTAATTTTTTTATCATTTGGTAGAATTGCATATAATCTTTCCGGAATATCTATTCGTGTTTTTGTTGCCTGTCGGAAACTTTGTTCTTTGTAGCAGTCATAAAGAGCTGTTTCTACCTTATTCAATCTGTTATCTGTGTGCCATAACCATAAAGCGAGCACTCCAGTAACTCCGTATTTTTTTACAATGGTGACGAATTCGGTCATTTCTAAACTAAGCTTTACGTTCTACATTCTCGTTATTCGCTTTAGATAATTAAAAGCGAAGTATACAATAGCAAAAATAATCAAAAAAGCTAATGTGTTGTTTAGGAGCTTTTTCCACCATGGAGTCTTATCATAGTACTTAACAGGTATTTTTCGCTCTATAATCTTATCTACATACACAGTGTCGCACTGGCCTTGAATGTAAACATTATCGCCCTTCATCCACACTTTAACCTTAAGCTGATCCTTCTCTAGATAAACAGTATCCAATAATGCCTCTACCTTAACAAAGGTATCTACATGAACCTCAGGCACAACCACACGAATAGTGTCGTGGATGGTTACGCTATCAACGGTAAGTAAATACGGATGCTTCTCAATCAATCGATTGAATCTTTTTACAGGACTACAAGCTACAATTAAAAAAACTAATGGAATTAAGTGCTTCATTTAATAGGTTTTATGTAAGACGAAAGTTTGTGTATAAATGTTATTTCCGACATTATTACTCCCCCATTGAACGGTTATATCCAATGTATTAGGTACAGTTGTATCAAAGGTAGTGTTATTTAGTGAGCTGAAGTCTATTCCTTCAAATGCATTTGATGAGTCTTTAGAATAGGTTAAAGCACCAGACGTCATTATTTGCGCAACACCTGCTGCGCCAATTCTTCTAATGGTAAAGTGAATATCTAAATCCCAGTGTTTATTGGTAGTTGAAGGAAGTGTAACAAGACCTGAGTCACCTAATATTACTGATCCTGATTTGACCCTTATTCTGATCGTTTCGTTGTTTACAGATGAGATTATACCACTAAGCATAGCAACGAAGCTGTCACCCACCTTAAATGTTTCAGCGGGCACGCTTAATGTACCTACGCCTCCGTCTATCAGTGTTCCTTCAGTTGTTGTAGCTGTAATTGGAATACTATCGCTAGTCTGCGCAAATAATCCACTAGGAGCAGAAGAGTAATCAGGAACATTCAATACGTTGTTAACGAACGTAGAGGGCCCGTAAAAGCCATTCGTAGTGAGCTTTATTTTGTCTTGTTTAGTATTATCTAAGCCTAGTATGCTAAGATCAACAGCTGATAAGTGTGTATCAATGCCACTGATGTCAGACGTATGTCCATTGACTAATTTAGCCAAAGCTATGATATCGTCAATGTTCTTATTAGCAGTCAGGCCGTCAAGGATTTTCTTCCCCTGAGAGCTCACTGGTGAATTAGTACGCTTAGATTTAGGCCTGTAAGCCATTAGTCTATCTTGTTATAGAATTCACGAGTAGTGAAATCAAAGTAAGGATTCTCCATATCTTCGGTGCGAAGCTCAGTTACGGCCACTTGGCCCGCTTCGACTTGGTTGTCGAACTTGGCGAATAGCTCCTTGCCTGTAGCTTCTTCTATGATGGTGTAAATCATGGCTATATTGTTTTGATTTCAACGGCTTCAAGGCGCACGTCGTCAGTTGACGCGGTGAGCTGAACGGACAAATAAAAGTAGTTGTCTACGGTTACGTCCATTACTTGGGAAGATAGCACTGAAGTCGATGTTACAGCGTCAGTTGCGTTGGTTGTGTTGTTATTGATGCCTCGCACATTGCCACCGCTGATAATCATCTCACGGCTTATCTTAGCATAAACGTTAAGAGCGGCAGGATTAAGGCGCGCGATCATTCCCGTTGCACCGCTTGGCATGGTTACTGAAGTGCTTATCTTGGCCCTCAATGATACAAGTGTCGCTGCCGTTACTCGGCTAAACACAGCGAAAAACGCGAGCTTGTCGGTTGTGCTGAATGTGTTTGCTGGAATAAGCAGTTGAAAGACCTGTACTTCTGAAGTTGTGCCAGTGACATTTGATCCTTGAGTGAATGTGCGGTGAAGGTATCCAATGTTGCCAGCTCCTACCACCGATTGATTGAACACCGTCTTGATATTGGTTCCACTTACAAGAGTATCTTGCTTTGCGTTGAGTGCAGTTTGCGTTGCGGTACTTACTGGCTTATTTACATCTGATGTATTGTCAACGTTACTAAGTCCTACATCTGATTTTGTCAAGTCAATATTCCCGCTTCCAAGTATGGATTGACCCTCTAAAGTTTTAATGCTTGTGCCGCTAATAAGTGTGTCCTGCTTGGCGTTAAGGGCGGATTGTAAATCGGTTTGATTTGATAATGTGCCGTTAATAAGTCCCCAAGACGTAGTTGAGGAATTAGTGACATTTATAATGTTAACCGTAGGTGTCGCTATTATGTCTACCTGATCCTCTGTGACTAAAACATTAATATCTACATTCATCTAGTAACATCATTTGATACGTTAAACGTTCCTTGAATCCAAGTTTTAACCTCACCGTTTGACAAGGTTATCTCTATGTCGTACTTATAAGATTTAGCCTCCAAATCAATAATGGTTTCATTTATCTTAAACTCACCATTAGTAGGATTGGTAATAGTAATTCCGTCATTATTTAATGATGTGAATTCTAAATACACCTTGCCACCATAATCTGTCCTTAACTGCATACGAATTAAAGCTCCCGATAGATTCAATGGAATAGCATTTACATTAATCTGAAATGGAACTTCAGCAAATGTATCTCCTCTTTTGGTGAATAAATTAAGCATATTTATATGTATACGTATGTTATTAGTAGCTCGCTAGTTCCAGATGCATTGTAATGAAAATTTTCAGGAGGGAAAAAGTTATTTATAGCGCCTGCGTCATAAGAAATTCTTTCCCCTTTTTTTAAAATCTCAAAAGAACCGCCTCCATTAGATGAAAACAAAGCATCGTCTGTACCCACATTTGTTACCTCAATACTGTTTACTGCATCAGTAATAGCTCCTGTGGTTAGAGATAGTCTAAGTAATTCAGATTTTTTAATTATTCCAACCCCTGATAAATTAGGAATTAATGCAGAAGAAATCCAAGACGAAATAACGGTAACGGCATTATTTGCTCCAGTAACATCGTCAGTCCAACCAGACTGATTAGTAATGTCAACTAGATACAAACGTAAAGAGTTATTCTTATCGTTAGAAATAAAGTTAATAGACACGTAGTAATTACTTCTGATAGTATCAAAAGCAAAAGACACGCTTTTAAAAGTCGGAAATTGATAAAACTCAACTAAGTTTGAGTAACTTAATTTAAGCTGACCATTTGAATTTTCAACAGTATACATTTTTTAATTTTTAAGTAGTAATTCGTAAATAATAGCAGTCGTTTGCTTGTCTTCCGTTAGCGTCAGTAATGCGAACTTTAACTAAAGCATCGCTAGGAGTGCCTGTTGGTAACAAGTTAACTGAAGCTGATGTAGAAGATCCAGAGATAGTAATTTGAGCTCTAGAATCCTGAATAAACCACTGATAAGTATATGGAGCAACACCACCTGATGGAGTAGCTAATAATGTATTTGAACCAGTCTTAGTTACATCAACATACACCTGATAAGTAGTCAGTGTAGTTAATGTAGTAAGGATGGCATTAATTACTTGCTGAATAGAATACGTACCGGCAGCAAGACCAATTGGATTAGGCGCAGTGATTACAACGCTAACCATATTATCCAACTCGTTTACCATATTGGTAGTATAGGCCTCAAGCAAGGCTAGAATATCATTTAAGGAAGCTCCACAAGGAACCTCTAACACATTTAGTTGTCCATCAAATACCGTGATGTCTGATGTCTTATTGGGACAGTTATCAGAACAAGAACAGCTTTTGCTTCCGCAGTTAGTACAGCTCATATCTTAACAGTTACAGTTTTCATTCAAATTATTCATTAAGCATTGCTCGGTCTCTTCGCATAAAACACCATAAGGCAAACAATGCAATACATTCAGTATCAAGTGTTGCTTTGCTAGATCAGTCCATTCAGGTCCGCATTTAAAGCCAAACAGCTCTTTGCTACGAATAACAGAAATACCGTCAACTAACTGATATTTCTTTTTCTTGATAAAATTACTAAATCTTGGCGTATAATAATTACAGCAATCAAAGCACTCAGCTCCTGTTACAGAGAATCTTGTGAATAATCCTGATGTATCGTAAGGCCCAAATGGGCATTCGGAAGTAGAATCTAATTTAGAACCAAAGTCATCGACAACCCCAAGGCCTTCAGAGACATACCACTCACCCACATTAAACCATATGTAGTAAGTAAATGGCTCATCGCCTGTGTAAATAGTAAATGAGTAGTAAGGATAACCATTGTAAGCCAATGTATTGCCGTATTCATCTTTTACAATTGTAGCAGTAGCGGTGTAGTCATCGCCTAGGTAAGTCAATTCAACATTCAATGACTCATCGCAGCATCCGCAGCCAACACTAGAAACACTAATGGTAAACGTAGGGCTCACAATTGCCTCATTGAGCACCCAATCACAATCAGTAATAGGGCAAATTGACGGAGTAGTAAATGTACCAAACACAACAGTTCCAGCCCCCGATTCATACGACATTTGCCAAGCATCAGTGTTATAGGAAATAGTAATAGGAGACGTCACAGGTGGATTAAATGCTGTATCTTCAGTAGTCTCAAAGAACGTATTGACACCGTCAGTATACGTATTGAATACAATAGACTCAACAAAAACTCCGCTGTCGTAAATATCCATTACGACTCCACAGAGGCAAGTTGAAACCTCTGCGCAGTTAGGTGTTTGATTACAGTTACAGGCCATTAGTTACAGCAACAAAGTGATTTAAGTATATCCATATGCTTCTGAGCGTTAACCCAGTCAAAAGCACAAGCAGCGAATTCTAATCCGTCTAGAGTAATTCTCATTTTCATAGCCTTCATAAATGATTTGTTGTCACACATATCTTTACAAGGGTTACTTTGCATACCACAGAACGCATCGGCAACAGCCTTACGGTAGCAGTCTTCAATAGAGATGCAGGTAATTACAATAGTTTGCGAAGTACAGTAACGAGTGTCGCTGCAATCGCTAGTATCAGTATAGACAGACCAATAAGTGTGGTTCGTATCAAGAGCAGGATCGACAGCGGTAGAAGAACCAACAGCCTGATAAAGGACACCATTGCGCAAAACAATCGGCTTAAGGAACGCTTGATAGAATACATCGTTTCGCCAATTAGGATAAGTACATAATTCAACTTTCCATAGACCATCCTCATCAGTGTTCGTAAATGAATACGAAAACGTGTTGTTAGAAATATTGTGAGGAGGTATGGTGAAATCCCTATTAGCAATATCAGACGTAGCCATGATGTACGAAGTGCCGTCACCACGAGTTATCGTAATAGTTCGGCTAGTAAAGTCAGTTGACTCATGACCAGGCAAATCGTTAGTCGTATAGTTAGATGTGTCCTTAAAAGTAATCTTTTTGCAGTCGCAAGATACCTCTAATGAACTACATCCGTCAACGAGTAACGAAGCTTTGAATGGATTGTTAATAGGTGTTGCCATTTTTTGTTATTGTTACAAATTTAAGTTTTATTTACTTGTTAACTTTTTGGGTTAATTATTGATTTCTTCAAGCTTTAATCCCTTGTCGACATTTTCCTTCATCTCTTCTCCTACGTATTCAGGTTCAGCGCTTTCAGGTCGTTTCTTAGGAATGTAGTCTTCACCAAATAGCTTTTTGAATATATAATCCGTTTTACCTTTTTTCTTTGCTGACTCAAAGTAATCTTTTTCATAATTCATAAAGGCATCTAAGAATGATTGATTTCCCTGTGAGTATTCGTAGAAGTCATTTATTTGCTCAACTATATTTTTCAATCCGGCTGTCTTAAGTAGATTTTTTCTTTCCTGAGGTGTCATTTTTCGCCATATGGAAGACTCCTTATACAATTGAATAACTTTTTCTACGTCTTCATCATTGTAGTACTCAGAAGATATTCCCATTTCTTGAAAGAATCTCATTCTTTCTTCTTCTGACATTTTAGGGTCAGTTAAGTCATCTTGAGTTGTCCTTTTGTATATATCTGCAATTGACTGAGTAGAGTTAAGTAAGAACTGAATGAATGATACGTTGTTTTTCCACTCGTCTTGCCTAGCGTGATTAATAATTTCATCAACTATAAATCCACCAAAGCCAAATCCTTGCGCGACAGATTGAGCCTGATCTATTGCTAGGTCATATATAACTCTTAATTTTTCATCAAAATCCTCATCGTCTAAAGAGGAAAGAACTCTATATCCTCCATTCGCAACTAACGAGAATAACACTGAACTAGCGAAGCTGTAGAATATCATATCGTAGTATGCTTGTACTTTTTCAGTATCTGTAGCTTTAGGATCCCCAAGAGTTCTGTATCCAGAAACTATTTTTCTAGCGAATCCAATTTGAGATGTTTTATACGTGCTAAACATACGTCCAATAGTAGACCTTTGAAATGATGCAGTGTAATCCTCTCTAGATGTTTGCTGAGTCTCTTCTACGGCTCTAACAAAATTTCTAAATGCATTTTTCTTAGCCTCTTCCAACGGAACTCCTTTCGATAACTCATTTCTTAATTGAGCAATCGCGTATGATCCACCTCCTCCAAACGGAGATATACTTGTCAGCCAATCAGCTAAACCAGGTAGCTTCATTACGTTCTCTGTAATCAATTTATTCCATACACGTTGAAATGCATTTTGGTTTTTAATGTTGAGCATTCGCTTGACTTCTAGGTCCAAAGAAGTACCTTTTCTTCTTTCTCTTAAATACTCACTAAATGCAACCTCTCTTAAAAACTCGCGCTCTGTGGCATTTGTAGGGAATGCGCTAATTACTTTTAATGGATTGATCCCATCCTTAATACCTTCACCCCAGAAGTTAATGAACGATGTCATCTGAGTAGGTATGGATTTTAATTTGAATCCTAATGTGATTAAGGTATTGTAGTTCATTACCTTATCCATTGTTCCTTCAGCATAATCCTTCGGTGGTCTTTTTCCAGTAAATACAACAGCTAATGATTTTTGTAATTCATTCAATGCATTAGGACCTAGTATATTGACAAGGTAAGGTCTGTTTTGCTGAGCAAATAATTGATTGGCTGATCTAGCTACAGGAATAAGGTATTTAGCTCTTTCCATATTCTTGACGTAATCAATGAATATTTCTTCAGCTCCTAACGATGTATTAAATGCTGATCCTGCATTATCGTTTCTTTGCTTTAAGTTATTGACCATTGCATTAAGTGCAGAGAAGTTTCCTTCAGGATCTATGATATCGGTCTCAGATAAAACATCATCATCAAAGTTTGCTTCTGAATACGCAGGATAATAATATCCTTCCGGGAATGGCATCCCCGTAACGGAAATATAAGTTGGTTCATATTCCGCTTTCATCTCGTTGTATTGATCGACTAAGAAGTTAGCGTAGTCAAGTAAATCTTGATTTGATTCAATATACTCAATTAACTCATCAGTATTAACACCAGAATTTTTAAGTCTCTGAATACCATTATTAAGCCTAGATAGATTATATAAAGACACAAGGATAGAGTTACTGACCCCAACGCCTTTTTCCTTACTGCGCTCTAATGGGTTTACAGATGCATTCTCATTAAGTCTTACGCTTGCTTTCTTTTCGCTTCCAAAAATATCCTTAAGTCCCTCCTTGTAGGAATCCATTCTTTCTTTGACGGATACTTGTGAGTCAATAAAGTAATCCTGTATTGGCTTTACAATATTGTCATTAATAAACTCAGTTGTTTTTGGCGCTCCTTTTCCAATCTTTTGAAGCATACCATACATATTGTCTAATACAGCAACCCTTCTTACTGAATCTTTTAATTTGTCAACTGCTGTTTTCTTCTCCTCTATAATGCGTTTCTCTTCTGTGAGATTAATTTTCTTGTATCCTTTTGCCGGACTAGGTATAGGATCAGGATTTGCTTTGTCATTGTATTTGCTTGACTTATACGAACTAGCTGTATACATCTTACCATCAATAATAACAATGTTGCCTTTTCTATCTTCCAAGAATGTTTTTACAGCTTCATTGTCTGACAATATAGCATCTGGACCTCCTTCTGGTTCACCTACCATTTCAGGGTCAAATGTTTCGAAGAACATAGTCTCAGAAGTTGATGGCTGAGTAACAGCCAACTCTTCTAGCATATCAGCTGCTTGACGTTTTTTACGGTCTTCAGTAATAGCCTTTAATCTATTGAATTCAGCTCTACCGTTTTCTACAATGCCGTTAATGATTTCTTCTACTTCAGTAAGCTCTTCCATTGACATTGCTTCAAGATCAGATAGTTCACCTATGAATTCATTAAATTCTTCTTGAGCGTCAACAGTAACCTTTCCTCTCCACTTGCCATCAACCTTAGTATATAAGGTCTTTTTGTCTTTAATCTTTTTACGAATGTCAGAAATCTTTTTCTTTCTGATTTGCTCATTCTTCCTCTCAACTAATCCTGATATGCTGTCTAAGGCTTTATTGAGTGATTTCTCATCCTTTGCTCTTCTTACAGCAGCCAACACTCTGTTAAGTTCTTTTTGAGAGTATGATTCTTTAGGCAGCGCTTCCTTAGCAAAATCAATGACATCTTGCTTGATTTTATCAATAGCTTTAGCAGCGGCAACTTCAGCTTTAATTCTCGTTTTAAGAGCTTCTGCTTCAGTTAATGTAACGGTCTCTCTATTTGGTTTGACTCCGGTTACTTCTTCTACCTGTCCTTTAAATTCCTTGCCTGCCTTCTTTTGTTTTCCAGTAGGTTTCTTTTCTTCTAAGGTCTGTTGAATACCATTTCTTAAGTCATTCATGTATCTCAATCTCTCATCTCTGTCTTTAAGAGTTTTGTAGAAATCAGATTCCTTGAATGCTTTTTCTGCGGCAGCAATACCTTTTTGTAAAGCATCAGCTGTAGCGCCTGCAACCTCAACGGCTTTAGCGGCAGCCTCAACTGCTAAGTTCCATGCTTCAACCAAGCCTGGTAAAGAGGACATAGCTGTTCCTCTAGTATCAATCTTAATGTTTCTAATCTTATTAGCTAGGTCTTCGTATGATCTAGATACTTTACCTTCTTCTAACGCTTCTCTTTTAGCGTTAAGTAAATCGCCTGATATAGCTCTATCTCTTAAGAAATCTTTTGCTTCTTTAGCGGACTCAAATAACTCATCTTGAGCTAAGATTCCAGCTACATCATTTAATGTGATTCCATCAGCCAAATAATCCAACTCAAATGGAAGATTTGATTCACCTGTTTTAATTGCTTCTGATACTTGATCAAGTACTTCAGATGTGTAGCTATCAGGAAATCTATTTCTTATAGATGTTCTTAATGCATCTAACTCAGAATTAGATAACTTTTGACTAAACCTTTCTTTCTCAGAAGCTACAGCCTCTGATGACTTAAGCTCAGTGTCTTCAGTCATCTTTTGGCCCTTGCCTCTACCTAGTTTATAGGATTCTGCTTTATTTGAGTCAGGTGAAAACCCTTTAAGTGACGGAACAGACAATCCTGATTCAATCATCAATTGATCAAGTAAACCATCAGATAGAGCTTGCTTAAATTCTAACTCAGACATCCATGTGTCTGATCCAGGTAGCTTGTATTTACAAGGGTCTTTAGCCATGTTATTTTCCTAATTCTTGGTCAATGAAAATAGGTTCGTTTGTTCTGCTTAAGCGTGCAATTAAATCACCGTACTCTCCAACGCTTTCTACTTGGATTTCCATGTAGTGGTGAATAAGAGGTTTCATTTTAGGACTGCACTTATCCCATGCAGCTTCATACTTAGCAAGAAGATCCATCTCCATTTCTATGGCAACCTCAAATGCTTCCATCAACTCTTCTACTTCTACGTTAATTGCTTCCAATGAACGAACTTCGATTTGCTCATTCATGTCATTCATAAAAGTTTCTAAGCCATTGAAATGCTCACGCTCACTATTAGCTTCATTCATAAAGAATTTTTCAGCCCCAAAGAATCCAATAGTCTTCATGCAGTTAGACAAGTGAAGATATGTTTGGCTTGCCTTAAGTTCTTCATGTCCTAAAGAGTTGATTAATTCAATCTCTTCTTTTGTCAATAGTGCTTTCATTTTAACAATCTATATTAATTAAGTTATTCTTTTTCAGGTTTCTTACGATGCTACCAAAGTTAGTATCAATTTTTGACATTCTTTTATATTGACCATCGTACTTAGCATCAAACTCTTCAATCGCTTTTCTTTTTGCGGTAGGATTTTTAATGTCCTTAATTGTTTGAAGTTCATTTAACGCATCAGCATAAGACATCTGCTGAGTAGTAGGCATGATAATATCTTCAATAGCTTTTACTAATTCAGGATTGGATCCGTCAGCTTTGGCCTCATTGTATAGGAATGCAATTTCTTCACTATCAAAACCTTTAGGCTGAGCAATCTTGCTAGTCTTAGGTCCTTTCGCTGAAGGGTCATAGCCAATCAAAGACATCAATACGTCTTTAAGGCCAGCGTTCTCTTCTACTGCTTGATTGATTTTAGATGCAACATCTTCATCGGATTTCAACTCTCCGGTTTTTCCGGATGGTTCAACAGGTGTTACTTCTTCAGTTTTCCCTGGTTCTTCTTGAACCACTCCACTAGGGCTAGGCGCTTCTTTGCCGCTTTCATCGACAAGTTGGGTTTCGACAGGTTTTTCCCCGACTCGCTCTTCACCTGATACCCTTGGCTTGTTTTCTTTATCATTTTCCTCAGCTTTAGTTTTAGAATCCTCACGATTCAGCATTGTCTCAGCATAGTTGTTTGCAGCCTGCTGACCTTTATTCATGTCTGATTTTAAATCTGCAAGCAATGCATTGACTTGCTTTCTTTTATCTTCAGGCATAGAATTATAAGCCTCCTTAGAAGATTTAGGAGATGCTACACCAAATGCAGTACCTAGAATAAGTGTAGATATTACGAACTGCTGTATCTTATCGAATGATCCATATGACTCAGACGCTTTTTCCATCATTTGTTGGAAATTATCAGAGCTCATATATATGTTGGCTAATTCCTCACCTGTTTCTGATGGCAATTCACCAAAACCACGAGAGGCCATTTTACCGACTCTAGTCAGTGTTTTTACGGCAGCATCAGTTTGATTTCCAAATATACTAGCAATATAATTACCTGCTTTTGCGGCTCCCATCTTCTGAGCTATAGCAGCAAATCCCTCGCCAAATACACCGCCTGATAAGCCAGAAAGGAAATTTAACTGATTGTCAGGGTCATTAAATTCTTCAGATGCTAATTGGAAGTTTATACCTTCTTGAATAGGAGCCTTAATAAATCTACCAAACTTAGTAGTATCTAGCGCAGCATCGTATGCTTTAACCAATCCCTGAGCGTATTTTTCTGCTTGAGTAATTGTCTTGGCTCCTGTAATTAGTTTCTCCCCATTTGCTAATACTTTAAGAGCAAATCCCGGGGTTTCACTAGCAAGCGTAATCATCTGCATATAAGCACCTGACGTACCAACCATGGACCCTAAGGACTCCTTACTCCAAAAATCAATTACAGATTGCTCTTTTATTTTTTCTACAGCATCAGGCGTAACAAAATCTTCATCAGCAAATCCAATTTCCTCAATAGCCATGTCTACCACCTTGAGCTTTTCCTTCTCCGATTGATATCCATCAGCAGCAGAAGTTTTAGGTTGTAATGCTCTAGCGTATCCATTAACGAATGAGTTCCAGAATCCAGCTGTAGAACCTGTGTAGCCAGTGTCGTTATTATAATATAATGACTTTAATGCATTTAGCGTTGCTTTATTCTTTAAGAATTCCTGCTCCGCATCAGACAACGAGTAGAAATCATCATAGTCAAGTAAGTCCTTCAATCTCATGTCGAACCTATCTAAGCTTGCGTAATTGATATTGTTTCTTTTCGCTATTTCCTGATTCTTTTTCTGAAGATTCTCGTAGTATAAGTCAAATCTTTGCTTAGGAGTAAGTCCTTTAGGTGTAGCTTCGAATGCGGCTCTAGAAGATGCCGTTTCCAAACCTGCAACGCTTTGAACAACTTTCTTTGGATTAGTAAGGAAAAGAGTATTGGACATATTTTCATTGTCACTAATACTTTTCTGTAATGCGCTTATTTTTTGTTTTTCCAACTTGATAGCGCCCGATATTTGACTTGCCCACCCTGTGTCACCACTTCTTCTTGCTTGCTCTAACTGATCATTAAGAACTTCAATATTAGCCCTAATATCAGATAACTTAGCTTTATCTTCGTATATCTTATCCTTGACTTCAGCAAATCTTTGAGATTGAATGCCTTCGTATCTTTTGAGGTATTCACTCAGCTTGGTATCTATGTATTTTCTTTCTGCTTCACTAGCGTTTTCTGTAAATGTGAATGCTCCAGTTTCAGGGTTAATCTTTAAGTTTCCAGCATCTACGTTTTCCAATACAAAGTCAGACATCCATCTAACATCTTGAAATAACTTAGCCGCATACATATCTGCTTCAGAAGATGTCTTTTGATCAAAATCCTGAGCAAATGTTTTCTTTTTATTCTCGTAGTTTAATCTGTCAATGCTGATTCCGGCAGAGTAAGCCCTATTTACTTTTTCGTTTATTGCGACTGCATCATCAAAAAACTGTTGACCATTGGCAAGCAACTCAGCAACTTTTTTGGCTTTTAAGTCGCTGTAAGACCCATCTCCAATAATTTCGTTGATATCAGCTTGAAGTGCAATTAAGTTTTCCTTTTGGTCTTTAGTGAGATTGTCCTTTGTAAAGTTCATTATCTCAGTATCCACAAAGTTTTTACCTTGATCAAATACACTTTTAAGTTGATCAGATTCAACTATTTGGTTCAATGTATTTATTTCATTAGATACATCGATTAACTCAAATGGATTCTGAATTTTGCCTAAGGTTGACGCATCAGGAACTTTTGTCAATACTGTTTTTAAAGTAGCATAAGTAGCAGCAGGAACAGCTTGAGACTGAAGAGTTTGGATTCTCTTTTTACCTTCCGGAGTTTCTGAATCAATCCACTCAAACTTATCTCCTGTACCAGACAAATCAATGTACCAATTTGCTCCTTCTTTTTTATAAAGGGCATCCTCTCTACCTGAGAACTTATATAGTCCATCAGCTTTTTTAGACGCATCATAAATAGCTTTATTTTCTGGAGCCATTGTAGCAACTTTAGCATTGTAGTTAAAGTTCAATGTTCCGTCTTTATTGTATCTATCTGTTTCCGTTCCAACGTTTGGCTTTACCAAATCATCAAAAGAAATATTCTTAGCTACCGTTGTACTCCCACCTGCTGTAACCATTTGATTAGGCAAATTGAACTTACCTAGGTTTCCAACCATTTTAGTGGCTAGTGCAGATGCTTTTGCTGTTGGATTAGAATACTTAGTAGCTTCAGCTTCTAGAATATCAATCCTTCTGTCTACATCTCCTTTTGCTATTTTAAAGTAGTTGTCTCCACCGTCAGTAGACTTGTACCAATCGCCATTACTTTTCTTATAGATTGAATCGGGCTGACCTGCATATCTGTAGAATCCATCTGACTTTGGTTTTTTAGGCTTGTCGGGATCTCCATCTTGTTTAAATGAGATTACACGACTACCTCTTAACTTAACATTTGATCCTGAATAAACTTCATTTACAGCTTCAGATTCATCCTGAGGGCCCATGCCAAGGATGACTTCTCCATCTTCAGTTTGAGTTGGGGATTTCTCAGTGTATTCTAATTGATCATCAAAGTCAAGTGGTTTATCTTCAACTGCTTTTACTTGAGATGGGTCAAATATAACTTCGCCATCAGATGTCATTCCTGAAAACTTTACTTCAGATTCCGCAACATCTAATGGGGGTTGTTCTTGAATAGGCGGTTGCTCAGGAGTTACGGGTGGTTCCTGTGGAATATCTTGCTGAGCTACATCTACTTGTGCGGTTACATTTTCAGTTGGCACACCCTCTTGACTTGGAGGTGTAGGTTGTGGAGTAGTTTCAGGTGCAGTTTGCTGTGTCTGTTCAGCAGGAGGTAATTGTACATTAAATTGTTCAGGCGTGGGCGTAGCTTCAGGCGCTGACTGAATAGTCTCACCATAGCCACCTGTTTGTGTAGACATTAAATCTTCAGCCATAATTACTATTTAATTACAAATATACGCAAACTAATGTTGAAATCATTAGAAGCTTGCAAACTCTCCACCCCCTGATGCCGTTACAGTTGTACCAGATCCTTGAGCTTCTGCTGCCTGTTGAGGAGTAAATCCTGATTGCTCATCAGAGTATTGTCTTCCAGTATCATTACTGATGTTAATCCATTCACCTTTAGTCTGCCCAGGAAGAATCATTTCCACATCCTTGCTAGTTACGTTATTTAAATCAACTTTTTTAGTTTTAGCGTATGGCTGCTCGATAGTTCTTTGAAGTGTTACTTTAGGGCTTGATTGATACTCAGCTAAGTTATCAGATGTCAAAGGAACAAAATTGCCTGTTTGACGGTCTATGTACCCTTTTGTAATTTCGTGTCCAATAACTTTAGTGTACATTCCTTTTGAAGCAGAAGCATAGCCCTCAAATTGAGCGTCATCAACCTTTTTACCGCCAACAAGTACGGTAGTATTTGCCTTGTTCTTCAGTCCGTAAATATCCTTAGGAGCTAAAGTTTTGTTTTCTTTTCTAATTATATTTCCGTCTTTGTCTTTAGTTACAACAGTCACATTAATACCTCTGACTAACTTACCGTCAGGAGAATAAACATCTCTAGTTGCAATCTTTTCAGCTTGCTTGCTTGTTGATGGCATTTGAACAATCCAAGCTCCCTTATCATTCTTAACAATATTAGCAGAAGGAGATACTGAATATATATTGTACAGTTTTTTGATTTCAGTATCAAGCTGGTCTCTAGTTAATCCTCTCTTATTTAAATCAGCTAATTCTTGCTCAAATGTTTTTCCTGTTTGCGTATTGACAGCATTATTCATAGACGCATTAATAGTACCCCAGAAAGATTGCTTATCTTGTTCTTTTTGGTAATTAAACATATCTCTTTTTAATTGATAGTTTAATCTAGCTACATTTTGATTGGCAGAAGTTTTAACAGATTGAACGAATGAAGGGGCAGGTAACTGATGATTAAAATAATCCTTAAGTGTAGATCTCATTGGATCATCTTTGCTGTATCCTTGAGCATCCATCCAATCGTCTACAACTTTATCGTCAACATCATAATACTTCTTAATCATAGTCATGTATGAATCTGTATCAGCAGATCCATCTTGAACAGCTTTAAGATAGCCATCGGCAGCAGCATTGATTTCAGCAACTTGATTTTCGGTTAGAGCAACTCCTGTTTTTAAGTTTACAGGAACCTCAACAGGGTGCTCAGTCCATTGCTTCATTTGCGCATCAACCCAAACAGTTCCGTCTGAATATGCCTTAACCTCATTGTAGTATTTATTAATATTTTCTTCGCCAGAGAAGAATTTTTCAGGGTCCTCAAGTACTCCTGTAAGTAGGTTTCTGAGTTTTTTCTTTTGCTCTTCTGGCATATATGCACCTGGCTTGCCATCTTTTGGCATTGTAGTAGCTAAAAGGTCTTGAGCTTGCTTTGTGGCATAAGTCAAGTTCTTCGCTGTAGCCTCAAGCATGATATCATGTTTTCTAGCTTCTAAATCTCTACCATATCTTGCAGGATCAAAACCGTTCCTTGCTAAGTCATCGTATTTTACTTTTAATGCATACTCAGAAAAAGCCTCTTTTAACTGAGGTGTTGTATCAGGAATAGCAAGTATCTTATCTAATTCAGCTTGCTTTGATTTAGCAGCATCTTTGAGTGCTCTTTTTCTAGCATCGTACAATCCCATAGGAAGTGATGCTCCTGCGCCTGAATAGATAGTTTGACTACCGATACGACTACCTGAGAACGTTCCTACTGCGATATCTCTACCTACGTTAGGATAATAGTCTTGAATGCCTAATTTATCTACTACAGCATAAGGGACATTTCCTTTGTCCTGCATATACTGATTAGCCATCATATTCATGATTTGGTCTTTAGTGGCAGTTGCATCAAATGCAGGTCTAGTTGGCTCAGTTGAACCTACAACGGTTGTGATTGCTTCTCCGCTTCCTGGTACTGGGCCTTCTTGTACTTGAGTCTGAGTAGTCTCTCCTTGAACTTCTCCTGTCCCCATGCTTGATGCATCATCTTCCTCGTCAAAAGATCCGTATGGAGCTGTAAATACTTTTGCGGTTACGTCATCTAATGCTGATACTTCTTTTTCTGCCTCCTTCTGCGCTTCTTTAGCAACTTGAGGAGTTTCAAATACTTGATTAGCGGTTTCAGCAGATTGAGTACCATCTTTCAATATAGCGTTAGACAATACAGCTCCTGTATTATCGTTTTGCATTGCAGCCTCTACCTTCGCTTCTGGCGTTGTCTTGATTGCGGTAACTAATGATTGACCTTTCATTGCCTCTAAGTTGGCTGTCTCAAAATCATCACGTTCTCCACCAACTTTTGGTGAATAGGTTATGCTTGGATCATCAGGTCCTGAAAATTTTCTATTTCCAGTATAAGGAGCTTGTTCTGGGCTAATCTCTTTAGCGTTTACTTTTCTTTTTTTCATCCAATTGCCATCCTTAGGCTCTGGATTAATAGTTTCTCCAAGCTTAGATGCCTGTTTAACCATCTCAGGATCATTCTGAGTATTTGGAATAACTTCCTTACCTTGATTACCTAAAGTAACATCTGAGCTAACAGGTTTTTTAGCTGGTTCGTTAGAAATTACCTCTGCAATTTTTCTTCTTTTTCCCATCTTAACTTCCTGTTGTTGCAGCTGGTTGAGCAGCTAGTTTACCTTGTAATTCTTTTATAATTGCCATCAAAGAACTAATCTGAGTATTTTGATTATCAGCTTGTGCTTTAAGTCCCTGATTCTCTTTATTCAATTTACCTGCGCCCATAGTGGCAAGTAAGTTTTGTGTTCCAGCTTGTTGCATTCTAGCTGCATCAGCTTTCATTTCATTTCTACGTAGCAGACTTAAGTCAGTAGCACGATTAACCATTTGAGTAGCTTGTTGCTGTTCTTGACCTAAGAGTTGACCTAGTTGTTGCCCTGATTGAGCAGCAATATTACCCATAGCGCTACCAATCAATTGATTGTACTGACCATAGTTAACCTGACCACCTGCTCTAGCTGCATTTGTCATCATGGTTTTACCTAGCTGACGAACAGATGCATTCTGAGCTGCATTGGCAGTTCCTGTCTCAATAGCTCTTCTACGTCTACGAATAGTGTTTAGCATTTGACGCTCCATAGCGCTTTCTGCTGGAGGAGTCATAGCATCAGCCTGTTTATTTTTTACAGCACCCATGATTGATTGACCTGCTGCAAAACCTAATTGCCCTAATTGACCAGCCTTTGGAAGGTTAAGACCTCCTTCTGATCCACCTCCTAAAGCGCCTTTTGCGGCTCCAGCCATTTTCATAGCACCTAAAATTGCAGTTAAAGACATAATGTATATTTTTTCAAATTTAATAATTATTTTAAAGCCTTGTACTGCACCGCTGTACTTGTGACTAAGAAGTCTTCGTCAGCACTGCTTACAATCTTGAATATCACCATTCTCCCCTGATTGCGCTCATACGGTGCATAAATTGATCTAGGAATGTAACATTCGTAACCAAAGTAGTTCTTAATGCTTAATGGTACAGCGTTTGCATCTACTACAGAGTCATACGTATCAGTCTTATAATCATCATATGATTTGTAGAAATAAATCTGCTCAGGCTTGCTATTAGAGTTTACACGAATTCGAATAAATTCTTTATCAGCAATGATGACGGCATCAGACACATTCGTCAAATAACAAGGCATATCTTCACCATTAATTTGGTTTCCAAAGCCCAACTCATAAGTACCTGAGCCTTTCATGCCAAACAATCTGTTTTTGTAGTACAGGTATTTATCGTAGTTGTAAGAACTTTGGCACTGTAGTGATGCTTGCTGTGTTCCATAAATTAACGTGCTGAACTCATCTCCATTCTCAACATTCATTATGTACTCTTTTGTAAGTACATTGAAGCCACCTGATAGTCTAGACTCGTAACCTTCACCAATTAACTGATTATACTTACGATTAAGGAGTTCAAAGAATCCTGTTCTAGCAATATCATTTAATTGATTATCAGAAAAAGTGTAAGCAGATATGCCATTAGTAAAGAAGAGAGCATTAGAATATTCAGCCCAAGATCTCCAAGTCTCATCATGCATTCCAATAGTCTTGTCAATCCATAACTGATTAAGAATACCACCAACATCAGAGCCAATAGTAGCAAGTTCATTAGCGTTAATTTCGTGAATAACTCTTTTGTCTACAACTAATAAACAAACACCGCTGTCGGTAAATGCATATAAGTTGTTACCCTTGTCTCCTGACATAGCACTCCATCCGAACTTAATCTCACCAGTGTCATCAGAAATGTCAAAGATGTTAGCTAAAGGGAATGTCTTAACGGATGGCGCATTCTGAGCGTTAATAGGTCTTCTTAATGACCATATAATACGTGTGCAGAAATCTAATTGTTCTTCAAATCCTACTACAGGCTTAGTAAAGAAACTCCTGTTTGTCTGACTTTTTGAGTAATCAATGTTGGTTTGCAGGTCGTTCATTAAGAATCTAAACCCACCATTATTCCATAGATTCCATTCATAACCGTAGTCATTAAAGTAATCAGGAATCAAATTGTTATCGTCAGCAAACTGAACGGCATCAGTTGGATCACTTAAGTCCCATTTGTAAGGTCTTGGTATGTAGTTGATTAGTGGATAGTATTGATCACTTACTGCTTTATCTGGCTGCTCTACATTGAATGCAAAAGATAAATTCACACGCGTTTCAGCGGGCCATACGGTAATCATTTGACGAATCAATGCGGCATTAGCTTTTATGCTGTCGCAGAATTGGAAGTGAATACCAAAGTCGTAGTTCCACCCAAGAGAACCCCCTGATCTTTGCCATATAGGATAGTTGTCCACAAACTCATAAGCCTTAAGCGGGAACGGAGCGTTCATCTTAAACTCATTGCTAGGGAATACCCATCCACCTTCTACCTCAGATGGCTCACCATCATTGCCATAGTTATTGTCAATTGGAGCCCAAATAGACTCATTGATATAAGTGTCTCCACCAAATACTCGAACGGGGAATCTGTTGTCATACTGAACATATACTTTTGAACCAATTTTAGGGACAGTAAATGCTGAATAACCTACAACCTCATTAAAGTTTAATGTAAATATACGGCATACACCATCTCCATCTCCTGCATCTTCACTGCTGCCATAAACACCGTTAATAGCATATCCACCCGTTAGAACAGGGTCAGAGAATGCCGCAGGCGCAGCTGCTGCCAATCCCGCCAATATCGCAGCCTGATCAACAGATGATTCAAACTGATAATTCATCCATCTCTTAATGCTACCTGTGGGCTCCTGTATATAGACAAATCTTTTCTCAGATGCGTAAAAGTTATTTACTTGATTGTCAATCTGAGGTATACAGTCTTCCCAACGCTCAGAAACTAAAACTGCATTCTGATTTGTAGCACCGCTTGACTCAAGAACTAAAGACTTGAATTTAACATATGAAGAGCCATATTTGTATTCAGTAGTTACACCTGACGGTATATCAATGTTCTTAACAAGATTTATTACATACATAGGCTCTCTCCACTCCATAACACCTGGAGCATCCGCATTATTTGTGGTGTTAGTAGCTCCATTCATACCTGCCTGATTGTAAATAGCTCCAGTAGCAGAGTCATCAACAACAATTCTAAGATATCCTTGTCGAGTAGAGTTTGTGGTTACATCCCCAGCTTCAATGATTGGAAATGTAGTATTCCCTTGCCCGTTTAAAGGAAATGCTGGAGAATCCGGTGTTAGGCTATTTGTATATCTTCCGTAAGCAACATACTTATACAAGTTAGAAGGATCGGAAGGGTCAGTTATACCTGAACTAGTACCTAATCCAGGATTAATTTGTTCCGTGGCTATAGCGTTATTATGATCTCTAATAATCCTAGCGTAAGTAATGATATCGGTTCCCTTTCTTCTGTTGTCAAACTCAGCTTTGTCAGTATTGTACACTTCTGAGAAGTATCCTAGTGGAGAAACTAATTGTAGGCTATATGTAGATGGATTATTAATAAGATCCTCAGCAATTTCAGGGTTTAATACGTCAAGGTCAGGGAAATAAGACCAAAATGCATTTGTTTCTTTCTGAGTATCTGATCCAGCGGTAACATCAGCAGGAATTAAAGAGTAAAAACCTAATCCTTGAGCAACTACACGCTTTGCAGGCTCTGTTTGAACAACAGAAAATCCATCAGCCCAAGAAGGATATGATTGTATGCCTTTAAATGCAAATCCCTGTGCATAGTAATTAGAACCAAATCCCTGAGGAGAATAATCAATCCAATTATTACCAGAGTCAAGTGCAACTTGCTTATTTACAGCCTTGTTTAATTTGCTTTTGGTGTCAAATTGAGAGACGGGATTCATCTGTGCCTTAGTATACTCCCACCAATCAGGAAGTAATGCGGCATCAGCACGATAGTTGTACATCAACCCATCTTCATCTTTTGTATCGTCTTGACCTGTTTTATTTACAGCATCAACAAGATCAAATACCTCATGAGTTTCAGACACAACTCCATCTGTATTAGCAGCGCGAACAGTTCCTTTGTAAGACGTATCTAATGTTTCAGTTGATACTTCATCTCTTCTGTTTGGGAATTCAAAGTTTGATGCTTCAGGAATAGGCAATGCAAATGTTGGATTATTGCTTTTATCAAACAAAACAACCCCAAATCCTGTCTTTTCACCACGCATATTGCTCTTATACATAGCAGCATTATATACGTGCTTGTGTCCAGCTGTACCTAAATTTTCAATCGTAGAAAAGGTTCCGGTAACTGTGCTGTCTACAAATGTAACTTGATTCTCAATATCTCTAGACTCATAGCCTACATTCATTAGATATAGTCGACTATTGAAATATCTAATAGCTTTTGCCCTACTTATGTTTGCTCCATTAGATGATTGCTCTTCAGGATCTAATTCAGTTGCTCCATCAAATAAAGCATCAGCCTTATCTAAAACGTTAACAACATTCATACCTGTAGTAACAGGAATACTTGCAATAATTTGAGATACAGGTGGAGTTCCAATTGGATCGCCTGCATACCATGAATCTCTTCTTAATTCGATATAAGAGAACATATTGTCGTTCTGATACCTAATCCTTAAGTGATTACCGTAAGATGTGGCAGAATTGATGTCAGGCACACTAGAGAACGTTCTAGAGAATGGATATTGTGGTCCATTAGCAGGACTAGCATTTCTAACTACCGGAATCAACTCAGTAATTGGAGAGAACTCAGTTGTTTCACCTTCTGAGTCAACAAATCGGTATGCGTAAGAATAGCTGCCGACATTCAACCCGGTTCCACCAACGACATAATCATAACCTGAGGAGCTTGGATCCTGTTTAATGAAAGCAGGTTTATATAAGATAGCTGAGACTTGAATCTCATATGCTTCTAGTTGAAATTCAGAAAAGTACTTTTCAGTACAATCTACATCTCCTGAATTATCAAGTAAGTCTTTTACATTGAAAACTAACGGAGGCGTATTGTTGTTTGTTACATAGAACTCACCACCAACGCAGCTTTCGTTCTTATCGTACTGTAATGGATATGATAAATCAAATGGAAGATACTGAGAGTAAGCAACAATGACACCATCAATACGAATCATTGGTTTTTCGCCTGCCTGATCTGATGCCCAAATCTCTACGATATGCCCATTGATTTCTTGAGCCATCATACATTCATATCCCGTGAATGTAATTGCACCTACAGGATTACATCTATTATCAATTAATGGAAAAAGTATTGACTCTCCTTTGATTTTCTTTTTAGCAAAGTTATCCCCGTCCATAGAGATACTACGCATATTAAGCGCATCTACGTGCTCTCCTTGTTCACTAGATCCTAAGAACTCATTATTGGTATCAGAATTAATACCTTTTTGGTAAGTTTTAATATCTTGAGGATGGTGCTGCTGCTTCATATTACTTATTAAATGGGAAACGCTTATTCAAGGTATCCTTGCGTTTATTACAAGAGCTACAACCGCCACTAGTATCGCCAGATGCCTTAGCAACAAATTTAGCAACTTTATCCATTTGAGTAATTCTAGCTACCTTTTCTACAACATCGCCAAGACCTTTAATTTCAGCCATTTCAAATATGTTTCTTACCATTTGACTTTATCTGCCCAGTATGCAGCGCTCATTTTACCTTTGGCAATATTCTTAGAGTGGCGAGCTTTGAATCGCTTTCTACGATTAGCATATGCCTCAGATTCACCTGCTTTCTTAGGTGATCCCTTTACGCCTTGCTGTCCAAAGCGAATAATTTTCTCTGTGCCCCCTGAACACGCTTTAACAACGTGAGACTTCTTTGGGTGATTAGGTGTTGATTTAGGCGAGTTGCATTTCATCAACTCTTTTTTAAGTTGTGCAGGCATTACTTTCTGTATTTAGCGGTTTTCTCTTTTATTGATTTAGGCTGAGGTACAAATTGTTTACCCATAGCTCTACCTATTCTTTTAGCTCTACTTGTTGATGCGTACTCGGATGGACTCAAAGATTTGATTGCTTTCTCAGGAAGATATCTTTCTCCCGTTTCTGAGCTAGGTTTTCCACTCTTTGTTCTCCACTTTTGTTTAGTCCATTTGGACAAGCTGTTTGATGGAGATTTAGCACCTGAATAACCGCCACCGGCAGACTTATATCTTTGAACAGCTAATTGAGCTTTACGTGCAGACCATTGACCAGGATTGCCACCCTTAGACCCAGCCTTAACAGAAGCAACAATACGCTTCCATAACTCAGGTTTATTTTTCTTGGCAGTGCTCATTGATTACTATTTTAATGTGGCTCTATTGGTTTTGGGGTCGTACTTATAGTCAGACGCAGTATTTTTTCCCCCACTATATTTAGATGCTCTATCTTTTGCTCTCTCTCCATTTGACATAGAATTTCTTTCTTTTCCTTTTGCAGTCAATTTTAAAGAATCCTTTTCTAGTATCCCAAATTTTCTTAAATATTTTATAGCATTAACAGCTGGTGTTTTATCTCCTTGCCCTCGTAGTTGAGCTGTCAATCTTATTAGTATTTTAGGCTTTTCCATTATTTATGATACATTGATGAGATATATTCTTCCATAGAGGCTTTCTCTTTGGAATCCATAGCCTTGATACGCTTCTTGGCTTTGTTCCAGCTTCCGTTTACAAGGTCATTGAGTTTCTGATATGCATCTGTCCATAAAGGGCGATACATTCTAACGTCACGAGCTTTCATTGCATTGTAGAACTTCTCTTCAACGTAATCAACTACAGCACGCTCAAAAAATCTAGGAATAACAGGTAAATCACCATTTTCCACGCCCATTCCGTTATATATAATACGGACAAATGGAAATCCTTTACATTCTTTACTAAACATAATCAATCCATTAATTACATTGTAGTAGTATTTGGGACCGTAAAACCCTTGCATATTATTTGTGTATACACGTTGGTTAGGCTGATAGATATCAGATCCATTACTACCATCGTCTTTCACCTGTGCAGTGTATCCAGTTCCATCAGCAGTATTGTTAAACAAACGCTTCCAATATACCATCTGAGTCTTCTGTGGGTTGCACAAAGAGCCGTTGTACATATAGATTTCACGAATGTTGAATGTATTCTTAGGCATTTCAATCTGACAGTTATCAGGAAATTCAACGTCTTGCTGAACCTTTAACCAGAAGGTATCAAATGACAACTCCTGCATAGCATCCTGAATACGAGATATATACCATCCCTTAGGAAAGCCCTTCTTGTAGTCTGTGTCATTCACTGTAGCAGTAACTTCTGCTAATAAGTGCTCTATGGATACGTAGTCGTTAGAAGTCATTATTGTGCGGTTTGTTGAGGTGTTGCATCAGGAGTAGGAATAGATCTGTTAGCGTATAACCTTGGGTCAAGGTCTGCTTCATCCTCTCCATCATTAATATTTTCTTTTGGCATTAGCATTACAAATCTACCGAGCTGTAGTACTTGCATCATCAATTCCTGAATAAGTTCCTCTGGTAGTGGAATGTCCTCATCTAGATTACACAATGTCTTAGGGTCAAGAGTTGCCTTGATTGCAATCTCAACATCCTTAACAGGAACACACTCTAATCCAAGTAGATAGATTCTGTTTACTTTAACTCCATCAATGTGATCTCCAATGCGATAGAAGTAAGGGTTCTGAGCACTAGGCTTAGTGTACTCATCTAGATATAAATGCTGAACACTACCCAAGTTTACACCTTGGAACCATACCTGAGCAAAAGAAGGACCTTCGCATTTGCAGGTTTCCTCATTATATGTGATATAGATTACACCGGAGTTGTTGGGCAAATCCATAATCTGCACCGGTAAATCAATGTATTTTCTTCCTTTAGAATCGGTCTTAACCTCTATGCTGCTAAACGTAGAAGTAAACAAGTCCGTATTGGTAGCCATAGTTTGCTGTAAACGCATTCTATTGGCCACAACCATAACCCAATATAGGATTTGGTTTAATGTGAAGTCAGCATCATCAAAAGCAGCATTAAAGCTCTTATCTAGGTCGTATACTACATATCTGTACGTCATCTTACATTACACTTAATAGTTGTTGAATATCTTGAGCTGTAACACCGTAGATGTTAGTCTGATCACCTTGTTTGTAGGCAATGTAGTTCAATGCTTTATCAAATAGCAATTGGAATACACTATTAGGGAATTCTACGTTCTCGGATAAAGAAGTAATTACTGATGGTTTTTTCGCCCAGAATACAGTAATCTTGCCGTTAATGATGGAAGGTCTCACCTCTAATTCAGCAGAATTAACTCCTGAGTTAACTCCTTCGTAATTAAATGGTGACATATAAGCATATAGTTTTAGAGCATCACATATCTGATCTCCGTCATATCCTGCTTCAAATGGGTTGTTCATGTTTGTTGACCACTCTTCTACGCTTAATCTTTTACAAGAATCAGAAGAAGATAAATGGCGTAAGTCACTAAGAAAGTAACTTTTTGTTACATCTGGCGTAACTACAGGAGGATACCCTGCAATTACAGATGTTTTAGGATTAGCATAGACACCTAGAATAGTCCATACCTCGCTAGGGAATATATTTAGGGAAACTCTAGAGGTGTTCGTTGTTTGGAACACCCCTGAGTATGCTAAGTCCCTAAAGAACTCTTCCCCTAATTTATCCTGACCATAAGCAGCATTCACTACGTTTGTCAACCACTTGACAGAAGCATTAATCGCAGGGATATAATCTAAATCATCAAGGTAATGATCAGAGTTCTCCGCATCGAGTGCGAAAGCCATTTGGTTGCGTAGATCCTGTGCTAGTATCATGGTTAGTTAATAATTGTTTTTTCAGTAATAACTCGGTTTGTACCACGCTCCAAGCTAGATTGCTTCAAGCTACCGTACAATAATTGGTCTTGCTGCTTTTTAGCGCGCTCTGCCGTTAACTCAACAAGTTGTCTGCGCATAGCCTCAGGGCTTTGAGTCACAGATAAACCTTCTTGTTGGATGCGAGCAATAATTTGCATATCAGAAAGACGTGAAATAGACTGTTGAGCCTCCATCATTTTCTGTGCCCAAGTAGAGTCTACCGCCATAGCTGATGTCATATTCTCAAAGAATGCGATACCATATTGGCTGTGGTTACGTAGGTATTCAACTTCTGATGCAGAATTCACCTTGATAGATGATACAGAAATAACTTGAACGTCACGGTTACGCTTACGTTTTGTACGAACCAATGGCTTGAATTTGATTGCACCATGCGGAGGCAAGCTTTCTACACCACGTTTTTTATCACCGTGAATAGAGAAGTTCATAGAGAACGCAAAGAATACAACTGGTTGCTCTAACCAATCTTCTTTAAGCTCCTCAACATATTGTAAATCAGAGTCAATTGTTTTTTGAGCTTCTGCTGTCTTAAGTTTATTGATTTGACTTGTGAACTTATTGAATAATTTCTCCTCAAGTTCTTTCATCATTTTTTCAACCAATGAAACAGGAAGTGCCTCTTCTTTCTTCTCTACAACAACTTGCTCCTCTTTCATTTCTTGTGCGTTAAGCTCCTCAAATACTGTAGTTTCAGCTGTAGGAGTAACGTCTTTTACTTTTTTTACTGGCATAATTAAAAAATTAAAGTTTTAAAAGAGGGGAGACCGAAGCCTCCCCATCTAGTAGTAGTTAACAGATATTACATATTAACGTCAAGGTATGCACAAGCAAGTGGGTTGTGGAATTTCACGCCCATGTTGCAGTCTACCCATACGTCACCGTAACGCTTAGGAACACCATCCTCTAATTTGAGGGTGTCACCTGAACGCTCACCCCAAAGCTGAGTACGCTTGATGTTTTTCATATCAAGAAGTACAATACGATTCTCGAAAGAACCCGGGAATGATGCCTTATCTTCGAAACGTTTGAACGGAACAAGAACGATACGTGAAGAACCAAGATTGATTTCTTTCAAGTTCAACAACGCGATCTCATCGTTAGGAGCGTAACGAGTAAGTTCTTCTTTGTAAGCCAAAGAAAGTGCACGGTGCATACGTGGAGTCATGTAAGCCATACGAGCTTGACCATAATCACCATATTCAGAAGACAATACGATATCTTCGAATGCGTCTACCAAAGTTGCAGTAGTTGCAACAGCGTTAGGAGCACCAGCTTCTACCATAGCAGAGAATACACCACCTGTAGTTTTAGCAGGAGTACCGTCAGCAGTGATGATTTCACCTTTTTGACCAGTCCAGAATGCGTTAGAAAGGTCGATACGGTGTTGGTTGAACATCGCGTTACGTTCCATTTCAAGGAAGTTAGAGGTAGTACCCATAGTCTTCAACTTGTGAAGCTCAACTTCAGAGTAACGGATAGCTTTGTTGAACAACTGAACGTAGTTTACACGCTCGATTGTAGAAGCGCGGAAGTACTGAGCGAAACCGTCAGAACCATCGTGGTCAACAGAAGATACGTTAGCAAGAATGTCATCAGCTGAAACAGCAGGAAGAGTGTCACCATTGTAAGGAGATACAGTTACAGTCAACAAAGAAGTGTCAACAGAAATCACACTACCTTTTTGACCGTTAGGGTAAGAGATAATGGTGTTAGTTGAGATGTTGTCTGTAGATGTAACAGAAATTGTTTGAGTAGTAGGCCAAGAAACAGCACCAGATGCAGCTGTAGCTACAAGCGGCTCACGTTGGTAACCCATCTCTTGGTAGAAGAATTCGTCAGAGTTTACTTGCTCTGCGGCTACCATATTCAACAATTTCAAATCCATGAACTGCTGAGGAGCAGCATCAAAGATTGCACGGTTAGTCAACTTTTGTACGAGTAACGAGATATCGTGACCATACAAAGCTGCATACTCAGATCCTACGGAGTTGTAGTTCTGGTTAGTGAACTTAACGTTCGGTTCATTATATAAAGCCATTTTGCTTCAGTTTAAAAATTTACAATTAATTTACTATGCGTATGGATCTCCTTTGAATAAACCACTCAAGTGCTGTGCCGCCTGAGGAACTTGTCCTTGGTTTGGCCCTGATGCTTTTTGCTTACGCAATTGCTTCGGACTTGAATCGACTATCTTTTGGTTAGCCACACTTTCACCTTGACGCTGGGCAAGCTTCTTGACCGACTCCAACATCTTCTTGCCGTACATAGCATAAGCAACTAATTCAGCTGCGTCTTCTTTGTATGTACCATCGGCATTCATGAAAAGATTATCTGCTTTCCCCTCAACCAATATGTTCCTGATCTTAGAGACCTCGGACTTACTGAAGTTAGGGTAAGCCTTACTTAGATTTTCAACGGAAAGGAGTGCCGTCTTCTTCAGAGTCTCATGCTCGTTTCTCTGACGATTTAGGAAGTCCTCACGCTCTTTCTCTAATGCTTTTTTGTCATCGACAAACAACCTTTTTGTTGAATTCGCTAGAAGCTTTATCCTATCTTGGAGCTCATTTTCAGAGATTTTATCAGCATCAAATGCCTCAATCAGCTCATCATACTGCTCACCAAAATAATGCTGGACAAGGCTTTCAGGATCTTGTTTAGTAAAATCACCTGAAAAGTCCAGTCTTTGGGTCATTGTTAACGCCTTCGTGTGGTCTTCACCTGCTGCCCACATCTCAATAGATGCACGCAAATCCATTGGCAAAGCCTGCAAGTCAGCAGTTAACGCTTCGTACTCACGCTTTAATTCAGACCCTTCTTGGGCTTGACTTCTCCACGTTTCAACAGATGAAAAGAACTTAGACGCATCATTCACTCCATAACGACTAGAGATAAGGTCAATCATCTCCTTCGGTGGCTCAAAATTAAGTTTAATTTCCTTTGCCTTTTTTGGAGCTGACATGATTCCAAAGATGTCATCAGTAGAACCCTGCGGCTCTTCACTATCATCTTCTTCCTCTTCGTCCTCATCTTCCTCATCGTTTTGAGGTGCTTGATTACTTGCTTGTAAGCTAGACATCAAGTCTTTATACTCCTGAGAGTTTGCGAAGCTAGGGTCCATTCCGGCCAAAGCTTCAATTTGTCGAAGTTGTTCCTGCATTCCCGGATCTAAATCTGCAACAGCCGGACTGTCAAAGATATCCTGAGACGCATTATTCACTTCTTTTTCGAAGTTTGTATCGCTCATACTTTACTTTATTTGTTCAAAAATAATCATTTATTGCAAACCTTGCATTTTAATTATATCCCTTTCTGTTTTAGCTCCTTCTTTCAAAGCAACTTTTTCCATCTCTTGCTGATGTTTCATTTGCTCCATGTCAAGTTGTTTTTGCTCTTGTTGTTGTTGAGCTTGTTGCAATTGAGCCATCATATCAGCTTGTACCGCACGACCTTGTGCAGCTCCTTCATTAGCTGCTTGATCGGCTTTCTGCTGAGCCATCATTTTATCTTTCTGGAATTTACGCAATGAATCTGCAACCAACTCAGGTGTAGCTCTATTGAATAGATTAGCAAACATCAACTGATCAATCATTCCTGCTTGAAGCAACGTGAACAATAACTGATTTGCTGCATTGATGCCTTGCTCAGGAGTTTCTGAACGCTTAATGAAGATTCTATAGTCTTGTAGTAAGTGATCTTTGGTAATCATAATTCTACCCAATCCTTCATCACCAACCATCATAGCAAGCTTGCGTGGATTATCATAATAGATAGCCTTACCAACTGTAGCCATGTGCTCGTATGCTTGACGTAAGATGGATGTCAATGCCCAATAGAATGGTTCTTGAACTAGTGAGCCACGTTGAATCTGAGCCTCAACAACTCCAACCAATACATCACCTCCACCTTGAGTTCCAGTCATCGCCTCATTTACGCCCGTAACATCCTGAATAGATTGTTGTACAGCCTGAATAACTTGGAACATCTGTAGTGTTCCAGGACCAATGTTTGTACCATAAGTACCAATAGCATTCTGCACTGATCCAACACGGTCAGTGTCTACGAAGATTGGTTTAGATGAGTTGATGTTACGATTGATGTCTGCTTCACCATCTCTATCGTCAACAGCTGACTTGGAGATAACAGTACCGCTACCACGCATATTTGCCATCTGAGACTCTATAACTGATATGGTTCGGTTAAGGAATCTTTGTGGATCGATAACGTCATCTAGTGGCGTTAAAACCTCCCCACGGTCATACACCCAAGTGTAACACTTATACGGGAAACGAACGCTTGCAGGATCATAAAGATTCTTCTCTTGGTAAGGCATAATTCCGTACTCAAGTACAATATCTCCATAACCAATTTCCTCTTGAGGAATCATAATGCAGTAACGAAGAATATCCACGTAGATAGTTTGCTTCTTCTTGTTACCCATTTCCTCTTTGTGCTTTTCAGTCTGAGGTTCAATTAGGTCTTTATCGGTATACTTAGAAGTTGCATCGTTAATCATGGTGTAGTAAGGATAACCGTACTCATCCATGACCCAACCGTATTCTTTTTTCTCAACGTCTTTCCAATACACTTCGTAAGTAGGAACCTTTCCACCAGGAATGGTATAGATTCCATTTACAATTTTGTGCATATTGTTTTGATTCGTGTGGTTTGAGTAGTTCTCAATTGCCTCACGCTCATCATTTGTTAAGTGCTGATATTTCTCAAAGATAGAAGGACTGTCCATGTAGTACCATTCACCCATAAATTCAGCATCAGTCAAGTCAGGTTTCTTTGCAGACATATCCCACAAGAAGAATAGTGGGTTAACAGATTCTGCCATGTAGTTCTCACCTGCTTCATAACCCTTGTAAATACCTAAACCACAAAGAGCTAGGTTACGTGTGATTTGAGTTTTTAATTCGTCAATGTTAATTTCGTTTGAGATAAATTCAATAAGATTGTTGATATCCTTTTCATAATTTTCAACGAAAGTATTGTAGAACAGCTCTTCTGTTTCCTCCGCTGTATCTTCTACCGGGTATTTTTCTTTGATTATATCACTTAAAAATTTATTTGTAGCAGCAATATGTTGCCAACCCTTTAATTCTTTAAGTTCTTGCTCACGCTTGTTGATTACGAAATCAGATACGCAGTTGGCACGAGCATCGTATGATAAACGAATAGCATTACCAACGTACTGCTGTACCATTGGTTTGATAACGTTCTTTGTCCATTTAAGTCGGTTACGAACATCTCCTGACTCATCTAAGAAGAATGCTTCGATGTCCTCTTCGAAGATCCACTGACCATCCTGACCTTTGAAGAATGACCAGTTGATCAAGCACTTGTTGATATATCTGCGATAGATGTAATTGCTCATAATGGCAAGACAGTACTTCGCATATTCCTTGTGGTAGTCCTTATCCTTTTTTCCTTGTAGCTTATTAGGTCTAAGTCTACCTGTGCTGAACATATAACTCATATCACTTCAATACATCATTAATTTTAACAAGCACTTGCTTCCTAGTCTTCTTGTCTACAGTCTTGGCTCCGTATGCTGATTCTAAGTTTTTAATCATACCCGGTAGCTCATCATTAACCTTGACAACTAAGTCAGTGTACTTTTTCTTTTCATCAATGTCCATGGCCGCAAGTGTTTGAGAGTCAAGGACAATCATTTCGTTCAATATTTCAAACATATATTGCGTCATCAACTTTGCCCTCAACCTGTACTCAGGATTGAATGACTCCATTTTTCTGACGGCATTGACGATATAGTCAGGAAGCTCCCCTCTGATAATCTCGCCAAGGTCTTTTCGGATATGGTAATCTCTGCCGTAAGTTAACTCTAGGGCTTTTAACAACCGATCCTTTTTGCTTAGTCTGTAAATTGGACTTGTTCTATTTCCAAGCAACCAACTAAGTCTTACCTCTTTTGCTTTCAGTCCTTTAAATTCGTCTATCTCAGCTAACTCAGGGTACTCTAACCTAAGGTCGTTTTCTGTTTCTAGCCCGAATAGAACTAATTCAACTTCTTTTTCAGCCATAAAAGTAATAAAAAAATAGGGTAGACAATTTAATGCCTACCCTACAAAGATAATTAAAATTTAATTATACAGCTGGGCAACCCAAGAAGTCAGCAACAGGTGTATAAGAACCGTTCAAGATTGAAGTCAATTTTGTAACAGTTGCAGCAGCACCAGCATCAGCAGCATTCAAGTATACCAAAGCAGTAACCGGCTTGTAAACCTCAAGACCGTTAACGATGTTGCTACGGAGAGGTTTGCGGTAGAAAATTTGGTAAGTTTGGTAAAGGGCAGCAGAAACTAAACCAGCATTGTTGATCTGAGAAAGAACTTGTGATGGAGTTCCAGCAGGAGCAACCCATGCAGTAGAGTCAGTGATTGTAGCGCCAACAGGAGCAACAACGTTCAAGCCACCAAAACCTGCGTTGTCAGCTGTGATACGAACAGTTGTAGAAGAAACTACAGCAGCAGTAAAGTAAGCGTTAACGTCAGCGTTGATTTCAGCAACAAACAATGCAGCCAATTCAGCGGCAGTTGGAGTAGCATCTACACCGGCAGTGTAAGTACGAGCTTGGAATGTAGCGTTAGTTTCAACACCACCACTGAAGAAAGCTTGAGCGTAAGGAGCAGAAACAGTCAATGAGTAAAGACCGTTAGCGACCAAAGTAGCAGCAGACAACTGAACGTCAACTACGTTAGCAGTACCAACAGTACCAGCAGTGTAGCGGAAACCAAGAAGGTCAGAAGCTTTAACGATCAAAGCGTTAGCGCCTGATTCGTCTTTGATTGTCAAACGACCAGAAGCCAAAACTACGTCTGTAGCAGCAACTGGAGTGTTTAGTAATAATGCAGAATCAGCATTGATTACCGGAAGTTTAAAAGTAATTGCCATTTTAAATAAAATTATACACCGACCTAAGTCTGTGTGGTTAAAACAATAACCATGCACCGTGCATAGTACTCGGCAAATATAGACAAAAAATTTATAAAAAATTTTGGGTTTGGGTTTCTTTCTTTTTCTTTTTGATTAAGTATATGTGAGTATATACGTAGTATATACGAATATATAGTTAATCTTTTCTTTTCTCTTTTTCTTTTTTTGCTTCTTTTTTTCTTTTTCTCTTTTCTTATTTTTCTTTTTCTTTCTTTAATTTTTTTATCCAAGATTTGGTAGATACAAAAAAGGTTCGTAGGTTTGTACCGAGACTAGCACCTCAGCATTTTTCTTCATAAGGTTTTTCTACCCCCTGTTTTCCTGCTAGTCTTACGGGGGGGTTATTTTTTAGCTATGGACAATTTCAAAGTAGTTTGCGTTAACGATTCAGGTATGCCTAGCACATTTCCTAAATCATCCTGGATCAAGAAAGGGTCGGTTTACACAGTTGTAGATGCAGCAAGACTAGCCAAACAACACATGGTACTCGGATATAAACTTGCAGAGGTAGATATGCCATCAAACTCTCCGTATGAGTATTTTCTAGCCAATAGATTCCGTCCGTATTCTGACGATGATGATATTGCAGAAAAGTTAGTAGAGGAATTAATCGAAGAATTAGAGTTAGAGAATGCTTGAGATATTTGAAAAGCTAGACAAGTTCAATGGGATTGTATTCCATGAAGAGGATCATAAGTACCTGTATGATGGTCATGAGTGCGTATCAGTAACTACCATGATCAAAAACTTTGAGCCTATATTCGATCAGGAGCTCATGGCGAGCCTTTACGCAAAGAAGCGAGGACTAGATATGTTTGAGGTTCTTAAAGGCTGGGAAAACATCAGAGATAGATCAGCGCTAGTAGGCACAGAGATACACAAGTACGCAGAGATGCGCTTTAGTCAAAAGTGCTACACGCCTAATCCTGAACACGAGATTTCTGTCAATTTAATGGGTATGGTAGAAGATTTTTACTCGATGGCTAGGGGTAGACTTATCCCTGTGAAAATGGAATGGGTTGTAGGTGATAAAGATTGGGGTATATGTGGAATGGTAGATAAACTATTCTACAACGTCAGAGCTAAAGAGCTTCAGATATGGGACTATAAGACTAGTAAGAAGATTGATTCAAAATCAATTTACAACAAGAAGATGCTAGGACCAATCAAACACCTTGATTCATGCGAGCTAGTCAAGTACAGCCTTCAGTTAGGCGTGTATAAAAAAATAATTGAAAAAAATTGTCAAATTAAATTAGGTAATTCCTATATTTGTTGGTTGAATGAAGTGAATGAGAGCTTTAAAGTAATCGAAACGCTTGATTTAAGTAACGAAGTAGACCTAATTTGGAATGCCTATGAGCACATCTAGTGCCTATTCAAGCAATAAGCTTAAGCAAGTTTTAGAAAATAAGACTCAACACTTTATCCTCAAATCTTTCGTTTACCCTGCTTTTGAGCATCAGCGTAAAAAATCAGAATATCACCTGTACTGGATCAATATGAACAAAGGAGTATTCGAAGAGTACCCTAAGTACAAGAATATGTCCTGCAAGATGTTAAACAAGAAAGAAATGAAATTGTTTCTTTCTGTGTTGAATGATTATCGCGAAGCTGTAAACAATAACTACGGTGTAGTTTGGGAAAATAAAAAACTAGGCCTCGATAAAGACCTAGTTCTCAATAAAGTTATCTAAGATATTATTTACTAGCTTTCAAAGTTTTTACCTCAGCAGACAATTCTTGAATTGCTTTCACCAAGATAGGGATTAACTTTCCGTAAGAAGCTTCTAACTTTTCAGGGTTCTCATCGTAAACCAATTTAAGAACGTCAGCCATTTCAACTGCTTCTTCTGCTGCTTTTAAGTCTTGGGCAATGAATCCGAAATCAGCGATGTCGTGTTTACCATATTCATTACGGTCATCCCAAACGAATTTCACAGGGCGAAGACCGTCAATAAACTCAAGACCTACATTTAAGTCTTCAACTTCTTTTTTATCACGCGCATCAGACAATGAAGTAATTGAAGTAACAGCACATCGTAATACAGTATGCTCGTAATTACCAAGTGTAATTTCATTGCTTACTGTGTTTGAAGATGGAATAGAAAAATCACCTAATAAAATATTATTTGAGCCACCCTGAAGCATATAAGAGGCCAATGAGCTGCCACCAATAATAACATTTCTGTTTCCGTAAACAAGATTTGCACCTGCTTGTATACCAAGAAGGATGTTTCCATTTCCTTTCAGTGAAGGAGTAGAAGGATGTGTTTGAAGGTAATATCCTGCCTGCTCTCCAATAGCAATGTTATTTGCTCCACCCGTAAGCAAAGGAAGCACTTCTTTACCAATAGCAACATTTCCAAAATTGCTTGTTAATGAGGCAAGGTTGTCTTTACCTACTGAAACATTGTAATGAGCTGTATTAACTACTGATGGCTTTGATATTTGAACGCCGCTAACTTCAACTAAGTCACTTCCAACTGTAAAAGGTTGAACAATATCTACGTTAATCTGACTCATATCTTATTTATTTTCTAATAGTTCAACTTTAGCCGTCAACTCTTGGATAGCTTTAACTAATACAGGAATTAAGCGACCTGCTGCCGCGTACATCTTATCTTGTGAAATGCCTTCATTTACAAGTTGAAGTTCTTCTGAGATATTGTATTTCTCTTGAACTGCCTTTAAGTCTTGAGCAATAAAACCACAATCTTTTACATCGTGCTTACCATTCTCATCGCGGTCATCCCAAATGAATTTTACAGGATTCAACTCATTGATGAAATCAAGCCCGATTGGTAGCGCTTCAATTTCTTTTTTATCTCGTTCATCTGACAAAGATGTGATAGATGTGACTTGACAAGCTAGAGTAGTTGTACTCCCATCACCCAAAATAACAGTGTTACTTAAAGTAGGGACTACATCGTATCCGTTAGTTCCAATTAAAACATTATTGCTTCCTGTAGAAATGCTTCCGATAGCTCCGTTATTTCCTGTTCCGGCTCTCCATCCAAGCAATACGTTCTTTTGACCTGTAGAAACTGCTACTCCTGTTTCGGAGCCAATCATGGTATTGTAATTACCCGGTACAGCTACTTGATAGTTGCTAATTCTTAGTGAAAATGTAGAATCATTTGCTGAAATCTCAGCGTTATTTACATCGACCGTCTGAAAACTAAATGGAGCAACTTTATTTACGTTAATCTGACTCATAATTATTTACTTTAAAATTATAAAATGTTTAGTGTTGTTCCCAAAGGAATTGTTAATGTTGCGCTCATTAATAGAGGGCCAGTATAGTTTACTGTGGCTCCAGCAGGAAGAGTAATATCTTCTGTAATAGCACCAACAATAGTAAAGCCATTAGCCCAAATGCTTGTGCCAAGTACCTGTTGACCACCACCTGCATTAAGCTCAGTAACGATATCATTGATATCTAGGACCATATATTTTTCATTGGTACTCTGACCAAATCCTTTTAACTGTGATCGTTGTTGAATAGACATAACTAATTAATTTATAGCAAAGATACTTGTTTTTAGTTCAGTATTTTTAGGATACGACCTGTACGCTTATCCACTTTAGCCAACTTCATACGATAATTCGTTTATTTGCTTTAATCTTGAAGCGTAAGCTAAATGCGCAGCTGTATCGCAGTCATAATAACCCAAAAATATTTTCTTTCTTTCGTGCTGTATAACTGATTTCCACTTGTGCTTTTTGCCGTATTTACTTAAATACACTCCTGTATATTTTGATGTTTTATTTTTTTGATCTTTCGATATATTCTCTCGATGTGAAATAACTTGAACATTAGATAATTTATTGTTTGATTTATCATTATCTATATGGTCGACAACTATTGATGGGCCTACAGGGATGTGGTTTAAAAAAGACATTGCCACAATTACGTGAATGCCATGAGTTTTTCCAATTCCATTTTTATACAACCTTACAGTGTGATATCCATGAGAATCAGGAGAAGGAGCCAAAAATTTTCCTTTTTTGAAACGAGTATAATTTCTTATCCTCTGCACTTGATCTTTTGATTTTACATTGCCTAAATTGCTGACTTGATACGATTCTTCGTATCCTTTAACGTCAATCCAAATCTCTTCCATTAGTTTAATATTTTTAGTATTTTACCTGTTCTTTTGTCCACCCTTGCTAATTTCATTCTAAAGTTGGTTTCAACCGATTGTACATATTTTGTGACTACGTGCGTTTCTTTGTCCTGTGACTTAATATTCTCAGGTTCGTACCTTGCGTGCGACTGCGCATTGATATATGCGAATCCAATAGCAAAGATGGCATCATCATAATCATACCTAGTATCCGCAGCTTGGTATCTAGTTTGGCGGTGACTAGTCGAGCTCTTCAAATCTTTCTCCACGAAGGTCTTCAGCTGCTCCCAGATCCAAGGAACGTCTATATTGATGCCGTAGGCATCAATCATTTCCTCCACTTTTGCAATAATCCTTGGTGCTGTGTTTGCTTTGTTGGAAATGCCGAACCATTTCCCACCATAAGTCTGAAAGTATTCGGGCAACTGCGTGTTTGCGGTGAACTTATTCTTAAATCCGTGTATTTCTTGGAAGTCTACGTGCATATCACCGATGTTATTCTCCACTAGCTCCTTTACACCGCCTCTTTTCTGCTGATCGTAGTACAGACTTTGCAAAAGTACCTGTAGGTAGGTGTACTTAAACTTACGATCCCTATGGAATACTACGGAAGAAACGGAATTAGTAAGTGAATCCCATATGGCGCTACACATCATGGAGTGACCTGTCTCTGAGTTGATGGGGTCAGTCCCTTGATACCAACGATTCTTCCATATTTCACCGTTTGGTGGGTGGTGTACAATCATTGCGGTGGTGGATACGTCTTCTCTACCTGATGTATTGATCCATCTAGCGCCTGTAATGCGATATTCTGTGATTAAGTCGGGCGTAGGCTGCGACATATCCATAATAGGCTCAAAGTAACCGTACTCGATAGGCACATCTTTGCCGTATATGGTGCTTAATCTTTCGTTACAGTAATGAATCGGAACGAGCGTTCTTGCTTTTCGCAGGAACATATCGTCAATTGTGATAGGATAATGCTGGTGGAACTGAACTTTGGCAACTTCTCCCTTTTTGGTTCCTTCCAATGCAAGGTATGCCTTACGTTCGTTGTTGATGTGTTCGTCTGTGACACCTCTTCGTGCATAGGCGTTGAAGAATAATGGTATGATTCCATACTCGTAGTTTTTATCCCTCCACTGACTGAGTGCCATCTTGAACTCCGCCTCGAATACCGAGCCCCCTTTGTCCATTTCACCTCCTGTACCCCACGCTAAGAACTGCTGTTGCATGGTCATTTTGCCAGTTTCCGGGTTGTACTTAAATAAAGCAGGTCGACCTTCACGCATCATCTCACCGAATATGTCGAATAGACCGATCTCATCGATGAATACTGCCGATGGCGAACCCCCATTGATTGCATCTACCTGAGGACTATCTACCTGAAAGCGAGATGCACCACCTTCGTCACGACCTTTCTTATCACCCTTCTTATCGAATGACATTACCTGGTCTGTCCAGTTCTTTACGTCCTGAGCAATGTAGTCAGGAATTTTAGTGTAGGTCCACTTTACTTTATCTCGGAAGATTTCGACCCCTTTATCTTTGGAGTGGGTAACAAACTTTATAAAGTAGGACTTATTAAGGTTTACTCTCTTCATCCCTGCAAGACACATCGTAGTGGTAAAACCAATTTGTCGGGCTTTACCAATCATCATGGAGTATCCGCAGTCGAATAAGAATAGGAGTACTTTCTGCGCATCCCACGCCTGATAGCGCAGCATACCGTTTTCGGCTTTATCTTCTTTAATGAAACCGTACTTGTTACAGAAGTATAGTGTGTTGTCGTTACATTTCTGTATCTCTGTGGCCAGCCAGTTGTATTGATCTTCTTCGTTGTCGAAGTCGGTTAACATGGTATCATCCTGTAACCAGATCCTAGCTTGTTCGCAGTATAAATCGAAAGGCTTAAAACTTATCTTGTTCTGCCAGCCGCTGTTGATGCTATCAACCCAATCCACGAATGGCTTTGGGTAATCAAACTCAGCATGGCTAGGTTTCCAGTCTGTAGTAAGTATTGGCCTTCGAGCTACACCGTCTTTAGTTTGACGCATATAGCAAGTGGAATTAATAGTTCTTCATTCCTTTTTTCATCGCAGGCTTGGTAGATTTACCCTTAGGCATCTTTTCCATTTTAGCCTCGCCTTTAGCCATTGCTTTTTCAATAGCTTTTCCGATTTTCTTTTTCATCATCGTTTTCATAACAAATAATTTAATTAATCACAATACTTTTTGTCTTTGGTATTCTTGAACATCAGCTTAAATCCAGGCTTACAAGCACAAGACATATCTTCCTTAAGGCTATTAGGTGATGCCGGACGGCCTTCTACGCGACCTTGTCCAAGGTAGCTTCCGTTCTTCTTAGGGTTAGATGCCCAGTATTTATCTCCTTTCATATCAATGTATTTGACACAAATATACAAATAATTGGGACAAAAAATAAGGGGGCTATTACACCCCCTTACGTCAAAACAACAGATAAACAAACAAAAAACAAGAGTTCAAATATAATAATTATAATGGAAACTTAATACTATCGATTAATTTTTCTGATCGATCAGTGTTATTTTTCTTGTCAACGATTCTTTTGGTGTCTATGATAAGTATTCTACTACCCACAGGTTTAACAGGTGCGCCACGTTCTACGTGCCAGCCTTTTGATCCATCACCGAACTCCTCTTTGTAAGTACCGGTAATCATCATGTGGATTTGCTTTTGTCTGCTCACCCATCCATACGTAGAGTTATGCTCAATAGTATCTCTAGCGACATTGGTGCATTTGTTCTCGTGGATATGCCCCATCGCAAACACCTCGAAGTCCTCATACATTTCTAGGGCGCGGGTAAGGTTTATTTCACCACGTGTAACAATTCCGCCACCTCCACTTCCATGGAAATATCGCACCTTGGTGGATACTCTATGGCTGGATCTAACAGCTTGATTGATTATAATCCATCCACCGTAACCTCCGGTCTGAACATTAGTGTGGTTTTTGTAATTAAGCAGGTCAACAAAGCGCTGAAGTACATCTGTCTCATGGCGTTTAAGTATTGCGGTTTCGTGGTTTCCGTATCCTACAACGGTAATTAGGTGTGAGTACGGGCTAAAAAAGTCTACAGCTGTTTCTATGATAGAATCTAGGTAGCGAATGTTGTTGTGTTCAGGACGGACGTCTGACTTAGTACCCCTTGGGTCCCATTTTCCCTGCATAAGGCAGAATGTGTCTCCATTGAACATCATCGGGATAGATTCTCTAAGGCAATAATCTAAGTCTCTCTTGAGAAGTGTCCAATCACACTTAGGATTGTCCCAGTGGATATCGCTAAACATAGCGAGTTTAACTTTAGTTCCATCCATCTTCAGTTCATGGATGTTTTTTGAATGTCTAATTAATTCCATTTAGTCATTATTTGAGTACTGCTCATCTAGCTCCTCATTTCGTTGAGGCATACGATCAAATTCTTTTACACAGTAGAAGAGCTTTTTAATTGTTCCTTTGTAAAAGTATATAGGGTTGACCATGTAGGTTCGGCGATTCTTTTCGATTGTAAATCTAATAATATCTTTGGCACAAAGTTCTTTGATGCTACTCATCACAAACTTCATATTCATATCCGTTAACTGTTGGATATCTCGCAAACTGTAATTTTTCAAAGTATTACCGTATCCCATCTGCTGGGTCATAAAGCGCAACATACGATTAGCCGAAGGCTTAACTTGGTTCATAATGGTAAGCGACTCAGTGAAGGTAATCATGTACCTCATCTTCTTTCTACGCAATAGGTTCGCAATGACATCGTCAGCCTGCGCATTGTACCCCTCGGCTATCTGAACGAACTCCCCCTTCTGATTCTTGTAGTAAAGATCAAGGCCCTTTACTTTTTGATTAATCACCCTGTCGGCCTCTAGCAGGATTAAGTCGAATACTATGTTATTCATTTCTTAGATTGTAAATTACGATCCACAATAAGTGAATCCACATTAAGTTTAATTTTCTTCAGGTGCGATATCGTCTGCTTATGTCGGGTATGCTCATAGAATATCAATCCATTTAGAGCCCTCCCGAATTCAATAACACTCATATCACCTTTCATCTTATTACAATCTCCACAGGCAGGTACTTTATTTGCATTACTCAACTTACCCCCTCTGCTCTTAGGAACCAAATGATCTACGGTACGACTGTAATCATCAAGCGTGCACTTACAATAAGCACATACACTTAAGTCTACTCCTCCTTTAGTTATCATGTTGCAAATATATAAATTATATTTAAGAAAACAAGCACTTTGTAGGCACTTCTGTCAGAACAACTTGTGTATACTTTTTCACATACTAACTTATTAGTAATCAATAACTTATAAATAGTCTCTATATACTGTTTATCTCTACATGGTCCTAACAGAATATCATTGATACCCATAAATAAGTAATTAGGTGTACGCAGTACTCCTGATTGATTATTGCCGGGATAGTATCAGCCTGTATACTAATCATTTATTTCTATACACACGTCTGGTACTTGGCTAGTACTACTACCCCTCCCCCTTTTATATCGGGACTCTTATACAATTTAGTTATATACCTTGGGTTGTCAGAAAAAGTATCTCTGTTTTTTAGGGTCTTTTGCACCCGTTGGTATCCCCTCCCCTTCTCAGAGGGAAAGTCCAAACCCAAATTCCTTATTTAGAATCATTCTAAACTATCTTTACTTAGTGTCAAGTTGACACTTACTCCGACCTTAGTGTCATTTATACACTTAGTGTGTTAGTTTCTAATCATTTTTTTGGTTAAAAAATAAACGTTCATAGATCTATGAGCTTGTATTTTTGGTTAGATTGTAGTCATTCCCATGATTAACTTCTAATCAATTCACAGTCGTTTGGTGCATACAAAAAAAACTTGAGATATCCAAACTTTTGGGCAATTACTTTGCACTATTGGCGTTATTTAGAATCATTCTAAATTTTACATTTTATTGTATTTTTTATACATTTATTTTGCTATATTATATAATATAGTTATATTTGTATATGATTAAAAGTTAGATATATGAATACATCATAAGACATACCACAACAGCGAGCCGAAAGGCTACAACGAAAAAAAATTATTCATTTTCGTACCGGACAAATTATGCTCAATCGGTATAGGTGGAATAACAGACCTCAAAAACGTTATACAACTAACTCAGGGAATATTATGCCCGTTCCTTAAGTTAGGTTTAATAAAGGGCTATTTATTTTAATATCTACCAACATGAAAACATTAAGCTTTAAATTCGAACAATTTAACACGTACAAAACCACTAAGACAATTAACAAAGGTGAAAAGAACGAAAGTAAAGAAACGTTCGAACGTCTTGAAATTGTAAATTTTGAAACGAACGGAAATTTAGCCATAGATAGCAAAGCGGACAATTTGCAGCGCGTTATCAACTTTTGTAGCGAATTGTTTAATTTATTGGACGTTCATATTCAAAGCGGCAAATCTATTCACGTGAACGGGCAAAAATTTAGACCAAATAAAGAATTTAATTTGTATGCAATTGTGGACGGAAAAGAACACATGTTAAATTATTCTAACTTGATACAATTTGACAATGTAGCTTTCAAGCTTTCAAGCCCAACACTACGCAAAGATAAAAAGACGGGCGCGGAAATTTTAAACACAAATTCACGCAAAGCTTTTGCTTTACAAGTTTGGCAATTGTTACAAGGTGCCGAAGGTAAAACGCAACTAATGCAAAAAAGTAACATTTCAAAAATTAGCACTAACGCACAAGCAAGCGCACAATATTTACTTTCTTAATTAGTTAACGTCTTAAAATTTGCGTCATGAAACTATATTCAAAACAAGGAAACCAAACAAGTACTTTTATTAGTGGCTTAGGTATCCAATCAAGCGAAGTAAAGGTAACGCACAAACAAAAGCAAATAACGAACGGCAGCAAACGTTCACGTATGCAAGCCAAAACCGAGCACGCTTTTAATGTAGCTACAAGTTTTGAGAAGCGCGAAGCAAACCAAAAGGCGAGACAAAAAAAGTTCGAACTTTCGAGACGGAAAAAATAACCAGTACAGATCCAAGCGAGGGGAGCAGAAATGTTCCCCTTTTTTAATAGACCTCACTATCAACGGCAAAGGTAATAACGCGACAAATTTATTAATCTACCAATGAAAAGAATTATTGAAATTGTAGGGCTTGTTGGCAACCACAACCTCTACTCAGGTGACAAATTAGTCATCGATTGGAACAACCTTTTGCCAATAGGAAAAGAAGCAGGGGATATTGTAGCACTATGCTTCGATGCAAACTTGGGCTTGGCTTGGGTGGAATCCGCAACTAAAGAAGAGGAAGAAAGGGAATTGTCTTATTACGAACAAGTATAAAGCGGAGAACAAATGAGAGTACAAATTAACAAGGTTTGGAGTGCGGACGTACTGCGCCCAAGCAACAAGACAAATGTGTTCCTATGCAATCCTGGCGAAGTCAAAGGACAATGGATAAGCATAAATAGATACGTCAAGCTGAAGGAATTGGTGCGCAAGTATACCAACATTCGAGAAGTGCTATACGAAGATCAAGAGGACTATACTATTCACTACTTAATCCAAAAGCCATGAGCGTAGGAGAAATATTATACCTATCAATAGTGCTCAACATATTATTGACACTTAAATTATTATCTAAGAAATAACATTCTGTTGTGGTAGATAGAGAAGAAAGGCGCATTGTAATGGTGCGCCTATTTCTTTTACCACACAATACAAAACAACATGAGAAAACTCATTACAATTATGATTATCGCAATGGTTGCGGTATCATGTGGCACAACAAAACAATGTCACACCAAGGGATACTATATATCAAAGTCAATTAAGAAAGCGCAGCATGGACCAAAGCAATGAGAGATGCTAGGGAATTAATCAAACAACTTACTGAATATCCTAATCATATTACATTCATCATGTCTGCAATAAGTGACAAGATAGAATGGACAAATGCTAACCGCAAGCGCATACTAAAGAATGACGAAATCTATAGAATAAGTGGTGAGATACCTGAGTTTATAGATGGTAGTCATTGGGTAGAAGCAAGCGATGAGATAGAAACAACGATAAGGAAATTCACAAATCCAATGGCATATGACAATAAAAGAATTCAAACAAAAGGTAGGCCGAGGCGAAAGGATTAAGTTAGTTGCATACGTCATGTATTATACTATAAAAACTAGAAATCCCGACATTGTAGCATCATGCATAATAGATAATGATGACGATTCATGGATGAAAGTTTACGCTCAAATAACAGGCCAATATGATATAGATGACGCAATAGTTGGCGCACTAAGACATGGCCGTTACTTGCCTCGGTTTAGAGAATACGCCAAGTCTAACTTTTATGATATGAACCATGACAATAGCTGATTTTAAACGAAACGTATCCAAGCAAGACAGGGTTAAGCTTGTTGCATACCTGCTTTATTACTCATATTATCAAAAAGGTCCTGAAGGATTATTGAGTGCTGTACTTGACTCAGATATAATTGAATTTAGTTCTGGAAGTTGCGCTTATGCCGGCTGCTGCTCCTTTAATGGAGCGGATGTCGCTCTAAAGGAAATGATTAGAGGTTACAGAGATACACTACCTCCATTCAGACATTGGCGTGACTCAAGGTTTTACAAGTTAAACAAGCTAATAGAATAGACATGAACATAGCACAATTTAAAGAAATAGACAAGAGCAACAGGATTAAGTTAGTTGCTTATGTCTCGTACTACTCAAGAGGAGATGATTTAGCTGAGTATAGCTTATTGCTTATGATGGAGCCAAGCAAAGACAGAATCGACACAGCTAGAACAGTATGGAATAGAATGAAGGCAGCAGGAGGCATAGATGATGGTATAACACATTTCATAAATGGCCATAAAAGAAAGCTTCCTAGATTCGTCCATGTAATGAGCTCACAATTTTACAATCTTAATAAAGGGAATGCCGAAACCCTGTAATAGTAGGCACATTTAATTAATAACTACCATGATTAATAGAGATTTATTACCAGAAGATTTTGTTATCGCAAGAGATGCAAGCAATGAACTATGGCCAACGTATATCGAGTGGCTTAACGAGGCTTTCTTAGGTACTATCCCGTTAGTTAAGTTCGATGGCAATCATTCGGGCTACTACGGAATGATTGAGGATTGTCCAATCATTATGCCTGAGCCTGACACAGCTGACGTCTTATCACTAGAAGAGTGGCATAGTATCACGCATCAATCAGGTTCAATCGAAATGGTTACAACGTATGAGGGCGAAGAGTATCCAATGCTCCGATGCCACATCATTATGGATGATGCGCCTCATGCGGGTGAGTATGCACTGCGCAGCGTATTGCACCAAGTATCAATACCTTCAGAGGGTTATGCGCTTAAGCCTGATTGTAGTCGGCTTGTCGATGGCAGATATATGTTGAGCTCACATGAGTGTGATACAATTGTTTACTCTGAGTATCATGATCAATACATTGACACAGAAAATGATTCATCTAAATACACAGAAGATGGTGATTGGATTGATACTAACCAATCAGGTAATTACGTTTACATTCCGTCTAGCGGTTTATACTTTTCAACTGTTGAACAAGCTAAAAACCACGGATACATTTATAGCGACAGACATGACGAATGGATACATGAAGATGATTGGGCGCCTACTGTATCCGAGTGCAATGCTACGTATCACAACCTTGAACGTCAAATGAAATTCGGTAGCGATGCCAAGTTCACTGTTGGCTTTGAGATTGAGAAGGAAGATGACGATGCTGGCACTATTCACTATGAACAACTATACGATGACACCGGTTGGTGCAAAGAAAACGACAGCAGTCTTGATGATGACAACGGCTACGAGCTTGTTAGTCCTGCGTTTGACCTGTATACATCTGACTTAGATAATTCTATTCAGAATAGTGATAAGCTTCAACGACTAATCAATGCAGAGTTTTCTAGCAATTGCGGTGGGCACATCAATGTAGGCTCAACAATCTATACTCCTGAGCAGTTATTCGAGGGTCTATCAGGCTTCTTTCCTCTACTCTATGCGCTTTACAACGGCAGGATTGAGCGTGACTATTGCAAGGCTAAGAAAAAGCACAAGTACTACGATAAAGATAAGTACTCATCTGTTTATATTCGCTCAGCAGTTGTTGAGTTCCGCATCTTCAGTGCAGTGCCATCGGTCAAGAGTCTTATTTGGAGACGTGACTTGATTCGTATCATGTGTGACAGCTTCAATAAGTCAGAGATTGACGTACTACGTATGCTTATCGATAGCCGCAGCAAACTATACAAGCACCTACGCTTAGTGTATACGCAAGATAAACTCATTGACAAGGTTGAGTTGTTCATCCGCTACTGCGATGAGTTCAATAACAAGAAGCTTCCCAAGCTAGATGTTAGCAAAATCAAGAAGGATAACTTAGAAATAGTATCTGACGCTCAAGCAATTTAATTAATCATTAACAATAAAAAATAAAACAAAATGTGCATAGCTATTCTCAATACAAAAGGAACAACTCTTAAACGTACCATCTTAAACAACTGTTGGGAGAACAACGGTGACGGTGCAGGCATCCTATACATCGACAACAACAAAAAGCTAGGTGTATTCAAGGAGATGGACAGCTTTGATAACTTCTATAATAACTACATAGACATCAAGCAAAAATACGGCAGCCGCAACATTGTGCTTCACTTCCGTATCTCTACTCATGGTAGAATCAATGAGACAAACTGTCATCCATTCCTTACTAATGACGAGGTCGGGTTTGTACATAATGGCATGATATACAATGCACCGACATCTACAGAGTTCTCAGATACCTATATGTTCAACGAGGAGATACTCAAGAATCTCAAGCCGGGCTTTGAGTACAATCCAAACATACTCGATATGATTGAGGGTTACATTGGCGCGGGCAGTAAGCTTATCTTTCTTAACACCGAGGACAACTTCTTTATTGTCAACGAGACCGCAGGTCACTGGCACTTAGGCTGTTGGTTCTCTAACACTTCGTATCAGCAAGTTAATAGTTGGGTTGACTATGGCGGTACTCGCAAGCAGAAAGGTTCATCTTACAAGCCTGGGTTTGTATGGGGTTCAGGTAACAATTGGGGTTATGCTAGTAAACAAGCTGCATATACAACAGCGGCAAACAATGAATGTATCGACTGTGGTTGGCTACTGAAAACCGATAAAGAAAAGTCTAGTGGTGTATGTGAATTCTGTGTGCAAGAGAATCAATATATGCTAGATGAGCAAGCTATTGACTGCGAGATATGTGATTCAGAAGTAGCTGAGAGCTTCATCCCTGACTTAAACGCAGCTGCCTGCAAGACTTGTAAGGACAGCTTAGGAGTTTAACCACTATCAACACGGGGCTCTAACGGGCCCCTTTAATCTTAAATGTTATGATAAGCATTTCACAATTCAAAAATATTCCTAAAGAATTTAGAATCAATTACGTAGCTAATACTATTCATCAACGCGGCGATAATAGGCTGTATAGAGTAGTGAAAGAGAGTGATTTAATACTTGAAGCTATGAATAAATCTTTTACTTGGATGGATTCCCCTCAGGGTCATGATTTTTGGTTTCGTTTAACTCATGAAATATAACATAATGATGACAATTGAAGAATTTAAAAAGATTCCTGATCGACATAGGTTAATCTTTACGGCTAACTCGCTTGATAAGCATGGAGAGTATTCGATGCGTGAATGGTGGGCAGGAGCAAGAGACTGCTTTCAATACCTTGACAAGCCCTACTGGAGAAAGCTAAGGATTGGAAGGGATTACATGGTTGACGTTTGGAATGAAGTGTGTGATAATCATCCGAACTCACATTATCCTAGAAGATCTAAAGAAACTTCATTCTATTAAAGTTATGGTAAAAGTATATTTTGAAACAAGTATGCACTCAGAGTTAGTGGGCATATTTACAAATGAACGCGCATACAATGCTTGTTTTCCAGTATTAGAGCGCCTATGTAACGAAATGGGATACAATGAAGTGACTGAATCAATAGATGATTCTGAGACAACTGAATCTTTAATCAAAGTAATAGAAAGGCTATGAGAATATGTGATGCAACAGGTGAACGCATGACCGATGGTTATGTAGTTGACAACGGTAGCACGCTTCTGTACTTCAGTGAAAAGAAGTATTTAATTGAGCACCTGCGAACACTTGAATGGATTGATGCTGACGGAAAAGAAGTGAAGCTAGATGACGAAGATGACCTACTTGATTACTTCTATGGCGAAGAGTATTATTATTACACAACCTTTGATGATGATGACTACGATGAGGAGATTTGAGAATCTGCTATACCTATTCGCTGGCATTGCAATAGGTATGCTTATGGCTGCATCGCTATACGAAAAAGAAATACAAAAGGTATATACTACTGTACACATACCCAAGACTAGCGACATAACTGATGACGCTAATGATTATGCTAAGGGATATTACGAACATTTAATTAAAACAAAATGAAACAAGAATTTGTGCCTTATGAGTTGGCTTTAAAACTCAAACAACTTGGATTTGATGAACCTTGTTTTGCTACTTATAATGTAGATAAAGAATTAAGTAGAAACCCAAGCCATGATATGGAAGATTTGCCAATAGAAGGACAGCCTTATTATTGGAATAATTCTAAAATACATAAAGACAACGTTGCAGCACCACTATTCCAACAAGCCTTTAGATGGTTTAGGGAAAAATATGATATGTCTGGTGAAATTAATTCATATTACTCTGATAAAAAATGGTCATTTAATTATGATATAGTAACCATATATAAAGAAAAAGCATCCGATAGGTTTGACGCCTATGAAGAAGCAGAACTTGCTTGTCTTGACAAACTGATTGAGATTGTAGAACTTAAAAACAAAGACAATGAACTTTGAAGAGATAGAATTAGCAAAAGATTATGATGGATTGCGTATTCAGTTCAATGCTTTAAAAAGCATAGCAATATCTCAACAAGCACAAATTGAGCA